>LNFM01004871.1_pt1 | contig 24089 bp, 25 predicted proteins | sample 596031 | NCBI WGS metagenome assembly LNFM01 (sample SAMN04254537, study PRJNA301005) | activated carbon metagenome | isolation source: dual media filters at the Ann Arbor, Michigan drinking water treatment plant | place: USA: Ann Arbor | reverse complement strand
CGAGATGATCGAGATCAAGACGCTGATCTCGCACGAGATGGAATCAGGCCAGCGCAAGGACGCGCAGGGCGCGACGATCCCGCGCAAGATCATCAACAAGTTCAGCGCAAGCTTCAACGGCAAGCCGGTCTTCTCGGCCGACTGGCACCCGGCGATCTCGGCCAACCCCTACCAGTCCTTCTTCTTCAAGGCGACGGAATCGGGCGAATTCACCTTCACCTGGAAGGATGACGACGGCTCCGAATATACCGCGAAGAACAAGCTCGCCGTCGGCTGAGGCATTCGCGGCCACCGGTTCGCCGGGAGGCCACCACCGGTCATTGAAGACGGCGCCACGCTCTGCGGGCGCCAATGGGCTGCATGTCGCGTGCGCCCAGAGGGAAACCCATGGTCTCGAGACGCGAATTTCTACAGGCAACGGCTGCGGCGGCTGCGCTCACGACGACTGCCGGCCTCGGCCCGCTGGGCCGCGCCGCCGCACAGCAGCGCCTGTCGCAGGCGGATATCCTGCGCTTCGAGCCGACGGGCACGGTGACGATCCTGCACGTCACCGACATCCATGCACAGTTGATGCCGCTGCATTTTCGGGAGCCTTCGATCAATCTCGGCGTCGGCGCGGCCAAGGGGCAGCCCCCGCACCTGGTCGATGCCGAGTTCCGGGCGCATTTCAAGGTCGCCGCCGGCTCGGCCGACGCTTTCGCGCTGACGTCCGACGATTTCGTCTCTCTCGCGAAAACCTACGGCAAGATGGGCGGCATGGACCGCGTCGCAACGCTGGTGAAGGCGGTCCGGGCCGAGCGCGGCGACGACAAGGTGCTGCTGCTCGACGGCGGCGACACCTGGCAGGGAAGCTGGTCCTCGCTGCAGAGCAAGGGCCAGGACATGGTCGATGTCATGTCCGCGCTCAAGACCGACGCCATGGTCGGTCATTGGGAGTTCACGCTGGGGGCCGAGCGGGTGAAAGAGATCGCGGATAGCGCATCCTTCGCCTTCCTCGCCCAGAACATCCGCGACACCGAGTGGAACGAGCCGGTCTTCGCCCCGCGAAAGGTCTTCGAGAAGGGCGGCGTCAAGGTCGCGGTGATCGGTCAGGCTTTGCCGCGCACCGCCATCGCCAATCCGCGCTGGATGTTCCCGAGCTGGGAATTCGGCATCCGCGAGGAGGAGATCCAGAAGCAGGTCGACGAGGCGCGGGCCGAAGGCGCGGCCGTCGTGGTGCTGCTCTCCCATGACGGCTTCGACGTCGACAGGAAGCTCGCCACGCGGGTCAAGGGGCTCGACGTCATCCTGACCGCGCACACCCATGACGCCATGCCCGGCCTGATCCGCGTCGGCGAGACCGTGCTGGTCGGCTCCGGCTCCCACGGCAAGTTCGTCTCGCGGCTCGACATCGCCACCAGCGGCGGCAAGGTCTCCGACATCCGCTTCAAGCTGATGCCGGTGTTCTCGGACGCCATCGCGCCCGACGCCGAGATGGCGGCCCTGATCGCCAAGGTCCGCGCGCCCTACGCCGCCGATCTCGGCAAGGAGATCGGCCGCACGGAATCGCTGCTCTACAGGCGCGGCAATTTCAACGGCTCCTTCGACGACCTGATCTGCGACGCGATGCTGAGCCAGCGCGACGCGGAGATCGCGCTCTCGCCGGGGTTCCGCTGGGGCGGCACGCTGCTGCCGGGGGACGCCATCACCTGGGAGGCGATCACGAACGCCACCGCGATCACCTATCCCAACTGCTACCGCAACGAGATGACCGGCGCGCAGCTCAAGGAGATACTGGAGGATGTCGCCGACAACATCTTCCATCCCGACCCTTACTTTCAGGGCGGCGGCGACATGGTCCGCATCGGCGGCATGGGCTACGCGATCGATGTCGGCAAGCCGATGGGCAGCCGCATCTCCGGCCTGACGCATCTGAAATCGGGCCAGCCGATCGAGGCTGCGAAAAAATACGTCGTCGCCGGCTGGGCCAGCGTCAACGAGGGCACGCAAGGCCCGCCGATCTGGGATGTGGTCCGCAACCACGTCGCCGCGACGAAAACCGTCACCATCAAGCCCAACGACGCGGTGAAGGTCACGGGCGCATGATGACCCGGTCCGCCTCCGCCAGGAACCGAACTGAGGACACGACAGGATGACCTCGCAGAACACCGATCCGTCCCTCAGCCGCCGCCGTTTCCTCGGCGGGGCGACCGCGGCCGGCGCAGGTCTTGCAGCCGTCGGCGCGGCGCGCGCGCAGGCCCCCGCGCCCGACCCCCTGATCACCGATGTGCAGGACTGGAACCGCTATCTCGGCGAGGGCGTCGACAAACGGCCCTATGGCACGCCCTCGCGCTTCGAGAAGCATATCGTGCGCCGCGATGTGTCCTGGCTGACCGCCTCGCCCGAATCCTCGGTGAACTTCACGCCTTTGCACGAACTCGATGGCATCATCACGCCGTCCGGCCTGTGCTTCGAGCGCCACCATGGCGGCATCGCCGACATCGACCCGGCCAATCACCGGCTGATGATCCACGGGCTCGTCGACAAGCCGCTGGTCTTCACGATGGAGGACATCAGGCGCATGCCGCGCCAGAACCATGTCCATTTCCTCGAATGCGCGGCGAACTCCGGCATGGAGTGGCGCGGCGCGCAGCTCAATGGCTGCCAGTTCACCCACGGCATGGTCCATAACGTGATGTATACCGGCGTGCCGCTGAAGCTGCTGCTGGCAGAGGCGGGACTAAAGCCCAATGCGACATGGCTCAATCTGGAGGGGGCCGACTCCTCGGGGATGAACCGCTCGCTGCCGGTGATGAAGGCGCTCGACGATGTGCTGATCGCGTTTGCCATGAACGGCGAGGCGCTGCGGCCCGAGCAGGGCTATCCGCTTCGCGCCGTCATTCCCGGCTGGGAGGGCAATCTCTGGGTCAAGTGGCTGCGCCGCATCGAAGCCGGCGACAAGCCGTGGCAGGCGCGCGAGGAGACCTCGAAATACACCGATCTGCTCGCCGACGGCCGCTCGCGCCGCTACACCTTCATCATGGACGCCAAGTCGGTGGTGACGAACCCGTCGCCGCAGGCGCCGCTGAAGCAGAAGGGCCGCAACGTGCTTTCGGGGCTGGCATGGTCCGGGCGCGGCACGATCAGGCGCGTAGACGTTACACTCGACGGCGGCCGGAACTGGCAGGAGGCGCGGATCGACGGGCCGGTTCTCGATAAGTCGCTGACGCGCTTCTATGTCGATTTCGACTGGGGCGGGCAGGAGCTGCTGATCCAGTCCCGCGCCATCGACTCGACCGGCTATCTGCAGCCGACCAAGGACGAGTTGCGCAAGGTGCGCGGCGTCAACTCGATCTACCACAACAATGGCATCCAGACCTGGCATGTGAAGGGCAATGGGGAGACCGAGAATGTCGAGATCGGTTGAGTCCATGCGGTCAACAAAAGCCCTCACCCTGAGGAGCGATCCGAAGGATCGCGTCTCGAAGGGTGCTTCAGATGGTGCTGGCTGGATCACCCTTCGAGACGCCGCTGCGCGGCTCCTCAGGATGAGGGCGGTAAGGGGTCTGGCGCTTGCCGCTGCCTCTGCCTTCCTTGTTCTGAGCGCGGCGCCGCTGATCGCGCAGCAGAAGCCTCAGTCGAGACCCGCTCCACAGGCCGCCGCGCCAGCCAAGCTCAACCTCGGCCGCCCTGCCTTGCCAGAAGAGATCAAAGCCTGGGACATCGACGTGCGGCCCGACGGCATGGGCCTTCCACCTGGCAAGGGCACTGTGAAGCAGGGCGACGAGCTCTTTCAGGCGCAATGCGCGAGCTGCCATGGCGAATTCGGCCAGGGTAACGGCCGCTGGCCGGTGCTGGCCGGCGGGCAGGGCTCGCTCAAGGGCGACCGGCCGGAGAAAACGCTGGGCTCGTTCTGGCCCGATCTCTCGACGGCCTTCGACTATATCCGCCGCGCCATGCCCTATGGCAACGCGCAGTCGCTCAGCGCCGACGAGACCTACGCGCTGACGGCCTATCTTCTCTATCTCAACGACATCGTGAAGGATGAGGAGTTCGAGCTGTCGGACAGGAACTTCACGAGCGTGAAGCTGCCCAACGCCGGGAATTTCTACGACGACGATCGCGAGACGACCGAAAAGGCGTTCTGGGGCAAGGAGCCTTGCATGAAGAACTGCAAGCCCGAGGTCAGGATCACAGGCCGCGCCGCTGTGCTCGACGTCACGCCCGATTCGAAATCCGCGCCGAAGGTCGATTGATGCGGCAGGCTTCCCAGACGCCGGGCTGGTTCGGCTTCGTCGCCGCCGCCGCGCTTTCCGCGACACCAGCCGCCGCCACAGGCGACCGGGCGCTGGGCGAATACCTGTCGTCGGAATGCACCGCCTGCCACCAGAGCAGCGGCAAGCAGGTCGGCGGCATCCCGGCCATTGTCGGCTACCCTGCCGACCAGTTCATCGCCTTGATGGGGGCCTACAGGGACAAGCACCGCGACAATCAGGTCATGCAGACGATCGCCGGACGGCTGACGCAGGAAGAGCTTCTTGCGCTGGCCGCCTATTACGAGAGCCTGAAGCCGACACAATAGAACCGCTACACAAAGACGCGAGTTCAACCCGAGCGCCGCAACAAGGCGTCAAAGTCCAACCATAAAAACCAGAGGGAGGGTCAAGCCATGCATCTCGATCGTCGCACATTCATCCTGACTGGCCTGTCCGCTGCGGGCACGCTCGGCCTCGGCGCGCCAGCCGTTCTCGGCCAGGCCAAGCCGCGCGTCGTCGTCATCGGCGGCGGCGCGGGCGGGGCGACCGCTGCACGCTATATCGCCAAGGATTCGGCCGGCGCGATCGCGGTGACGCTGGTCGAGGAGAACGAGACCTACCAGACCTGCTTCCACTCCAATCTCTATGTCGGCGGTTTCAGGAAATATGACGAGATCGTCCATCGCTACGACGATCTGGCGAAGAACCACGGCGTCACGCTGGCCCGCGCCCGCGCCACCCAGATCGACCGCGAGAAGAAGGAGGTTGTGCTCTCCACCGGCCAGCGCCTTCCTTACGACCGCCTTGTCGTCTCGCCCGGCATCGACCTGAAATACGATTCCGTGCCTGGCTGGTCGAAGGATGTCGAGGAGCAGATGCCGCATGGCTGGAAGCCGGGCCGGCAGACGCAGCTCATCAAGGAAAAGCTCGACGCCGTGCCCAATGGCGGGACGATCGTGATGATCGCGCCGCCAAACCCCTATCGCTGCCCGCCCGGCCCCTATGAGCGCGCCTCGATGTTCGCCCACGCCTTGAAGAAGGCCGGCAAGACCAACTCCAAGGTCATCATCCTCGATCCCAAGGAGATGTTCTCCAAGCAGGGCGTCTTCCAGGCGGACTGGGAGAAGCGCTATGGCGCGATGATCGAATGGCTCGGACCGAAGGTTCATGACGGCGTCAAATCGGTCGATCCGAAGACCAACACCGTCGTCACCGGCTTCGAGACCTACAAGGACTGCGCCTTCGTCAACGTCATCCCGGCCCAGATGGCCGGCGAGATCGCGCGCTCGGCGGGCTTGGCTCCCGCCGGCGGCTACTGCGCCATCGACCCCGCCACGATGAAATCGACCGCCGACGCCAATATCTTCGTGCTCGGCGACGCCTGCATCGCCGGCGACATGCCAAAATCCGCCTTCTCGGCCAACAGCCAGGCCAAGGTGGCCGCCATGGTGATCCGCGGCGAGCTGACCAATGCCCGCACCTTCCCGGCGCGCTACGTCAACACCTGCTGGTCGCTGGTCGATACCGACGACGCCATCAAGGTCGGCGGACGCTACGAACCCAAGGACGGCAAGATCACCGCGACGGAGACCTTCGTCTCCAAGCCCGGCGAAAGCGACGAACTGCGCAAGGAAACGCAGGCCGAGAACATGGGCTGGTATGCCGGCATCACCGCCGACATGTTCTCCTGACGTCATGCTTTCCTGACGCGCCTGCGCCGCCCGCGACCATTCGCGCCGGCGGCGCGGCTGGCCCGCACGTGGCGCGCAGCCTATTCACATTGGACGAAACCGAAACGAAGGACGCCGCATGACACGCCTGATCTCCGCAGCCCTCCTGCTGACAACGCTGACGGCAGCGCCGGGATTCGCGCAGGACATCGCCGCCGGCGAACGCTCCTGGAACAAGTGCCGCGCCTGCCATCAGCTCGGCGAGACGGCGAAGAACGGCGTCGGCCCGCAGCTCAACGGCCTGTTCGGCCGCGTCTCGGGCACCGTCGAGGGCTACAGCTATTCGCCCGCCAACAAGAACGCCGCCATCACCTGGGACGAGGCCGTCTTCGCCGAATACATCAAGGATCCGAAGGCCAAGATCCCCGGCACCAAGATGGTCTTCGCCGGCATCAAGAACGAGCAGGAGATCAAGGACCTGACGGCTTTCCTGAAGCAGTACGGCAAGGACGGCAAGAAGCAGTGACCGATCGACCGATCGTGGCGGGAAGGCAGGCAATGTCTCGAACTGAACGGCAATCTGGCTGCCTCGTGAAGGAGTGATGCGTCGATATTGTTCGACCTGTCCCTCCCGACCGCTCGATCATCATGAGGGTCCCGTGGGTTGATAGTCGATCTGTAGGCTCCGGCGGTAGCGGCCGCGCCGCCGAAGACGATGTTGCCGCGCTCGACCTGACGAAAATAGGCGTCGGCGCCATGCTGGCGTGTCCAGATGCCGACGACCGGCAGGATGCGATGGGGCAGGGGCTCGGTGACGCCCATCCGCGGGCCGCGCGGGGTCAGGGGCACGGTCTCGCCGAACTGCGCGGCGATCCGCATGGCCGCGGCCGCCTGCCTGCAGAATCTCGCCCTGCCGGTCGCGGACATCTCGTCGGAACGACGCCGCCTTGCCCGGCTCGACCGCTTTGCGCGCGGTGTCGCCGCGGCCTTTCCCTGGCCGACCGAGGCTGCGATCGGATTGCCCGACGACACGGTGGTCTGCCGCTGCGAAGGCGTGACGGCCGGCGAACCGCGTCGGACTCAGGCGACGGTTTCGAGCGTGCGCGCCGGCGCGGAGACGCCGAGATCGAGCAGGGCGACGAGCGCGCGCCGGTCGATCTTGCCGTTGACGTTCTGCGGCATCGTCTCCAGCCGGTGGATTGCGGAGGGCATCATGTAGCGCGGCAGGCCGGCGAGCATGCGCGCGCGAATTTGCTCCTCGGAGACCTCTCCGCCGCCGACGAAGCTGACGAGCCCCGCGGCCGAGCCATGCGTCACCGGCCAGGCGACGGTGGCGGCGAGGTCCGTGCCGGCGGCGCGGCGCAGATGCATGTCGACCTCCTCCAGCTCGATGCGGTTGCCCTTGACCTTCACCTGATTGTCGACGCGGCCGAGATGATGGAACACGCCATCGGCGTCGCGGCTGCCGAGATCGCCGGTCAGATACCAGCGCTTGCCGTCCATCACGCGAAAGCGGTCGGCGGTGAGTTCCGGCTGGCCGGAATAGCCCATGCCGACCTGCGGGCCGGCCAGCGCGATTTCGCCGGGCGCACCGGGCGGGGCCGGGCGCTGCGAATCGTCGAGGATCGCGACCTCCATCGTCGGGTAGGGCTGACCGATGGCGAGAATGCCGCGACTCTCGGTCATGACCGGCGGGTCGGTCAGACGCTGCCGCAGGCCGATGACGGTGCATTCGGTCGGCTCGTAGATGTTCTCGACGATGCTGTTGGGCGCCGCCGCGGCCCAGTCCTGCGCCGCCTCGATCGGCAGCGGCTCGCCGCAGAAGATGGAGAGCCTGAGCGACGGCAGCACGCCCGGCTTCAGCGCGCCGCTGCGGCGCATCAGCCCGATTACCGTCGGCACCGACATCCAGACGGTCAGCGCCTGCCGGCGGATGAAGCGCGCCGGCGCCATCAGCTCGATCTGCGACATCACATGCAGCGCTGCGCCGGCCTCCAGGCATAAAAAGAGGTTGTGAACCGGCAGGTCGAAGGTGACGTCGCAGGCCTCGCCGATCCGGTCTTCGGGACGATAGCCCGTCCAGCCGCGACTTTGCTCGATGTAATGCGCGAGCGAGCCGGCCGAGATCATCACGCCTTTCGGCAGCCCGGTCGTACCCGAGGTGAAGATGACATAGCCCAGAGCGTCCGCCTGGACATGGGCCGGGTCCGGCATCAGACCTGTGGCAAGTCGTTCGCGCGACGCAGGGCGCTGGCTGGCCCGGGCGGGCGTGATGCCCTCGCCATCGGGCGCGACCACGAGGTCCGGGGCCGCCGCCAGCACATCGGGCGACAGCAGCGCCGCGCCATTGGCGTCGCAGACCAGCGCGTCGAGGTCGAGCAGCCGCATCAAGGCGGCAAGCCGATCGGGCGGCCATTTCAGATTGAGCGGCACATAGGCGAAACCTGCCCAGCCGCTGCCGAGAATGCCGACATAAGCCTCGAGCGAGCGCGTGCCCAGCACGCCGATCCGGCCCGAGCGCCTGAACGGCGCGAGCGCCGCGGCAAGTCGAGACACCTGCTCGGCCAGTTCTCCATAGCTGAACGATTGACCGGAGACGACCAGCGCCGGATTGTGTGGCTTAGCCAACGCATACCGAGCGAACGACAAGGCAAGATTGTAGTTGCTCGAGGACACACTCTTGCCCCTGTTTTCATCTCAAGCTGTCGCAAGATGGCAAGGCATGCTGCGGGGTGCGTTAATTCACCTCGAAAACCGGTCGGCAAAGTTAACCCGGGCCCTTGCTCGACCAACCCGCCTCAACTCGCCGCCTGCGCCGCCGTGCTGACCTTCGCGCTGCTGACCCGCGCGGCCGGCATCGCATTCGATCGCAACACCCTCGACAACCAGTTCCGCAGGAGCAGGGCCGGCCGGCCGAGATCGCCGATCCATTATGCCGTCTCCTTGTGGGAACCAGCGCCGGATCAGCCGCTGCATGCAGCGGATTTGAGTCAGAGCCGGAATTGCACGCCGTTTGACACGCGGCTTTCAGCCCCCCGCATCGGCATGCCCGCCGTCAGGCAGGATGAGCGGGGCGGCGATACATCATTGCGGCCTCCGTTCGGTTGACGGCCCCGAGATGCCTGAGGACGGCCGCGACATGCAGCTTGACCGTGCCTTCTGTGATGCCGAGCGCCGTCGCGATCTCGCGGTTCGACCGCGCATCGGCCAGCAGCGCCAGCACGGCGTGTTGCCTGCCGCTCAGCCCCGCAAGGGCATCGGGCCGCGCACCCTCCGGTCGTGCGTCATCGATCCCGCCCGCGCCGCTCTCCAGCGCGCGCCGCGCATCCGAGAGCCGCGCCAGCACGTCCCTGAACTCACCCTCCGCCCGCGTCCGCCGCGCGACCTGCTGCAGCCCCGCCATCACATCGTCGAGCATCGCGCCGACGGCGGCAATGATGCGCGCCTTGCCGGCCTCGGCGGCGTCGGCCTCCATCTTGGCGAGCCTGAGCGCGTCCAGCGCCTCGCGCTTCTCCGAGACGTCGAGCGCGATGCCGTCCCAGACCACGGCCCCGCTGGCGACCCGGCGCGGATTGCCGATCGAACGGATCCAGCGCACCCGGCCGTCGTCGCCGATGACGCGAACCTCCGCGTCGAGCGTGTCGAGCGTTTCCGCGGACGCGAGCAGCGCCGCCCGCCAGCGGCCGGCGTCGTCGGGATGGACCCAGCTCTGCGCCGACGCGGTCTCAGCCATGATCGCCGCGCGGTCGAGCCCGAGCGCGGCAAGGCCAGGGCTGACATAGCTGTAGCGGACACGGCCGTCGGGCTCGAGCACCCGCTGCATGACGTGGCCGGGGAAATGCGCCGACATCTGGTCGAAGAAGCGCACGAGTTCGCGGGTCAGCACGCCGTCGTCATGGCGTTCGTCAGGATGGCGTTCGTCAGCCTGGGGTTCGTCGTTCACAGCAGGCGCGCTCCGCAAAACCCGTTGACGGCGCAGCCGGAATGGGTATCCATCATAAGATATATAAAAATACAAGCCTGTCTATATCTTTAGATATAATTCAGGCTGAGCGGGAGGACGAAGCTTGAACAAGCTGATCATCGAGGCGCGCGTCAACGAGTACATGATGCGCGAGCAGGGCAACCCGAACGTGCCCTATTCGCCCGACGAGATCGCCAGCGACGCCTTCGCCTGCCGGGACGCTGGCGCGTCGATCCTGCATTTTCACGCCCGCAAGCCCGATGGCGCGCCCGAGCATGCGATCGACAGCTACGCCCGCACGGTCGGCCTGATCCGGGCCGGCTCCGATATCATGGTCCATCCCACGCTCGGCTACGTCACGCTCGACCAGCCGGCCGAGCAGCGGCTCGACCACATCCTGGACATGGCGAAGGACGAGGCGCAGGCCCCGCATTTCGCGCCGATGGACATGGGCAGCGTCAATGTCGACCGCTACAACGCGCAAGGCAGGCGCTTCGAGACGACCGAGCTGATCTACAGGAACTCGACCCGGACGCTGACCTATTTCGCTCAGAACATCCGCGCGGCCGGCCTGAAACCCTATCTGGTCTCCTGGAACATCGGCTTCACCCGCTATGCCCAGGCCTTTCTCGAAATGGGCCTGATCGACGAGCCGGCCTTTCTCTGCTTCTGCCTGACCGACAACACCTTCCTCGGCGGCCATCCCGGCACGCTGAAGGGCCTGCAGGCGCATCTCGATTTCCTGCCCGCCGACCGCCGGATCGAATGGACCGTCGTCAATTTCGGCGGGAACCTGTTCTCGCTGGCGGGCGCGATCATCGCGCAGGGTGGGCACATCTCGATCGGCCTCGGCGACTACGCCTATCCCGAACTCGGCCAGCCGACCAATGCGCAGATCATCAGCCGCATCGCCGAAATCGCGCGCGAGCTCGGCCGCGAGATCGCGACGCCCGACGAGGCGAGAGCGATCCTGCGCATGCACTGAACCACGCCCCGCCACCGCCTGAACCAGAGCCGGACGACCGGCCGCATCCCGGAGGAGAGACGCCCATGACGACCCGCAGAGCAATTCTCAAGACCGGCGCGCTGGCCCTGGCCGGCGCGGTCGCTTCGCCTTTTGCGATCACGCCGTCGCGCGCGCAGACCTTCTCATTGCGCATGCAGGGCTTCCTCGCCGCGGCCTCCCCGACGCATCGCGCTTTCGAGAAATTTGCCGCCGGCCTCAAGGAAAAGTCGGGCGGCAAGCTCGCGATCCAGGTGCTCCCGGCCGGCGGCGCGGTCGGACCTGCCGAGACGATCAATGCCATCGCCGCCGGCATTCTCGACGGGCACTACTCGTCCTCGTCCTTCTTCGCGGCGCGCGATCCGGGCTTCACCGTGTTCGGCGACACCGGCGCGTCCTACGACACCGTCGACCAGCGCGACCGCTGGTATCTGGAAGGCGGCGGCGAGGATATCGGCCGCGAGCTCTACGCCCAGCACGGCCTGGTCTATGTCGCGAACATTTTCTGGCCGTCGGAGCATATCCCGGCCAAAAAGGCGCTGAAGGGCGTCGCCGATCTGAAAGGCCTCAAGATCCGCGTCCCGCCCGGCTTCGTCGCCGAGTATTTCGGCAAGGCGGGTGCGTCCGTCGTCAACCTGCCCGGCGGCGAGGTGTTCAACGCGCTGCAATCGGGCGTGCTCGACGCCACCGACTGGGCGAGCCCCGGCCAGAACTACGAGGTCGGCCTCTACAAGGCGGCGAAGTTCTCGGTCGACGCGGCGCATTCGATGCCGGCGACCGAACTCGGCTTTTCGAAGGCCAAGTGGGAGGCGCTGCCGGCCGAGCTTAAGCAGTTGATCCTGATCGAAACGCGGGCGATGAGCGCGGCCCTCAAAGTCCAGATCCGCAAGGACGACGAGGAGGCGCTGGCGAAGATGAAGGCCGAGGGCGTCGAGATCGTCACCTGGTCGAAGGAGGAGATCGGCAAGCTGCGCGTCTTCACGGGCGAGGTGCAGGATGCGCTCGCGGCGAGAGGGCCGATCGCCAGAAAGGTGATCGAGAGCCACCGCGCCTTCCAGAAGAAGATCGGCTGACGCCGGGCCTCCTCCCTCCCTGCGTCGGAGCTGCCGGGCAAGCGGCGCTCCGGAGCGGGGCGAGGCTCCGGAACGCTCCGGAGCCTCGTTCACCGCAGTCCTCGCAAGCTGGCCTTAGGCCCGACCGGCGCGAGGAACGGCGGCTGCAACCCAAGGAACCAGCCGGACTATGGACCAGTTCGAGGAGCTGCTAGCCCCCGTGGCGGATTCGGCCGCGCCACAGCCCACGCTCGCCGACAGGCTCGCCACGGCGATCGGTCAGGCTATCGCCTGGCTCGTCGTCGCGGCGATCCTGCTCTCGGTCTACGAAGTCGCGATGCGCTATCTCTTCGGCGCGCCCTCGTCCTGGGTTCTCGCGACGACGACGACGCTCTGCCAGATCGGCTTCGCGCTCGGCGGGGCGTTCTGCATGGCGCGGCGCGAGCACATCCGCATCAGCTATTTTCCCGACAAGATGAGCCCGCGTCTGCGCTGGCTGGCCGAACTCCTCTCGCTCGTCATTGGCGCGTTCTATCTGACCGGCCTGCTCTACGCCGTCTATCTCGACGCCCGGACCTCGATCTGGAAGTTCGATTTTCAGGGCCGCTGGGCCCCGGAGCTGACGCCCGGCCCGCCGAACTGGCCGCTGCCGAGCCTCGGCAAGGCAGCGCTGGTGGCTGGCGCCGCGCTCTTTCTCGCGGTGGTGCTGAGCCATCTCCTGAGCCATTTGCGCCGGCGGGAACGCTGACCGCCATGCTGCTCGGCCTCGACATCGCGACCTGGTCGCTGCTGATCCTGTTCGCCATGGTGGCGCTGCTCGTCGTCGGCGTGCCGCTCGCCTTCACCACGGGCGCGATCGCGGTCGCGCTGTGCCTCTCGCTCTACGGCCCGCAAAGCCTTTATCTGATCGGCGCGCGCACCTTCGGCTTCCTCGACAGTTATGCGCTGGTGGCCGTGCCCTTCTTCATCTTCATGGCCTCGATCCTCGAGCGATCGGGGCTGGCGCGCGAGCTTTACGACGCCATCCGGGTCTGGACCGGACGCACGATCGGCGGGGCCGCCAACGTCACCACCATCTTCGCCATCATCATCGGCGCGATCATCGGCGTCGCCGGCGGCGAGATGGTGCTGCTGGGGCTGGTCGCGCTGCCGCAGCTCCTACGGCTCGGCTACGACCGCAAGCTCTCGATCGGGCTGGTCTGCGCGACGGGCGCGCTCGGCTCGATGATCCCGCCGGCGCTGACGCTCGTCTTCTTCGGCCTGGCGGCTGGGGCCGATATAGGCGATCTCTTCACCGCGTCCTTCATCCCCGGCCTCCTGATGGCGGCGATCTTCATCGGCTATGTCCAGGTCAGGATACGGCTCGACCCATCGCTCGCCCCGGTCGCCGACGCCGGACCCGAACTCACGGTCCGAGAAAAATTCGACCGCTCGAAGGGCGTCGCCCTGCCGCTCATCGTGCTGCTCTCGACGCTGGGCTCGATCTATCTCGGCGTCGCCTCGGTGACGGAATCGGCTTCGGTCGGCGCGCTTGGCACGGTGCTCGCCGTCGCCTGGCGGCGGGAACTGAGCTGGTCGCTGATGCGCGCCGCGATCAACCAGACCATGGCCGCCTGCGGCATGGTGCTCTGGCTCGTCATCGGCACCAACGCGCTGGTCGGCGTCTACACCGTCATGGGCGGCATCGACTTTTCCCGCGCGCTGCTGACGGGGCTGCCGATCCCGCCCTTCGCCGTCCTCGTGCTGATGATCGCGGTCTGGATCTTCCTCGGCTTCTTCATCGACTGGATCGCGATCCTGCTGCTCACGGTGCCGATCTTCCTGCCGGCGGCGAAGGCCTTCGGTTACGATCCGATCTGGATCGGCATCCTGTTCAACATGGCCGTCCAGATCGGCTATCTCACGCCGCCCTTCGCGCCGGCCTGCTTCTTCATCAAGGGCGTCACCCCGCCCGAGATCACGATGGAGGAGATCTTTTCCGCGATGTGGCCGTTCATCGGCCTGCAGATCGTCGCGCTGGCGCTGGTGCTGTTCTTTCCCCAGATCGCGCTCTGGCTGCCACGCGTGTTGTGAGGACACTTCCCATGAGCCAACGCCGCATGATCGTTCCGCCCGGCATGGAGGCCATCGTCGAGCGCTACCATTACGCGCCCGGCGTGCTCGTCGGCGACACGCTCTACGTCTCCGGTCAGGTCGGTCGCGACGAGAGCCTGAGCGTGATCGCCGATCGCGAGCAGCAGTTCGAACAGTGCTTCCGCAACATCGCCAAGGTGCTCGACGCGGCCGCCTTCGCCTTTTCCGACATCGTCGAGCTGGAGAGCTGGTTCCTCGACTTCCCGGCGGACCTGCCCCTGTTCATGCGGGTCAAGGACCGCTGGATCAAAGGTCCGGTCTATCCGACCTGGACGGGTTTCGGCGTGGCCGCCTTCTCGATGCCGGGCATCGTCTGCGAGGTGAAGGTCACCGCCGTTCGCGGAGGGCAGCCAACGTGAACCGCCGCGTCGCCCCACCGGATCCCGCGCTCGCGCTCGACACCGCGACGCTGGAGCGCTTCTACCGCGATCTCTGCCGCATCCGCCGTTTCGACGAGCGCGTGATCGAACTGTTCAATACCGGCGTGGTCAAGGGCACGGCGCATTCCTGCGTCGGGCAGGAGGCGATCGCGGTCGGGGCCTGCGCGGCGCTCGGCGAGCAGGACTACATCGTCTCGCACCATCGCGGCCATGGCCATTGCATCGCCAAAGGTGCGGACATGACGCGGATGATGGCCGAGCTGATGGGCCGCGCCACCGGCTATTGCGGGGGCCTGGGCGGCTCCATGCATATCGCCGCGCTCGACAAGGGGATTCTGGGGGCCAACGGCATCGTCGGGGCCGGGATCGGGTTGGGCTCGGGCGCGGCGCTCTCGGCCCAGATGCGCCGCTCGGGCCAGGTCGCGCTCGCCTTCTTCGGCGACGGCGCGGCCAATGAGGGCATCTTCCACGAGGCCTTCAACATGGCGGCGCTCTGGAAGCTGCCGATGGTCTATTTCTGCGAGAACAACCAGTACGGCCTCTCGACGCCCATGGCGGCCTCGACATCGATCGACCGGCTCTCGAAGCGGGCCGCAGGCTACGGCATGCCCGGCGAGACGATCGACGGCAACGACGTCGTTGCCGTCTATGAATCGGTCGCGAAAGCCGTGGCGCGGGCGCGCGCCGGCGAAGGGCCGTCCTTCATCGAGGCGATGACCTGGCGTTGGGGCGACCATTCGATGCGCGCCAACCTGCCGAAATACCGCGCCGATGCGGAAGAAGCCGAGTGGCGGGCCAAAGACGCGATCCTGCGCGCCGCGCGGCGGCTGGAAGAGCGTCAGGTGCTGCCGGCGCGCATCGTCGGCCTGCTGGACGAGGCCAATATCGAGATCGAGGCCGCGATCGAGGAGGCGAAGGCCGCGCCCGAGCCGACGATGGAGGCGCTGCTGCCAGCGGTGAGCGCGCCGCATGCTCTCGTGTCGAGTGAGCCCGGCGGATCCGCCCCCGATGCGCGAGAAATCTCCTATGTCGAGGCGATCCGCGAGGCGATCGACCAGGAGATGGCGCGCGACGACAGCGTCTTCGTCATCGGCGAGGATGTCGGCAAGATCGGCGGCATTTTTGCCTGCACGCGCGGGCTGATCGACAAACATGGGCCCGAGCGGCTGCGCGACGCGCCGATCTCCGAGAACGCGATCTCGACTTTCGCGGTCGGTGCGGCCGCCACCGGAATGCGGCCCATCGTCGAGATCCAGATCTTCGATTTCGTCACGCTGATGATGGATTCGATCGTCAATCAGGCGGCGAAGTTCCGCTACATGCTCGGCGGCGTGCCAAAAATGCCGATCGTGTTCAGGGGGCCGCAGGGCGGCGGCATCAGGCTCGCGGCGCAGCATTCGCAGTCGCTCGAGGCCTGGTTCTGCCATGTGCCGGGCCTCGTCGTGATGGCGCCCTCGACCCCCTACGACGCCAAGGGCCTGCTGACGGCGGCGATCCGCGACGACAACCCGGTCGTCTTCCTCGAGCACAAGCTGCTCTATGTGCAATCGAAGGGTCCGGTGCCGGCGGCTCCCTACGCCATCCAGATCGGCAAGGCCGACATCAAGCGGGCAGGCTGCGACGTCACCGTGGTCGCCACGATGGCGATGGTCGCTCCCGCGCTAGCGGCAGCCCGCGAACTGGCGCGCGAGGGCATCGAGGTCGAGGTCATCGACCCGCGCACTTTGCGCCCTCTCGACACGGAAACCATTCTCGAATCCGTGCGAAAGACCCATCGCCTCGTCGTCATCCACGAAGGCTGGACCAAATGGGGTTTTGGCTCCGAGGTCGCCGCAATGGTCATGGAGGAGGCGTTCGACTGGCTCGACGCGCCGGTCTCTCGGATCGGCATGCGCGACGTGCCGATGCCCTACAACGACACGCTCGAAAAGGCCGTGATCCCAAGCCAGGCCGATATCGTGGCCGCGTGCCGCGCAGTACTTTACCGCTGAGGTGCCCGATGCCCCGACGCTCCTTCCCCGACCTCCTCGCCTTGCCCTATCCGCCGCTCGGCACCTGGAGCCAGATCCGTTCCGAGGAGGTCGTCGACATGCTGGGAGCGGCGGGCTTCGACTTCACCATCATCGATTGCGAGCATGGCGCGTTCGGAATCGAAACAGCCGAGAAGCTGATCCGTGCCTGCGATGCAAACGGGGTCGTACCGTTGGTACGAGCGCCTTGCGCCGATCCGGTCTTCATCGGCCAGGCGCTGGATGCCGGCGCCGCCGCCATCGTCGTGCCGGGAATAGCCTCGGCCGATCAGGCGCGCGCCATGGTGGCTGCCGCGCGCTTCGCACCCGAGGGCACGCGCGGCGCCTGTCCCTGTGTCCGGGCGGGGGGGCATTTCATCCGCGACTGGCGCGGGCATGTTGCGGCCCAGCGCGAGACCGTCGGCGTCGTCGCGCTGGTCGAGACCCACGGCGGCCTCGAGGCCATCGAGGAGATCTGCGCCGTCGAGGGGCTGCTGGCTCTGCTGATTGGCCCGTTCGACCTGTCCGTATCGATGGGCTTCGCCGGCGACTATCTCCACCCCGAGGTCCAGCTCGCAATCGACCGGATGCTGGCTGCCGCCAAGGCTACGAAACTGCCAGTGATCGCTCCGGTGTTCGATCCCGCGTCAGCCGAGGCGCAAAGGCAACGCGACGGCTGGCTGGAGAAAGGCGCGGCGATGTTCGTGGTCGGAACCGACAAGATCATCATGGCCGACGCGGTCTCGCGCTATGCGGCGGCGCTGCGATAGCGGCCGGGGACCGCGCCGTGGGCTCGCATGGAGGCGAGCGCCGCCGGCAGCTCGAAGTGGTGATGGCGCAGGCCTGTTCGCCGCGTCTTCCGATGCTGGACGAGCCCGCCGCCGGCCTATCGCCCGCCTAACGCCTGAACTCGGCAAGCTGCTGCGCGATCTGCCGCGCGACCTCACGCTGATCCTGATCGAGCACGATAGGGGCGTGGCACTGCCGATCTCCGCTCTCGTTACTTCATCAAGGATGCCGAGGTCGTCGTGCAGGACTGGCAGGACCGCATCGCCGACCATCGACGTGCTCAGGGCTCTGCACAGGGACGGCATCGGCCTGTTGATGGTTGAGCAGAAACTCGCCATGGCGACCGCAGGCAGATGCGGCACGGCTGCTCAGCCCCGGAAGACGCGCTCGACCTCCCAGGCGCTCGGCGGCTGCATGTGCAGATCCCAGTAGTGCCCGGCGATGATGTCGGGATCGAAGGCCGTGCCGGGAGCAACCTGACCGGCGATCGTCACCGTGGCGACATGGATGCCCTCCGGCGCTAGCTCGCCGGCGAGCGCATGGACGAGCCCGCGCAGGGCCGCCTTGCCGGCCGTGAGCGAGGCGACGCGCATTCCCGAGGCTGGGTAGAGCGCAAGGCCGCCGCCTGTGAACAGCATCGTCCCGGACCGACGCGCCTGCATCGCCGGATGGACAGCCTGCGCACAGACGAGCGCGCCGGTCACGGCGAGCGACAGATCCTGCGCGAAATCCTGGGGCGGCAGGCTCATTGTCCGCGCCTCGCGCCAGCGTGCGGCGTTGTAGATCAGGACATCGGGAGAACCGGATGTCGCGAAAGCCTCGGCCAGCGCATCGCGGATCGAGGCTGCGTCGGACAGATCGGCCACGAAGCCGCGCGCGGCGACGCCTTGGGCGGCAAACCCTGCTTCAGCCTCGTCCAGCGCGTCGCGCCCCCGCGCCAGCAGTGAGAGCGCAAAACCCCCGGTGGCGAAGCGGCGCGCCAGCGCCGCGCCCATGCCGGGACCGAAGCCTGCGATGAGGGCGTGATTCACGGCTTGATTCCCTGTTCGGTGCAGCAGCGCTCGTCATTTCAAAATCATCGACGTCAGCACCGGCGCCATCAGCATCTCGAATTCGAGATTGGTCGCGCTGACGATGTTCTCGACGATCAGCCCATCCCGCACGCGCGCGACATGCGTCTCGTCGAACAGGATCACGCGGTTCGTCGCGGCGACGCCGAAAAAGTCGCCGGCATGGCGCTGGCGCGAGTGAAAGCGCGTCACGACGCGCGTACCGTCCTGCGAGACGAACTGGTCGATGATCTCGACCGGGCTCTGCGCCGGGAACGCCGCGACGAAGGCGGTGACGATCGCCTTGTACTCCTCGCGCCCGTCGATCGGGCCCATCGGCTTCAGACCGGTGATGCCCTGCACATTTGGGTGCAGGGTCGCATCGGCTACGGCCAGGTCGGCCGAGCCGAGAAACTGAGTGATGAAGCGGGTGACGATCGCGGCGGGGTCGGACATGTCTCACCTCCTGTCGCCTCCAGATGTCGCGCCGGGCGATCTTCGTCTATGCGTCTGGCGCGATAGTCGATATCGTTATCGGCGATGACGCTTCATGGCATCGACCTCAACCTGCTCGTCGCCTTCGACGCCATCCGGGCGACCCGCAGCATCAGCCTGGCGGCGGCGCAGCTCGGCCTGCGCCAGCCGGCGGTGAGCGGAGCGCTTGCCCGGTTGAGAAAGCTGTTCGGCGACGAACTCTTCGTGCGCGCCGGCGGCGAGATGCAGCCGACCCCGAAGGCGCTGCAGATCGCGCCGGCTGTCGAGGCGGCCCTTGCCCAGCTGCGCCAGGCGCTCAACCCAAACCTCGCCTTCGATCCAGCCGGCACGGCCCAGATCTTCACCATAGCCAGCACCGATTATACGACCACGGTGCTGCTGCCGCCCTTTCTCGCCGCGCTCGAAAACGAGGCTCCGGACGCGAAGCTGCGCATCGTCGGCTATGACAAGGACGACATCGGCGCGCTGATCGACAGGGGCGTCATCGACCTTGCGCTCGGAGTCTTTCAGAAACCGCCGGAGCGCTCGGTGCGCCAGCGCCTGTGTCGCGAGAGTTTCGTCGGGGTGGCCCGCTCGGGCCATCCGGCGTTGACGGACGGCGCCATGACGCTCGACGTCTGGCTGCGCCAGCGGCACGCGCTCGTCTCGGTGCGGCGCGACGCTGTCGGCGAAATCGACCGTCTGCTGGCGGAGCGCGGCCTCGCGCGGCGGATCGTGGTGACGCTGCCGCATATGCTGGCGCTGCCGGCGCTGCTGCTGTCGAGCGATCTCGTCACGGCCCTGCCAGGCCGGATCGCGGCGCGGTTTGCCGAGGCCGGGCTGGTCAGCTTCCCTTTGCCCTTGCCGATGCCGGCCTGGCGCATCGAGATGCTGTGGAACCCCCAGGCCCGCAACGACCAGGCGAATGCCTGGCTGCGCAGCCGGATCAGCGCGATCGCCGCCAGCCTTTAGGCGTCTCGCTGCGCAGCCGTAATGCGATCGCGCAGGCGCCTCGGCAAGCCGGTCGGTTGATTGGAGCTCAGGGTTGATCGGACCCTGCCAGCAAGGCCGCGAACGTGCTTGTGAAGCTGGCGCGGCCGCGCAAGGATTCCAGCCAGGCCGCCAGCCTCGGCCGGGCCGCCACGAGCCTGCGCCCGTCGCTGGTCCGGCCGATATAGTCGACCATCGCGCCGCAGTAGAGGTCGGCGAGGCTGAGGGCGCCGCCGGCCAGGAAGCCGTCGCCGAGCGCTCCTTCCAGCACGTCGAGATGCAGCGTCGTCGGGGCAATCGCGGCTGCGGCGACGGCATCGTTCCGGTCCATGCCGAACAGGCCCGTCAGCACGTTCTGGAAGTAGAGCTGCATGACGCCGACCGGATAGAGATAATGCTGGGCCACGCCGACGAACTGCCACATCCTGGCGCGGTCGGCGGGCGCGGTCGGCTCGAGATCCGCGCCCGCGCCGAGCCCGCTCGCATAGGCCAGCAGGGCCGGCGTCTCGTAGAGCGTAACCGCGCCATGCGTGAGCGCCGGCATCTTTCGGAAGGGATTGATCGCGCCATAGGCGTCGCTGGGCAGATGGTCGAGCCCGATCTCGTTGAATGCGATGGCGACGCCGGCTTCATGGAAGGCGATCCGCGCGGCGCGGACATGGGGACTGACGGGAAAGCCATAGAGTGTGATCGTCTCGGTCATGGGGGCCTCGTCTGATGGGGCGTTGAAATGGTGTCGTCGCAGGGCGTTGCGGGCGGGGTTGCGGATCGCCGGGGGCCTCAGTCGGCCCGCGCCTCGGCGTCCATGGCCGCAAACACCTCGCCGGCGATCGTGAGTGCGGTAAAGCCGGCCGGATAGCCGGCGTAATAGGCGAGATGCAGGAAGGTCTCGCTGAGTTCGGCCCGCGACAGCCCGGCATTGAGCGCCCCGCGCAGATGCAGGCGGAGTTGCCGCTCGCGGCCGAGCGCGGCGATGACGGCGACCGTGACGAGCTCGCGGTCGCGGAGCCCCAGTTGCGGCCGCGTCCAGACCTCGCCGAACAGATGCGCGGTGCTCAGCGCCATCAGACCGGCGCTGACGGATGTCGCCGCCGGCTCGCCGCCGAACAGGGTCTCGAGCACCGCGAGCCCGGCCTCGCGCCGATCATCTGCCATGGACGCGTCTCCCTTGCGCCGCTCCGCCGTAGACCGGCGACCTCCGGCTCCATCGACGAGGACGCTATCGGAAGATGATCGATCGAACAAGAATAATTATTGATGAAATGATCGTGAAAAGACTCAGGCAGGCAGCGGCGCAAAAGCCGCCTGCGCCACATTCTCGATCAGGCGCTTGTCGGCGCCGGCCCGGCCGAGAGCCATGATGCCGACGACCGCGCCGAGCAGCGCATCGGCCTGGACCTCGACCGACAGGTTTCTTCGCACCTCGCCGGCCGCAACGGCCAGCGCGAGATGCCGGGTGAAAAAATCCCGGATCTCCTGCAGGCGGCCGCTGGCCAGCGCCCGCGTCGCCGCCGAATGGATGTCGCGCTCGGTCACGGTGTTGATGATCAGGCAGCCCTTCCGCTCGGGATCGTCGGCGGCAAGCCTGGCCTGCAGGGCAAGCCAGGCCTCGATCGCAGCCAACCCCGAGCGATCCTGCGGCAGGGTTGCGCGAAAATGGCTGGCATAGGTCTCGAAACAGCGCCGGAACAGCTCTTCCTTGTCCTTGAAGGCGGCATAGAGGCTGCCGGGCTTCAGCCCCGTCGCGTCGTAGATGTCGGCCATCGAGGTCGCGGCATAGCCGCGCTTCCAGAACGCCTCCATCGCCTGGTTGAGGACATCGTCGATCTTGAATTCGCGGGTGCGGGCCATCGCCCGAGAATGTGGTCCGGCCGATAAAATTGCAATGAGTATGGGCCAACTTGATTTTGATCGTTTGATCATTTATTAGCTCGGCCGCGCCAAAGAGCGCGATCACAAGGAGCCTGTCATGCACAAGACGTTCGCGGGAGCGCTGACCGCGCTCGCCCTCTTCACCCTGCCCGCCTTGGCGCAGCAGGGCTTTGTCGAACCCACCGCAAGGCCGGGCACGGTCGAATACAACACCTGGCTCGGCCGGACCTTTTTGGAGGTGATGCTCAACGAGCGGACGCAGGAGGGCCGCGTCAGGATCCTGAACCGGATCGTCGCGGAGAACTATATCCAGCACAATCCGCTGGTGCCGCAGGGCCGCAAGGGCCTGATCGACTTCATCCCGGTGATCTATCAGGCGATGCCCGATGCGCGCTTCAAGCTGCATGATGTCTTCGCCACCGCCGACCGCGTCGTCACCCGCTGGACCTGGACCGGCACGTTGACGGGGCCGGGCTTCCTCGGCGTCGAGCCCAAGGGCCAGAAGGTCGAGTTCGACGTGATCGACCTCTGGTCGGTCAAGGATGGCCGGCTTTATGAGCACTGGGACCAGTTCGACTGGCCGCGCGCTCTGATCCAGCTCGGCGTCAAGGGCCTGCCGCAGCCTTTCGTCGACGTCGCCGCCAGGCCCGTCAGCCGCTGAAGGTGGGCGACCTCAGCCTCTGCCCGGCTCGCCGGGCAGACCGGCGATCCCGCGCTCGACGCGCGAGAGCGCCGATGGCTTCGTCACGCTGGTGCGCAGCGCGGCATCAGCCCAGAGCAGGCCGTGCGCGCGCGGATCGGCATCGGACGCGCCGCCGCGAATGGCCTCGCACAGCGCGACGGCGTCGCCCCCCGTCAGAGCCAACAAGGCGGCGTGCGCCCCGGCGAGGCGCTCCCCCTGCTCGGCCTGCCGCGCGGCCATGCGCATGGCGCTGCCGATCATCAGCGCGAGGTAGCGGCGATCAGGGTCGAGGTGCGGCGCGATTTCGCCGCTGAGCAGCCGCTGGGCGCAGTCGAGCAGCCCGCTGATCGGGAGGTCATCCGACATGGCTGCCCCATGAGGCGGGTGCTGTGGCGCGCATGACCGCCAGTTCGAGCTCCGGCACGATCGCGCCCGTCAAGGCGAGTTCCAGCGAAGGCTCGACGCCTGAACTGTGGCGCTCGCTTTGCTGCAGCGCGATGACCGCCCAGCGCAGATGGGCCATCACCTCCCAATAGCGCACGGCGTCGTCATCGACCCGAATGCCGCTCTCATCCGCATAACCCTGGTAGAGGTCGCCACGCGCACCGATCCCGCCCGCTTCGAGATCGACCCGGCCGAAGCGCCAGCAGGCGGCGCAGAACCAGCCGAGATCGGCATGGGGGTCGCCCCAATCGGCGAACTCCCAATCGAGGATCGCCGTCAGCCCGGCGCGGTCGAGCATATAGTTTCCCGTCCGGAAATCGCGATGCGTCAAGGTGATCCGCGACGGTGGCGGCGCGCAGCTTTCGGCCCAGCGCAGACCCCATTCGAGCGCCGGCCGCGCGCGGCCCAGACGGTCCAGCCCGGCCCGCATCCGCGCGACCTCCGCCAGCGCGGGATCGGCCGGGGCGGCGCCGAGGCAGGCCAGGTCCGGCGCGCCCGGCGCGAGGGCGTGGATGCGTGCGAGTTCGCGCCCCAGCCTGCGCGTCAGCGCAACCCGATCGCCGCCAAGCGATGGGTCGCGGACGACACGCGGGCCCAGCGCCACGCCCTCGACTTTCGCCATCAGCGCAAACGGGCTGCCGAAGACGGCCTCGTCGTCGCAGAAGGCGATCGGCTCGGGGACGGCGACGCCGGCCGCGAAGACCGCACGCAGGATCGCGAATTCCTCGGCGCGGGAACGGCTTTCGCCGATGCGGGCCGGCGCATCGCGGCGCAGGACGAAGCCGCGAGACACGCCATCGAGCTGCGCCGCGATCAGCCAGTTCTCCTGGATCGCGCCGCCTTTCAGCCGGGTCATCGCCGCGATGCTGCAGCGCGCCGCGCCGAGGGTCGCGCCGAGCCAGCGCGCCAGCGCCTCGATCTCCAGCGTCTGCGTCATCATTGGCGCTGGACGTCGCTCTGGAATGCGCGGGCCCGTTCGCGCAGCATGAACTTCTGGACCTTCCCGGTCGAGGTCTTGGGCAAGGGCCCGAATATGACCGATCTAGGCGCCTTGAAATGCGCGAGGTGCTGGCGGCAGAACGCGATGATCGCGGCCTCGTCGGCCTCGGCGCCTTCGCGCAGCGCAACGAAGGCGCATGGCGTCTCGCCCCATTTCTCGTCTGGCCGCGCTACGACCGCCGCCTCCATCACGCCCGGGTGGCGATAGAGCACGTCCTCGATCTCGATCGTCGAGATGTTCTCGCCGCCCGAGATGATGATGTCCTTGGAGCGATCCTTGAGCTGGATGTAGCCGTCTGGGTGCATCACGCCGAGATCGCCGGTGTGGAACCAGCCGCCGGCGA
>LNFM01004870.1_pt1 | contig 24093 bp, 21 predicted proteins | sample 596031 | NCBI WGS metagenome assembly LNFM01 (sample SAMN04254537, study PRJNA301005) | activated carbon metagenome | isolation source: dual media filters at the Ann Arbor, Michigan drinking water treatment plant | place: USA: Ann Arbor | reverse complement strand
AATTCTTTCAAGAAATTCGATCGATTGTGGAGATGGATCACGAAGCGCCTGATGAAATTCAAATACTCAATATTCAAATTTTGACGTTGTCTGACTTTGCTATTTCAAAATCTTAATTGAATCGCCAACTTTAAATTTGTTTTTTTTAAACCAGCCCTGATTCATTTCTAAAGCATACTGAGCCACCTTTTTGCTGGGATACGTAGGGGGTTCGGTACGAAGTAGTGGCGATGCGGGCTCCATCTGTTGAATGTCGACGATTTGAAGAGACTTACTGATGTAGGCAATATCAAGTGGAATGTATGTGTTTTTCATCCAGAAAGCCAAAAGACGTTCTTCTGGAAATTCAAAAAGCATTCCTTCGTCTTTGGGCATTTTTGTGCGAAACATCAGGCCTTTTTGGTGCTGATCCGGCGTAATCGCGAATTCCACAGAGATGACTTTTTTGATTTTTTTATTCTTGCTGATTAATTCAATTTGTCCGCGATCAAACTTAACGTTTGGAAATTCATCTTTAACTTCAGCCGACGCGCAGGCCGAATACAAAAAAATACTAAACGCTAGTGCGGCTTTCGGCCAAGATAGCAATTCCATGTCGAACTCCTCGGGTTGAAACGATAAGATCATCTTTATTCAAAGTTTTTAATGCCGTCAGCAACGTCACAATCCCAACGACGATCACATCCACGCGTCCGGCGGGAACTCCAAGTCCGATAAGCTCTTCACGACCCATACGGCGAGTTTTGAGAAGCCAATTTTGCAGTTGCGCTTGATTGAGTGTTCGTCCTTCGATGTCAGAAACATTCTGCGCTTTATACTCTGCCATCGCCAATGTTGTTGGTGTTCCTGCGACCGCAACAATACAATCCAGTCCATTTCGGAAGTATTCAATGTGATTCAATTGAAAATCAGCCATCGCACTTTTTAATTCTTGCTCAATCTGAAAAAGGCTTTCATTGCTTGTCGGAAGCTGAACTTGGTATCGTTCTTTCAAGCGGACGCAGCCGATATCATAGCTTTTTGATGCCACAATTTTGACTTGAGCGGGGAAGGCGGGCTTTTTTACGATTTGGCTCACAATAAACTCTGTGGATCCTCCGCCGATATCGACGACCAAAAAACTTTTTCCAATTTGTGAGTCTAAGTCCATGTTTGAAAAAGCTCCAGAATTTGTAATTTCGGCTTCTTTAGATCCCGGTATAATTTCAATTGGTATTGATAGCCCTTTTGCGTACTCGACCAATTCATTGCGATTTTCCGCATCACGAAGCGCAGAAGTTCCCATGGCAAGAATCCGGTCTGGACGATGTTGTTGAATGATGAGCGAAAAATGTTGCAAAGCTTCTTTGGCCCTCGTCATGGCCGTTAAGGCGATATTTTTTTTCCCACCGTCCGCAAGCGCGAGGCCTTCGGAAAGGCGGACATAGCTGATCTCGTCATGAATAACTTTTGTAATCTTTCCTTTGTGAACTTCACAAATCAAAAGCAAAAATGTGTTTGAACCTAAGTCCAACGCGGCAATTTTCATGACGGTTCCAACCTTATAGCTTCTTCAACAAAATCGTATTCACGACATCTGGACTTGCTTGTCCCTTTGATCGTTTCATAATTTGACCAACAAAAAATCCAATGACTTTTGTTTTACCTGATTTGTATTCCACAACTTGATTAGGAAACTCTGCCAAAACTTCTTCGACTATTTTTTCAATGGCTGATGTGTCCGAAATCTGCACAAGTCCCAAAGAGTTTTGAATGTGGCTTGGTGGGTTCGGGTTCGTCCACATTTCTTCAAATATTCGTTTTGCGATTTTTCCGTTCGTGGCGCCTGAATCGATCAAAAGTATCAATTCTGCTAATCGTTCGGCAGAAATAGGCGATTGATCAATTGCAAGCTTTCGATCTTTAAGTTCTCGCAGTAATTCCACCATGATCCAATTTGCCGATGATTTATAATTTTTCGACTTTTCACCAACAGCTTCGAAAAAATTTGCGAGCGTCCGTTCACTGGTTAAAAGTGTCGCGTCTTCTTCATTAATTCCAAATTGCTTTTGAAAGCGTGTGCGTTTTGCCACTGGCAATTCTGGAACTTGTTTCTTAATTTGTTCGATAAAATCCGGTGCTAACCGAATGGGAAGTAGATCTGGATCTGGAAAATAACGATAATCGTCGGCATCTTCTTTCACCCTCATTGTATAAGTTCGGTTCTTGTCTGGATCATAGAGTCGTGTTTCTTGGGTGATTTTACCACCCGAGCTGATCGATTCAATCTGTCGATCGATTTCGTAACCGATGGCTTTTTCAATGAAGCGAAATGAATTGAGATTTTTAATTTCAACACGAGTACCAAGCTTGGAATCTGACTTTCGTTTCACGGAAACATTGCAGTCACATCGAAGAGACCCTTCTTCCAAATTTCCATCACAAACATCCAAGTAGGTCACGATTCCGCGAATGGTGCGGCAGTATTCGGCGGCTTCTTCGGCGCTATGCATATCGGGTCCCGAAACAATCTCGATCAATGGCACGCCTGCACGGTTGTAATTCAGCAAACTATAGCCGCCGAAATGCGTTGATTTCCCCGCGTCTTCTTCAAGGTGTGCTCGCGTGATCGAAATCTTTCTAGGCTCGCCATTGATTTGAAATTCGACGAATCCATTTTCGCAAATCGGCTCATCAAATTGAGAAATTTGATAGCCTTTTGGTAGATCAGGATAGAAATAATTCTTCCGAGCAAATGTTGATTTCGGTCGAATATGACAATTAAGCGCCAAACCGGCTTTCACGGCCATCTCCACGACGGCTTTGTTTAAGACAGGCAGCGATCCCGGCATGCCAAGGCTGACTTCAGATGTATTTTCATTATCAGAAGCACCAAAAGACGTTGAATCTGAGCTAAATATTTTGGATTTCGTTTTCAGCTGAACGTGGACTTCAATACCGATGGTGGCTTCAAAATCCTGATGTAGATTAGTAGACATGAGGCCTTCTTTTCGCATCAGTTGATCGATTTTTAAATTCAGCTTCAAGCTTCGATGCGATGTTAAGAATGATTTCTTCTTGAAATTGCCATCCTGTTAATTGAATGCCGATTGGAAGTCCGTTTTTAGAAAATGAAAACGGAACGCTCAATCCAGGCAAACCTGCTAAATTCGTCGCTGTCGTGAAGATGTCGTTCATATACATTTTGATCGGATCTTTGGACCGTTCTCCAATTTTAAAAGCCGGAGTCATTGTCACCGGACTGATTAAGGCATCACACATTTGAAAAGCTTCTTTGTATTCGTTGAGCAATATTCGGCGAACCTGGCAGGCCTTCTTGTAATAGGCATCATAGTAGCCTGAAGACAGACAATAAGTTCCCAGCATAATTCGGCGCTTTACTTCTGAACCGAAACCTTCACTTCGTGTTTTGGAATAGAAATCTTCCAAGGAAATTCCTGCTAGATCTGAAAATTCTGCGCGGAAGCCGTATTTAACTCCGTCGTATCTTGAAAGATTAGATGACGCTTCGCTGGCCGAAATCAAATAATACATTGGAACGGCAAACTTCGTCATAGGAACCGAGACCTCTAGAATTTCAGCTCCAAGACTTTTCAAGTGTTCAACGGCGCGGTTTAAAGCTTCCTGTGTATCTGAATCTAACTGGTCAGAGTAATATTCTTTGACCAATCCAATCTTTTTCCCGCGCAAGGGCTGCTGTAGGCTTTCAGAAAATTTTGGCACTGGCTTGGTCGACGTGGTCATATCTTTCGGATCTTTTCCACAAAGAACTTCCAATGAGAGTGCGCCATCTTGAACCGACGACGCCATGGGGCCTGCTTGATCCAAAGACGATGCGTACGCTACGATTCCGTATCTAGAAATTCGACCATAGGTTGGTTTAATTCCAAAAACACCGCAAAAATTTGCGGGTTGTCGGATAGATCCACCGGTATCCGTGCCGATTGCTCCCATCACCATTCTGGACGCAAGGGCTGCGCCCGATCCGCCGCTGGATCCTCCGGGAACGACGTCAATATTCCATGGATTTCGACACACACCAAACACTGATGTTTCGTTGCTAGATCCCATCGCGAATTCGTCTTGATTTAATTTTCCTGCAATGACCGCGCCGGCGGCACGCAGTCTTGCAACAACTGTTGCATCATACGGCGGTTTAAAGCCTGCTAGCATTTTTGAAGCGGCGGTGGATTCTAAATCTTTTGTACACAGCATATCTTTGATACCGAAAACAACTCCAGCGAGTGGACCTGGGTTCTGCCCGGCTTGTATCTTTTGATCGACGGCTTTTGCCTCTTCCAACATTTTTGGATTCAATTTCACAACGGCGTTTATTTTTGGATTCAAACTTTCAATTCGATTTAGAAAATATTCTGCGACTTCAACTGCTTTGATTTTTTTCGCCTTCACAGCACTTGCAACGTCCTCAAAGCTAGATTCTAGTAATTGATCTGAATGGTTGAGGCTCATAGAACTGGTGGTACTTTCAAAAGTTGGCCCATTTTTTCAGGTGCATTTTTTAGAAGTTCTTCGGTGCTTATTTCTTGATGAACTTCATCAGCCCTTAAAACAAATTCGATTTCAGTGGGCGTCATTAATGGCTCTATATTGGTTGTATCAATATTCGAAAGCTCTTCGAAGTGCTTTAAAACTTTTGTTAACTGAGCCGCATGATTTTCAGCCTCATTTTCATTGACTTGTAACCGTGCCAGTTGTGCAATTTTGTGAATTGTTTTTATATCGATCATGACGTCATGATAGGCGAATTTAAGCGACCTGAAAAGAAGCAATAAAAATAACAAAAGACGTAACGCATGACTAAACCAAAATCCGATAAAAATTCAAAAACTGTGACGACTGTCATAATCGAAAAACATCGCAATTTAATTGAGCAGATCGAGCGGCACAATGATTTGTACCACACGAAAGACCAGCCCGAAATATCAGATTATGAATTTGATCAGCTCTTTCAGTCCCTGGTTGATCTTGAAAACGAAAATCCAGGCTTAGATTTATCAGGCTCACCCACTCAAAAAGCGGGTGGTCAGATCATTTCTGCTTTTCAGAAACATCCACATCGAAAACCCATGCTTTCTCTTTCTAACAGCTATAGCACCAAGGATATTCTCGCGTTTGACGAACGCGTTCGAAAATTCTTGCGAGACGATCAGTCCGTAGAATACTTTGCGGAACTTAAGCTCGATGGCCTATCGATGGAGCTTGTTTACGAAAAAGGTGTTCTGGTTCGTGCTTTGACTCGGGGTGATGGCCAAACCGGAGAAGACGTCACTCACAACATTAAGACTATTTCGACTATTCCTAAAAAGATTTCGCATAAGAGTCTTCTAGAAGTTCGCGGGGAAGTTCTCATTTTCAAAGATGATTTTCTTAAAATGAATTCCCAGGCCGAAGAAGCTGGGGAGCCTCTTTTTGCAAATCCGCGCAATGCTGCGGCGGGAACCGTCCGGCAACTTGATTCCAATGTGGCTGCAAAGCGACCGTTAAAATTTATGGCCTACGCATTAGGTGACTATCAAGACATACAGTTTGAATCGCAAAGTGATTTATGGAAAAAGCTCACAGGAATGGGGTTTCCCGTCATCGAAAAAAATCTAACACTCACCACGTCACAAGTGTCAGATTTAACGGACTATTATAATTCGATCGAAAATAAAAGACCAAGTTTACCGTTCGACATCGATGGCATCGTGTTAAAAGTAAATTCATTTAAGCTGCAAGATGATTTAGGACTTGTCGCCCGCAGCCCACGCTGGGCAACTGCAGTAAAATTTCAGCCGGTACAATCCGAAACTACAGTTGAAGATATTGTGATTCAAGTCGGAAGAACCGGGGCTCTCACTCCGGTCGCAATCATGAAGCCTGTTAAAGTTGGTGGAGTCACGATTACGAACGCCACTTTGCACAATCAAGATGAACTTTCGAAAAAAGATGTTCGCATTGGAGACACTGTCGTGATCCAACGCGCCGGCGATGTCATTCCAGAAATTGTTCGCGTTATCATTGAAAAAAGGCCAAAGTCTTCGAAGGCCTTTATCATTCCTTTGGTTTGCCCGGTTTGTCAGTCTGAAGCCGCGAAAGGCGAGGACGAAGCAGTTCTTCGATGTGCGAATGCCGATTGTCCGGCCATCATCACAGAATCCATAAAACATTTTGTTTCCCGTCGAGCGATGAATATGGAAAAGGTTGGCGACAGACTGATCGAAACCTTGATTCAAGAATCATTAATCAAACGCCCAAGTGATTTATTCCATCTGAAAGCAAAAGATTTGTTGAACCTAGAGCGACAAGGGGAGAAGTCTGTTGAAAACATTCTAAATTCTGTTGAAAAGTCTAAGAAAACTTCGCTACAGCGTTTGATTTTCGGGCTTGGGATTAGATTCGTCGGAGAACAGACCGCAAAACTTTTGTCAGATCATTTTTTAACGGCGGAAAAATTCGCCTCTGCAACCGCTGAAGAGCTAGAGAAAGTTCCAGAGATTGGCCCGAAAGTTTCTTCCGCCATCGTCGCTTGGCTTTCAAATCGAAAAAATCAAAAGGAACTTCAAAACTTGCTTTCTGTCGGTTTAGAGTTTGAACAAAAGACTCGTCGAGCTGACGGAAAACTTTCTGGCCAAAGCTTTTTAGTCACAGGCACTCTTCCAGTAAAGCGAGACGTAGCTCACGCGGTCATAGAAGAAAATGGCGGAAAGCTTCTTTCCGGTGTTTCATCAAAGCTTAATTATTTAGTGGTTGGCGAAGACGGGGGCTCTAAAATAGAAAAAGCCCAATCCTTAGGAGTTCAAATGATCTCCTGGGATGAGCTTCTTCAAATGATCAAATAGTTTTTAAAAACTAAATGTGATCGATGATGATATCGCGAGCCATAACAGTCTTACGACCATCGGCTTTTGCAGATTCCATACCCTTAGCACAAAGCTTTTCGACCGCTTTTGATAGCACGTCGATTGTTTCTGCCGATGTATTCATCTGGCCTTTTTCTTTGATGTACTTTTTGACTTTGCTTGTCACAACCAGAATATCTTCCATAAATCCTCCGTTGATTTATTTAGATCTAAAAACCATTTTATTCGCTTTGAGACTTACTAAGATGCTGACATAGGCCAAAGTCGATTACAAATACCTTTTCGATTAAAATCAAGAATGCTGACGCCGTGAGCTATTTTTTAGTTAAGAACTGTTTAAGCTCGGCCTTGCGAACGTCCGCAGATTCGGGTGAAGGGGCTATCCAAACAAAATTATTTCGCTCATCTGACGTTGTACATTCCACATCTGTAAATCCCGGCGACCACGTTCCTGAATTTAAATGCTCCACAGCCCCGTAATATTCATGTCTGGGAATGTGCGTGTGACCGTAAATAATTCGTGAAAGCCCGGTTACTTCAGATTGTTTTGCGAAAAGCTCTTCGTCAGGTTCTTTATAAGTACTGACCAAGGAACTAATCGATCTCGCGTAAAAGAGAAAAAACGGTAACAGAAACATGTAGGCGACAACGGCCCACCACAAAGAAATTCCAAATAGGTCCTTCAGCTGTGCAACAAAAAATAAAATAATCGAAAGTCCTGCAAGCATTAAAAAGGCCCGATCAAGCCAAAGCTCTTTTGCAATCATCCATGGATTTTGAACAGCGGGAATAACGAACAACTCTTGAAGCTCACGAAGAACTCTAGGACTTGAGTTTGATTTTTGGGCTTCCCGCTCAACTCGGTCCTCGATACTTTCAGTTGGCTTGTAAACCATGGAAAAGCGATCGACAGTGACATGATAAAGTGTCGCGACTGAACCCCAAAGCCATGTCCATAAAATCAGGGGTTGAGCCTGAATCAAGTATTTGAAGAAAAATCGCAAATATTCAGGAAGCGACATGATGTAGTTTTTTTCGACGTGGGGATTAAACAATCCCATTCCGTTCATGATATATCGACAAGCGACATTTCCAAATGGCAGCCGAATGGTCAATTCGTTGTAGTCGACCAAAAACGGATTCAGCGGGTTTTCACACATGCAATACGGGTCTTGCTGGTGTCCATGTTCGATCAATGTGTCGTTATTGCTGATATAATACCAGCTGACAAAGCGGACTCGAGTGCGCTCTAGGGGGTTTAGCTTCAGGGCATTTATAATTCTGGTTTGCACCTTCGGGAAATGCAATTCGACATCATGATTTCCTGGAATTAGAATCAACTGATGACCGTTTTTTATAAATTCAGATAGCGCATTGATGAATTCAGCATGCTCTTCAAGAATCACATCAATTTTAAAAACTGAGCGATCTTCTTTGGGATAAAGCCCTCTTCTAGTTTCAATCCAATCCAGCTTATAGACCTGTTTTTCCGGGTAAGCCATCACGCTATCAAAATCGAAAATGTCCCCGTTTAAGACTAATTCAACTTGGGGCCGATCATCGTGAAGCTGTTTTGCAGTTTCCGCAGCCGTGGCCTGAATGCTCGTCACAAAATCTGTCAGAGCTCGATCAACAAAGAATTCTTTTGATTTAAACTTTTTCCATAATGGATGGCGAAGCTTTCGTCTAGGCCGCGATGGCTCTGAGTCCGTTAAATGCAAATCACTAATTACCGCTGTGTAGACACCCATAGTGACAATGATCCGCGAGTTTGATTTAATCGGCAATATGAATTCATATATAGTCTATGGGCTCGGAAAAAGTGGGCTTGCCGCGATTGAGCTATTGCAAAAAACTGGCGTCAGTAATGAATTCATTTTGCCTTTTGAAGACAAGTATTCAGAAGAAAAATTAAATGAATTCTTACTGTCTGCGCAGCCCGGTACGTTAGTCTTGTCGCCGGGAATTCCAATCCGCAGTCCTCGAGTTCAAAAAATTCTTTCAAAAGGTTGGGCTTTATCCAGTGAAATTGATTTGGCTTGCCGAACGCTAACGACCGAAAAAATAATTGGAATCACTGGATCTGTTGGTAAAAGCACGGTCACATCTTTGCTTGGAGAAGGCGTCAAAGTAGTCGATCCCAATGCTTTCGTCGGTGGGAACTTGGGAATCCCTTTCTCACAATATGCTATTGATTTGCTCGACGAGCGAAGGCCAAAAGCGACCTGGGTCATTCTGGAGCTTTCAAGTTATCAATTGGAAAATTGCAAATCTCTTCAATTAGACCACTCTGTTTTAACTTACTTCGCAGCGAACCATTTAGAGCGCTACGACAGTCTTGAGGCCTACTACGACACTAAGCTTTCAATTGGGAAACGAACGAAAGAACATATTTTTGTGAACACGGAATCCGCGGATTTGCGTCAGCGACTGAGTCGGCTTGGAACATCTGTTATTCGATCTGATTCCTCCAATGTAGAAACGTATCGCAAGGCCCGATCCATGAAGCTTTGGGGCGCACACAATTTGGAAAACGTTGCCTTGGCCTTGACGGTGGCGAAAACGCTGAAGTGGGGTGCCGCCTCCGAACAATCCATTTTAAATTTTCCTGGCCTTTCCCATCGATTAGAATTTGTCGGTCGAGTTCATGAAATTGATTTTTTAAATGACAGTAAGGCCACAGCTATAGATTCTGTCTTGGTCGCGACTCATGCCTGTTTTGATCGATTGCTATCTGGCGGCACTTTGCATTTATTGATTGGCGGCCGTGACAAAAACCTGCCATGGGGAGATTTATCTAAAATCAAATCTGGGTCTGGCGGAAAAAATTTTAAAATTTATTTTTTTGGAGAATGCCGCACGATTGCTAAGAACAAAAGCCAGCTAGATGGAAAACTATTCGAGAAATTGACGAAATTAATGCCAGATTTGTTTTTACAGCTTAAACCCAATGACATCGTGCTTTTAAGCCCCGGTGGAACAAGCCTAGATGAATTTAAGAACTTTGAAGATCGCGGAAATTTCTTTTCAAGTGCTGTGAAGGAATTTGCCCAGCGACCAATGGCTTAAGAAAAAAGGGAGCCTTCATGCTCCCTTTTTGATAATGCCGATGACCTTTATTGAATTAATCAGCAAAAGACAATTCGATCATAGACTTTGGCTCGCTCTTTAGCGATCTCGCCGTGCACAGAACATCGTAATTGATGCTGACTTTAACTTTAGTTGCTGCTGCTGATTCGTCGAAGGCGCCGTCGACTAAATTGATCGCCTGTGCTTGTTCTGCACGGGTTTCGCCATTTCCAGCTTTAGCCTTAATAACAGTTTTTGTTGGAGCTTTAATCTCAAAAACCATTCCTACATTTGCCGCCTTAAGGGTTTCGATGTTTTTCTTAAGCTGTGTTTTTTCAACTTCAATTGAAGATGGCAATTCATAGACTTCACTTTTCGCTTTTTTCATGAGCTCTGCTTTTTCATTTAATGCGGCTTGAACTTCATCAATTTTAATCTGGGTTTCTGCTTCTTGATTCTGCCATTCGACGATATCATGATCGTAAGCATTTTCTTGAGCCATCATCAGCTTGATTTCTGCTTTTTGGTCTTCAAGTTCTTGCTTAGACAAATTAAGTGCTGATGTTTCGTGAGCCAATTTTGAAATCGCTTTGCAAGATGACTTCATCGGCTCATTATCAAGTCCCAAATTAATTTTTTGTGCCGGAGGCAAAACCAAATATTTTGACTCAGATACTTTAACAACTTGTGAAGTTGTTGTGTTCACGACTGCTTGCGCTGGAGCTACAACTGGAGCTCCGATTGGTGCAGGTGCTGGAGCAGGTGAATCAGTTGGTGCGACAACTCCAGTCGGAGCCGGTTGACGTTTTTTTGCTTCTTGCTTACTGCATCCCATTCCACTTAGTACGAGTGCCGCACCAAGAAGAGCTAATGTCATTTTTGAATCTGTGATCTTTCTTTGCATACGAATATCCCCCGATATTTAATTATCATTTTGCCATTAAAACTTGGCTGTTTGGGGAGAGCATTACCTGAATGTTGCATGACGGACTAGTGTTGAATACGAAAGTGAAAATCCACCAGGGTCGTCAATTTCTTCGACAGGAAAAAATTTTAAGATGCCAATTAATTCTTAAAAACAGAGACGTAGACTCGATTAGATTTTGCAAAAAAGGCTCTTGCATGAACGCGCATGGTTTCAGTCTCATGAAGAACAACTTCGTGAAGTCCTTCGCTGATGTTAAAAAAGATGACTCCACCACCGATGACCGGTGTCGCGGATAGCTGTCCAGAGGCTGAAAAATAGATTCTATTCATCAAGTCGTAACCCGTATCCGCCATCATCATGGAAAATTCTGACGTTGATGTAAATCCAATAAATACGCTTTTAGAGGTGTCGACTTTGACTCCCGCTTGAATCGAAATCTGCTTCAGCCATTCTTCTTGAACCTGTGGAAGCATGAAATACGTCTCGCCACCCGAACGCACCGTCGTGTAGGCCATATAATTTCGCTCTGGAGGTCGAACAACAATTTCTTGAGTTCCCAATTTGTACGAAAGGTTTTCTTTTAGTAATCCAGAGTCATCGATTGAAACGACATTTTCGTCGGCAGGTAATGCAAGATCCGCAGCCATCGGCTGGCTCGTAAATGCATCATAACTCATGAAGGAAATTGTCGATGGTGATTTTTGATAAAGAATTTCTTGGTAGGAAACCGTGTTTTCATCGACAACGAATAGTTGTGATCCTCGATTTCGACCAGATTGCATGTCAAAACTTGAAAGCTGATAGGGACCCTTTGTTAAACCAGGGACAAAGAAGTAACCATTTTTCGAGGTCCCAGAGCTTGACGACTGCGGGATCCAGAAATCGTCCAGGTAGTAAACTTCAACTCCTGGTTGATCATCGATCGTGATCCGAACATTTGGAACAGGGTTCCCATTTTCGACTATTCGTCCAAGGATGGTTCCACTTTCAGGGTCAAACTGAACTTGAATCTTTTCAGAAATATAATTTCTTGCGCCGTCTACCCATAGCTTTGAAAACAAAACTGTTTCGGAAGGATCCTTAGCGCTACGGATGCTGAGCGTGTTCACAAGTTTACCCGTGGGATCGTGAACAAAACCAACCGTTAAAGATTGCCGTGCGACGTTAGGATAGTCTTCATTTGTTTTTTTTAGATCATAATTCCCAGAAAAAAACGAAGCCGATAAGCCATTCTCATTTTCCTGCATGCGGCGGTCGTCTGCAAATCGCGGATTGAATGAAAAGGAACTTGGTTTTCCAAGCTTCAATGAAGGACCTTCGAAAATTGATCCCACCTGACGAAGACCAGACATTTCTTGACGATCTTCCCCGATCAAATAACCGTTTTTATCTTTGATTTCGGCAACTAGCTCACCTTCGAAAGAATTCACCACAATTTGATAAAGGCCAGCTTTAAGATCCACTTGTCCTAGTTCAAAAAATTGACCTTCGTGAAAACGATTTAAACTAACTAAATGATCTACAATGCCAACACCATCACGAAGTTCAAAGGACCCTCTGACCACAATTCCCGTCGGACCCTGCTGCGTCTGTAATTTATTTTCTACAGTTTTAAATGCTCCTAGCAGAGTCGAGTTCTTTTGCTCCAAAAACATTTTTTTAATTTGCTCATCTGTTCTTGAATCGAGCTCTTGCTTCGTAAAGGCCATCGGATCTAGGTTTTGAACTGTTTTTACTTCACCCGTAGATTCAACTTGTACGAGAGCCGCGTTTTCTGTCGAAAGACGAATAACATTTGTCGCTGGTGAAAGAGTTACAGTTTCATTTGCACCAAGAGGGCTGGAAATTTCAATGTGTTTTTTTGATTCTTTAAATAGTGAATACGCAGGTGAATTTCTCTCTTGAGAAATGGTCATGGTCTTCGCAAAAAAAGTCGGTTGCGTTCGATCAGCACGCGGAGCGTACAAAAGACTAATTGGTAATACTAATAGTCCAATTAAATAAACCAGAAGCTCTCCCTGCTTTAGTTAGAGCGATCCAAGACCTGCAAGACCGCTCTGCTTCAATATTATAGATACTGGTTTGGATGAAATGCAATGGGGACCAAGGTCTTAAGCGCGACTATCGCTCAGCGCGTCTGCCAGCAGTTCATTCAGTGGGTTGTTGGTGGTCACTTTTAGCCGAAGGTCTGTGGCCAAAAGTCTGTGCCTCGGAGTTGATTTTAAAAGGGGATGTCGCCGTCTAATTTAATTCCGGCTTCGACCGCTTCTTTTAAGGCTTTTCGAAGGGTGTTGGCTCGACGAAAGGATAGATCTTCATTCACGCCCGAATGAACGAAGGCATCTGTTTCAAGTTCGTACCGTTCCCAAATCACTTGAACTTGAATTTCAAAAGGACGTTTTGCGCCTAGAATCGACGTTTTGGTAAAAAAACGTTCTGGGGCGCCATCGGGTTCTTCAATCGCTTCAAACTTTTCATTATGATAAACAGATGAAAGTTCTCGGCCGTTCGGGCTGATAAAACGCGGCTTGCCAAAAACTGACGAGGCTATTTTTCTGGTGTCCGATGCTGGAAGATTTGAATCTTGAATAAAATAACCCGTCGTCTGACACGAAAAACATGTCAGACACATGATACTCAGTAAAAAAAGTTTTAAGCGGGCTCTATTGAACATTACTTCTTTTGAGCTTTGTTCCAGTCCGCCATAAACATTTCAATCCCCTTGGTCGTCAATGGATGCCCCGTCATTTGTTGCATGACTTTATAAGGAATCGTTGCGATCTGGGCCCCCATAAGTGCCGCAAACTGAATGTGCATTGGGCTTCGAACGGAAGCGACGAGAACTTCTGTCTTGAAATCATAATTTTGATACATTTCAACAATTTCACCAACCATAGCCATTCCGTCTTGTCCAATATCGTCCAAGCGTCCGACAAAAGGTGAAACCATTGTGGCTCCGGCTTTGGCGGCTAACAAAGCTTGAATAGGACTGAATACCAATGTGACGTTTGTTTTAATTCCAAGTGAAGTGAATTTTTTAACTGCAACCATACCTTCTTCACACATGGGAACTTTAACAACAACATTTTTTGCAAGACTTGCAAGCTCTTTACCTTCACGAATCATTCCCTCAGAATCGAGCGAAATCACTTCGGCAGAAACTGGTCCCGTTGTAATCGCGCAAATTTCTTTGATCACTTCAAAAAAGGGACGACCCGATTTCGCTATCAAAGAGGGATTGGTTGTAACCCCATCAACCCAACCACGATCGTTCGCCATTTTAATTTCATTTACGTCCGCTGTATCAATAAAAAATTTCATTTTCGATCTCCCATAAAATCGTCCATAGAATAGAGTCCCGGACCCTGGTTGACAATCCAAAGTGCAGCGTCAAGCGCCCCTTGTGCAAAAACTCTTCTGTTCATTGCCGTATGCTCAAATCGAAGGACCTCGTACTGCGAAGCTGCTTGAACCGTGTGGATTCCAACGACTCCACCGATTCGCTGACCCAAGGGCTTAGCGATTTTCCTTTTGGAGATTTTTTCTAAGTCTTGATGCAAGGTGATGGCCGTTCCACTTGGATTGTCACGCTTTGCTGTGTGATGAACTTCATCGATTGAAAAGTCGAAACCCTCGGCATACTTAAATGCTTTCAAAGCTTCTCGGAACATCCAAAGGCCGGGGCTAAAATTTGAAGCCCAAAGAACTGGCTTGTTTTTTCCAGCCTGTTTCATGGTGTCGAGATCTTTTTTGGATAAACCTGTTGTTCCAGAAACAATTGCGCAACTATGCTTCTGACTTTCTTTCAAAAGTTTCATAAAGCCTTCTGGCGAACTAAAATCGACCACGACCCGAGCTTCTTTAATAGATCGCACCAATTTAAATGGAGACTCTGCCTTTTCTATTAAGGCCGATAGCTCTTGTCCCATTTTTCCATTCAAACCAAAAACGAAAATTTTCGTCTTCATAATAGGACCTTCTCTCGCATGAGCTGCTCTGTTTGAGCGAGCAAACCTGAATCAAGCGTCACTAAAGGCAATCGCATTTCCGGTGATGAAATAATTCCTTTGCGCCACAGCATCCATTTCACGGGGATGGGATTCGCTTCGACATACATTCCGTTGATCAATTTCATGTAGGACAAAAGCTGACTTTGAGCTTCTTCGAATTGCTTATCTTGGCAAAGATGAAACCAGCGGCAGGACTCTGCGGGAATTAAATTACTCATGACAGAAATGATTCCGCATCCTCCCGCTTTCATGAAATCGACAAACGTCCCGTCATCTCCCGAAAGCAAAGAAAAGCTCTCGGTCTTTTTTTGATTTTGAATTTCAGTATGAAGCTGTTTTGCGAATTCGATGTTTCCGGAGGCTTCTTTTATTCCCTGAATATTGGCCGTGTTCATTAAAGCCTGAACGGTTTCAAAAGACATCGCTGTAATTGTTCTACCGGGAACATTGTAAAGAATGATCGGCACCGGCGACGTCGCGGCCACATTTTGATAGTGAGCGATCAGTCCGCGCTGTGGGGGCTTATTGTAGTAGGGAACGACCACGAGTTCAGCTGCAGGATTTAGTTCTCTAGATAGGTCATGGTTAGCAATGGTTCCAGCCGTCGAATTTGTTCCTGTTCCCAAAATTAACGGGACTTTTCCCTTTGTTACGTTTTGGACTGTTTTGTAAATTTGCTTCACTTCATCCGCGGATAAAGTTGGGCTTTCCGCCGTTGTTCCGTTAACAACAAAACCGTGAATTCCATTTTCAAGCTGATAGTTCACAAGTTTTTCAAGACTTGTAATATCAACACGCCCATTCAAAAATGGCGTCACTAACGCAGAAAAGACGCCTTGGATTTTTCTATTACTATTGAAACTAGAGCTCATACGAGCATTCTCCTGTTGCGATCACGGGGCCAATCATTTTTGGTTGTGATAAATTTTCTAAGTCAATATCGAGACGTCCGCCCGGCATATAAATGCTAGCTTTACTTTTTCCCATTTTTTCCCACAGATAATAGGCGGCCGCCACAGCGCCTGTTCCACAAGCTTGAGTAAAGTCTTCGACTCCGCGCTCAAAGGTCACCGCTAATATTTTATTTGGATTTGTTGTGTCGATCAGGGTCACGTTTGTGCCCTTGGGTTGGAAGTCCTTGTGTTCCCGAACTTCTTGGCAGAAATTTTTCATAATTGGAAATCGGGCCATATTTGAAATGGGCGCCACAACATGTGGAACACCCGAATCACAATAGAAATAATCCTTATGTTGCAGGCGCTTCAAAGGGGGCATCTGAACTTCATATAAATGCTCTGGGCCACTTTGAAGTTTTTGAATCAAAACCGCTCCCGCAGTTGTGTGTAGAAGTAGGTTTTCGGTCACCACTTTTTTAAGATCGACCAGAAAGTGTCCAACGCATCTTGCCGCGTTTCCACACATTTCGGCTTCAGATCCGTCACGATTGTAAAAGTACCATTTAAATTCTTTGGGGGCAGAAGCCGAAGCGAACTGTTCTGAAAAAAACGGTTGAAGAAATATAAATCCGTCCGCATTTTGTTCTGAACATGATTTGCGGACAAAATCGGAAATGGCGATTTTACTCATTATGTCAGAATTTTGATCGACGTAAGCTAATAAAAAACTATTTCCTGCACCTTCAAGGCGTGAAACATTCAATTTCATTTGCTGACTTTCTTTTTGCCAACAGGATTTGACGGTGGGGCTTGGGTTTCGCTTTCCGATTGCTGCGCGGGTGTCGCGGGCGCCACAAAGGGCTGCGCAATTGGCGGAAGTGGCTTTCCCTTAATTCCGCAGCCGGATAATGAAATCAAAAATACACAAAACCCAGAATAGAAAAATATCTTCAAATCTTTTTTTTCAAATTGCATAGACCACGTTACCATTTCTAATACGCATCGTTGAGTTCTTTGCGATTGCACAAGTCGATATCGAACAAATATTTCCTAATCGTCATCGTATCAATCGTTCGGCAACGCTTTTGATAGATTTCGAAAGCCTTATTAAGATTGAAAACCACATTGTCTGAGTTTGTCGGCTGCTCAGCTGACAAATAATTTAAATTTCTCTTCATAATGATCAGGTCCGGATAGTCAGGAAATTCCGTCCCTAGTTTTTCCAATATCTGCCGGGCCAGGGAGTAATTCTTAGACTCAACTTTAGATTCAAAGCTGCTAATCAATAATAAAGCTTCCTGGTCTCTTTCTTGATCAAAAATTTTTTTCTTCCAAAGCAGGAATTTAACCTCTTCGATCGGGGAGGCTTGCTGACGGTTTAATCTCTTGTTGATAAAAAAACGCATGTAAAGACACTGAAAATTATCAGGTTCAAGCTCAAGACATTTTTCAATCAATTTGTCTGAGCTACGTGGATTCGAAATAAGATCGGACATACTAGATTCGAAAAGGTCTTGCGTCTGTTGAAATAGAAACTTGGCTTCCGGTGTCGATTCAAGGTTCACACCAAAGACTATTTGTCCTAATATAAAGACCGAAATAAAAAGGGCCGCTTTGATTCCAGCAGCCCTTTCGATGTAATTTTGATTTAAAAATGCTTTTCTAGATGTCACTACTTCTTAGTAAAAGAAGTTAGCTCAATTGTCATCTTTCCAAGTTGAGAATCTTGAATTGATTTCAATAATCCACTGATTGGAATATCGCGTGGGTTGATCCAATTTTCACTCATCTGTCCGTTATTAGCGTTATCTTTGATCTTAAGATAGATGGCTGGGTAGGTTCCCGCTGGAACGGTCACGGATGCCTCTTTCTGTTCAACAATCTCAATATCTGAAGCAGGTATTGTTTGTTCTTTGCCATCAACAAGAATTTTTTTGATTTCACCTGTGTTTGGATCAATCAAAATTTCAGATTTTTGCTTTTGGATAACAAGATCAACATCTTGTACCATCCAGATGCCGTCAGCGCCGATGTCTTTGATGAACATCTTCATCGTCCCGTTCAAAAACCCACCCAAATTTAATTTGTAGTTGTTTTCATCGCCAACTTTCCAATTCGGCGCTAAAGCAACGACATTTTCTTGGATAGAAGCAACTTGTGCTTCAACTAAGAAACCTGACATTGAATTTGTGTTTGCTGCTTGTGCTGATGTTGCAACCGTCATAACGATTGCAAGAATGAATGACTTAATCATTTTTCCCCTCCTTAGGTCCTGTTGTTTAAGTGTTTTTATCTGATCATAGGGTTGCAAGTAACCGCAATACTAATCCAAAGAAATATGCAGGTCGTCATGCTGTGTCGTAGGAAGTTGGTCTTCTACTGGAACAACAAATATATTTCAGATTGCTCACGACTGCCACCGCAGTCCAGCATTCGCAAATCAAGTTGCTGCATCAACATTGAGTCAACCTCAGATGCAATGACTAATGGTGCGACGGTCGCGGTCCCGCTATTTCCAAAAGGAATCAATCTAACCGCTTCATTCTTCAAATAGATATATTCCGTACCGATAATGGCCGAATCAGCAGTGCCGTAACTTTTGTATTGTTTAATATTGTATTCCGCTCCGACAGGCTTAATCCCCGCGAGCAGAAAGTTATCTGCCTTAATGGGCGCTTCTGCGTTGGGTCCGCCTGCTAGTTTGACAATTCTTGGTCCACCAACCACAAAGTCAATCAGGGCTTTATTCATCACCCACGGGTGACCAAATTTGGTGGTGCTGTCCCCATGCGTACGTGCTTTCACATCTTCATCTCGGCCTTCATTTAGGCTGGAATTCGAATAAGGAATCGAGTCAAAGAGTTTCGCAATATAACACGTTCCAAGAGCACTTCGCGCCGGAACTTTTAAATTAGATGTTGTCCCTATCGCGCTCACTGTTGGGAAAATTAATTTATATTCATTACATTTAAAGTCGACACACTTTCCATTTTCAACCAATTTGTTTCCGCAGTTAACTTGCACCCTCGCTGATTTCGCAATCGGTAGTCCGAACTTCCCACTCCCGGTGACGCGGCATTCAATCTCAGTGTTCACGATAAGTTCTGGTTTTACGATGCTCAATGGATCAATTTGACCTCGAGCCACCACAATTCCACCATGTACGGTTGTACAAAGATAAGAAATATTCTCAACGGACTCCGCCGCGACGCTGAAGTTCGTCTTTCTTCCCTCGTCAACGATCAAGCTTGAAAAAATAATATCAATTTTCGACTCTGGTCGACTATCGACTTGAAACGAAATTGGCGTGGTCCATGTCTGATTCCCAGCTGTATCGATCGCCAAAGCTTGAAATTTGTGTTCGCCATCTTGTAAGTGGTAAGACACCCGCTGGGCCGAGCAGTCCATGGGTTGTTGATCCATGTAGCAAACAACTTTTGCAATCGAAATATTGTCAGTGGCAGAAAGTAAAATATCGACAGAAGGTCCACTTTCCATCGGTAGTGGTGCTTTTGATACTTGAATGGCTGGAGACTTAGAATCTCGAACAAATTTTCGCACGACCGCACCAGACCGAACTTGCAATTCATTTTCTGCCTGAACCAAAAATGAATATTCTTTGTCCCCGAATAAGGTGACCGTGTGCGGCGACTTACAGTCGGCAATCGGCTGACCGTCTAAGCTACAAAAGAATTTTTCTATTTTCTTATCTGCATTGAAACCTGAAAATTCAAATGTGGCCTGAGTCGCATTTATGACGTCCGCTGGAGACTTTGTTATCTGCACTGAAGGAACAGTCAAATCAATTTCGAACATCAGTTCCGACTCGCTGATGTTACCTGCGCCATCTTTAGCCTTGACGAAAAAATGATACGCTCCCGCAGTCAAATCTTTATACTCTAAAATTCCCGCGCCACATGGCATGAAATCACTTTGAAGTGGCGTCAGCTTACAATTCACTTCTGCAACTTGATTGCTTTCTAAAATGGAAAGATGAAGCTTAACTTCAGATTGAGCAATCGAACCGGTTGGTCCACTAAGGACAATTTTTGGCGGGACACGGTCGACAATAAACGTACGGAAGTTAGTTTCAGAAATATTGCCGGCTTTATCGCGGGCACGGACTCCTAGGGTGTGCTTGCCTTCTTCTAGGCCTTGTACTTCAAAAAAATCCTGACATCTATTTTCGGACAATTTATCGAGCTGACAAAAAATATCCAAAACGCCCGATCCTGTCTGACCATCATCGGCACCCACATCCACCATTACTTTCGTGATATTCAAAAACTCTGGAACATCGGCCAAGCTAGCTTTAGGCGGCTGATCGTCATGAAGAATGCTGGCTTGAAGACAAGATGTCTCCGGAGCTCCGTGCTTTCTAAATTTTACGAAAACAGAGTTCACGTCATTGGGCTGTTTTAACTTCCATGCCTTTTGCGGGACAAATTTTTCCCAATTTGTGGCGGTCGCGCAGTCCGGCTCATCCGTGAGCAGCATTTCCTGTGCGCCATCGGCTTCAAGCGAAATCTGAACGGAGTCATCATTCGTAAATAGGGCGCCAGATTGAATTAGAATTTTTTGAGGACCAATAAAGGTGGTGTTGTCCCTGACGGTATCGTACGGATTGACCTGCGATCCTTCTTCTTGCAAATCAGACTTCAAGCTTTGCGAAGTTTCCAGTTTGTCGGCCACACTAATTTGCGGCTGCGCACAGTTTTGAAATGCAAAAACAGCAACTGAACCCACTCCGATCAAAATCGCAAGGGCCTTTTTCGAAACCATTTTTTTCATATTCATAACTCTAACTCTCATCTTTTATCCTGCATGACTACTAACGAGCACGGCCCGTGGTTTACTTCCATTTGCTGGTCCCACAACACCTTCTTTTTCAAATAGCTCGATGAGGCGTGCTGCTCGTGGATAGCCCAGTTTAAATCGACGCTGAATCAGAGAAGCAGAAATGGCCTTCTGCGAAGAGGCCCACGCTAAAATCTCGTCGTACTTTTCGTCGTATTCGTCTCCGCCGTCGAGCGAGAGTTCATCTTCCCCACTAAAATTATCTGAACCACCGGCCCCGAAAGTCAGCTGGCCTCCGCTTGGGCCGTCAAGGGCCCGCATCGCGATTGGATCATATTCTGGCTCTCCTTGGTCAGACCAAAATTGAGCGATCGTGTTGATGTCAGATTCCTTTAAGAATGGACCATGATGTCGAACAGATTTTCCTGAGCCCCCTGCTAAGAACAACATATCTCCTTGCGCCAGAAGTCGTTCCGCACCTTGTTCATCCAAAATAATCCGTGAATCCATCTTGGATGCGACTTTAAAACTAATTCGGCCCGGGATATTTGTTTTAATTAAACCTGTGACCACTTCTTTTCGTGGCGACTGCATGGCCAGCATAAGATGCATACCGCAGGCCCTGGCCATTTGTGCCAGTCGCACGATATTTTGTTCGACGTTTTGTTTATCAACCGCCATCAAATCCCCAAACTCTTCGACAACGATGACAATGTAAGGCTGCGGAGTAAAATAATACTGCTCAAGCTTCATGATCCCTTGATTTTCAAATTCAGCATTTATTTTTTCATGATCCGCAATCTGATCTGACGACAATTTCTGAACTGTTTCATTGAACTGTTCAATGTTTCTAGATCCAAATTTCGACATGGACTTGTAGCGCTTATCCATTTCCTTCACGGCCCAGCGAAGCGCAAAAACTGCTTTTTTGGGATCACGAATAGGCGGCATGATCAGGTGGGGCAGATTGGAAAAGGCGGCAAGATCGACTTGCTTTGGATCGACTAAGATCATTCTTAAGGTTTTTGGCGAATGTCTGAAAATAAATCCTGTGATTGTTGAAACAGTAAATACCGACTTTCCCGATCCCGTCGTTCCCGCGATAAGAAGATGTGGCATCTTTCGAAGGTCCACAATTTTTGGGTCGCCGTTCGTTTGCTTGCCAAGTGCAATCGGAAGCTTAAAATCTTCGGACCAAAAAGCCTCGTCCGACAGAAGATCCTTCAAATAAACAGTTTCACGTGTGGCATTAGACGTCTCGATGCCGATCACATCGCGTCCGGGAATGGGCGCAATAATTCGAAGTGATTCTGCGGAGAGCGCCAAAGACAAATCGTCTGCCAAATCGGTGACTTTGTTCACGCGAACATCTGCGTTCGGTCGAAATTCAAACATGGTTACAACTGGTCCCGGCTTGGCCGCCACGATCTGACCGTTCACATCGAATTGCTTTAGTTTGTCGAGCGTGATTTCTGCTTTTCTTCGAATCTCCTTTTCATCCACTTTGATTCTTGTTTGTGGGGGATCTTCTAGAAGGGATAACTTTGGCATGTTCCAGTTTTCAATTCTTCTGGGCGCTTTGACAGGCATCACAATCTTTTTGCGAACAGCCGTTTCGTAGGTCCCCAGCTGCACATCAGAACTTACGGAAGCCTCTGCCACTTCGGCCATCGAATCCGTTGCGGCACTCTTGCTAGCCAGGGTCGGCATATCGACAAACTTAATTTCTTTTTCGTCATCAAATAGCTTTGATATCAGGGATTCATTCTCTTCAAGCTTCATTTGCTTCGGAGCAGACTGTAAAACGGGAATTTCAGTCTTTTCTTGTTTTTCAGACTTTTTAGCCGCCTCGGCCTTTTTCTTGGATTCGATCTCTTTTTCAGTTCGCTGAGCTGCCGCGAACATTGATTTCTTTATTTTCGCCCAATCGAGTCCCGCCCACCAGTTTTCCAGTGCGTTTAAAAGCTGGCCCAGGGGCTTCAGAATTGATGAAGGACGAATTTCGAAGTAAAGCACGGACAGCACTGAAAGCAACGTCCACAGAGCGACTTGGGCGCCAACAGAGTTCATGGCCTTCATTAACAATGTTGAAACACCAAGCCCCACAAGGGCACCTGGATATATTTGATTTGAATAGAGTTTCGTCTCAGGCCAATAGATTGCCGTTAGGGCCGCCAAACAAAAAACAATCACCATCGCGACAACATGGCGAAGATCTTTAAATGTAAATTTTGCTCCTCTTAGACTAAACCAAGCTGCGTGAAAAAACGAAGCCGATATCACCCACGACATGAGTCCGAAAACCTGAAACAATAAGTCGGCCGTGAAGCTCCCAACAAGCCCACAATAATTTGCCGTTTTCCATCCTTGGCCAATCGAATTCAGTGAAGGGTCAGACGGTTGAAAGCTAGCTAGTGATAGGGCTAGAAACAATCCAAAGCCCAAAAAGATCAGGGCTTGAACTTCATTTTCAATCTTCTTCAGTGATATGTTCATGGTGTTAATTTTACAGAGCACTCACGACGTGTGACAAAAGCCTTTTGGTCTGGTCTTGCTTTAAGATTATAAGTCCAGACTTTAGTAACGGGGAAAATTATAAGATTTCGGTACGTCAAGCTGGAATAAAAAATAACTTCTCATTTTATACAGCTCATCAGATCTTTCCACGAAGTTATCCCCGGAATTTCAGAATCTGTAATGATATCCAAACGCCTTTAAATTTGAATCCATGAAAAAAAGTCGCGAGTTTCCCATTTTTGCCAATTTCGAAAAAACAATCTTGCAAATGCTGAAACATGAGTATATTTCGTTATCCCACAACTTAATGTGCGGGTAAGATGAACACGAATTAAAACAAACGTGTTCGTTTTGAAATTAACAAAAAAAAGGGGACGTTTCCATGACACCAAACCTGAATAGCTCTGAAAATCTTTTCGTCGCTAATCTTCAGCAAGTTTCTTTAGAAAAACTTGTAAAAAGCAAATTAGAAGTATTATTCCAACAACAAAAAGAAGCTCAGGTTGAGTTAAACGGACTTTACAATATCGTTCTAGAACAAGTAGAGCGCCCATTGATCGAACTAGCTCTTAAAGCTTATAACGGAAATCAAGTTAAAACGGCTTTAATGCTTGGAATTAACCGTAACACTTTGAAGAAGAAAATTGATAACTACAAATTGAAGCCAAAAAAGGGAGCTCAAGCATTGCAAGCTCAAGTCACTTCAGTTATCGAACCATCTCCGACAACTTTGACTCAGTAATCTTTTCTAGATTCCAAGCCCGGCTTTAAAAGGCCGGGCTTTTTTTTTGCTCTCAACGAAGTTTTTTCCTTTATTCCTTCTTCATTCACGCTGTAAAGTAGGGTCATGAATCCAACTTCAAATTCGTCATCTTTTGGCTCTAGCAATCTTCTTGGGAAAGTGCCGCCACAAAGTCTTGAAGCGGAACAATCCGTACTGGGCGGTCTTTTGCTGGACCGCGAAGCGTTCGACCAGGTCACGGACATTCTTGAAGTTAATGATTTTTATAAGC
>LNFM01013283.1_pt1 | contig 24094 bp, 24 predicted proteins | sample 596031 | NCBI WGS metagenome assembly LNFM01 (sample SAMN04254537, study PRJNA301005) | activated carbon metagenome | isolation source: dual media filters at the Ann Arbor, Michigan drinking water treatment plant | place: USA: Ann Arbor | reverse complement strand
AGTCGTGTCGCCTTGCGCTTTCAGTCATGGTTCCGCCCTAAGATACGATGCAGTGCGCATTTTATCACTAATCTCGTGACGACACTGTCTAAGAAATCCGGCCACAAAACAATAAGAAGGCGATCCCAAATGCGCAGGGTGATGGAAATAACAACGCCGCTAGGCGAGGACGTGCTGCTGTTTCACCGCATGACGGCGCGCGAAGAACTGAGCCGTCTGAGCGAATTCCAGATTGCTTGTGTCGATGGCCTAAGTGGCTTTCCTGGCGCGATTCAAACCGTCTATCCAAAGGCCCAGATTCAGCTCTGTATCGTCCACATGGCGCGCAACTCCCTGAAATACGTCTCCTGGAAGGACTACAAAGCCGTGACGGCTGACCTGAAGGGTATTTACCAATCGCCAACGGAGCAAGCCGCGCTCGCCGAGCTAGACGGCTTTGCCGAGTGCTGGGATGAAAAATACCCAATGATCAGCAAGTCCTGGCGCAACCACTGGGACCATCTCAATACGCTGTTTAACTATCCCGCAGAAATCCGCAAGGTGATCTACACCACCAATGCCATTGAGTCACTCAATAGCGTGATCCGCAAATCAACTAAACGGCGTAAGATCTTCCCTCATGACGATTCCGCCCTGAAGGTGGTCTACCCCGCCATCCAGCAGGCTTCAAAAAAATGGACCATGCCAATTCAAAACTGGAAGGTCGCGATGAATCGCTTTATCATCGAGTTCGGCGATCGCCTGAAAAACTATGTTTAACCAACCGGGCGGTTACACAGAGTTATTTACAGTCTCCATTGCCTGCGTGAATCGGGCGTCAGGCTTTCGTGATTGCGTTATTAGAATTGGGGCCGCCCATTACCATTAGGCGGCCCCATTTATGCGTCTATGTGCGCACAGCCTTCAGGGGCAACGATCACGCCGCCACCCACCTGACGTGTGCTATCTCCTTTGCAGGATAGGGTGAACCTGCGTAGCGAGCAGGCTGGTTACTGCAATGGTTTCGCCACCAACTCTACTTCGTAGCCTTTGTCGCTGGCATGCAGCATAACGACTGTTCTGATATCCCCCGCTTGCCAGGTCGAATTGTGGAAGATCCACAGTCAACACGACGTAGTCAAGCTCTTGAGTCATTGGCATTATTTCGTAGTGGATAGGCGGTTGCAAAACAAGGGGGCAGCTTCGTTGTTTTCAGTAAACCATATCGACTGAATGCACGGATTTCTTCCGTCAGGCGAAACAATTTTCCCTTCAATTACATACTGAGCAAAAGCACTGCAAGCCGTCTACATATAAAAATCCGCGCCTGGCGAATAATTATAACCGATTGATTTTAATGGTGCCGGCAGGGGGAATCGAACCTCCGACCTACTGATTACGAATCAGTTGCTCTACCAACTGAGCTATGCCGACAAAGGGAGCGTAGTATAAATAAAACCGGGGGCTTAGGACAACCAGAAATGCGGCATTCAGCAAATTATTCTGTCACGGATCTTCTGCAGTTACGGATGCGTACGACAACATCCACACCTTCGGCGATTGTGCCATCCGGCAAATCGGGCAGTTTGCTGAGGGCGACGGCATCGGCTTCGATATCCATCAGCGCGCCGGTATCGACATTATAAAAATGATGGTGAGGAGATGTGGTGGGGTCGTAAAACACCTTGGTTGGGTCAATAATAATCTCGCGAATCAACCCCTTGCCAACAAATAACCCTAGCGTATTATAAATGGTCGCCTTGGATACCATATGCCGATCACGATTAACCAGCGCCAAAACCTGCTCTGCGGAGAGGTGTTGAGGCCGGGAAAAAAGGACCTGCGCGATCTCCACCCGCTGCTGGGTAGGGGTGATGCCATGCTCACGCATGAGGCCAACCACATCGATGTTGCCAAATATTTGCGCATTCATGTCATTCATCATTATCGTCTAATATATAGCAAATCTTTAGTAGCAGTCTATGGTATTGCGCTTTGTCCCGCAAGATCAAGATACGTGGGATGACCAGACACGGAGGGGTCTTACAGATAATCGTATAGGTAGCATCAAAAAATTTCAGACGTTCAGGCGCAAGGCTATTGCCTGCTCATAAAGCTCCAGATAATGCTTCGCGCTACGCCGCCAGCTAAAATCCTGCCGCATGCCAGCGCGGATGATCTGCTGCCAGCCTGCGGATTGCCGGTATAGCGTCAGGGCGCGCTGGATAGCCGCCAGCAGGGCTGGGGCGGAGGCCTCATCAAATACAACGCCAGTGGCGGCGCCACTGTCCAGGTTGTCCGGCGTGGCGTCCACCACCGTATCGGACAGACCACCAGTGCGGCGCACGATGGGGACAGTGCCGTAGCGCAGGCTGTAAATCTGGTTCAGGCCGCAGGGCTCGAAGCGTGACGGCATGACAAACATGTCGGCACCGCTCTCGATGAGGTGCGCCAATTCTTCATTAAAGCCGATTTGCACTGCAAGCTGCTGCGGATGATCCGCCATTAGTTCTGTAAACGCGGTTTCAAAACGCTTTTCACCGCTGCCTAGCATCACCACCTGTACCGCCTGCTGCAACACTTCGGGCAGGCTGGCAAGTACCAGATCGACACCTTTTTGCTCAACAAGGCGTCCGATCAATCCAATCACAGGTATCTGCGGCGCCACAGGCAGACCCAGGCGCGCCTGAAGCGCGGCTTTGTTTGCGGCCTTGCCGGACAAATCGCGCGCGCTGTAGGGTTGCGCAATCAAGGTGTCGCGCTGCGGATCCCACTCGTGGTAATCCACGCCGTTAAGGATGCCCATCAGCCGCTCCGCCCGGTGGCTGAGTAGACCCTCCAGCCCGCAGCCATATTCGGGGGTAAGAATCTCACGCGCGTAGTTCGGGCTGACTGTGCTCAACATATCCGCATACACCAAGCCGCCTTTGATGAAGGACAGCCCGCCATAAAACTCCAGGCCCGCCGGCGACCACAGCGCCGGGGGCAAGTCCAGCGCTGTGAAAGTATCTATTGGAAAAAGCCCCTGATACGCCAGGTTGTGGACAGTAAACACCGTAGCCGGGCGCGTTGCGTCCTGAGCCAGCAACGCAGGAATCAAACCGCATTGCCAGTCGTTGCAATGCACCACATCAGGCTGCCAGTCCAATCCGGCCTGATTGCGCGCCACCGCCGCCACGGCATTGGCAAATAACGCAAAGCGCTGGGCATTGTCCGGCCAATCCTTGCCGTCCGGCCCGAGATAAGGGTTGCCGGGCCGGTCAAACCAGGCGGGAGCATCCACCAGCCACACCTTCACCGAACTGCCCGGCAACTTGCCTTCCAGAATGCGCACTGGCTCCGTAAAGCCAGCAAGCGCAGGATTAACGAGAGTAAGTTTATCGGCACGCGCCAGCACATCGCGGTAGGCGGGGATAATCAGACGCACATCCTGGCGCAGTGATTTGAGCGCAACAGGCAGACTGCCTGCGACATCCCCCAACCCCCCGGTCTTCATCAACGGATGGGCCTCACTGGCGGCGAATAAAATTTTATGGGTTTGCATTTTTTTCTTGTTTCAACCTTCAGATTAATATGTCGTTTCCGGTCTTTGGCCGTGTTACGATTTTCCTAAGAGCCGCTGTTCACGATCTCGCTGAAGGGCGCATCGCGGCATTACCCTTCGAACCTTAACACCAAAAGCACGGCAGGCTTGCAAATCGGGAGGAGTCCATATACGGGTGCAGTGAGCAACGCGAACCGATTGATGCGGTTCCCGTTGCTCACTGTACCCTAAGCGCTGAGGTGCAGTTTTAAACAGGCAAAACGATATGGTTTAGCGCTTGTAGCCCGAGACCATGATAAATGGGCTGGGGGGCGCCATTTGTTCTGATTTTATGTCCACAAACCCCACTTCGCGGAGGATATTTTCCATTTCAGTGGTGGAATAGGAGGTGCCGCTGACGGTGTTGATGATCTGGTTGACTCCGATCAGGGCGGCGAGCACGGGTCCCTTTTTGTCGGCGTGCAACAGCTGCTCCTGGATCATGATGACGCCATCTTTGTTCATGGAGTCATAGCATTTTTTGAGCAGTTTTTTGATGTTTTCCGGTGACTCCTGGTTGGTCATCGACGACAGCAGCATGGCGTCGTTGCCGGTGCCCAGGCTGTCGGTGTTGTAGTCGCCGGGCAGGAGCTGGACGCGATCCTGCATGTGATACATGTCGACGATTTCTTTGGCGATTTTCAGGTTCTGCGGGCGGTCCATGGCCACAGCATTGAGGCCGGGATAACGTTCGCAGAATTTCACGGCGAAGGTCGCCGGGCCACAGCCCACGTCCACCAACTGTTTTTTACCCGAAAGATCGAACAGACTGGTCAATACATCAGCTTGCGACAGCGCGCGATTGTGCATGCCCATCATGTAGTTGCACGTTTCTTCGTCGCTGTATTCCTGGTGCATCAGTGCCGACGGCGTGCCGGTTTTCACCGTGTTATAAAGCCCGCCCCAGGCCTGGTACCAGTTTTCGAACATGTAGACGATGCCGCCCTGGTAGAACTTGCTGGAGTTGGTGAGAAAGGTCTGGCTGAACGGGTTGTTGCGGAACACATCGCCATCGCGGTCGAGGAAGTCGATTGCGACCAAGGCGCTGAGCAGTGCGCCGAGACAGCGCCGGTCGGTGCCGGTTTCGCTAGTCAATGTATCCAGGTTTTTTGCCTTGCCGTCCAGCAGATTGAAGATATCGAGCCGGTTAGCCGCGTGCAGGACGCAGGATTGCCAGTAGGCGGAAGCCACCTGCATGACCCGCATCGGGTCCATGCCTTCCGGTACGTCCCAGCTGCCTTGGTTTTCTTTTGTGGTTGATGCAGACATCGTTGCCCTCCAATTGTATTTTTAAGGAAGCTCTGAATAATTCCATCCTGGAATTCTCAGAGCACGAAAAGCATAGTGTGATTTTTGCTTTTCTTCATTTTTCAATCACTTGCCGTGATCGAAAAATGCCGGCACCTCCATGTGCCGCGGAACCTCTGAATAAATCAGAGGTTCCTTAACGCATATTCATAAAGTACGCAGCACTATGAAGGATATTGCCTGATTTATCCAGGCGGAAAGCCTGTGAGGCCAGTAAAGTCCCTATAATCAAACGATTATAAAGTTTCTTTGCGGCCAGGGATAGTATGAGTCTGGGTGCAGCGTATACAGATACAGGCTTTGAGTTTTGCGGCAGGTGGAACGCTGTCCAACAGGGATTGAGGAAAAGATTCCTCGCGGCACCAGCAAGGTTGATCCTGGCGATTGTTGACCCTATTACATTCATTTTCAGCGCCACATAATGGGCAGCGGCGAGGGTCGATAGCGGAAGGTTCTGCCATGACGGTGTTTTGTTCGCGTGCCCTGCGTTACGTTTGCGGATCTTGGGTGAGAGCATACCGGCGAGTACGGAGTGCAGTACCCGCCGGTATTGAAACTATCGCTTATTCGCGCCCTGGCGAATCCGTTTTTGGATTGGTCGCAGGCGGTGTTTCGACGGTGGCTTTGGGGGCCAACGGGATGATGTTGGAAGGAGCGGCTTCAGCAGATGGTGCTTCGCTCATAAGTGCCATTTGTCTGGGCACGCGGGGTTCTTCCTGACGCTGGTTGTCCTGGGGTGCGACAGGCGGTGCCGTTATAATGGGCGGGGGCAAAGAAGGCGCGTCGCCCGCACTTTCAACCGCTGCGGCCATATTGTCATCGCCCTGCGAGGGCTGATCAATGTTCCCCGGGCGATAGGCGTTTCTGCGCGGTGGATAATAAGGCGCAGACGCTTTTTTCTCGGCTGGGAGCGATTCGCCAGTGGATGCTGCGTGACTGGTTTCTGCTCTGGGCTCTATCCGGGGCGTAGCTGGGGGAATATTGCCGTCATTCTCCCGCGCTTCTTCCCCGCCTGTTTCCCCGCTGTATTCCGAGGTGAATTCCGGACTGGCTTCCCCGGGAACTCTCGGCTCTCTACGGCGGCGGCGTCCGCCACGGCGTCCACGGCGTCCGCCGGGACGCTGGCCCGCCGTCCTTGCTGCAAGCTCTGTTTCGGCTGAAGCGACCGGCCCTGTTTCCGTTGTGACACCGCCCGCAGCAGCGGCTTCACCAATGGGTTCTTCAAAAGCGGGCGGCGGTAGTGCTCTTTCCTGTGTTTTTTGGGCCGGAAGAGCCGCTTCTGGAGTGGGTTCTACCTTCACGGGCGCCTCGGCAGGCGCTGTTCTCTTGCGTTCTTCCGGCCCGCGAGGCGGCCTCTTGCGCTGCGATTCCTCGCGGCGTGGCTTGGCGGCTTGCTGAGGGGGGGTGGACCGTGCCTTGTGAGGCGGAGCCTTTTTCCGGGACTCCGGTTCGATGCTTGCGGCAACCCTGGACTCGATCTCGGCTTTGGTTGGCGCCAGCTGACCACCACCAAACAAACTTGCCCATAGCCGCTTGATGAAGCCGCCTTCAGCTGCTGGTTGCGGAGATTTCTGTAGGGGGGAGGGTGCGGGAGCAGGGGTGGCAGGAACCACGCCTCTTACGGCAGGCTCTTCGACACTGATCTTTTTCGCGGGTGCGACCCTTCTTTCAGCGGCTTCTTCCGGTTTTTTTAGCAGTTGATAGCTTGCCGGAACGCCTTCCTCCGCAGCTTCATCGGCGCGCACGCGTTCGATCTCATAGTGCGGTGTTTCAAGTTCAGGGTTGGGTATCAATGTGATACGGCTCTTGTGCCGGTTCTCGATGGCGCCGATTGCCGCACGCTTTTCGTTAAGCAAAAAGGTGGCAACAGCCACTGGCAGTTGAGCGAGGATCTTGTCCATCCGGCCCTTGCCTTTGGAGGCCTCTTCTTCAATGATGCGCAGAATGGAGAGCGCCAGTGATTCCACATTGCGAACGTGGCCTTGTCCCTCGCAGCGCGGACAGACTACCTGGCTGAACTCGCCTAAGGAAGGCCGCAGGCGCTGGCGTGACATCTCCAGCAGTCCGAAGCGCGAAATGCGGCCGATCTGGACGCGCGCCCGGTCCATTTTGAGGGCATCCTTGAGGCGATTTTCCACCTCGCGTTGATTGCGCGCCGGTGTCATGTCGATGAAGTCGATGACGATCAATCCGCCCAGGTCGCGCAGGCGCAACTGGCGGGCGATCTCGTCTGCGGCTTCGAGGTTGGTGTTAAGCGCGGTCTCTTCGATGTCTCCGCCCTTGGTGGCGCGCCCTGAGTTGATGTCGATGGCCACCATCGCCTCGGCATGGTCGATGACTATCGCACCGCCGGAGGGCAGGCGCACTTCATGCTGAAACGCTGTTTCGATCTGGCTTTCTATCTGGTAGCGCGAGAATAGCGGAACGCTATCCTGATACAGCTTGATCTTGTTCAGGCTGTTAGGCATGACCTGCTGCACAAAGTCGCGTCCCTGCTGGTACACCTCTGGGTCATCAATGAGGATTTCGCCGATGTCCTGGCGGAAGTAATCGCGGATGGCGCGGATGATGATGCTGCTTTCCTGGTATACCAGGAAAGGCGCGGATTTCTGGCTGGAGGCGGTTTCAATGGCATCCCACAAGCGCAGCAGGTAGTCCAGATCCCACTGGAGTTCTTCGGCGCTTTTGCCGACGCCAGCGGTGCGCACGATGATCCCCATTCCGTCGGGGATGTTCAGCGCGCCCATGATGTCACGCAATTCGCTGCGGTCTTCACCTTCGATGCGGCGCGATACGCCCCCGGCGCGCGGATTGTTAGGCATTAAGACCAAGTAACGTCCGGCCAGGCTGATAAAGGTGGTGAGCGCCGCGCCTTTGCTGCCGCGCTCTTCCTTGTCGATTTGCACGACGACTTCCTGGCCTTCGCGCAAGACATCTTTAATGTTGACGCGCCCGCCTTCGGGTGTGTGGCTGAAAGACGAGGGCGTGATTTCCTTTAACGGCAGAAAGCCGTGCCGTTCTCCGCCATACTCAACGAAGGCGGCCTCCAGGCTGGGCTCGACGCGGGTGATTTTACCCTTGTATATATTGGATTTTTTCTGTTCCCGTGACGGTGTTTCAATGTCCAGGTCGTAAAGGTGCTGTCCATCAACCAAAGCTACGCGCAACTCTTCCGGTTGAGTTGCATTAATTAACATTCTTTTCATGTTTTAATTTCTCTGGCGTTCAACCACAGCCAGCGACGGTTGCCGTATTGTCGAACCGGGGGCGACGAAAAGCGCCGTGCATGGCTACTCATGGCAGCATGCCAGTCAACGCTCTCTCGCCCGCACTCTTTATCGGACAATCACGCCTAAACAATGCACACACCATGGCCGCAGACGCATCGCTCCCGCTGATTCTTGAGTTCTTGATTAAGTCCTCGCTGGCATTGGCCGCGCGGATCAGCAACAAGAACGGCGTGCTGCTTGTGGTGTTGCCTTGCCTAATGCGCCATAAAATCCGGCACACCTCGATGGGTAGCGAGGTGGTTCGAAATACCGCATAGGTCGCGCTTTGTGGGAGCGCAGTTTATTGATCGCTCTTTAACGGGTCGAGCGATACCAAACCCCATCAACTAAATTGTTAAGTGTCATATTATTACGTGTCATTTTCATGCGGGCGTCACGGACCCTATTCAAGAGGCGGTGTATTGGGTGATGAGTAACAAACCACCCGCCTATATGATTAGGAGGCGTCAACGTTGCCAAAGTTCAGTTTCCAGCGCCGCATACACATAAAAATGGCTATTGTCCTCGCGCCACTGTCATTTGTTAAAGATTTAAGAAAATGAACTGTCGCGAGTGCATCATAATATAACACGTTAATCAATAGCATCAAATCGGTCAAATATAATGTTATTATTTAAGGCATGTCTATTCCAAAAACTCATCAAGGCCCTCGGCTGGTCAGTATTGACGACGCCCACGAGGGGCAACGTATCGACAATTTTCTGATTACAACCCTGAAAGGTGTCCCGAAAAGCCATATCTATCGTGTGTTGCGCAAGGGTGAGGTGCGGGTCAATAAGGGGCGTATCAAGCCTACCTATCGCCTGCAGCCGGGCGATACCGTGCGTATTCCGCCAATTCATACTGCGGAGCCTGGAGAGTACGTGCCGCCCACCGCCCACGTCCTTCAACGGATTGAAAACAGCATTATTTATGAAGATAGTGCGCTGATTATCATAAATAAACCGTCTGGTATCGCGGTTCATGGCGGCAGTGGCCTGAGCTACGGCGTCATTGAGGCGCTACGTGCCGCGCGGCCAGACGCGCACCATCTGGAACTGGTGCATCGTTTGGACCGCGATACCTCTGGATGCCTGATGATTGCCAAAAAACGTAGCATGCTGCGCAGCCTGCACGAGTTGTTGCGGACGGATCATGGCATCGATAAGTGCTATCTGGCCCTGATCAAGGGGCAGTGGCAGGGGGGGAGGCGGATCGTCGATGCCGCGCTGAGTAAAAATGAGTTACGTTCCGGCGAGCGCGTGGTGCGTGTTTCCGAGGAGGGTAAGTCCTCCGCAAGCGTGTTTCAGCCGCAGCGGGTTTTTGCCGAGGCCAGTTTGATGGAGGTGCGGCCTTTGACCGGCCGCACCCATCAAATCCGCGTCCATGCCGCGCATATCGGGCAGCCGGTTGCCGGGGACGAGAAATACGGTGATGCGGAATTTAACCGGCGGATGGCGGCGCTGGGCTTGAAGCGTCTGTTTCTGCACGCCCATGCGCTGACCTTCGAACTGCCGGAAACAGGCCAGAAGGTTAGCGTCACCGCACCGTTGAGCGATGATTTGAAAGAAGTTCTGGCGCGCTTGGAAAAGATCCCTCTTCAATGATGCCTGATGGATTCAAGCTGCTGGTGTTTGATTGGGACGGCACGCTGATGGACTCCGAGGCGCGCATCGTCACCAGCTTCAACGCTGCCATGATCGATGCGGGGCTGGCGCCGCTCGCGGATGACGCCATCAGAAATATCATCGGCCTGGGGTTGCGCGAGGCGCTGGATCAATTGGTGCCGGGGGCAGATAGCCTGCTCCAGCAGCGTTTGGCGGATCGCTATCGCCATCATTTCCTCTACGCCAATCAAATCCCCGCGAAATTGTTTCCAGGTGCGGCGGATATTGTGTACGATCTGCGCCAGCAGGGCTATTTGCTGGCGGTTGCGACCGGCAAAGGGCGGCAGGGCCTCAATCGCTCGCTGGCGGAGACGGGCTGCGAAGGCTTGTTTCATGCCACGCGCTGCGCCGATGAGACCTTTTCCAAGCCACATCCCCGCATGCTGCTGGAGATCATGGATGAAGTGTGCGTTACGCCGCATGAAACGCTCATGATAGGTGACACCGAGTATGATATGCGGATGGCCGGTAATGCGGGAACAGCGGCGCTGGCGGTGAGCTATGGCGTGCACGAGCGCGACCGCCTGTTGCAATGTGCCCCCCTGGCGTGCCTGGACAGCATCGCGGAAATGAGGGAATGGCTGATGCCAGTCAACCTGAAGGTTGGAACCCTCTGAAGGAGCTCTAAGAACCTATTCACGATCCAAAAATAGCCGAAAAAGCGCAGCATACACGTAGTATGTGAGCATTTTGAGGCTATTTTTAACGCCGCGATGCACCCTTCAGCGAGATCGTGAATGGGTTCTAAAGAGTTTTATCAGTTTCTTACTAACACTAAACAAGCGGTACATCATTATGTCAGATAACCAGCAAGAGCCTTCAACCTCCGCAACCCCGGGTGGCGAGCCTGCCAAACCAGGGGACAAGTGGACCGGAGAGGCGTCTGCGCCCGCCGCGCCTGTTGCGCCATCCGATGAGCAGGGTGGCGAGTGGGAGCGCGGCGTCATCAAAAAGTTGGCCTTCTCCGCGATTGACGAACAGCGCCGCACCCGCCGCTGGGGCATCTTTTTCAAGGTGCTGACCTTTGCCTATTTGTTTACGCTACTTTATCTGGTGCTGCCCACGGAGCGCGCGATCGAGATCGGCAAGAAACATACCGCGCTGGTGGAGATCCGTGGTGAAATCTCCGATAGCAGCGAGGCCAATGCCGACAGCATTATTACCGGCCTGCGTGCCGCTTTTGAGGACAAGAATACCAAGGGTGTGATCATCCGCATCAACAGCCCCGGCGGCAGCCCGGTGCAGGCTGGGTATGTCAACGACGAGATCAAACGTCTTCGCGCTGAATATCCCGATATTCCGTTGTATGTGGTCATTACCGATATCTGCGCCTCGGGTGGCTATTACATTGCGGCTGCCGCCGACAAGATTTATGCGGACAAGGCCAGCCTGGTGGGTTCCATCGGCGTGATCATGGACGGCTTTGGGTTCGTTGACACTATGAAAAAATTGGGGGTAGAGCGCCGTCTGCTGACGGCGGGGGAGCACAAGGGCTTCCTCGATCCCTTCTCGCCGCAAAAGCCGGAGGAGGTTGAGCACGTCAGGACGCTGCTGGGCAACATTCACCAGCAGTTCATCGATACGGTCAAGAAAGGGCGGGGCGCTCGCCTGAAGGATGACCCCAATCTATTTAGCGGATATATCTGGACCGGCGAGCAAGCCATTGGCATAGGGTTGGTCGATGCCCTGGGCAGCAGCAGCTATGTTGCACGCGAAGTCATCGGTGCAGAGGATATCGTTGATTACAGCGAGAAGCCGCCGTATTTGCAGCAGTTTGCACAACGCTTCGGGATGGCGATGTCGAGCGCCTTTTCATCGGCATCAGGCACCAGCTTGAAGCAGTTGGGTGGCATGAGTGACAGCATCAAATAATTGCTTGGAATAAGCACGCACCGGCCATGTCAGGAAACACTATCGGAAAACTTTTTACGGTGACCTCGTTCGGCGAGAGTCACGGTGCGGCGATTGGCTGTATCGTCGATGGCTGCCCGCCGGGCATGGCGTTGTGCGAGGATGATTTGCAGGCCGATCTGGATCGCCGCAAGCCCGGTACCTCGCGCCACACCACGCAACGCCGTGAAGAGGACAGTGTGCAGATCCTCTCCGGGGTGTTTGAGGGGCGTACTACAGGCACGCCGATTGGGTTGCTGATACACAACACCGATCAGCGTTCCAAGGATTACTCGAAGATCATGGATCAGTTCCGCCCCGGTCATGCGGACTACACCTATCAGCAAAAATATGGTCTGCGCGACTATCGTGGCGGCGGACGTTCCTCGGCACGCGAGACCGCCATGCGCGTGGCGGCGGGCGGCATCGCCAAAAAATACCTGCGCGAGCGTTATGGAGTGATCATCCGCGGTTATCTGGCGCAGCTGGGGCCAATCAAAGCCGAGGCCTTTGATTGGGACGAAGTAGAGCAAAACCCTTTCTTTTGCCCCGATGCGGCCAAGGTGCCGGAAATGGAGGCGTACATGGACGCGCTACGCAAAGAGGGCAACTCCATAGGCGCGCGCATCAATGTGGTGGCCAGTGGCATGCCGCCGGGATGGGGCGAGCCGGTGTTCGACCGCCTCGACGCCGATATCGCCCATGCCTTAATGAGCATCAATGCGGTCAAAGGCGTGGAGATTGGCGCCGGTTTCGGCTGTGTCGAGCAAAAAGGCACTGAGCACCGTGACGAGATCACGCCGCAAGGCTTTTTGAGCAACCACGCGGGCGGTGTTCTGGGGGGCATTTCATCCGGCCAGGACATCGTCGCCAGCATCGCGCTCAAGCCGACCTCCAGTATCCGCCTGCCGGGGCGCAGCGTAAATGTGCATGGCGAGCCGGAGGAGGTGGTGACGCATGGCCGCCACGATCCCTGCGTTGGCATCCGCGCCACTCCGATTGCCGAGGCGATGCTCGCCATCGTGCTGATGGACCACATGCTCCGCCACCGCGCGCAGAATAGGGATGTCGTGTCGCAAACGCCAGTTGTTCCCTCTCAAGCACGGAGTCCGTAATCACCGGGCATCACGGTGATTACGGGTGGCGCTTCTACTAACTCGTAACCGTATCTATGCCCTATTGGCGCCTCTCCGCGTTCTATTTTTTCTTTTTCTCCTCGCTGGGCGCACTGCTGCCTTACTGGGGGCTGTATCTCGAATCGCTAGGGTTTAACCCAGTACAGATCGGCGAATTGATGGCGTTGATCATGGCGACCAAGATCATCTCCCCCAATGTCTGGGGCTGGATCGCCGACCACACCGGCAAGCGCATGGCCATCGTGCGGCTCGGTTCCCTGGCGGCGGTAGTGGCTTTCAGCGGCACCCTGTTTGGCAGCAGTTATGGGTGGCTGGCGCTGGTGATGATGATATTCAGTTTTTTCTGGAATGCCACACTGCCGCAGTTCGAGGCCGCCACCTTCACGCACCTGGGGGATCAGGTGCATCGCTACAGCAGCATCCGCTTGTGGGGCTCCATCGGATTTATTGTGGCAGTGGCGGGGCTCGGCCCGTTGTTCGAGCATGCCGGTGTGGGGTTGCTGCCCTTGATTTTGCTGGGACTAATGACGGCCATCTGGCTGATGAGTCTGCTGGTGCCGGAGCGCGCCACCCTTCATTCAGTCCTCGATCACGAGCCGTTGCGCAAGGTGCTGGGACGCCCCGAGGTGCTGGCCCTGCTGGCGGTGTGTTTTCTGGTGCAGGCCAGCCACGGCCCTTACTACACTTTTTATTCCATCTATCTTGAGGATCATGGCTATTCCCGCAGCCTGATCGGGCAATTATGGGCGCTGGGTGTCATTGCCGAGGCCGGGGTTTTTCTGGTTATGCACCGCCTGGCGCCACGTTTTGGCTTGCGTGCCATATTTCTTGCCAGCCTGGCCCTGGCCGCGTTGCGCTGGGCATTGATTGGGCTCTTCGTGGACAATCTGCCAGTAATGTTTTTTGCCCAAATGCTGCACGCCGCCAGTTTTGGGGTTTATCATGCCGTGGCGATACAGCTTGTACATAAATATTTTACCGGGCGGAACCAGGGGCGCGGTCAGGCGCTCTACAGCAGTCTCAGCTTTGGCGCGGGTGGCGCGGTCGGCAGCTTATACAGCGGCTACGCCTGGAGCAGTTTCGGCCCTGCCGCCACCTATTTTTTGGCCGCGCTTATTGGCGTTGCGGCTTTGCTGGTGGCCTGGCGCTTTATCCGGGCGGATCAGCTGATGGCTGCAAGAAAAAATTGACGGGACGCATCGCTATGCGTATCATTCCCCGCTTCGTGCTGCACCTGCTTTGGTGGACGTTGCGATAGAAATGCAGGACGTTCGGGGTATAGCGCAGTCTGGTAGCGCGCCTGCTTTGGGAGCAGGATGTCGGGGGTTCGAATCCCTCTACCCCGACCATATTTATAGCGTTATACTGTACGGCTTGGACCTAGCGCCCGTAGCTCATCCGGATAGAGCATCGGCCTTCTAAGCCGAGGGTAGCAGGTTCGAGTCCTGCCGGGCGCACCAGTCTCAAAAGCCGCATCGTTAGGCGCGGAAAAGAAGTTAAGGTGCCTAAAAGTTATGGTGGCCGTAGCTCAGTTGGTAGAGCCCCGGATTGTGATTCCGGTTGTCGTGGGTTCGAGCCCCATCGGTCACCCCAGTTCAAAGACAAAAACCATACCGCAAGGATCTGGTTTTTGAGCGGCAGATTCCCATGCCGCTCCAGGTATTGAACGCGCTGGCAAAGTGTGTTTCACTACCTACCCCCTCATACGGGCCGTTAGCTCAGTTGGTAGAGCTGCTGACTCTTAATCAGTAGGTCGTAGGTTCAAGTCCTACACGGCCCACCATTTAAGCAGATGTTGTAAAGTGACGGCGGATACGCCCCTCCCTCAGGCTGGAATTCATCCAGACAGGAGGAGGCTGCATGGCCGTCAAAATCACTGTTGTATCCACCAAGGGCGGGGTCGGCAAGACCACGCTCACCGCCAATCTCGGCGGCCTGCTGGCGGACCTCGGGCAGCGCGTGCTGCTGGTGGATGCCGACATCCAGCCGACCCTCTCCAGCTACTTTCCCCTGCAATTCCGCGCCGCCGGCGGGCTGTCTGACCTCATCACCCGCAGCGCCCCCGCCGAGGTGATCAGCCGGACGGTCTTCGAGCGGCTGGACATCGTCGTCTCCGACGACCCGGAGGGGCGGCTGCAGAACTGGCTCCTCTATACTCCCGACGGCCGTCCCCGGCTCAAGCACGTCCTGCTGTCCGCCCTAGACAGCGCGTATGACGTCATCCTGATCGACACCCAGGGCGCGGTCGGCCCGCTGCAGGACACCGCCGTGCTGGCGGCCGATCTCATCCTCTCCCCCATTCCTCCCGAGATCCTCTCCGCCCGCGAGTTCGCCCGCGGCACCCTGGAAATGATTGACCGGCTGCGGCCCATGGCCCGGCTCGGCGCCCCCGTGGCGCCGCTGCGCGGACTGATCTACCGCCAGGACCGCACCCTCGACGCCCGGCGCATCGCGCAGGAGCTGCGCGCCGAATCCTTCGCGCCGAGCCGCGGCGCCATCACCATCCTGAACACGGTCGTGCCCGCCACCGTGGCCTATCGCGAGGCCGCCACGCAGCGCGTGCCGGTGCACCGCCACGAACCGCGCCGGGCCGGGGCGACACCCAGCGCGGCGCGCACGATGCTGGCGCTGGTCGACGAGTTGTTCCCACACCTGGAGGCGCACCGTCTGACGGAGTGTTGCATGGGTGCGCCGCTTGAATCCATCGGCGTATCCGTCCAAGCCAGGGAGATCCGTTCATGAAGAAATCAGCACCCACCAGCGAAGAGATCCGCGGCCTGCTCTTCGAGGGCAATTTCCGGCCCAACAGCCATCACATCCCGCTGGAACCCGGCGATCCGATCGCCGTGACGCCGATGCTGGTCGAGATCGAGCGTATCCGGCCCTACGATGGCAACATCCGGCTGGTGCGCAATCCGCGGCATGACGATATACGGCACCGTATCGTGACCCTCGGCCAGGAGGGCGAGCTGCCCATCACCCGCCGCCCGGGCGCGGAACATTTCATGATCGCAAAAGGCGGCAATACCCGCTGGGAGATCATGCACGAACTCTGGAAAGCGGGCGATGCGCGCTTCCGGACCGTCCACTGCCGGTTCTACCCGTGGACCTGCGAAAGCGACGTGCTGGCCGCCCATCTGGCCGAGAATGAAGTGCGCGGCGAGAACATTTTCATCGAGAAAGCCCTGGCGCTGCAGACGCTGCGCCAGCATTGGGCACAGGAAACCGGCGAGCCGCTGGGCCTGCGGGAGCTTGAGCGCCAGTTGCGGGATACGGCGGGACTATCCTACTCCAGGCGCGACATATCGCGTTTCCAGTATGTCGCCGAGACGCTCTATCCGCTGATCCCCGAGGCGCTATGCAGTGGATTGGGGCCGCGTCAGACCGATCAGATCAAGAAGCTGGAAACGACGTACCGCAACTACTGGCTGAAGCGGCGCGGGACGAAGGACGAAGTGGGGCACCGTGCCCCACCTGTCGGTCAAGGTGACAGCCCCGATGACGAACCGCCAGCTCCCGGGCAAGGCTCCGCCCATGACACCGCTTATGCTGCGCTGTTCGGCGAGGCGCTGTCACGGCATGACGGGCCGGAAATGATCATCGAAGAGGTGCGGGATACTCTTGAAAAGGCGATCGCCAGCGCGCTCGACCTGCCCCTGCGCACCGTGCGCATGGACATCGACATGATACTCGCCGGCGTGGAATTCGACATCGCGCCGCAGGTCCGCGCAGGCATGCCCACTGGATCCGCGCCCACCGCAACGGACGGCCCCCTGCCAGGAATGACGGGCGGGACGCCCGGCCATGCAGGGGGCCGTGATGGATCCGGCGTCCGGCCTGCGCGGGCCGCTTCCATCCCCGTCAAAGAAGAGGCTGAAACCGTCCTCCCGCCAGCGGCGGAACATCCCCCATCTCCTGCCGCCGCCTCTGTCGTGGAGCAGGTGTTCGATGAACCCCGTCGCGGCACCTCGGACCTCAAGTCACTGCGCAGCCGTGCGTACGTATTGGCATGGCAGCTATGCCAGCGCCACGAAATGGCCGACTGCCTGAGCGCCACGCCGCACCACGGGATGGGGTTCGTGGTGGATCTGCCGGAGCAGCCGCTGCTGCCCTCGGATGATCACACTACCGGCAGTCTGCGCTACTGGGTCTGGTGTTCCCTGTTCGGCGTGTCCGGGCAGATCGGCAACGTGCGGCGCGTGCAAAGCCTGCCTGCGGGCAGCCGGTTGCGCGCGCTGGCGTTGGGCATGAACGCAGAGGGGCATCCCGGCGAGGTGATCAAGCGGGCAATCTTTACACGGGTGGCGAACGTCCCCGAGCTTTGGATGCACTGCGATATCCATTGGCAGTTTTTGATGGATCCCTTCTTCGTCGATGACCGGGATATCAAGGATGTTTTACTGCTCGTGCAGGCATGCCGCGACCTGCGCAAGCAATCTGGCGATGACAGCGGCAACAGCCTGTGGGAGGACAAATCATGACAAAGACGATACATGCGGAACTGACCTGCATCGCATTCCGGTATGCGATACAGCTGATACACGATGGCGCGCGCGACGAGGCGGCCGGTCTGGGGCTGACCGAGAAAGGCCTCCAGTGGATAGCCAGACTCACGGAGGCCGATCTCCAGCGGCTGAAGGAAATCCGTTTTTCCGCCGTGCTGGTGGAGTTCGACGAGGAGGCGTTGAGCCGTTTGCAACGCCTCCTCGAAGGACGTAAACGTGAAGAGGATGAAGAGAACGAACTGCTGCGCCTGGGCGCCCACCTGGCCATGATGCGGCAGCTGTGCGGGATGGGCGGTGCGGAATATGCCAGGCGGCGCCGGTTTCTCGGATTGGGCGATACCGGCGCGGGGCGCCCCGGGGCGCTGAACGAGGAGCAGCACCAGCACCTCTGGCGCGTGTGGCAGGACAGTGCTGGACAGCCCGGCAAGGCGCGCTACATTGCCATCGGCCAATGCACCGGCATCCCCCTGGGTTGCGTGTGGTCCTGGATACAGCAGTGGGAAAATGCGTCCGCCGGACCAGAGGCCGGCGAGGCGGAGAGTGATGGGCTGAATGGATGCGGGACATAGCGGCCATGGACAAAGTCACGCCGAGAACGCTGGCGTTGGCGGTGTATATCGAAGAAACCGCGGAGCGCCTCATGTCAGGGCCGGATACCAAAGACCCGGAGGCGGGGCTGATGTTCCTGGGCAACTGGCAGGACGCCGTTCCACGACTGCTCATTTACGATCCGGTGCTGGATGCGGTGGAAATCCGGGTGTGGCTGATCGTCCGCACGCTGGTGCAGCATGGCACGATGACCGCCTTTCCGACCTACGACCAGATCAGCGCGATAGCGGGCGTCGCCAGGGCCAGCATCGCGGCGGCATTAATGATCCTGCGCATCACTCGCTGGCTGACACTGTGCGCCAAGGTGAGGAACAGGAAAGGGCAGTACCGCGGCAATATCTACGCCCTCCATGACGAGCCCATCACGCTGGCCGATGCCTTGCATCTGGACCCCGGCTATATCGTGTTTCTGCAGAACATGCGTTCGCACGGCAACCCGCGGGTGAGCAGGATGGCGGAGGCCGTTTGGGCGACCATCCAGGATGAAATCGATCAAGGGAAGGACACGCTGGGCGCCACGACATTATCGCGTATCGACGCCAGGCATGCGGCTCAACAAGCCATCGAGACGCATAACACCCCCCCTGGGACAGCGACTGCGGATATCCCTGCACCCATTCCTGTCGATTCCTTTTTCAGTGTAAATGGAATACACAGAGCAAGGCTGAAGGATGAGCGGGATCACCAAGTTCGGAATTTGAACTTGGTGAATCCTGACGCTCCCAGCCAAGTTCAAAATTTGAACTTGGCTGGTGAAAATAAAAATAATGAAGAAAATCAACAATATGATACCCAAGTTCAAAATTTGAACTTGGGTAGTTCAAATTTTGAACTTGGTCGTAGTAGTAGTTGTAGTAGTTATATATATAAAAAAACTACAACAACTACAGATGGTGATATCAAACCTCCGCGCGTGCGCGCGAACCTGGCTGCCGATCTGGTCTTTCCGCCTGCACTGTCTCCCCAGGAACAACAACTCGCTCTCCTTCCCCTCGAACGGATCGCGCTGGATACCCGCCAGGATGTGCTGGATCAGCTCGCCTGGAGAATTGCCGACGGGAAAGCCAGTGGGAACCTGGTGCGAAACCATCTGGCGTACTTGGCCCAGTTGTGCAACGAGGTTGTGGCGGGGACATTCGTGTTCAGCGGCGGACAGCGGATAAGGGAAACGCGGGAACGCCAACGAAAGGAGGGGGCGATTGAAGCAAAACGAAAACAGGATGTCGCTGAGGAAGGTCAAGACATGAACAGGCGCCTGGAACAGACTGATCCGAGGCTGGCGGCACGGATTAAGGGCATACAGGCGAAGGCCAAGAGGGGTGGGGCACGGTGCCCCACCTGAAAGAAAGAGGAGGCAAGCGCATGATCGAAAAAAAGAGCAGGGGCGACAGGGAGCAGCCCAAGGAGGTGTTGCGCCACGCAGTCTCGGACGAGCGGCCGGGGGCGTTGCAGGGGGAGGCGAGTGTGATGCTGCTGCATACTCGCCAGGCCGTAGCTGTGGCTAAAGGCCGAAAGGAGGTCAAGGATACGAACGGCGTGGTCAAAGTGCCAAAAATATTTGGCCTTTTTGAGTTTGGCACAAAAGTGAATCTTCTCTGGCTCGCCGCCAAGGCAGATGACCCCTATGCGGACTGGTGGCTCATCAAAATATCCGAAGCCATCGAGGATGCCAGCCAGCAGATTGAACGGATGCGCCAGGAGGCGGATGGCCTGCTGGCGGCCGCCAGCCAGGATCGCGAAGTCAAGATCACGATGCCGCGATCCAGCCGGCCCGTGGAGGTGCCGCTGAAGTTCAGTCGAGCCTACGGCTATGCGGCCGCGTTCCTGATCGCTGATTACGACCGGATGGTGCGGCATGTTCAGGCTGCCCGGCATCATAACCTCATGAGATTGCAACGCGCAGACCAGCTGATCGAAGACGGGGCGCATCGCATCCGCTCGGCGCTCGGACTCCCCTACCGCTGGACGCACCTGTCCATCACGCGAGATGACGTGCGCCAGGGAACGCAGCGCGCGGCCAAAGCCGCCAAGCTGATGAGCGAATTGCCGCAAGAGGTATTGGAGGCATCCAGGCGCGCCGAGGGCGCGCCTGTGATCGACAAATCGGGCAGCGCGCTGGAGCAGGATCCATTCTCGTCGACGAGCTGGCGCAGCGTGAACGGAGGAAAAGTAGATAAACCGACCCACCGGGAAAGTAGATAAACGCATTAACCCTTTAAAGGGCCCTTTAAGGGTAAGGGGGCGGAGATACTGAAACAGGGTTTCCGCTGGACAGGGTGTGATGAATGCGGTTACTTGTGCGCTGAAACAACAGTGAAAGGGGATGGGCAAACTTTAGCGAGGTGATTCATGAACGCAATACCACAATTGGATTTGACGATGGACGAGCAGCGCATGGGGCGCGGTACGAGACCTGAGACGCAGGAGATCGCCTATGCCTACCTCTCCGCCGCGGGCGGTCCTATGAAAAGATCTGCCAGCTCCTGGGCGGGCAGTTCGTGGAATTCGGCGAGGGGTCCAGGATGTGCCTGAACCCCTTCACCACAATGACCCAGGAGGAGGCGCGCAAGGAGGAGGCCGATCTGGTGGGCGCAAAGGATCAGAAAGACCAGGGGGACGGCAAGTGATTGCCCGCCTGCTGAAGGGCTTTTTTGCGCCGCCGCAGGAGACGCAGGTCGCCGAAATGCTACTTCCTTTGTTGAAATCACTGCGCCCGCCCGCTCGCCCCAGCGCCGAGGACGGAGAAACCCTGGTCAAGGCGGGGCAGGCGGCGGGGGCCGGGGATCACCGTCCCACCTCCAATGTAAGGCAATGTGATGCGTATGAAGAGATACTGGCGCTGCACCGTCGATACGGGGTACGTCTGGAGCACAGCGTCGTCTTCCTGTTGAGGACGCTGTGCTATGAAGTAACGGAGGTGGCGCGCGAGGCGGGATGCGCGCGCTCGCTGTTGTACAAGGCGTTGTCAGGAGAGCGTTCCGCGCCCGAGCTATTGCGGAAGGTCGTGCGCCGGAAGATCGGCGTGGATCCGTGGGAGATGGCATGACTGATATTCCGCGCAGCCGTAGCAAAGTGCGGCAACGCATTCGGGAGTTGGAAGCGGAGAAAACAGAAATTGTAAAGCGCATGGAAGCCCTGGTGCAGGAATTTCAGGACGCCTTCCGCCGTCCCTGGTCGGCGCATCCGGTGGTGCAGAAGGTGGCGGGTGGGCGCGTGTACGTGCGCTGGCGCTTGCAGGGGTGCAATGGGCGGCAGAATTTCGTGGAACTGGCGTCTGAGGCGGGGCTGGCGCTGCTGAACCGCCTGGATCCCGCCGTGCGCGATGTCTATTTACGCATTGGACGAACCATGATCGACCTGAATCTTGAGCACGCGCTGTGCCAGTCGGAGTGGACGCAGCTGCGGCAGTATTTAGGCGACTGTGTTGTGTTGGAAGGTTATGCGCAGGCACGCTGAAAAACACACCGGGAACCAAAACAGGGTTTTCGCTGGATCTGGATTGAGAAATGCGATTAGCTGTGCATGCCGGAATGAGTTTATCTACCACCAACAATCGAGGAGATTTCAACCATGGCATCCATCAATAAAACAACCTTGGTAGGCAATCTTGGCGCTGATCCGGTCGTGCGCTATATGCCGGACGGTACCGCCACATGCGCATTCAATGTGGCGACCACTGACAAGTGGAAAGACAAACAATCCGGCGAGGCCAGGGAAAAGACCGAGTGGCACCGCGTCGTATTATTCCGGCGGATGGCCGAGGTGGCGGGCGAATTCCTGCATAAGGGTTCGCAGGTGTATATCGAAGGAAAGTTGCGGACGCGCAAATACACGGACAAAAACAAGATCGACCGCTATACCACCGAGATTGTGGGTTACGAGCTGCAGATGCTCGGCAAGAAACCCACAAGTGACGTGGGGTCTGCGCCGGGTGATGATCTCCCCTCTAGGGATTACACGGATTTGGACAATGAGGATCTGGATCTGGAGCAGGACATTCCGTTCTGAGCGGTGGCGCGACGGGAGAAACCATTATGGGATACATGAAGACCGTGGCGGTGCTGTTCGCCCGCGCCGACAGCCATTACAAGGCGCTGCCGGGCAGCGATGTGTGGGACGCGGAGCGCGACGCCCTGCGCTGGCCGGGTGGCTGTCCCGTGGTGGCGCGGCGCTGCACGGCGCCCACCGTGAAGACATCGCGCCCTTACGAGCAGTAGGGCCTGAATCTTGAGGAAACAGGAGGAGCAAAGATGAGCGTCACCGAATTCAATTACGACAGCTTTTGCGGTTTACGTGTAATGCGGAAAGCGGGTGGGGCGCAACGCTGCCGCTACTTTTCATTCCTGATTGCCGGTGAGAAAAATGGAGATAAACGCCATGCTACACCAAGCGAGATACGCAAGATACGGCGGGCGGCGGAAGAGTTTGATCGCACGCTGGCGATCTGGCAACGCAAACGTCAGACAGTGCTTCGGCGGCAGGCGATCCCGACCGTTCGCAATACCACAACGCCCGTGCGGGGGATCCGTTTCGGCATGATCGTCCAGATCAAGTGTGGGCGGCGTTATGAGTGGCCAGGATTCATCGTCGGCATCAAGGACGCCATAGGAAAAACGATCACCCGAGCGTACCCGATACGCGCCCACGGTATTGAAGGTGCGTGGGAGCGTGCTGTCAAAACGCTGGTGAAAGAAAAACGCTGGCCCGTGACATCCATTCCTGTGCTCTTGGCTCGGAGACCGGAGATTGCGCAGCACAGCGAAGGAGAAAGAAATGCATAATTTTGAGTCGAGAGAAGATTGGTACGACGCGCTTGTAGCCATTGCGAAACGGCACGATAACAAAAGTGCCGTGAGAGACTTCGACGGCTGGACAGACAACTGGGAAAACGTGACGCCGGAGGAGTCGTACTACGGGGAATTCCCGGAGCATAGGGAAGCGGCACTTGTGCCCTTCAGGGTATAACGATGAAACACGTCGTGGAAATGCACCCGAGCGGACTGCTGGTCGATCTCGTCGAGCCAAGGCCGGAACATATCTCCATCGAAGATATCGCCTGGTCGCTGTCGCGCACGGCGCGTTTCAATGGGTCTACCGGCGGCGAGTTTGCCTATTCGGTGGCGCAGCACTGCGTATGGGTGTCCATGGCCATGCAGCAGTTCTGGGGGCGTGATCCATCTCTTGCGCTGCAAGCCCTGCTGCACGATGCGCATGAAGCCTACACAGGCGACATCGTGACGCCGATGAAGCGGATGGAGAGCCTCCATGCGGCCATCGCCGAAATCGAGGAACGGCTGCAGAGGACGATCCATGATGCGTTGGACGTGCCCTGGCCGGATGAAGGCGAGGGGCGTCTCATCAAGCAGGCCGATGCCCTGGCATCCATCGTCGAGGCCCATCATCTGGTGCCTTCACGCGGAATACATTGGGAGATTCCCCCCTCGGAGGTGCCAAGGATCATCCTTGATACCTTCGGCACGCCCTTGCCGCCGATGCATGCCTATGAGCAGTTCATGGAGGCGTACTGCGATCTCGTGGCGGGCAGGCCGCTGGATGCTTTGTGCGCGTGAACTTCACGATGAAATATTTAGCGGGCGAGATATCTGTAATAGTAACTGTACTAGGCGCAGTGATATTGATATTGGCTGTGCCTTTTCTGATCGCGCTGGGGCTGTGGCTGCTTGGGGTTCCCTTAGACTGGGCCAGTTGGAAGACCTACGCTGGGCTGATTGTTATGTGGATTGCGGCTGTTATCTCGTAGAGGAGAAAAATAATGGAGCATGACTATTTACGGTGTTGTGCGCATGAATAATCCATTTAAAGCACATCTGCCCAACATCGTTTTCGATGTGCAGTCACCCGCAGTAACGGAGGCAGAGATCTCGCAATGGCGCATCGCACTAAAAAAAGCGCAAGCAAGATTGTCCACGCTGGAGACATTTATCTATGTTTTCCTGATGGTGCTCGTGGGGGGAGTAATTTGGGCGACATACACAGCAGATACTATGAGTCAGCCGTTGGTTTTTTTTATGGGTGGTGCAGTTGTTATTGCCGCTGCTAGATACTGTCGTCACAAGATGTGTCAAAATGCGGTTTTCGTTCAAGAGTCCATAACCGAATGCTAGCCACCCTTCATCGACACGACATC
>LNFM01017124.1_pt1 | contig 24095 bp, 23 predicted proteins | sample 596031 | NCBI WGS metagenome assembly LNFM01 (sample SAMN04254537, study PRJNA301005) | activated carbon metagenome | isolation source: dual media filters at the Ann Arbor, Michigan drinking water treatment plant | place: USA: Ann Arbor | reverse complement strand
AGCGCCAGCACGAACAGCGCGGAGACCAGCAGCACGGCCCGCACGCCGAAGTCGCCCTTCTCGAAGGCGGGCTTCGCGTCGTCGAAATAGATCACCTTGACGAGGCGCAGATAGTAGTAGGCGCCGATGACGCTGGTGACGACGCCGACCACGGCCAAGACGTAGAGCTTGGCGTCGATGGCGGCGAGGAAGACGTAGAACTTCGCCCAGAACCCAGCCAGCGGCGGGATGCCCGCGAGCGAGAACATCATCATCGAGAGCGCGAAGGCCATCCACGGATTGGTCCGCGAGAGCCCCGCGAGCTCGCCGATCTCCTCGACCGCCTTACCGTCGCGGCGCATCAGCAGCACGCAGGCGAAGGCGCCGAGCGTCGTCGCCAGATAGATCGCCATGTAGACCAGCACGCCCTGGACGCCATTGGCGGTGCCGGCGGCGAGACCGACCAGCGCATAGCCCATATTGGCGATCGACGAGTAGGCGAGCAGGCGCTTGATGTTGGTCTGGCCGATCGCGGCGAAGGCGCCGAGTGCCATCGAGGCGATGGCGATGAAGATGACGATCTGCTGCCACTCATGCAGCGCGCCCGGGAAGGCGCCGACGAAGATGCGCACGACCATCGCCATCGCCGCCATCTTGGGGGCGGAGGCGAAGAAGGCGGCGACCGGGGTCGGTGCGCCCTCGTAGACGTCCGGCGTCCACATGTGGAATGGCACGGCCGAGATCTTGAAGGCGACGCCGGCGGCGATGAAGACGATGCCGAAGATCAGCCCGATGCCGGGATTGCCGCCCTGGACCGCCGCGGCGATGCCGGCATAGTTGACCGTGCCGGTGAAGCCATAAACCAGCGAGGCGCCGTAGAGCAGCATGCCTGAGGAGAGCGCGCCGAGGACGAAGTACTTCAGGCCGGCCTCGGTCGACTTCGGATTGTCGCGGTCGAAGGCGGCGACGACATAGAGCGCGAGCGACTGCAGTTCGAGGCCGACATAGAGGCTGATGAGGTCGTTGGCCGAGATCATCATCATCATGCCGATCGTCGAGAGGACGATCAGGATCGGGAACTCGAAGCGCATCGAGCCGTCGCGGCGCAGGGCGTCCGAGGACAGCAGGATCGCCGCGGCGGCCCCCAGCAGCGTCAGCACCTTGAAGAAACGGGCGAAGCTGTCGACGACGAAACCGCCGTTGAAGGTAAGCGCCCGGCCCTCGCCGGCGAGAACCAGCACGAGCGCCAGCGCAAACAGCGCCAGGGCCGCGCCCTCGAGCAGGCGTGTCGACCGCTCGCCGCGGATCGCACCGACCAGCACCATGCCGATGGCGCCGATCGCGAGGATGATTTCCGGAAGCGCCGGGCCGAGAGCGGGCAGAGCCATCCTGCGAGACCTTACTGAACGACCAGCATCGCCGTTTTCGCGGCGGTGAGTGCGGCCTGATAATTCTTGATGAGGGCTTCGGTCGGCGCGGCGAAGGCGTCGAGGATGGTCCCCGGACGGATGCCGTACCAGACCGTGAGCACGACCAGCGGGATCAGGATCACCATTTCACGGCGATCGAGATCGGCGATGTCCTTGAGCTCGGGCTTGACCAACTCGCCGAAGACGACGCGGCGGTAGAGCCAGAGCGCATAGGCGGCCGACAGGATGACGCCCGAGCAGGCGATGAAGGCGACCCAGGGGTTGGCGCGGAAGGCGCCCATCAACGTCAGGAACTCGCCGACGAAGCCGGCCGTGCCCGGCAGGCCGACATTGGCCATGGTGAAGACCATGAAGACGACCGCGTAGACCGGCATGCGGTTCACCAGCCCGCCATAGGCGGAAATCTCGCGGGTGTGCATGCGGTCGTAGATTACGCCGACGCAGAGGAAGAGCGCGCCCGAGACCAGCCCGTGGCTGACCATCTGGAACATCGCGCCCTGGATGCCCTGCGGCGTCAGGGTGAACAGGCCCATGGTGACGAAGCCCATATGCGCCACCGAGGAGTAGGCGATCAGCTTCTTGATGTCCTCCTGCATCAGCGCCACCAGCGAGGTGTAGACGATGGCGATGACCGACAGCGCGAAGACGAAGGCGGCGAAATAGGCCGAGGCTTCCGGGAACATCGGGATCGAGAAGCGGATGAAGCCGTAGCCGCCCATCTTCAGCATGATCGCCGCAAGCACGACCGAGCCCGCGGTCGGCGCCTCGACGTGAGCGTCCGGCAGCCAGGTGTGGACCGGCCACATCGGCATCTTCACCGCGAAGGAGGCGAAGAAGGCGAGCCAGAGCCAGGTCTGCATGCCCGCCGGGAACTTGTGCGCCAGCAGCGTCGGGATGTCGGTGGTGCCCGCGTGCCAGTACATCGCCATCAGCGCCAGCAGCAGCAGCACCGAGCCCAGCAGCGTGTAGAGGAAGAACTTGTAGGAGGCGTAGACGCGCCGCTTGCCGCCCCAGATGCCGATGATCAGGAACATCGGGATCAGGCCGCCCTCGAAGAAGAGGTAGAACAGCACGAGGTCGAGCGCCACGAAGACGCCGATCATCAGCGTCTCGAGGATGAGGAACGCGACCATGTATTCGCGCACCCGCTTCGTGATCGCATGCCAGGACGCCAGGATGCAGAACGGCATCAAGAAGGCGGTCAGCACCACGAAGGGGAAGGAGAAGCCGTCGACGCCGAGCTTGAACTGGATGGCGTCGGAGACCCAGGCATGGGTCTCGACCATCTGGAAGCCGGGATTGGCGGGGTCGAACTTCGCCCAGGCGACGCAGGCCAGGACGAAGGTCGCGACCGTGGCGGCGAGCGCGGCATAGCGCGCATTGGACTCGACCGAGGCCTGGTCGCCACGCTGCGCCAGGATGAAGGCCGCGCCGACCAGCGGCAGGACGAGAAGACCGGTGAGGATTCCGAAGCCGAACATCATCTCACCCGCGTGCCACGAGATACCAGGTCACCAGGCCCGCGACGCCCATCAGCATGGCGAAGGCATAGTGGTAGAGATAGCCGGTCTGCAGCCGCACGACCCGGTTGGTGACGTCGACGACGCGGGCGGAAATCCCGTCCGGGCCCATGCCGTCGATGACGAAGCCGTCGCCCTTCTTCCAGAGGAACTTCCCGATCCACATCGACGGCTTCACGAACAGGAAGTCGTAGATCTCGTCGAAATACCACTTGTTGAGCAGGAAGCGGTACAGGACCGGGTTGGCGGCCGCGAGCTTGCCGGGAACGTCGGGCCGGCGGACATACATGTACCAGGCCAGCACGAAGCCGATCAGCATGGCGACGAAGGGGGACCAGATCACCCATTTCGGCACCTCATGCATCTCGTGCAGGATGTGGTTGTCCTTAGCCGTGAAGAGCGAGGCCTTCCAGAAGGCGTCATAGCCCGCGCCGATGAAGGCGCCCTTGAAGGCGAAGCCGGCGGCCACCGCGCCGAGCGAGAGCACGGCGAGCGGGATCAGCATCACCAGCGGGCTCTCATGCGGCTTGTGGTCGTGGCCATGGCCGTGGTGGTCGTCATGCGCGTGGGCGGCATGGGCATGATCGTCGTGACCATGCGCGGCGTGACCATGAGACGCGTGCGCATCCGCACCCCAGCGCGGCTTGCCCTCGAAGGTCATGAAGTAGAGGCGCCAGGAATAGAACGAGGTCATGCAGGCGGCGACCACCAGCAGCACATAGGCATAGGAGGCGGCGAAGCCCTTATGCGCAACCGCGGCATAGGCGCTCTCGATGATCGCGTCCTTGGAGAAGTAGCCGGCGAAGAGCGGGAAGCCGGTGAGGGCCAGCGTGCCGATGGTCATGGCGGCCGCCGTCAGCGGGATGTGCTTGCGCAGGCCCCCCATGTTCCGCATGTCCTGCTCATGGTGCATCGCGTGGATGACCGAGCCCGCGCCGAGGAACAGCAGCGCCTTGAAGAAGGCGTGGGTGAAGAGGTGGAAGACGCCGGCCGAATAGGCACCGACGCCCAGCGCGACGAACATGTAGCCGAGCTGCGAGCAGGTCGAGTAGGCGATGACGCGCTTGATGTCGTTCTGGACGAGGCCGACGGTGGCGGCGAAGAACGCGGTCGTCGCGCCGATGACGATGACGACGGTGAGCGCAACCGGCGCGTATTCGAAGATCGGCGACAGGCGCGCGACCATGAAGACGCCGGCCGTGACCATGGTCGCGGCGTGGATGAGGGCCGAGACCGGGGTCGGGCCCTCCATCGCGTCCGGCAGCCAGGTGTGCAGCAGGAACTGGGCCGACTTGCCCATGGCACCCATGAACAGCAGCAGCGCGGTCAGCGTCAGCGCGTTCCAGTCATAGCCGAGGAAGCGGAAGCTCTTCTCGGTCAGGCCGGCGATCTGCGGGAAGATGGTGTCGAAGGCGACCGAGCCGGTCAGCACGAAGACCAGGAAGATGCCGAGCAGGAAGCCGAAATCGCCGACGCGGTTGACGATGAAGGCCTTCATGGCGGCGGCGCAGGCGGAGGGCTTCTGGTACCAGAAGCCGATCAGCAGATAGGAGGCGAGGCCGACGCCCTCCCAGCCGAAGAACATCTGCAGCAGGTTGTCCGCCGTCACCAGCATCAGCATGGCAAAGGTGAAGAGCGACAGATAGGCGAAGAAGCGCGGCCGGTGCGGATCCTCGTGCATGTACCCGATCGAGTACAGGTGCACGAGCGAGGACACGGTGTTCACGACGACCAGCATCACCACGGTGAGCGTGTCGACGCGGAAGGCCCAATCGACCTGCAAGCCACCCGAGGACATCCAGGTCGCGACCTGGACCCGCGTCGTGCCGGCGCCGAAGCCGACATTGAAGAAGGCGACCCAGGACAGGACCGCCGAGACGATCAGCAGCGAGGTGGTGACGATCTCCGATCCGCGCGCGCCGATCAGCCGGCCGAAGAGGCCGGCGATCAGGAAGCCGATCAGGGGGAGGAAGACGATCGCGTGATACATGGGGCGGATCCGGGCGCGTGCGCGCCTCAGCCTTTCATCATGTTGATGTCTTCCACCGCGATCGTGCCGCGGTTGCGGAAGTAGACGACGAGAATGGCGAGCCCGATGGCGGCTTCCGCCGCCGCCACCGTCAGCACCAGCAGCGCGAAGATCTGCCCGACGATGTCGTTCAGGAAGCTCGAGAAGGCGACGAAGTTCAGGTTGACCGCGAGCAGGATGAGCTCGACCGACATCAGGATGACGATGACGTTCTTGCGGTTGAGGAAGATGCCGAGCACGCCCAGCGTGAACAGGATCGCCCCGACGGCGAGGTAGTGGCCAAGCCCGATCATCAGACCGTCTCCTCCGGCAGCGCGGCGCCCGGCTGCACCTTCTTGACGTCCATGGCGGTCGCCTTGGTGCGCGCGTTCTGCTGCGCGATGTCCTGGCGCTTGATGCCGGGGCGATCGCGCAGGGTCAGCACGATCGCGCCGATCATGGCGACCAGAAGGACGAGGCCGGCGGCCTGGAAGTAGTAGACATACTGGGTGTAGAGCACCCGCCCGATCGCCTCGGTGTTGGTGATGCCGGCGGGGATGGCGGCGACCGGCGCGCGCACGATCTGCGGGTCGATGACCCAGGCGCCGACGACGAGCAGCAGCTCGACCGCGAAGATCAGGCCGATCAGCGCGCCGATCGGCAGGTAGTTCAGGAAGCCCTGGCGGAACTCGGCGAAATCGACGTCGAGCATCATCACCACGAAGAGGAAGAGCACCGCGACCGCGCCGACATAGACGACGATCAGCAGCATCGCGAGGAATTCGGCCCCCAGCAGCAGGAACAACCCGGCCGCGTTGACGAAGGCCAGGATCAGGAAGAGCACCGAGTGAACGGGGTTGCGCGAGGTCACCACCATGAACGCCGAAGCGACGGTGATGCCTGCGAACAGATAGAAGAAAGCCGCTGCGGCATTCATCTCGGTCAGCCTTTCCGCCCCGGCGGGCGGCTCTCGTGTTCACCTGCGCCCGACTCTCGCCGGCCGCCGTTTGGAGCGTCTATAGTCAGGCCCACCGGCTGCGACAACCGCGCGACGGGTCTGGCCGAAGCCTCAGCGATAGGGGGCGTCCATCGCAATGTTGCGCGCGATCTCGCGCTCCCAGCGGGCGCCGTTCTCGAGCAGCCGGTCCTTGTCGTAGAACAGCTCCTCGCGGGTCTCGGTGGCGAATTCGAAGTTCGGCCCCTCGACGATGGCATCGACCGGGCAGGCCTCTTGGCAGAAGCCGCAATAGATGCACTTGGTCATGTCGATGTCGTAGCGCGTGGTGCGGCGCGTGCCGTCGTTGCGGCGCGGGCCGGCCTCGATCGTGATGGCCTGGGCGGGGCAGATCGCCTCGCAGAGCTTGCAGGCGATGCAACGCTCCTCGCCATTGGGATAACGGCGCAGGGCATGCTCGCCGCGGAAGCGCGGACTCTGCGGATTCTTCTCGAAGGGATAGTTGATGGTCGCCTTCGGCTTGAAGAAATAGCGCATCGACAGCGCGAACGCGCCGACGAACTCCTTCAGCAGCAGGCCCTTTGCGGCTTGTGCGAGCGACATAGCCTTCGTCCTTCCCACTCAGCCGAACACGGTCCGGCCGATCACGTAACCCATCACCGGCGTGCCGCCGATCATCAGAACGGCCAGCGCCACCTTGAGCCAGCGGATGCGACGCTCGTAGTCGTCGCGCTCCGCCTGCGTCGTCGATCGATCGGTCCGGCGCAGCGCCGCGATGACGACGCCCGACACGATCCTGTACTCCAGCAGCCCCAACACGAAGCCGATAACGGCTCCGATCGCGCCTGCCTGGCTCATGCCGGCACCAGCTCCAGCCAGTGCATCACGCGGTTTCCGAAGAGGCCCCCGAAAAACACTGCGAACACCCAGCCATTCCAGGCGATGTCGAGCACCACATCGCCCACTCCGAACCACTGGCCGCGCCAGGCGAGGTAGCACCCCGCGAAGAACAGCCCGCCGCCCGCGATCATCCCCACCATCGCTCCGAGGACGGCGGCCAGCATCAGCGCACCGGCCCCCAGCCCGTGAGCTGCAGCACGAAGGCGACGACCACGACCGAGGCCAGCGACAGCGGCAAGAAGACCTTCCAGCCCAGCCGCATCAGCTGGTCGTAGCGGTAGCGCGGCACGAAGGCCTTCACCATCGCGAACATGAAGAAGACGCCGCAGACCTTGATCATGAACCAGACGACGCCCGGCACCCAGGTGAAGGGCGCGACCGGGAACGGCGGCAGCCAGCCCCCGAGGAACAGGATCACCATCATGGCGCACATGGTCATGATCGCCACGTATTCGCCGAGCATGAACAGCAGATAAGGGGTCGAGGAGTATTCGACCATGTAGCCGGCGACGAGCTCCGATTCCGCCTCCGGCAGGTCGAAGGGCGGCCGGTTCGTCTCGGCCAGCGCCGAGATGAAGAAGATCACGAACATCGGGAACAGCGGCAGCCAGTACCAGCCGAACAGGCCGACCTTGGTGTTCTGCGCCTCGACGATGGCCGAGAGGTTGAGCGAGCCGACGCAGAGCAGGACGGTGATGATGACGAAGCCGATCGAGACCTCGTAGGAGACCATCTGCGCGGCCGAGCGCAGCGCGCCCATGAAGGGGTACTTCGAGTTCGAGGCCCAGCCGGCCATGATGATGCCGTAGATGCCGAGCGACGAGATCGCCAGGACATAGAGGATGCCGACATTGATGTTGGCGATCGCCCAGCCCTCGGCGACCGGGATCACCGCCCAGGCCGACAGGGCCAGCAGGCAGGTCACCAGCGGCGCCAGCAGGAAGACGCCCTTGTTGGCGCCCGACGGGATGATCGGCTCCTTGAAGGCGAATTTGAGCAGGTCGGCGAAGCTCTGGAACAGGCCGAAGGGCCCGACCACGTTGGGGCCGCGCCGCAGCTGCACCGCCGCCCAGATCTTGCGATCGGCCAGCAGGATATAGGCGATGAAGACCAGCAGACAGGCGATGAGCAGGAAGCTCTTGCCCAGCATGATCGCGAGATCGAGAACGAGGTCCCAGTTCATGGCCGGTTACTCCGCCGCCTGCTGCAGCCGGCCGGAGGCCAGCGCGGAACATTCGGCCATCACGGCGGAAGCGCGCGCGATCGGGTTGGTCTGGTAGAAATCGGCGACCGGCGAGACGAAGCCGGTCTTTTCGGCCTTGCCGCCGAGATCGGCGAGCGTGCCGAGCCCCGAGGCGTCCGCCGGATCGAGCCGGTCGAGCGCGGCGAAATGCGGGTGCGCCGCGTAGAGCGCCTTGCGCAGGCCGGCCAGCGGCCGACAGCGCCCGCAGGACCGCCCAGTCCTCGCGGGCGTCGCCCGGCGGGAAGGTGGCGCGGTCGGTCATCTGCACGCGGCCTTCGGTGTTGACATAGGTGCCGGACTTCTCGGTGTAGGCCGAGCCCGGCAGGATGACGTCGGCGCGGTGCGCGCCCTTGTCGCCATGCGTGCCCTGATAGACGACGAAGGCACCGGCCGGCACCTCGATCTCGTCGGCGCCGAGCAGGAAGAGGACGTCGAGCGCGCCCGGTGCGACCATGCCGGCGACGTCGAGGCCGCCTTCGCCCGGCACGAAGCCGAGATCGAGCCCGCCGACGCGCGAGGCCGCCGTGTGCAGCACGCCAAAACCGTTCCAGCCGTCCTTGACGACGCCGAGCGCACGGGCCGCCTTGGCCGCCATCGCCAGGATCGCCTCGCCATCGGGACGGGCCAAGGCGCCCTGCCCGATCAGCAGCATCGGCTTCTGCCGATTGGCCGGGGCATGATCGACGAAACCGGCGAGCGTCTCCGGCCCTGCGCCGAGATGGGCGTAGTCATAGGTCAGGTCGACCTTCTCGCCGACCAGGCCGAGGGTGAAATCGCCGCGCAGCCAGCGCTTGCGGATGCGCGCGTTCAGGATCGGCGCCTCCTTGCGGGGATTGGCGCCGATGATCATCAGCGCATCCGCCTCCTCGATCCCGGCGATGCCGGCATTGAGGATGTAGCTGGCGCGGCCGAACTTCGGATGCAGCTTGGTGCCGTCCTGACGGCAATCGAGATTGGCCGACCCGAGCGAGGCGATCAGGCTCTGCAGCGCGTACATCTCCTCGACCGCGGCGAGATCGCCGGCGACCGCGCCGATCTTCTCGGGCTTTGCCGCCTTCACCTTCTCCGCGATCAGCGCGAAGGCCTCGGCCCAGGAGGCCGGGCGCAGCGCGCCGTTCTGGCGGATATAGGGTCGGTCGAGCCGCTGTGTGCGCAGGCCGTCGACGATGTGGCGGGTCTTGTCGGAGATCCACTCCTCATTCACCGCCTCATTCAGGCGGGGCAGGATGCGCATGACCTCCTTGCCGCGGGAATCGACGCGGATGGCCGAGCCGACGGCGTCCATCACGTCGATCGACTGCGTCTTGGTCAGCTCCCAGGGCCGGGCCTTGTTCTGGTAGGGCTTGGAGGTCAGCGCACCGACCGGGCAGAGATCGACGACGTTGCCCTGGAGCTCCGAGGTCATCGCCTGCTCGAGATAGGTGGTGATCTCCATGTCCTCGCCGCGCCCGATGGCGCCGAGGTCCTGGCCGCCGGCGACTTCGGTGGTGAAGCGGACGCAGCGCGTGCACTGGATGCAGCGCGTCATCGAGGTCTTGACCAGCGGGCCGATATACTTGTCCTCGACCGCGCGCTTGTTCTCGGCATAGCGCGAGGTGTCGACGCCATAGGCCATCGCCTGGTCCTGCAGGTCGCACTCGCCGCCCTGGTCGCAGATCGGGCAATCCAGCGGGTGGTTGATGAGGAGGAACTCCATCACCCCCTCGCGCGCCTTCTTGACCATGGGCGACTTGGTCGAGACGACCGGCGGCTCGCCATTGGGGCCGGGGCGCAGGTCGCGCACGCCGATCGCACACGACGCCTGCGGCTTGGGCGGGCCGCCCTTCACCTCGACGAGGCACATGCGGCAGTTGCCGGCAATCGAGAGCCGCTCATGGAAGCAGAAGCGCGGCACCTCGGCACCCGCCGCCTCGCAGGCCTGCAGGAGCGTGTATTCGGCCGGAACGTCGACCTCGATGCCGTCGATGAGGAGTTTGGTCATGTCAATATCTCACGAAACCAAGCATGTGCCCGATATAGACTGTAAAAATCAACGCACCGATCAAAACAAAAGGCATTGCCAGCAGTGAAGATCCGATTCTTAGACCAACACTTTGCTGAGGCATAGAGATCAACGAAGCACCGGCAATCAGGGCGAACAAACCACCAAGCAAAATTTCAATGACGTCAGGCAAATACAAAAGACGCTTTCGCATAACAAAGCAGAAGATCGCAATGGAGGTGAAAATCAGGAATGATACGATATGCCGTCCTTGGCGGCGCGATAGCCCCCCGACACCGTGCGCTCCTGCTTCAATGTGACCTCCGTCGATAGCCATACTGCGGGTTGGCGGCATAGTCGTCGATGCGCTGCTCGATCTCGTGACGGAAATGCGCGATCAGGCCCTGGATCGGCCAGGCGGCGGCATCGCCGAGCGCGCAGATGGTGTGCCCCTCGATCTGCTTGGTGACGTCGAGCAGCATGTCGATCTCGCGCTTCTGGGCGCGGCCCTCGGCCATGCGCTCCATGACGCGCCACATCCAGCCCGTGCCCTCGCGGCAGGGCGTGCACTGGCCGCAGCTCTCGTGCTTGTAGAAATGGCTGATGCGGGCGATGGCGCGGACGATGTCGGTCGACTTGTCCATCACGATGACGGCCGCCGTGCCGAGGCCGGACCTGAGCTTCGACAGCGAGTCGAAATCCATCGGCGTGTCGATGATCTGCTCGGCCGGAACCATCCGCACCGAGGAGCCGCCCGGGATGACCGCCTTGAGGTTGTCCCAGCCGCCGCGGACGCCGCCGCAATGCCGGTCGATCAGCTCGCGGAAGGTGATGCCCATCACCTCTTCCACGTTGCAGGGCTTGTTCACATGGCCCGAGACGCAGAACAGCTTGGTGCCGACATTGTTGGGGTTGCCCAGCGCCGAGAACCAGGCCGCGCCGCGGCGCAGGATGGTCGGCGCCACCGCGATCGACTCGACGTTGTTGACCGTGGTCGGGCAGCCATACAGGCCCACATTGGCCGGGAATGGCGGCTTCATCCGCGGCATGCCCTTCTTGCCCTCGAGGCTTTCGAGCAGGGCCGTCTCCTCGCCGCAGATATAGGCACCGGCGCCGTGATGCACATAGAGATCAAAGGGATAGCCGTGGACGTTGTCCTTGCCGATGAGCTTGGCCTCATAGGCCTCGTCGACGGCGCGCTGCAGCGCCTCGCGCTCGCGGATGTATTCGCCGCGGATGTAGATGTAGGCCGCATGGGCGCCCATCGCGAAGGAGGCGATCAGGCAGCCCTCGACCAGCGTGTGCGGGTCGTTGCGCATGATCTCGCGATCCTTGCAGGTGCCCGGCTCCGACTCGTCGGCGTTGACGACGAGGTAATGCGGGCGCCCGTCGTTCTTCTTGGGCATGAACGACCATTTCAGACCGGTCGGGAAGCCGGCGCCGCCACGCCCGCGCAGGCCCGACTTCTTCATCTCGTCGATGATCCAGTCCTGGCCCTGCTCGAGCAGGAACTTGGTGCCGTCCCAGGCGCCACGCGCCATGGCGCCCTTCAGCGACAGGTCGTGAAGGCCGTAGAGATTGGTGAAAATCCGGTCGCGATCGGCGAGCATCGTCTTACCTCACTTCACCGGCTTGTCGGCGGGCGCGCCGGCCGATTTGGCCGACTCCGCGGCGGACTTCGCATCGACCTTGCCGCTGGCGGCGGGCGTATCGCTGGCCGCGCCCGTGGGCTGGCCCGGCTCCGAGGGCTTGGGGCGCCCCGCAGCCGCCGTCTCGGTCGCCGGCTTCGTCGCCGCGGCGACAGTCGCATCGGTCTTGGTGGCTTCCGCCTTCTTGGCCTCCGCCTCGGCCGCAGCCTTGGCGGCGGCGGCTTCGGCAGCGGCCTTGCGCTGCTCGGTGACCCGCTTCTGCCAGTCGCCGGCGCCGATCACCGTGCCGTCATAGAGGGCCGGATCCTTCAGGGTCTCGCCGCCGCCGACCGGCTCGGAGCCGGAGCGGCCGATCTGCGAACCCGTCTTGACCGGGCGGCCATGGCGCAGATCCTCGAGCAGGGCCTTGAAATTCTCGGGCGTCAGATCCTCGTAATAGTCGAAGTTGATCTGCGCCATCGGGGCGTTGCAGCAGGCACCGAGGCACTCGACCTCGAGCCAGGAGAGCTTGCCGTCGGCGCTCACCGTCGATTGCGGGCCGATCACGTCCTGGCAGACCTTCTTCAGCGCCTCGGCGCCGCGCAGCGCGCAGGGCGTGGTGCCGCAGAGCTGGACGAAATGCTCGCCGACCGGCTGCAGGTTGAACATCGTGTAGAAGGTCGCGATCTCCATGACGCGCATCGGCGCCATGCCGAGCTTGCGCGCGACCGCCTCGATCGCGGCGCGCGGCAGCCAGCCGTCATGCTGCTCCTGCGCCTTCCACAGCAGCGGGATCACGGCCGAGGCCTGGCGCCCCTCCGGATATTTGGCGATCTGCTGGTCGGCCCAGTTCTCGTTCGCCGCGTCGAAGGCGAAGGAAGCGGGCTGGACGGCATCGGGGGCGAGACGACGGACGGACATCAGCGGTCAACTTCACCAAAGACGATATCGAGGGAGCCCAGGATCGCGGAGACGTCCGCCAGCATGTGCTTGCGGCACATGAAATCCATGGCCTGGAGATGGGCGAAGCCCGGCGCCTTGATCTTGGCGCGGTAGGGCTTGTTGGTGCCGTCGGCGACGAGATAGACGCCGAATTCGCCCTTGGGCGCCTCGACGGCGGCATAAACCTCGCCCGCGGGCACCTTGAAGCCCTCGGTGTAGAGCTTGAAATGGTGGATCAGCGCTTCCATCGAGCGCTTCATCTCGCCACGCTTGGGCGGCACCATCTTGCCGTCGAGCGCCGAGATCGGGCCGCCGCCGTCAGCCGAGAGCAGCTTCTCGCAGCACTGCTTCATGATGCGCACCGACTGGCGCATCTCTTCCATGCGGATGCAGTAGCGGTCGTAGCAGTCGCCGTTCTTGCCGATGGGGATGTCGAAATCCATCTCGCCATAGCACTCGTAGGGCTGCGACTTGCGCAGGTCCCAGGCGGCGCCGGAGCCGCGGACCATCACGCCCGAGAAGCCCCATTTCCAGCAGGTCTCGAGATCGACCACGCCGATGTCGACATTGCGCTGCTTGAAGATGCGGTTGTCGGTGAGCAGGCCCTCGAGATCGTCGCAGACCTGCAGGAACGGGTCGCACCATTCGGCGATGTCGTGGATCAGCGAGGGTGGCAGGTCCTGATGAACGCCGCCGGGCCGGAAATAGGCGGCGTGCATGCGCGCGCCGCAGGCACGCTCATAGAACACCATCAGCTTCTCGCGCTCCTCGAAGCCCCAGAGCGGGGGCGTCAGCGCGCCGACGTCCATCGCCTGCGTGGTGACGTTGAGGATGTGCGAGAGGATGCGGCCGATCTCGGAGTAGAGCACGCGGATGAGCTGGCCGCGGCGCGGCACCGTGACGCCCATCAGCTTCTCGACGGCCAGGCAGTAGGCATGCTCCTGGTTCATCGGCGCGACATAGTCGAGCCGGTCGAAATAGGGCAGCGCCTGGAGATAGGTCTTGGCCTCGATCAGCTTCTCGGTGCCGCGATGCAGCAGGCCGATATGCGGGTCGACGCGCTCGACGATTTCGCCGTCGAGTTCCAGCACGAGGCGCAGAACGCCGTGCGCGGCCGGGTGCTGCGGGCCGAAATTGATCGAGAAGTTGCGGATGTTGTGTTCGGTCATCGCCAACTACCTCACCGCCAGCCGCGAGCAGTCGAAGGACTGCGACAGACGAAAGCCGACATAGCCCATGCCTGCGTGCAACGCGCCATAACCCATGAAAATCGCGAGACCGGCGAACAGGCCGGCGATCCCCGCCGCAGCCAGCCCCGACAGCACCATCAGCCCCGCAAGAGTCCCGATCAGCGCGCCGCGCCATCCGGCGGGACGGCAGCGGTAAACCACGCCGGCGAGATAGCCGCCCGCGAAGGTGGCGCCGCCCAGCAACAGGATGAAACCGAGAATGCCTTCCATCGTCAGACCTTCGCCTTCTCGTCGCCCGGCAGGACGTAGTCCGTCCCTTCCCAGGGCGAGAGGAAATCGAAGTTGCGGAATTCCTGGTTGAGCTTCACCGGCTCGTAGACGACGCGCTTCTGCTCGTCGTCGTAGCGAACCTCGACATAGCCGGTCAGCGGGAAATCCTTGCGCAGCGGATAACCCTCGAAGCCGTAATCGGTGAGGATGCGGCGCAGGTCCGGATGGCCCGAGAACAGGATGCCGTAGAAGTCGTAAGCCTCGCGCTCATACCAGTTCGCGGCCGGGAAGACCTCGATGATCGAGGGCACGGGGGTCGCCTCGTCTGTCTGGACCTTCACGCGGATGCGGCGGTTCGAATAGGGCGCCAGCAGGTGGTAGACGACGTCGAAGCGCTTCTCGCGGCCGGGATAGTCGGCGCCGGCGATGTCGGTGAAATTGACGAAGCGGAAGCGGCGGTCGCCCGAGAGCATCTTCATCACCTCGAGGATCGAGGCCGCCTCGGCATGAACCGTCAGTTCGTCGAAGGCGACGACGGCGTCGGTGACCGCGCCCGGTAGCGCCGCCTTGATCTCTTCGCCGAGTTGTACGAGCGCTTCGCTCATCATCTCACCTTCATTGCCCCATCTGCGTCATGGTCGGGCTCGACCCGACCATCTCGTGCAGGATTGGGCCCAATCCCTGTCGTGTCCGGCGCCTGTCCGTCGAGAGATGGCCGGGCCAGGCCCGACCATGACGGCGACGGCCTAGCGCTCGATCGTGCCCGTCCGCCGGATCTTCTTCTGCAGCAGCAGCACGCCGTAGAGCAGCGCCTCCGCCGTCGGCGGGCAGCCCGGCACGTAGATGTCGATCGGCACGATGCGGTCGCAGCCGCGCACCACCGAGTAGCTGTAGTGGTAGTAGCCGCCGCCATTGGGGCATCTGGTCGTAGACCTTGCGCAGCGCCGGGGCCATCTTGTTGGTCAGCGTGCCCGCCACGATCATCACGTCGGACTGGCGCGGTGAGGCGCGCGGCGCGAAGCCGAAACGCTCGACGTCGTAGCGCGGCATCGACAGCTGCATCATCTCGACGGCGCAGCAGGCGAGGCCGAAGGTCATCCACATCAGAGAGCCGGTGCGCGACCAGTTGATCAGGTCGTCGGTGGCCGTGACGAGGAAGCCCTTGTCGGCAAGCTCGCTGTTGATCGCGGTGAAGAATGGGTCACGCTGGCCGACGGGCAGGCCGTCGGGCCCGAGCAGGCCCTTCGGCGCGGGGGCGACGAGCGGGTCACCGCGGTCGATCGCTGTTGTTGCCATTCTCGTATCCTCGTGAACCGTAACCGTCAGATATGCCTCGCGCTTTGTATCTGCGAGACGACAGTTAGTCCCACTCCAGCGCACCCTTGCGCCACTCATAGACGAAGCCGACCGTCAGCACGCCGAGGAACACCATCATCGACCAGAACCCATACCAGCCGAGGTCACCGAAGGCGACCGCCCAGGGGAACAGGAAGGCGACCTCGAGGTCGAAAATGATGAACAGGATCGCCACCAGGTAAAAGCGCACATCGAACTTCATGCGCGCGTCGTCGAAGGCGTTGAAGCCGCACTCATAGGCCGAGAGCTTTTCCGGATCGGGCTTGGAATAGGCGATCGCGAAGGGCGCGATCAGCAGTGCCAGCCCGATGAACGCCGAGACGCCGACGAAGATCACCAGCGGCAGATAGTCGTTCAGCAGGGACGGCACTGGAAGGGCTTGCATGGGCGTTCCCGCTCAACCGGATGGCGGCGACGTGCCGCCGGTGTCGATTAGACCCTCGATTAGAATGAAGCAAGACTTCGCCGCGCCGCAGCATCGCGAGGGAGGGTTGATTCTGGCGCAAGCATAGCCGTTTCCGCGCTCGCCGTCCGCTCGTCCGCCGGGGCCTGCCGGAATTTTGCCGCATAGTGCGGACTTGTCGCTAGCCGAGGCCGGCGCGACCCGACACACTCGCGCCGAATCGATTCAACAGCGCGGCCCGTCCGCCCAACCGGGATAGCTCATGATGCGCGCGCACCGTCGGCTCCTGCTCGCTTCGCCGATCCTGCTGCTGGCGGCTCTCGGACCGGCGGCTGGCGTCCGCGCCGAAGCGCTCGACCTCGCCCGCGCCAGTTGCGCGGATTTCACCGCGATGAGCGAGGCCGACCGCAGCCAGTTCTCGCTCTGGCTCGCCGGCTACTTCGCCGGCAGCGCCATGCGCCCGCTGCTCGATCTCGAGAAGATCACCGCCGCGCCCGCCGCGCTCGCCGAACTCTGCGCCAAGTCGCCACAGGTGGCGCTGGTCGGCGCCGAGACGCGTGCCGTGTTCATCCCCGCGCCGGCTCCCTGACCGGCATGCATCGCGCCCGCCTCGTCGCGTCGTCGCTGGCGCTCGCCTGTGTCATGGACATCGCGGCCCTCGCTCAGGAGGGCACGACGATGCGCGCGCCCCTGCCGCCGCAGCGCCCCTTCGATCTCGAACTGCCCGGCACCCCTGCCCTGCCGGCGATCATCGTTCCCGCGCCCGCCCAGGCGCAGGATGCGCCCCCGCCCGACGCGAACTCGCCGATGACCAGCGAACCGGACGAGGGCGAAGGGCCGGAATGGCCGCAGCTGACACCCGGCCAGAAGGCGGGCGCGGAGCCGGCCTACGACCCCGACGAGAAGCCGGAGCGGCCGGGCATCTCGACCGATCCGGGGACATCGATCGCCTGCCTGCCCCCGCGGCTGAAGCAGATTCTGACCAAGATCTCGGACAAGTACGGGGCGGTGAAGGTGACCTCGACCTGGCGCCCGCCCTGGCGGGCGCGGCGCGGCTCCTATCACAAGCGCTGCGAGGCGATGGATTTCCGCGTCCCGGGCGTGCGGCCGCGGGCGGTCATCGAATGGGTCCGGACCCTGCCCGAGGTCGGCGGGCACAAGGTCTACTGGAACGGCATCCTGCACATCGACACCGGGCCGCGCCGGCCCTGGTGAGTGGCCTCACTCGGGCGCGCGCTCCATGCCCTTCTCGGCGAGGATGCGGCGCGCGGAATCGCTCTGCAGGAAGGCGAGGAAGGCCTTGCCCGCGACCGAGCCGGCCGAGGTCGCGGCGAGACCGCCGGTGTAGACGGTGTAGTTCTGGATATCGGCCGGCAGCGGCCCGACCAGGACCGTGCCGGGAACGGCGAGAATCTCGCTGATCTGGTGGATGGCGAGATCGGCCTCGCCGGTGACGAGCCGCTGCGCGACGAGCCCGCCCGGCACCAGCACCGCCTTGGCGCGGATCGGCTCGGCGATGCCCATGGTCTCGAGCAACTTCGAGAAGTAGATCCCGCTGGAACCGCCGGCGGCGGGGTCGATATAGGCGACCTTGCGGGCTTCCAGCAGCGCCGTCTTGAAGGCCGCCACGGTGGCGATGTCGGGGCGCGGTGCGCCCGCCTTCACGGCGACGCCGACCGAGGTCCGCGCCAGATTGACGGGCGTGCCGGCGGCGATCTTGCCGCTGGCGACGAGGTCCTTCACCGCAGCCGGCGTCAGAACAGCCACGTCGAAGGCCTCGCCCCCGCCGATCCGGCGCAGCAGCCCGCCGGCCGTGTCGTTGTCGATGACGAGCTTGTGGCCGGTGCTCGTCTCGAATTCCGCCGCGACGGCGGTGACGATCGGCTTGAAGGCGCCGGCGGTCAGCACCTTGATCTCGTCCGCCTGGGCCGGAGCCGCGAGACAGGAGAACAGGCCGGCGACGGCCAGGGCAACGGCTGATCCAAGGCGCATGACGAACTCCCCTGCCCGGGCGACCGGGCCTCCTCGACGCAAGGCCCAGGACTAGGGGGTTGCCGTGACAGGGGCAACGGGCCGGCGGCGCCGCCTCGCCTCACGCCGATCACAGCCTGGTGAGCGGCTGCCGGGAGTGCGCGACGTTCAGGCCGCCCGGGCCATCACGTCCTCGATCTCGCGATGGGTCCGCTGCAGCAGGCCGGCGACCACGTCGTAGCTGTCGGGGCCCGGCGGCGTGGCGTCCTCGCGCGCCGCGCGCTCCATCTCGGCCGCCGCCGCCGCCAGGCGCTTCGCGCCGAGATTGGCGCTCATCGACTTCAGCGCATGAGCGCAGCGCGCGATCCTCTCGCCGTCGCCCGCACGGGTCGCGTCCGCGAGGCGATCGGCCTCCTCCAGCGACGAGACGCGGTAGAGCTCGGCAATGCGCCGGGCGGTCTCGATCGAGCCATTGGTCATGGCGATCAGGTCGTGCAGGACCGCTTCGTCGAGACAGCCCTCCTCGACGGCAACGGATTCGGGCGCAGGCTGCGGCGGCAGGCTGCCGCCCTGCCTCTGCCCCGGCGCCAGTGCCGCGATGACGCTGCCGAGCCGGGCGAGCGTGAAGGGCTTGTGGACGACATCGTCCATGTCGGCCTCGCGCCAGGCATCGGCCGCCGTGCCGACGACATGGGCGGTGAGCGCAACGATCGGTACGCGCGCCCGCCCCGTCTCGGCTTCGCGGGCGCGGATGGCGCGCGTGGCCTCGAAACCGTCGAGACCCGGCATGCTGCCATCCATCAGGATCAGATCGAAGCCCTCGCGCTCGACAGCGGCGACGGCCTGCAGGCCATCCTCGACGAAGCGCGCCGCGATGCCGAAGCGCCGCAGCGCCGCGTCGGCGACCTCGCGATTGACCTCGCTGTCATCGGCCACCAGCACGCGCAGCCCCGGAAACTGCTGGCTCTCCGGCGAGGCCGAGCCGACCGTCCGGGCCCGCCGCAGCGGCTGTCCGTCCTGCAGCGCGGCGAGCAGGACCGACAGGTCGCGCCGCTGCACCGGCCAGGTCAGCACCTCGGCGGCTCCGGCCCGGATCAGGGCGTCGGCGTCCTCGGACGGTCCGGCCACGACCACCACGGTCCCCGAACGGCAGCGACAGGCCGGCAGCCTGTCCGGCGAGGCGAGCACCAGATCGAAGCGCGCACTCTCCTGCGCGAGCAAGGCGGCGTCGCTGCAGACGGCATAGCCGGCCCGCCCGAGTTCCTGCGCCAGCATCTCGCCGGTCTGCCCCCTGGAGAGAAGGATGCCCACCGTCCGGCCGGTCGCCATGGGGGCCGCGGCCTGCGCCGGCTCGGTCACGATCGGGAGCGCGAAGGAAAAGCAGCTGCCGGTCCCGACCGTGCTTTCCACCCTCAGCGTCCCGCCCATAGCGTCGACGAGCTGGCGGGCAATGGCGAGGCCGAGCCCGGTGCCGCCATGCGTGCGCGTGGTCGACTGATCGGCCTGCGAGAAGGATTCGAAGATCGTCCCGAGCTTGTCGGCGGGAATGCCGATGCCGGTATCGGAGACCGCAAAGCGCAGCCAACCCTCGCCCTCGCGGGTCAGGGCGACCGTCACGCCGCCGGCCTCGGTGAACTTCAGCGCGTTGTTGACGAGGTTGGCGAGAACCTGCCCGAGGCGGACCGGATCGGCCTGCACCGTCAGGCCCGGCGGCGTCGCGATCGACCCGCAGAGATCGAGCGTCTTCGAGCGAGCCCGGTCGCCGAAGAGCTGGAGGACGGAATCGACGGCTTCCTCGGGATCGATCTCCAGCGCCTCGACCTCGAGCTTGCCGGCCTCGATCTTCGAGATGTCGAGAATGTCGTTGATGATGGCCAGCAGGCTGGTGCCCGAGCGCGCGATCACCTCCGCCTGGCGCCGGGCGCGATCCGGCAGTTCGCCGGCGGCGAGCAACTCAGCCATCACGAGGATGCCGTTCATCGGCGTGCGGATCTCGTGGCTCATCGTCGCCAGAAAATCGGACTTGGCCTGGTTCGCCTGATCGGCGGAATGTGCGGCGCGCTGGTAATCGGCGGTGCGGTCGGCGACCTCGCGCTCCAGCTTGTCGCGATGGTCGGCCAGCCGGCGATCGCGCTCGCGGATGTCGCCGATCATGCCGTTGAAGCTGTCGACGAGGATGCCGATCTCGTCGCGGGAGGTCGCGGCGAGGGTGACGGAATAGTCGTGCTCGCGACGCACGCGCATCATCGTCTGCGTCAGGGCGCCGAGCGGGCCGGTGATGCGGCCCTGCAGGCGGAGCGCCAGCGCGACCGCGAGCAGCGTCGCGACGGCTCCGGTCAAAAGGGTGCTCGTGACCGCGCGCCCGATCAGTTCGGCCAGGTCGCGCGTGTCGGCGATGATGCGCAGGCTGCCGACGGGCAGTCCGCCATGGATGACGGGGACGGCCGCCTCCATGGTCCGACTGCGCAGGATTGCTGGCAGCGGCCAGCGCGTGTCGGCCCCCTCGACGACGAGATCGCCGGCGAGTTGCTCGGCCGCCCCGATCTCGGCCAGCGGCCGTCCGTCAGCCGTCTCGATGCCGGCGAAGACGATGCCCTTCAGGCGGGCGATGGCGTTGATCGCCTGCGCCGTGGAGACGGAATCCTGGTCCGCGACGGGCGTCGCGGCCGCGGCGGCGATCGCATGGGCCGTGTTCAGGAGAGCGTCGCGCCGCGACTGGCCGTAGCTTTCGGTTTCGCGCCAGACGGTCACACCGACGAGGAAGGCACTGGCCAACAGCGTCGCGCTCACGACGAGCAGGATCAGCCGGCTGCGAATGGAGAGGTGGGGACGAAAGGTCATACCCCAGCATAGCCAAACCATGCTTTCGCAATTCCAAACAACGACCCCGAAATTTAGAACGAGTCGGAACCGTTTGTTTGGAACTCCTTGCTACGGTCCTCACCTCAGGCACCAGAACAGTGCCCCCGGAGCGATGCGATGACGATGGCCGAAGCAGCCGCGATCCCGTTCAGTTACGTCCTGTGCGACCAGATCTCGATCCTGGCCGTGGACGACGATCCGATTCAGCGTGAATTCTGCACGGTCTACCTCGCTTCGCCCCATGCCGAGATCTCGACGGCCGCCTCGGCGGAAGAAGGACTGGCGCTGCTGGATCGGCAGCGCTTCGACGTCGCGCTGGTCGATGTCGACATGCCCGGGATCAACGGCATCGAGATGGTCCGCCGCATCCGGGCCGACAGCCGGCTCGACGATCTCCCGGTGATGGTGATCACCGGCCGCGAAGACATTCTCTCGATCGACCAGGCCTATGCGGCCGGAGCGACCTCCTTCATGTGCAAGCCGGTCAACTGGCGGCTTCTGGGCCATCAGATCCGCTTCATGGTGCGGGCGCATCGCGCCCTGGCGGCAGCCTGAGATGGGCGCGCGCCTGACAGCGGCGATCGGGCGCCTGCGCCGCGACGAGCGCGGCGGCGCGATGGTGATGCTGGGCGTCGCCCTGCCGGCCCTGCTGATGGCTGCGGGCGTGGTGATCGACTACGGGACCCTGTCCGAGCAGCGCACGGCCTTCCAGACGGTGGCCGACGGCTCCGCGCTTGCCGCCGCCCGCGAGTTCCGGCTGGCCAATGCGACGCCGACGGGCGTGCAGTTGGCGGCGGAAAAATTCGCCAGCACGCAACTCAAGGCTCTCGACCAGCCGGGCACGATCGCGGCGACCGTCGACCTCAGGAAGATGACCGTCACCGTCGAGGTGACGAATGTGGCGCGCACGAACATCATGCACATGTTCGGCTCCGACAACGTCACCGTCAGCGCACGGGCGACCGCCCGCGTGCTCGGCACCGCCTCGATCTGCGTCATCGGCCTGGAATCGAAGAAGAACGAAACGATCTTCCTCGAGAAGGACGCCAAGCTCGAAGCGCCGGAATGCGCCGTCTACTCGAACTCGACGATGCCGAACGGCCTGAAGGCGATGAACAACTCGCAGCTTCGCGCTCGCTTCATCTGCTCGGCCGGCGGCGCCTACAAGGACAAGTTCGACAGCTTCCTGCCCAGCCCGACGCTGGATTGCCCGACTCTCGCCGATCCGCTCGCCTCGCGCCCGCCGCCGTCGATCGGCGGCTGCAGCGCCAACGCCCTCAGCATCACGTCGAGCACGATGCTGAGCCCCGGCACCTATTGCGGGGGCATCCGGATCAGCAAGGGCGCCGTGGTGACGCTCAACCCCGGCGTCTACGTCTTCAAGGACGGGCCGCTCGACGTCTCCGGCGGCGCAACCCTCAAGGGCGCGAATGTCGGCCTCTATTTCAACGGCAAGGGCTCGGTGCTGCGCTTCGAGGCCGACACGAAGATCGACCTCACGGCGCCGCAGAGCGGCGTGCTGGCGGGCATCCTGTTCTACGAGGACCGCACCTCGCCGGCGAACCAGATCCACCGGATCCTGAGCAACGACGCGAAGGTGCTGCTCGGCACGCTCTATCTGCCCCAGGGCGAGCTCAACATCGGCGCCAACAAGCCGGTGGCGGCGGTCACCCTCTCGGCCGGCCCCACCATGGTGCTGAACGCGAAATACTCCTCGACCAATATTCCCGTGCCGGAAGGCGTGGGACCGGGCTCGACCGCTGCCCATCTGGCGCGGTGACCGGGATGGAGCCGAACCAGACGATTCAGCCGCGACCGCGGCCGCCGAGCGGCGCAGGTCCGTGCTGCGATCGCCGCAACGCGGGCACCCGCCCCGCGACCGGGTTCGTCGCGAGACTGGCGAGCCGGCTGGAACGGTTCCGCGATGATGCGCGTGGCGGGGTGGTGATCCTGGCCGCGGCGGCGGCACCCGTCCTGATCATCGCCGCCGGAGTCGTGATCGACTATGGCACCGCATCACGGGACAAGGCGGTGATGCAGGCGGTGGCCGACGCGACCGCGATCGCGGCTGTCCGGGAATTGACCAATGGCCATCTCAGCGAGAGGCGTCTTGCCGAAGTGGTCAATGGCTTCGCCCGGCAGCAACTGGAAGCGAACGGACTTCATTCCGACAACGGCGTGACCGCACGGATCATCAACGACGGCCGCTCCGTCGAGGTTCGCATCAGCCGGCCGATGCGAAGCGCCTTCCCAGGATTGCTGCCGGCGAGCACCGGCGGCCTCGCGGCCAACGCGACGGCCACGGCCGTCGGCAATCAGAAGGTCTGCGTGGTCGCGCTCGATACCGCCAGCGTCGAAACCATCTCGATGAAATCCAATTCCTGGCTCACCGCCCAGGATTGCAACGTCTACTCGAACTCTCGCAGCAACGCCGGGATCAAGACCGACAGCGGCATTCGGCTCACGGCGAGGCTGATCTGCTCATCGGGCGGATACGCCGGGGCCGGCCAATTCCTGGCTCGCAAACTGGTCGATTGCCCGCCGGTGCAGGACCCCCTGTCGATGCGTCCGCCTCCCCCGATCGGAGGTTGCAAGGCGACCAATCTGAACGTGATCGACAAGGGTTCGAACCAGGCGCGGCATGTTCTGTCGCCGGGAACCTACTGTGGTGGCCTGTTCATCGGGGGCAATTCGTCGGTCAAGTTCGAAGCCGGGACCTATGTGATCAAGGATGGCCCCCTGGTCGTCGATTCCAATGCGGATATTCGCGGCGACGGCGTGGGCTTCTACCTGACTGGGGACAAGGCCACTTTCCAGTTCCTCAGCAATGCCCGTGTCGTTCTGGATGCGCCGATCGATGGCCCGCTCGCCGGCCTGCTGTTCTTTGAAGATCGCGCGGCGAAAGCCGATCGAGACCATGTCATCAAGAGCAACTTCGTCTCGGATCTGACCGGCACGATCTATCTTCCGCGCGGCAAGCTCGTCGTCGACGCGACGAACGAGGTGGCCCAGCAATCAGCCTTCACCCTGATCGTCGTCAAGCAACTCCACCTTTCGGCCAACCCCAAGCTCGTGGTGAAGTCCGACTACCGCTCCAGCAACGTTCCCGTTCCCAAAGGCCTGGGACCGCTCGGCGGCGACCCGTCGCTGTCGCGCTAGGCGTGACACGCGCCTGACGTCCGGCGCGCGTGGCGCGATCAGCGGACCGTCGGCCAGCCGTCCCGGACGAAGGCGTCGATCCGCTCGGCACTGACGGCGGGCGAGAACAGATAGCCCTGCAGGAGATGGCAGCCGGCGACGCGCAGGAATTGCTGCTGGGCCACGGTTTCGACGCCCTCCGCCACCACCTTCAGGCCCAGCGCGCGCGACAGGGCGGTGACGGCCTGGACGATCGCAGCCGCCTTCAGTTCGCCGGTTCCGTCGATCAGCGACTTGTCGAGCTTGAGCTTGTCGATCG
>LNFM01010055.1_pt1 | contig 24095 bp, 33 predicted proteins | sample 596031 | NCBI WGS metagenome assembly LNFM01 (sample SAMN04254537, study PRJNA301005) | activated carbon metagenome | isolation source: dual media filters at the Ann Arbor, Michigan drinking water treatment plant | place: USA: Ann Arbor | reverse complement strand
CGGAAGGGACGGAGATGGTGATGCCGGGCGACAACGCGCGGATGGTGGTGGAGCTGATCCAGCCGATCGCGATGGACGAGGGCCTGCGCTTCGCTATCCGCGAGGGCGGCCGCACGGTCGGCGCCGGCGTCGTCACCAAGATCGTCAAGTAATCAAGCCAACGGGCGACGGACTGCACCATGGACAACACCAATATCCGGATCCGGCTGAAGGCATTCGATCATCGCGTGCTCGATTCGTCGACCAGCGAGATCGTCAGCACGGCCAAGCGTACCGGCGCCCAGGTGCGCGGCCCCATCCCGCTGCCGACCGAGATCGAGAAATTCACGGTGAACCGCTCGCCGCATATCGACAAGAAGTCGCGCGAGCAGTTCGAGATCCGTACCCACAAGCGCGTGCTCGACATCGTCGACCCGACGCCGCAGACGGTGGACGCGCTCATGAAGCTCGACCTCGCCTCGGGCGTCGACGTCGAGATCAAGCTCGGCGCCTGATCGGTCGACGGGCCAGAAGAACAAGGGAAGAAGGAACACGACCATGCGTTGCGGTCTCGTCGCCCAGAAGGTCGGCATGACCCGCGTCTTCAACGACGCGGGAGAGCACGTGCCCGTCACCGTCCTGAAGGTGGACAACCTGCAGGTGGTCGCGGTGCGCTCCGAGGAGAAGGATCGCTACACCGCCGTCCAGCTCGGCTACGGCAAGGCCAAGGTGAAGAACGTCAGCCAGCCGATGCGCGGCCACTTCGCCAAGGCCAAGGTCGAGCCGAAGAAGAAGCTCGTCGAGTTCCGCGTCGCCAAGGATGCCGTGCTCGAGGTCGGTTCCGAGCTGGTGCCGAGCCACTTCGTGGCGGGCCAGTTCGTCGACGTCGTCGGCACCACCATCGGCCGCGGCTTCACCGGCTCGATGGTGCGCTGGAACTTCCATGGCCTGGAAGCCAGCCACGGCGTGTCGGTGTCGCATCGCAGCCACGGCTCGACCGGCAACCGCCAGGATCCGGGCCGCACCTTCCCGGGCAAGAAGATGGCCGGCCACTACGGCCACGAGCGCGTGACGACACAGAACCTCAAGGTGGTCGCTGCGGACGACGAGAAGGGCCTTCTGCTGGTGGCGGGGGCCGTTCCCGGCCCGCGCGGCGGCTACATAATCGTCAAGGACGCTTCCAAGCGCGCCCGGCCGAAGGACGCGCCGTTCCCGGCCGGCCTGCGCAAGGCCGCCGAAGCGGCCGCCCCGGCGGATGCCGGTCCGGCGACCTGAGCGAGCACGCGGGGATAGAAGATGAAGATCGCGGTCAAGACCATAGAGGGCGGCAGCGCCGGCGAGATCGATCTCGCCGATGCGGTGTTCGCCGTTCCCGTCCGCAAGGACATCCTGCAGCGCTGCGTCGTATGGCAGCTGTCGCGCCGCCAGCAGGGCACGCACAAGACCAAGGGTCGCTCGGAAATAACCGCGACGGCCAAGAAGATGTACGCCCAGAAGGGTACCGGCCGGGCCCGCCACGGCAACGAGGCGGCGCCCCAGTTCCGCGGCGGCGGCAAGGCCTTCGGGCCGGTCGTGCGCAGCCACGCGTCGGACCTGCCGAAGAAGGTGCGCAAGCTGGCACTGCGCACGGCGCTGTCGGCCAAGGCGGCCGAGGGCAAGCTGGTGGTGGTCGAGGCGGCGGCGTTGCCCGAGCCCAAGACGGCCAACCTGATCGCGCATTTCGGCAGCCTGGGCATCGCCAATGCGCTGGTCATCGCCGGCGCCGAGGTCGACGTCAATTTCGCGCGGGCGGCCGCCAACATCGCCCATGTCGACGTGCTGCCGCATCAGGGCGCCAACGTCTACGACATCCTGCGCCGCGACACGCTCGTCCTGACCAGGGACGCGGTCAAGCATCTCGAGGAGCGCCTGCAATGAGGGCCAAGCCGGCTGTCGTGTCGCGTTCACGCATGTACGAGGTGATCCGCTCGCCGCTGATCACCGAGAAGACCACCAACGGCTCGGAGCATGGCCAAGTGACCTTTCGCGTCGCCCGCGATGCCACCAAGCCCGAGATCAAGCAGGCCATCGAGGGCCTGTTCAAGGTCAAGGTCAAGGCGGTCAACACCGTCACGGTGAAGGGCAAGAGCAAGGTTTTCCGCGGCCGTCCCGGCGTGCGGAGCGACTGGAAGAAGGCGATCGTCTCGCTGGTCGATGGTCACAAGATCGACGTGACCACAGGCCTGTAGGACGGGGGATAGAGATATGGCTCTCAAGAGTTACAAGCCGATCACGCCGTCGATGCGGCAGCTCGTCATCGTCGATCGCGAAGGCCTGTGGAAGGGCAAGCCGGTCAAGGCGCTGACCCGTGGCAAGTCGAACACCGGCGGCCGCAACAACCATGGCCACATCACCAGCCACCACATGGGCGGCGGTCACAAGCGCCGCCTGCGCACGATCGACTTCAAGCGCCGCGGCAAGTTCGGCGTCGCGGCGACGGTCGAGCGGCTGGAGTACGACCCCAACCGGTCGGCCTTCATCGCCCTGATCAAGTACGCCGACGGAGAGCTCTCCTACATCCTGGCGCCGCAGCGCGTTAAGGCGGGCGACGAGGTCATGTCGGGCGAGCGCGTCGACATCAAGCCGGGCAACGCCATGCCGCTCGGCAACATGCCGGTGGGCACGATCGTGCACAATGTCGAGCTCAAGAAGGGCGCCGGCGGCAAGCTCGCGCGCTCGGCCGGCAACTATGCCCAGCTGGTCGGCAAGGACTCCGGCTACGCCCAGATCAAGCTCAGCTCGGGCGAGCTGCGCGTCGTGCCGAGCGAATGCCTGGCCACGGTGGGCGCGGTATCCAACCCGGACAACCAGAACACGGTGATCGGCAAGGCCGGTCGCAGCCGCTGGCTCGGCCGCCGGCCGGTGGTGCGCGGCGTCGCCATGAACCCGGTCGATCATCCGCACGGCGGCGGCGAGGGCCGCACCTCCGGCGGCCGTCACCCGGTGACGCCGTGGGGCAAGCCGACTAAGGGCAAGAAGACGCGCAAGAACAAGGCGACGGACCAGTACATCATCCGCCGTCGCCACGCGACGCGCTGACGGGATTGAGGAGACAGGACAGTGGCACGTTCCGTTTGGAAGGGTCCCTTCGTCGAGGGCAGCCTGATCAGGAAGGCCGAGAAGGCGCGTCAGCGCTCGACGATCCTGCCGCAGTTCGTCGGCCTGACGTTCGGCGTCTACAACGGCAAGAAGTTCATCCCGGTGAACGTCACCGAGGAGATGGTCGGTCACAAGCTCGGCGAGTTCTCGCCGACCCGCACCTTCCATTCCCATGCCGGCGACAAGAAGGTCTCGAAGGATTAATCGCGATGAGCAAGCCATCCGCTCCCCGCCGTGAGGCGGACAACGAGGCCAAGGCCGTGCTGCGCACCATCCGCGTCAGCCCGCGCAAGCTCGACCTCGTGGCCGCCACCATCCGCGGCAAGAAGGCGGCCTCGGCCGTCAACGAGCTCACCTTCTCGAAGAAGCGCATCGCCCAGGACGTCAAGAAGGCGCTGAGCTCGGCGATCGCCAACGCCGAGAACAACCACAATCTCGACGTCGATCGCCTGATCGTCGCCGAGGCGTCGGTCGGCAAGAGCCTGGCGATGAAGCGCTTCCACACGCGCGGCCGCGGCAAGGCGGCCAGCGTCGTCAAGCCGTTCAGCCATCTCACGATCGTGGTGCGCGAGCGCGCCGAGGCGGAGGACAAGTAATGGGTCAGAAGGTCAATCCCATCGGCCTGCGGCTCGGCATCAACCGGACGTGGGACTCGCGGTGGTACGCCGAGGGCGGCGAGTACTCCAAGATGCTCCACGAGGACATCCACATCCGCAAGATGCTGCGCGAGCGGCTCTCCCAGGCGGGCGTGGCCAAGATCGTGATCGAGCGACCGGCGAAGCGCGCCCGAGTCACCATCCACACCGCCCGTCCGGGCGTGGTGATCGGCAAGAAGGGCGCCGACATCGAGAAGCTGCGCTCCGATCTCGCCAAGATGACCAAGGGCGAGGTGGCCCTGAACATCGTCGAGATTCGCAAGCCCGAGATCGACGCCACGCTGATCGCCGAGAACATCGCGCAGCAGCTCGAGCGTCGCGTCGCCTTCCGGCGCGCCATGAAGCGCGCCGTGCAGTCGGCGATGCGGCTCGGCGCCCAGGGTATCCGCATCAACTGCTCGGGTCGCCTGGGCGGCGCCGAGATCGCCCGCATGGAATGGTACCGCGAGGGCCGGGTGCCGCTGCATACGCTGCGCGCCGATATCGACTACGGCACCGCCACCGCCTTCACCACCTTCGGCACCTGCGGCGTCAAGGTCTGGGTGTTCAAGGGCGAGATCATGGCGCACGACCCGATGGCGCACGACAAGCGCGCCGAGGAGGCTGCGCCGCAGCGTACGCCGACGCGCGTCGAGCGCGAGCAGAGGGACGCGTAATTCGCCATGCTGCAACCGAAACGCACAAAGTACCGCAAGGCCTTCAAGGGCCGCATCCACGGCGCCGCCAAGGGTGGGTTCAACCTCGACTTCGGTTCCTACGGGCTGAAGGCGATGGAGCCCGATCGCCTGACGGCACGCCAGATCGAGGCGGCCCGCCGTGCCATCACGCGCCACATGAAGCGCGCCGGCCGCGTGTGGATCCGGGTGTTCCCGGACGTGCCGATCTCCAAGAAGCCGGCCGAGGTCCGCATGGGCTCGGGCAAGGGCGCGCCCGAGTTCTGGGCCGCGCGCGTGAAGCCCGGCCGCGTGCTGTTCGAGCTCGACGGCGTGTCGGTGACGATTGCGCGCGAGGCGCTCGAGCTCGCCGCCGCCAAGCTGCCGATCAAGACGCGCTTCGTCGCGCGCATCGGCGCCTAGGGGAGAAGGAAGGGAGCCATGAAGGCCAGCGATCTGCGTCCCCGCACCAACGACCAGCTCAAGGAAGAGCTGGGCAACCTGCGCAAGGAAGCATTCAACCTGCGCTTCCAGAAGTCCAGCGGCCAGCTGCAGAAGACCGCCCGTTCGCGCCAGGTCCGGCGCGACATCGCCCGCATCAAGACGGTGCTGGGCGAGAAGGCCGCAGGTTAAGGAGCCGTAAATGCCGAAGCGAATTCTCGAAGGCGTCGTCGTCAGCGACAAGATGGACAAGACCATCGTCGTGAAGGTCGAGCGCCGCGTCCAGCATCCGATCTACAAGAAGTTCATCCGGCGGTCGAAGAAGTACCACGCCCACGACGAGACCAACGCCTTCAAGGGCAAGGTCGGTCAGAACGTGCGTATCCGCGAGTGCCGGCCCCTGTCTCGCACCAAGAACTGGGAAGTTCTGGTCGAAGGCGCCCAGGCCTAGCGCGACGGAGCGACGATCATGATCCAGATGCGAACCAATCTCGAGGTTGCCGACAACTCGGGCGCCCGCCGGGTCCAGTGCATCAAGGTGCTGGGCGGCTCGCGCCGCAAGTACGCAAGCGTCGGCGATGTCATCGTCGTCTCCATCAAGGAGGCGATCCCGCGCGGCCGCGTCAAGAAGGGCGAGGTCCATCGCGCCGTCATCGTGCGCACGTCGTTCCCGCTGCGCCGCGTCGACGGCAGCGCGATCCGCTTCGACCGCAATGCCGCGGTGCTCATCAGCAAGCAGGACGAGCCGATCGGCACCCGCATCTTCGGGCCGGTGACGCGCGAGCTTCGCGCCAAGAAGTTCATGAAGATCATCTCGCTCGCGCCGGAAGTCCTCTAGGAGCCGCCATGTCCGTCAAGCTCAAGATCAGGAAGGGCGACCGGGTGAAGGTCATAGCCGGCCGCAGCAAGGGCCGGGTCGGCGACGTCCTGCGCGTGCTGCCGACCGAGCAGCGCGTGGTCGTCTCCGGAGTGAACGTCATCAAGCGCCACACCAAGCCGAGCCGGACCGACGCCGGCGGCATCATCGAACGCGAGGCCGCGATCCACGTCTCCAACGTGGCCCTGCTGGATCCCAAGTCGGACAAGCCGACGAAGATCGGTTTCCGCTTCCTGGAAGACGGCCGCAAGGTGCGCATCGCGCGCGCCTCCGGCGAGACCATCGACCGCTAGGAGAACGGGCCATGCCCGCGCGACTGCAAGAACGCTACACCAGCACCATCCGCGAAGCGCTGACCAAGGAGTTCTCCTACCAGAACGCCTTCGAGGTGCCGAAGCTCGACAAGATCGTCGTCAACATGGGCGTCGGCGAGGCGGTCAACGACCGCAAGGCCGTCGACGGCGCGGTCGCCGACCTGACGGCGATCACCGGCCAGCGGCCGGTGATCACCAAGTCGCGCAAGTCGATCGCCACCTTCAAGCTGCGCGAGGGCATGGCGATCGGCGCCAAGGTCACCCTGCGCCGCGACCGCATGTACGAGTTCGTCGACCGTCTGGTGAACATCGCCCTGCCTCGCGTCCGCGACTTCCGCGGCCTGAACGGCAAGTCGTTCGACGGCAACGGCAACTATGCCATGGGCTTGAAGGAGCAGATCGTGTTCCCGGAGATCGACTACGACAAGGTCGACCTGGTGCGCGGCATGGACATCATCATCTGCACGACGGCGAAGACCGACGCGGAAGCCAGGGCGCTTCTGAAGGCCTTCGACTTCCCGTTCGTGAACTGAGGCCGGAGAATCACATGGCCAAGACGAGTTCGGTCGAGAAGAACAACCGGCGCACCAGGATGGCGAAGCAGTTCGCTGCCAAGCGCGCCCAGCTCAAGGAAATGGCGGTCGACGACACGCTGTCGCCGGAGGAACGCTTCGGCGCGCGGCTCAAGCTCGCCGAGCTGCCGCGCAACTCCTCGCCGACGCGCATTCGCAATCGCTGCGAGATCACGGGCCGCCCGCGGGCCGTCTATCGCAAGTTCAAGCTGTCGCGCCTGGCGCTGCGACAGCTCGCTTCGCAGGGCGCATTGCCCGGCGTCGTGAAGTCGAGCTGGTAACGGGGGACCGTAGATCATGGCGATGACAGATCCCGTCGGTGACTTGCTGACCCGCATCCGCAACGGCCAGTCGGCGCGTCTCGACAGCGTGACGGTGCCGGCCTCGCGCCTGCGGTCGAACGTTCTCGATGTACTGCAGCGCGAAGGCTATATTCGCGGGTGGTTCGAGGAAGAGCTGCGGCCGGGCGTCAAGGAGCTTCGCGTCGAGCTGAAGTACGACAACGGCCGGCCGGTGATCCGCGAGATCAAGCGCGTCTCGACCCCGGGTCGCCGCGTCTACTCCAAGATCCGCGAGCTGCCGCGTCACTTCAACGGTCTCGGCATCTCGATCCTGTCCACGCCGCGCGGCGTCATGTCCGACGCCGAGGCGCGTGCCGCCAATGTCGGCGGCGAAGTCATCTGCAAGGTGTTCTGACCATGTCGCGAGTCGGCAAGAACCCGGTGGCCATCCCGGCGGGCGTCACCATCGACCTCAGGGGCCAGCATCTCAAGGCCAAGGGCAAGCGTGGCGAGCTCGAGCTGATGGTGCACGACGACGTGTCGGTCGCCCGTGACGGCGACATGCTCGTCTTCAAGCCGCGCACCGACAGCCGTCGCGCCCGCACCCAGTGGGGCACCGCCCGCAACCTGGCCAGCAACCTGGTGAAGGGCGTGTCGGACGGTTTCACGATCAATCTCGAGATCACCGGCGTGGGCTATCGCGCCCAGGCCGACGCCAAGCTGCTGAAGCTGCAGCTCGGTTACAGCCACGACGTCGAGGTCGCCATTCCAGCCGGTATCCAGATCAAGGCGGTCAAGCCGACCGAGGTCGAGATCACCGGGTCGGATCGCCAGAAGGTCGGTCAGCTGGCCGCGGAGATCCGCAGCCTGCGTCCGCCCGAGCCCTACAAGGGCAAGGGCATCAGGTACTCGACCGAGAAGATCCGTCGCAAGGAAGGCAAGAAGAAGTAAGGCGAGGCCACCATGTCCGATCGCAATGCCCTATTCGCCCGCCGTCGGCGGCGCACGCGCCACGCGCTGCGCCAGGCCTCCGGCGGCCGCCCGCGCCTCAGCGTGTTCCGCTCCGGCAAGCACATCTATGCCCAGGTCATCGACGATCTGAAGGGCGCCACCCTGGCCTCTGCCTCCTCGCTCGACGAAGGGGTCAAGGGCCGGATCAAGACCGGTGCCGACAAGAATGCGGCGACCGAGGTCGGCAAGCTGATCGCCGAGCGTGCCATCGCCGCCGGCGTCAAGGAAGTCATCTTCGACCGCGGCGGTTACATGTTCCACGGCCGCGTCGCGGCGCTGGCCAATGCCGCCCGTGAGGGCGGCCTGTCGTTCTGAGGAGTTAGCACATGGCTCGTTCACCCGGTGGTTCCGGCCGTGGCCCGCGCGATCGTGATCGTGGCCGCGATCGCGGCCACGACGAAGAGAATGAACTGAAGGACAAGTTGGTCACGATCAATCGCGTGGCCAAGGTCGTGAAAGGCGGCCGGCGCTTCGCCTTCGCGGCGATCGTCGTCGTCGGCGACCAGCGTGGCCGGGTTGGCCATGGCGCCGGCAAGGCGCGCGAGGTGCCCGAGGCGATCCGCAAGGCGACCGAGGCGGCCAAGCGCGGCCTGGTCCGCATCCCGTTGCGCGACGGCCGCACGCTGCATCACGACGTCAAGGGCCGTTTCGGCGCCGGCAAGGTGACGCTGCGCGCCGCTCCGGCCGGTACCGGCATCATCGCCGGCGGTCCGATGCGCGCCGTGTTCGAGACGCTCGGCGTCAAGGACATCGTCGCCAAGTCGGTCGGCACGTCCAACCCGCACAACATGATCAAGGCGACGTTCGCCGCCCTGCAGCTGCTCAACTCGCCGCGCATGGTCGCCACGCGCCGCGGCAAGAAGGTGGGTGACCTGCTCGGTCGTCGTGACGACACCGTGGTCGAGGCAGCCGCCTGAGGCGGATCGAGGGGTAAGGCATCATGGCCAGCGAGAAGAAGATCAAGATCACCCAGACCGGCAGCCCGATCGGCCGCACGGCCGATCAGCGCGGGACGCTGGTTGGTCTTGGCCTGAACAAGCTCCATCGCAGCCGCGAGCTCGTCGATACGCCCGAGGTGCGCGGCATGATCAACAAGGTGCGCCATCTCGTGCGCATCGACGAAGAGGCGAAGTGACCGGCCGGATGCCGGCGCACGCGCAGGGGACAGGACGATGAGACTGAACGAGATTGCCGACAATCCGGGCGCCCGCAAGCGGCGCATGCGCGTCGGCCGCGGCATCGGCTCGGGCAAGGGCAAGACCGCGGGCCGCGGCGTCAAGGGCCAGAAGTCGCGTACCGGCGTCGCCATCAAGGGCTTCGAGGGCGGCCAGATGCCGCTCTATCGGCGCATTCCCAAGCGCGGCTTCAGGCCGCCGAACCAGAAGCAGTGGCAGGAGGTCAATCTCGGCACGCTGCAGAAGGCGATCGACGAGAACCGCCTGGATGTCGGCAAGACGATCGACGCCGCCGCCATGCAGGCCGCCGGGCTGTTCAAGAATGCGTTGGACGGGGTTCGCCTCCTTGGCAAAGGCGAGATCAAGACCAAGATCGAGGTGAAGGTTGCCGGTGCCTCGGCGTCGGCGATCGCCGCGGTCGAGAAGGCCGGCGGCAAGGTCGAGCTGCCGCCCAAGCCCGAGGCCGAGGCGGCCTGAGCCAGACGGCGCAGGAGGGGGCCAGCGGCCCCTGTCGTGTCGTTGTCGTCCACGCGTGAGGGTCCATGGCATCCGCCGCCGAACAACTTGCATCCAACCTCAACTGGGGCGCAATCGGCAAGGCGACCGAGCTGAAGAAGCGCCTGTGGTTCACCGTGGCCGCGCTCGTCGTGTTCCGCGTCGGCGCCTACATCCCGGTGCCGGGCGTCGATCCGCACGCCCTGGCCGAGATCTTCGCCCAGAACGCCGGCGGCATCGCCGGCATGCTCGATGTGTTCTCCGGCGGCTCGATCGGCCGCATGTCGGTGCTGGCGCTGTCGATCATGCCGTACATCTCGGCCTCCATCATCATGCAGATCCTGACGTCGGTCGTGCCGACGCTCGAGGCGCTGAAGAAGGAGGGCGAGGCCGGCCGCAAGAAGATCAACCAGTACACGCGGTACGGCACGGTGGTCCTGGCGACCTTCCAGGCCTACGGCATCGCCGTCGGCCTGGAGAGCCAGGTCGCCACGGCCGGGCCGGTCGTGATCGACCCGGGCCTGTTCTTCAGGTTCGTGACCGTGGTCACCCTGGTCGGCGGCACCCTGTTCCTGATGTGGCTCGGCGAGCAGATCACCGCCCGTGGCGTCGGTAACGGCATTTCCCTGATCATCTTCGCCGGCATCGTCGCGGCGCTGCCCACCGCCCTGGTTCAGACCCTCGAGCTCGGCCGCACCGGCGCCCTGTCGGCCCTGTTCATCATTGCGATGGCGATCGGCGTCGTGGCGGTCGTGGCCGTCGTGGTGTTCGTCGAGACGTCACAGCGGCGCATCGTCGTGCAATATCCCAAGCGCCAGGTCGGCAACCGCATGTATGGCGGCGAGGCCTCGCACCTGCCGCTCAAGATCAACACCGCGGGCGTCATCCCGCCGATCTTCGCCTCCTCGCTGCTGCTCTTCCCGGCGACCATCGCCTCGTTCCAGGGCGGCGCCGGCGAGCCGGGCTGGATGCAATGGATGGCGACCTGGCTGGGCCACGGCCAGCCGCTCTACCTACTGGCCTATGTCGGCTTGATCGTCTTTTTCTGCTTCTTCTACACGACCGTCGTGTTCAACCCGACCGACACGGCCGACAACCTGAAGAAGAATGGCGGCTTCGTGCCGGGCATTCGGCCAGGCAAGAACACCGCGGAATATCTCGAGTACATCCTGACCCGGCTCACCGTGGTCGGCGCGTTGTACCTGTCGGCGGTCTGCATCCTGCCCGAGATTCTGATCGCCCGCGGCGGCGTGCCGTTCTACTTCGGCGGCACCAGCCTGCTGATCGTCGTCTCCGTGACCCTCGACACGGTCACCCAGATCCAGGCGCATTTGCTCGCCCACCAATACGAGGGCCTCATCAAGAAGGCCCGCTTGAGGGGGCGCCGGTGAACATCATCCTGCTCGGGCCACCGGGGGCTGGAAAGGGCACCCAGGCCCAGCGCCTGCAAAGCGAACGCGGCATCGTCCAGCTGTCGACCGGCGACATGCTGCGCGCCGCCGTGGCGTCGGGCAGCGAGCTCGGCATGAAGGCCAAGGGCATCATGGAGAGGGGCGAGCTGGTGCCCGACGAGCTGATGGTGGGCCTGATCGAGGACCGCATCGGCCAGCCGGATTGCGCCGGGGGCTTCATCCTGGACGGGTTCCCGCGCACCGAGGCGCAGGCCGAGGCGCTCGACCGGATGCTCGACAAGAAGGGCAAGACCCTCGACCGGGTGGTCGAGATGGAGGTCGACGAGCAGGTCCTGACCGAGCGGATCGTCGGTCGGTTCAGCTGTGCCAAATGCGGCGCTGGCTATCACGACACGTTCAAGCGTCCCAAGGCGGAAGGGATTTGCGACGTCTGCGGCTCGCGCGAGTTCGTCCGGCGCAAGGACGACAATGCCGAGACCATGAAGACGCGCATGGCGGCGTACCGGGCCCAGACGGAGCCCCTGCGGCCGTACTATGCCCGGCGCGGGGTGCTTCGGAAGGTCGACGGCATGGCCGCCATGGACGAGGTTTACCGTCAGATCACTGGAGTTTTATCAGGGGCTTGACAAGTCGAAGTTCCGTTGACTCGGGGGCGCCACTCCCTATAATCGCGCGCTTTTCCGGGACCAGCGAACAAGTTACAGGCGCGCACTGTCGCGCCATAAGTCTTTGAAGGAGTTGGGAAATTGGCTCGTATTGCCGGCGTGAACATTCCGACCGCCAAGCGCGTCGTGGTCGGGCTGCAGTATATCCACGGGATCGGCCAGGCGAAGGCCAAGGAGATTCTGGGGAAAGTGGGGATCGACGAGTCGCGGCGCGTCAACACGCTGACCGACGATGAGGTGATCCGCATCCGCGAGACCATCGACCGCGACTACGCGGTCGAGGGCGACCTCCGGCGCGAGGTGGCGATGAACATCAAGCGCCTGATGGACCTCGCCTGCTATCGCGGTCTCAGGCATCGCCGAGGCCTGCCGGTCCGCGGCCAGCGCACGCATACCAATGCGCGCACCCGCAAGGGTCCGGCCAAGCCGATCGCTGGCAAGAAGAAAGTCACGAAGTAAGCCCGAAGGAAGTCGCACTATGGCCAAGCCTGCTGCCGCCGCGAGCGGCGCCGCTACCGGCGCGCGTCCGCGCCGCAAGGAACGCAAGAACATCATCGCCGGCGTGGCGCACGTGAACGCATCGTTCAACAACACGATCGTCACCATCACCGACGCCCAGGGCAACACCATCTCGTGGTCGTCCTCGGGCCAGCAGGGCTTCAAGGGGTCGCGCAAGTCGACGCCGTTCGCCGCCCAGATGGCGGCCGAGAATGCCGGCCGTAAGGCAATGGAGCACGGCATGCGCACCCTCGAGATCGAGGTGCGCGGTCCCGGCTCCGGCCGCGAGTCGGCGCTGCGCGCCCTGCAGGCGGTCGGCCTCGCCGTCACCGCCATCCGCGACGTCACGCCGATCCCGCACAACGGCTGCCGTCCGCCGAAGCGTCGCCGCGTCTGATTCCAGCGGGGCGATGCAGGGTACGCATCGCCCGCTTCCTTCGATGTACTCACGGATCCCCGTCGTGCCGCGGCGTGGGATTCCCTGAACCAACCGGTCTAGAGAGGTAGCCCACGTGCTTCAGAAGAACTGGCAGGACCTGATCAAGCCGGAGAAGCTTGTCACCGAAGCCGGCGTCGATTCCGGTCGCACCGCGACCATCGTCGCCGAGCCGCTCGAGCGCGGCTTCGGTCTCACGCTCGGCAATGCGCTTCGTCGCGTCCTGCTGTCGTCGTTGCAAGGTGCCGCCGTCACGTCGATCAAGATCGACAACGTGCTGCACGAGTTCTCGTCGATTCCGGGCGTCCGCGAGGACGTCGTCGACATCGTCCTCAACATCAAGGCGATGGCCGTCAAGATGCAGGGTGAGCGCGAGCAGCGCCTGTACCTGCGCGCCGTCGGCCCCGGCGAGGTCACTGCCGGCATGATCGAGCTGCCGGGCGATGTCCAGATCATGGACCCCAAGCATCTCATCTGCACGCTCGACGACGGCGCCTCGATCTCGATGGAGCTGATGGTCGCCACGGGCAAGGGCTACGTTCCGGCCTCGGCGAACCGCGCCGAGGATGCGCCGATCGGGCTGATTCCCGTCGATTCGGTGTTCAGCCCGGTCAAGCGCGTCTCGTACAAGATCGAGAACAGCCGCGTCGGCCAGGTCACCGACTACGACAAGCTGTCGATGACGGTGGAGACCAACGGCACGACGCGTCCGGACGATGCCGTGGCGCTCGCCGCCCGGATCCTGCAGGACCAGCTGCAGCTCTTCATCAACTTCGAGGAGCCGCGCGAGGTCCGCAAGGAGGAGCAGCAGGACGACTTCCCGTTCAACCGCAACCTCTTGCGCAAGGTCGACGAGCTCGAGCTTTCGGTGCGCTCGGCCAACTGCCTGAAGAACGACAACATCATCTACATCGGCGATCTGGTGCAGAAGACCGAGGCGGAGATGCTGCGGACGCCGAACTTCGGGCGCAAGTCGCTGAACGAGATCAAGGAAGTCCTGGCCGGCATGGGCCTCCACCTGGGCATGGAAATCCCGGGCTGGCCGCCGGACAACATCGAGGAAATGGCCAAGCGGCTGGAAGAGCCGTACTAGGCCGGTGGAAGGGATTTAGCTCATGCGTCACGGTAATCGCGGTCGGAAGTTCCACCGCACGGCGGAGCATCGCAAGGCGATGTTCTCCAATCTCGCCGGTGCTCTCATCAAGCACGAGCAGATCACGACCACGCTGCACAAGGCGAAGGACCTGCGGCCGATCGTGGAGAAGCTGGTGACCCTCGGCAAGCGCGGCAGCCTGCACGCCCGCCGCCAAGCGATCGGTTTCCTGCGTGACCCCTACGTCGCCGACAAGCTGTTCACCACCCTTGGTCCGCGCTACTCGGCGCGCGCCGGCGGCTACCTCCGCGTGCTGAAGGCCGGCTTCCGCTACGGCGACGCCGCGCCGATGGCCGTCATCGAGTTCGTCGAGCGCGATACCGCCGCCAAGGGCCAGGATTCCGGCCCATCGGCGGAGAAGGCCGAGCAGCAGGAAGCGGCGTAGGCCTCCTGATCGGACGTCGAGGACGCCCGGCCCAAGGCCGGGCGTTTTCTTTTGTGCGTGGCCGGAACGGTTGCCGCCTCCATTCCGCTTGTTCATAGATTGCGCCCATGGTCCGTTCGCAAGCCCCGGTGCCCGAGGAGATCACGTCCAGAATCGTCGCCGGGCGGTACGGCGAGGCGGCTGACGCCCTGCGCATCCTGGCGCGATCGGAGCCTTCGGTGGCCGTTCTCGTGGCCCTGGCGTCCATGACCCTGCAGTTGGGCGAGCTCGCCGAGGCCAAGGAGAGTGCGCTCGCTGCCGTTGCCGCCGATCCACGCGATCACGCCGCGCGCGTGATGCTGGCTCGCACGCGCACGGCGCTGGACGAAAGGGCGGCGGCGCTCGCCGATTTTCGCGCGGCGCTGGAGATTGCCGGGCTCGGGGCGACGCCGGCCGGCACCGGGCCGATCGCCGTTCACGCCCATCAGGCGCTGCACAATCTCGAGCAGCTCGTCTATCTGGAGCGGGCCGACAAGCTTGCGCCCGGCACGCTGCTGCCCGTGCCCGCCGGCGTGAGGGAAGCCGCGCAGCGCAGGCTCAACCAGTTGCTCGATGGCGCCGGCAGCGAGGCCCCGACGCTTCCAATGGGCGGACATCATGGTCGGGTGCTGGCCGATCCGCCGCTCGTGGTACACGACGAGGCACCGCCGGCCCGCTGCCTGAACCCGCGCAACGACTGGAGCGAGGTCGTGCGAGCCTTCGGCGGGGCGGGCAGTGGCGTCGCCTGCGTCGACGACCTGTTGACGCGGGAGGCGCTCGGCCAGTTGCAGCGCTTCTGCCTGCGGTCGACCGTGTGGCGCCGGCCGTATCCGCAGGGCTATCTCGGGGCGAATCCCGAATCCGGCTTCTTCAGCCCCCTGTTGCTGCAGATCGCGGCGGAGCTACGGCAGGCGGTGCCCGGGCTGCTGGCCGGGCACCATCTCAACTACTGGTGGTCGTTCGTCTGCCAGCATCAGCGACCGGGCATCGACATCCACGCCGACCAATCCGACATCAGCCTCAATTTCTGGATCACGCCGGACTCGGCCAACCTGGAACCCGGGACTGGCGGGCTGGACGTATGGGACGTCGCCGCTCCCGACGACTGGACCTTCGAGGACTACAACGTCGGCAGCCGGGACATCCATGCCTTCCTCAGGCAGCAAGGCGCCCGGCAGACCTCGTTTGCCTACCGCGAGAACCGGGCGTTGCTGTTCAGGGGCACGATCTTCCACCAGACCGCGGCCACCCGCTTCGCCGAGGGCTTCGAGAATCGCCGGCGCAACGTCACCATGCTGTTCCGACGGACGCGCAGCTAGGTCACGCTCCGCGCCCACGCGATCGGGTAGCGATTGAAGCCGCGGAAGCGGGCGCGGCCGCCGCGTTCGGGTGCGCCGTCGCGGGCCAGCCCGTCGAAGCGCTCGACCAGGCGGCCGATGGCGATGGTGCCCTCGAGGCGGGCCAGCACGGCGCCCAGGCACATGTGGACGCCCGAGCCGAATGCGAAGTGGCGGTTGGGCTCGCGCCCGGCGTCGAAGCGGTCCGGCTCGGGGAACTGGTCGGGATCGCGATTGGCGGCGCCGATGCCGATATGCAGATAGGTCCCTGCGGCGAGCACCTCGCTGCCGAGCTCGAGGTCGGCAGCGAGCCGGCGGTTGCCGAGCTGGTTGGAGCTCTCGAAGCGGAGGCCCTCCTCGACGCAGCTTCTCAGCAGGCCCGGGTTCTCGCGCAGCCGAGTCAGCTCGTCGGGAAAACGCAGGAGAGCATCGACGGTGTTGCCGATCAGGTTGGTCGTCGTCTCGTGGCCGGCGTTGAGCAGGAAAATGCAGTTCTGCACCAGCTCGTCGTGGCCGAGCCGCTCGCCGTCGATCTCGCCATGGATCAGCGTGCCCAGGATGTCGCGATCGTCGGCCGGCCGGCGCCGCCGCTCGGCCACCAGCCCGTCGAGATAGGCGGAGAACTCGGCAACCGCCGCGTTGCCCCTTTCCTGGCGCTCCGGCCCGGCGACCGGCTCGAGGGCGCCCAGGATGGCGAGCGAATGGCGTCGGAACGGCGCGCGGTCGCCCGCCGGCACGCCGAGCATGTCGCAGATCACCTCGACGGGCAGGCGAAAGGCAAAATCCTCGACCAGGTCCATGCCGCCCCTGTCGGCGTGCCGGTCGAGCAGCCCGTCGACCACCGCCTCGATGCGCGGCTGCAGGTTGGCCAGCGCGCGCGGCGTGAAGGCGGCAGCCAGGAGCTTGCGCACCCGCGTGTGCAGCGGCGGATCGTTGAACACCAAGCTGGTCGTATGATGCTTGTAGAGCGGCGTGCCGACGCCGAACTTGGGGCCGAACTCGGCCTTCTTGTCCGACCGCATGCGGGCGGCGCGAGACGAAGACGCTGCCGTCGGGCAGGCGCTTCAGCGGCGCGAAGCGGCGCAGCGCGTGATAGTAGGGGAAAGGATCGGCCAGGAAGGCGGGTTCGAGCGCCGCCAGGTCGAACCGCCGGGCGAAGGCCTCTGCCTCGGCCGCCGGCAGCTCGATCAGGGCGCGGTTCAGAGCTGCGCCTCCGAGAGCGCGAACACGGTGCGGCCGGCGGCCTTGAGCGGGCCAAGCTGGGCCAGCGCCGGCGGCAGGACAACCTCGGCGTAGAAGCGCGCCGTCACCAGCTTGGCCTCCAGGAAAGCCGGATCGCCGTCGCGGCCAGCCAGCCTCGCCTGGGCGGCGAGGGCGCTCCTGGCGAGCAGCCAGCCGCCCAGTGCCGTGCCGGCGAGGCGCAGGAAAGGCACCGAGCCTGCCAGCGCGGCCGCCAACTCGACCTTGACCGACTGGGCAACCCATCTCGTGGCATCTTCCAGCGCGTCGGCGGAGGCCGAGAGAGCACTACGGATGGCCGCCAGATCGTCGCCCGGGGCGTTCGCCATCTCCTGGGCAAGCGCGCGCATCTCGGCCACCAGGCCGAGCATCGCCTCGCCGCCATCCTTGGCGATCTTGCGGCCCACCAGGTCGCGCGCCTGGATTCGCGCAGGTGCTGGGCGGCGCCGGTCTCCTCGATGAAGCCCATGCCGCCATGGACCTGCACGCCGATCGAGGCGATCTCGTTGCCGAGATCGGTGAACCACGCCTTGACGATCGGGATCAGCAGGTCGACGCGGTCCTGGATGCGGCGCGCCTGCTCGCGGTTGGGATGCTTCAGCGCCCCGTCGATGCCGGCGGCGGTGTAGTAGCCGAGTGCCCGCATGGCCTCGATCTGGGCTCGCATGGTCATCAGCATGCGCCTGATGTCGGCGTGGTGGATGATCGACACCGGCTCGGGCCGGGTGCTGCCGTCGTCCTTCGATTGCACCCGCGTCTTGGCGAAGGCCGAGGCCTGCTGGTAGGCGCGTTCGGCGATCGCCAGCCCCTGGATGCCGACCGACAGGCGGGCATTGTTCATCATGGTGAACATGTAGCTGAGGCCGCGGCCTTCCTCGCCGACCAGGGTGCCGATCGCGCCGCCGTCGTCGCCGAACGACATCACGCAGGTCGGGCTGGCATGGATGCCGAGCTTGTGCTCGAGCGATACGCAGCGCAGGTCGTTGCGCTTGCCCGGCCTGCCGTCGTCCTCGGGCAGGAACTTCGGCACGATGAACAGCGAGATGCCGCGCACGCCGGCCGGCGCCTCGGGTGTGCGCGCCAGCACGAGATGGACGATGTTCTCGGCCATGTCGTGCTCGCCGTAGGTTATGAAGATCTTCTGGCCGGTGATCCGGTAGTGGTCTCCTTCCTTCACGGCTTTGCACTTGAGTTGCGCCAGGTCGGAGCCGGCCTGGGGCTCGGTCAGGTTCATTGTGCCGGTCCACTCGCCGGAGATCATCTTCGGCAGGTAGCGGGACTTCTGCTCGGCCGACCCGTGATGGTGGATGGCGTCGATCGCCCCCTGGTTCAACAGCAGCACCAGGCCGAAGCCCATGTTGGCGGCCTGCCACATCTCCTGCACGGTCGCGGCGAGCAGCCACGGCATGCCCTGGCCGCCGAACTCGGGGTCGAAGGGCAGCGAGTTCCACCCGCCGTCGACGAATTCCTTGTAGATGCCGGCGAATCCCGGCGCCGTCCGCACCACGCCGTTCTCCAGCCTGGCGCCCGTCTTGTCGCCGTCGCGGTTGAGCGGCGCGAGCCCGTTGCCGGCGAGCTTGGCGGCTTCCTCGAGCACCGCATCGACCGTGTCGTCGGTCGCATGCTCGTAGCCCGGCAGGCTGGCGACGTGTTGCAATCCGGCCACTTCGCGCAGCGCGAAACGCATGTCGGCTAACGGGGCGGTATAGGTCATAAGCTTCCTCCGGGGCCGCAATATGCCGCGCTCGGTCGCTTTTGGCGACCGGCTCGGCTATTTTCGCTGCCATGACAGACCCCGTTCCGCATGCTCCCGTGCTGCTCTCCATCGACGGTCCGCGAGCCACCATCACGCTCAACGACCCGGCCAAGCACAACCGGCTCGATCCGGCCGGCCTCGGCCTGCTCCGGCAGGCGATCGAGACGGCCGACGCCGATCCCGCGGTTCGCGTCACGGTGCTGACCGGCGCCGGCGAGAAGACGTTCTGCTCGGGCTACGATCTCGGCTCGATCCCGTCGGGCAACGGCGCACGGCCGGCCGATGGCGAGAACAGCTTCGAGAAGGTCATGGACCGGCTCGAGGCGATGCGGATGCCGACCCTGTGCGCCCTGAACGGCGGCGTCTACGGCGGCGCCACCGACATGGCGCTGGCCTGCGACTTCCGGCTCGGCGTCCGGGGCATGCGCTTCTTCATGCCGGCGGCGCGCTTCGGGCTGCACTACTACCCGAGCGGGCTGCGCCGCTACACCCAGAAGGTCAGCCCGAGCTTTGCCAAGCGTGCCTTCCTGCTGTCGGAGGATTTCACCGACGAGGATTTGCTGCGCGTCGGCTATCTCGACTGGCTGGTCGATCGTGCCGACTTCGCCGGCCGGGTCGACGAGACCGCTGCCAAGCTGGCCGGCCTGGCGCCGCTGTCGATGTCCAACATGAAGCGGGCGATCGAGCAGTTCGCCCAGGCCGAGCCGGATATCCCCAGGATTCGCGACGGCATCCGCGAATGCCAGACCTCGGAGGACCTGCGCGAAGGCCTGTCCGCCCTGCGTGAGCGGCGGGCGCCGGCCTTCAAGGGGCGCTGAGGCGGTGGACGCAAATTCGCCACGAGACTGGTAGACTGAGAAGGTCATGCAGCGCCGCTTGGCCGCCATCGTCCACGCCGACCTCGCCGGGTTCACCCGGATGATGGAAGGCGCGGAGACGCGCACCTTCCGCCATCTGAAGTCGGCCCAGATCGAGGTCTGGCGGCCGGCGATCGACGCCGCCAACGGACGGCTGGTCGGGACGGCGGGCGATGCCATGCTGGCGGAGTTCGCCTCGGCCGTCACCGCGGTCGGCGCGGCGATCGATATCCAGGAGCGCATGGCGCGCTTCAACGAGGCGCTGAGCACCGAGCAGCGCATGATGTTCCGGGTCGGCGTTCATCTCGGCGAGGTGATCGTCGACGAAGAGGATCAGAACATCTTCGGCGACGGGGTCAATCTCGCCGCCCGTATTCAGGCGCTGGCCGAGCCCGGCGGCATCGCGGTATCGCGTGCCGTGCGCGATCTCGCCGAGCTCAAGATGGAATATACCTTCGTCGACGGCGGCGAGCATCAGCTGAAGAATGTCAGCCGCGCTGTGCAGGTGTTCCACGTCCGCCAGGCCAAGGCACCCGCCACGGTCGGCACGACGACGCGGATCGTGCCGGTGGTCACGCTGCGTTTCGAAGGCACCGATTCGACCAAGCAGCGGCATTCGTTCGAGCTCACGCTCGACAAGCTGATGAGCCGCAGCGGCGGCATGGTGATCGGCCGCGCCTCCGACCAGTGCGACCTCGTCGTCGCCCATCCGACCGTGTCGCGACGGCACGCGCGGCTGACCCTCGCCGGCGATTCGCTGACGCTCGAGGATCTCGGATCGACCAACGGCACCTCGATCGACGGCAAGGCGTTGAAGCAGACCGAGCCGGTGACGTTGCGCGCCGGCACCAAGGTGCGGCTGGGCGACGTCGACATGCTCGTGCGTCAGCTCTAGGGGCACGCCGCGGATGACCGGCCCCGACAGCCCATCGACCGACCCGTCGTCGTCGCAGACGATCGTCGCCGGGCAACAGGCACCGCCGGACGTCGACTACGTGGCGCTCAAGCCCGGCCAGGCGATCGGGCGCTACGAGATCGTCGCGGTGCTGGGGCAGGGCGGCTTCGGGATCACTTATCGCGCCCGAGACGTCCAGCTCGGGCGCGAGGTGGCGATCAAGGAATACCTGCCGTCGGCCCTGGCGATCCGGCAGGACAGCATCACCGTGCTGCCGCGCACGACCAAGATGGCCGACGATTTCGGCTGGGGGCGCGAGCGCTTCGTCACCGAGGGCCGCACGCTCGCCAGCCTCCATCGCGTGCCCGCGATCGTGCAGGTCTTCGATTTCCTGGAGGCCAACGGGACGGCCTACATCGTCATGGAGCTGCTCCATGGCCAAACCCTGGAAGACCGCATCGCGACCAACGGCAAGCTGGGCGCCGAGGAGGTCGACCGCATCCTGTGGCCGCTGCTCGACGGGTTGGAGCAGGTCCACGGCGCGGGCTTCCTGCACCGCGACATCAAGCCGGCCAACATCCTGCTCGACGCCAGCGGCAATCCGACCCTGATTGATTTCGGCGCCTCGCGCGCGGCGATGGCCGGCCGCAGCACGGCGCTGACCGCGATCTTCACGCCGGGCTATGCTGCGGCCGAGCAGATGACGTCGGCCAAGCAGGGCCCGTGGACCGACATCTACGGGCTGTCGGCGACGCTCTACCACGCCATCGCCGGCAAGGTGCCGCCCAGCGCCTTCGACCGCATGCTCGACGATTCGTGCGAGTCGCTGGCGCAGATCAGGCCGGCGGGCTTCAAGCCGGGGGTGCTGGCCGGCATCGACGCCGGCCTGTCGGTGGCGGCGCGCGAGCGGCCGCAATCGATCGCCGGCTGGCGGCCGATCCTGGCGATGACCGCGGCGCCGGCTGGCGATTCGACGATGGTGCTGGGCAAGGCGCCCGAGCCGACGGCCGAGGCCAGGTCGCAGCCAAAGCCGGCGACGAAGCCCGAGGAACGACACGTTCCGATCCTGGGCGGCACGCAAGGCGACGACGCGCCCTCACCGCCGCGGCGCACCGGCCTGTGGGTTGCCATTGCCGCCGTCGTGCTCATCCTGCTGGGAGGCAGCGGTTACTTCGCCTTCGTGCCGCGCGGCCCCGATCCCGTGGCGCTCGAGGCGAAGCGGCTGGCCGAGGAGGCGGCCGCAAAGCAGAAGCAGGCCGAGGAGGAAGCGGCTCGGTTGCGCGCCGAGCGCGAGCAGCGTTTGAAGGCCGAGCAGGAGGCCGCCGAGCAGGCGCGCCAGAAGGCCGAGCAGGATCGCATCAAGGCGGAGCAGGACGCGGCGGAACGTCGCCAGAAGGCCGAGCAGGAAGCCGCCGACCAGGCACGCCAGAAAGCCGAGCAGGATCGCCTCAAGGCTGAGCAGGATCGCCTCAAGGCGGAGCAGGACGCGGCGGAACGTCGTCAGAGGGCCGAGCAGGATCGGATCAAGGCCGAGCAGGATCGCCTCAAGGCGGAGCAGGAGGCGGCAGAGCAGCGCCGGCTGAAGGCCGAGCAGGATGCCGCCGAGCAGCAGCGCCGGGCTGCCGCCGAGGAAGAGCAGCGCAGGCGTTTCGAGGCCGAGGCGCGCCAGAAGATTGCCGCCGAGATGGCTGCCCAGAAGCGTGCCGAGGATGAGGCCCGGCGCAAGGCCGAGGAGGAGGCCGAGGCGCGCCGCAAGGCGGTCGAGGATGCCCGCAAGGCGATCGAGTTCGTCGCCGGCGCGTTCGACCATTTCGGCAAGTCGCTGATGATGATCGGGCTCAAGGACCGATCCGACGAGATTCGCCTGCAGGGCGTCGACGTCGTGGCCGACCCCGACCTGCATCAGCTCGCGGTCAAGGCGCTGGCGGCCAAGCCGCGCCACCTGCGCTGCCGTCAGACCGACCGGCTGACCGACGGCACGCCGCTCTATCGCTGCCTGATAACGCCCCTCGCTGCCAAGGAGCCGCTGGCCGACGTCCCCGACGCCGAGCGCGTCGACCTGGCCCTGGCCCTGGTCCGCAATGGCCTGGTGCTGGCGTCGTGCGACGCGCCGCGTTCCTATGCCGACGCCGAGGATGACGCCCGTGGCGGCAAGCAATCCCTTTGGGGTAGAGTGTCCGTTCCCGACTACAAGAAAAGGTGCTCAAAATGACTGTACTGGCAGCCGAGTCCCCCGTGCGTGCGTCATGGCGCAGGTTCGCGGTGGCGATGGTGGGAATGGTCGCGGCGCTCGGGCTTGCCACCGCCTGCACCACCAGCAGCGACGGCGGGCCCTCTAATCAGGCGATGGGCACCGTTCTCGGCGCCGCGGTCGGCGGCGCGGTCGGCGGTCTTGCCTTCGGCACTGCGGGTGGCGTCGTGGGCGGCGCGCTGGTTGGCGCGCTGGCCGGCAACCTTGTCGGCCGCGCGCTCGATCAGCAGGAGCGCGCGCGCCTCGCCCAGGCGACCCAGGTCGCCTTCGAGTCGCCGACCAACGTGCCGACGACCTACACCGTCGATCCGGCGCAACGCTCCACCACGGCGCCGCCGACAGTCGTTGCCGCCAAGGCAGTCGGGCCGGCGTCGAGCCGTGCCGACGGCAGCACCTGCCGGCCGATCGAGATGTCGGCGACCAAGAACGGCCAGACCACGACCGAGACGACGACGTTCTGCAAGTCGGCCGGCTCGAGCGAGCTGAAGCCAGTCTCGGTCTGATTAGCATTCCTCCCCTGCTCCGCTCGGGAGGAATGCGATCTCCAGCCTCTCCCGTAATCGGGGGAGACGTCCAGCACGCCGGCGCGCGCCACGATGCTGGGAAGATCGGGGCGGTACCCGCGCCGATCTCCATGGGAGGTGCGCCGTCTTACGGGGCGGAGGGGGAGAGCCTCAGGCGAGGTCCATGAAGTTCCGACGTCGGAATCTCGTGAATCTCGCCTGAGGCTTTCCCCCTCCGGCGCTGTGGGCGACCTCCCCCGTATGACATGTATGACGGGGGGAGGAGATGATGAAACGAACAGGGGTCGGACATGGCGGGCAATCCCAAGGCGCAGGCGTTGCGCGATCGGCTGGCGAAGGGCGAGTTCATCCTCGCACCCGGCATCTACGATGGAATATCGGCCCGTGTCGCCGACGGCATGGGCTTCCCGGCACTCTACATGACGGGCTACGGCGCCACGGCCTCGATGCTGGGTTTGCCCGATGCCGGCCTGGCGACCTACTCCGACATGGTGGGACGGGCCGAGATGATCTGCTCGGTCGCGTCGACGCCACTGATCGCCGATGCCGACACCGGCTATGGCGGCCTCTTGAACGTGCAGCGCACCGTACGGGGCTACGAGGCGGCCGGCGTTGCCGCCATCCAGATCGAGGACCAGGAGATGCCCAAGAAGTGCGGCCATACGCCCGGCCGCCGCGTCGTCCCGGCCGAGGATATGGTGCTCAAGATCAAGGTCGCGGTCGAGGCGCGTCGCCACGGCGAGACCCTGATCGTGGCCCGCACGGACGCCCGCACGGCGCACGGCCTCGACGAGGCGTTGCGCCGCGCCCGGCTCTTCGAGGAGGCAGGTGCCGATGTCATCTTCGTCGAGTCACCCGAGAGCGAGGCCGAGCTGGAACGGATCGGCAAGGAGGTGAGCAAGCCGCTGCTCGCCAACATGGTCGAGTTCGGCAAGACGCCGCGCGTCGAGGCGGCACGGCTCGAGCAATGGGGCTTCGATCTCGCGATCTATCCCGGCCTCGGCTTCAGCGTCGCCGCCGAGGCGATGCGCAGGGCCTGGTCCCATCTCAAGGAGCAGGGAACCAGCATCGGGGTCG
>LNFM01010418.1_pt1 | contig 24096 bp, 28 predicted proteins | sample 596031 | NCBI WGS metagenome assembly LNFM01 (sample SAMN04254537, study PRJNA301005) | activated carbon metagenome | isolation source: dual media filters at the Ann Arbor, Michigan drinking water treatment plant | place: USA: Ann Arbor | reverse complement strand
GCAACGAGGGTGTCATCACCGTCGAAGAGAACAAGGGCCTTGAGACGGAAACCACCGTCGTCGAAGGCATGCAGTTCGACCGTGGCTACCTGTCGCCCTACTTCGTGACCAACGCCGACAAGATGGTTGCGGATCTGGAAGACTGCCTGATCCTGCTGCACGAGAAGAAGTTGTCGTCGCTCCAGCCGATGGTTCCGCTGCTGGAGGCCGTGATCCAGTCGCAGCGTCCGCTGCTGATCATCTCGGAAGACGTCGAAGGCGAGGCTCTGGCCACGCTCGTCGTCAACAAGCTGCGTGGCGGGTTGAAGATCGCTGCCGTCAAGGCTCCGGGCTTCGGTGATCGTCGCAAGGCGATGCTGCAGGACATCGCGATCCTGACCGGTGGCCAGGTGATCTCGGACGATCTTGGCATGAAGCTGGAATCGGTGACGATCGACATGCTTGGCAAGGCCAAGAAGGTCAACATCACCAAGGACAACACCACGATCATCGACGGCGCTGGCAACAAGGCCGAAATCGAAGCTCGTGTTGGCCAGATCCGCACCCAGATCGAGGAAACCACCTCGGACTACGACCGTGAGAAGCTGCAAGAGCGTGTGGCGAAGCTCGCCGGCGGTGTTGCCGTGATCAAGGTCGGCGGCATGACCGAAGTCGAAGTGAAAGAGCGCAAGGACCGCGTTGATGACGCCCTGAACGCGACCCGTGCGGCCGTTCAGGAAGGCATCGTCGTCGGTGGCGGCGTGGCTCTGGTTCAGGCTGGCAAGTCGCTGGACGGTCTGACCGGTGCGAACTCTGACCAGAACGCCGGTATCGCCATCGTGCGCCGCGCGCTGGAAGCTCCGCTGCGCCAGATCGCTGAAAACGCCGGCGTCGATGGCGCTGTCGTGGCTGGCAAGGTGCGCGAATCGAACGACAAGAACTTTGGCTTCAACGCGCAGACCGAAGAATATGGCGACATGTTCAAGTTCGGCGTGATCGACCCGGCCAAGGTCACCCGCACCGCGCTGGAAGATGCGGCTTCGGTCGCGTCGCTCCTGATCACCACCGAAGCCATGATCGCTGATCGTCCAGAGCCGAAAGGCAATGCCGGCGGTGGCGGCGGCATGGGCGGCATGGGCGGCATGGACGGCATGATGTGATCTGATCCCTCAGGGACCAGACGGGAAAGGGCGCACTTCGGTGCGCCCTTTTTCTTTGCGCAGGGCGGGCAGCCGGGCTAGCCTGACGCTGGAATGTGGGCGGGAGACAGGGACATGGCGACGGCGGGGGTGTCACGCAACAACACGGTCGTGATCCTGTTGATGGGCGCGGTACTGATCTGGGGCGCGGTCAGCGCGATCACCGTGCCAGCCGGAGAGTTCCCGCCATCGCCCTACCATATAGTGATGCTGGGCCTTGATGTGCTGATCACCGCGATCCTTGCGGTACTGGTCGCGGCGGAACGGAGTAGCCCGTCGTCGGGGCTCAAGTCCGCGTCGATGGCAATTGGCGCGCTGGGCGTGCTGGCCGGGCTGGTGCAGATCGGTATCCGGTTCACCAGCGATCATGCGTGGTGGACAGGCCACTATTCGGCGCCGGTGTTCAACTGAAACAGCCGATGACAGCGCGATGCTGACCCGTCTGGGCCTGCTGACGGCGCTGACGATGCTGGCCTTTGCCGGCAATTCGGTTCTGAACCGGATGGCGGTTGGCGGCGGGTTGATCGACGCGATGGGGTTCGCCGCGGTGCGGGTGGCGGCAGGGGCGGTGGTGCTGGCGGTCCTGCTGCTGATGTCGGGGCGGTCATGGCCACGCTGGCAGGGTCGCGCCACCGGGGTTGCCGGACTTTCGGTCTACCTTCTGGGGTTCTCGCTGGCCTATGTGGCGTTGGGCGCGGGGACCGGCGCGCTGATCCTGTTCGGGGCGGTGCAGATGACGATGTTCGGCGGGGCGCTGGTGTCGGGCGAGGCGGTGCCGGCGCGGCGCTGGGTCGGGGCTGGGGTCGCCTTCGGCGGCCTGATCCTGCTGCTCGCCCCTTCGGCTGAGGCGCCGGGTGTGGTGCATGCGGCGCTGATGCTGGCGGCCGGGGTCGGATGGGGGGCCTATTCACTTGCCGGGCGCGGCGAGCCGGATGCGTTGGCTGCCACGGCTGCGAATTTCGTGCTGTCGGCGCCGCTGATTGTCGGGCTGGCCGTGGTGCTGCCGGGCGAGCGCAGCCTTGCGGGCATCGGTCTTGCGGCTGTGTCGGGGGCGGTGACATCGGGCCTTGGCTATGCGCTGTGGTATGCGATCCTGCCACAGTTGGGCGCGGCACGGGCGGGTCTTGCGCAGTTGACCGTGCCGGTGATCGCGGCGCTTGGCGGTTTGCTTCTTTTGGGGGAGGGCGTTGGCTGGCGGTTTGCCGTCGCCTCAGCTCTTGTGCTGGGCGGCGTGCTGATTGGCACCCGTCAGAGCGGCTTGGCCAGACGCTGAACCGGTTGCGTGCGGCTGCCCAGCGTGACCTCGCCGCTGAGGCCGGTGTCGGCAAAGCCCTGGCTTTCCCAGAACCTGCGACCGCGCGGGTTGGCGTTCAGCACGGCCAGCAGCATCCGCTTCGCGCCCCGGTCGCGGGCAACCGCTTCGAGGTGTCGCAGCAATCCGGCCCCATGCCCCTGCCCGCGCGCCGCAGGGCGCAGCAGCATCAGGCCAAGGTAACAGTCGTCCGCCTCGGGGTAGCCGAAAGACATGTCGGCAATGGCAATAAGCGTCGTGCTGTCATAGAGCCCGACGCGGTAGCTTTCGTCGGGCGAAAGGCCCGGGGGCGCGTCGGTATAGACCTCCTTTAGCAGGGCGGCGTCGGGGTCTTGCCCGCGCTCCAGCCGGACGTAGTCGGCCGCGGCCTGCAAGAGCGACCAGACGGCGGCCTCGTCGGCGCGGGTCAGCGGGCGGATCATGGCAGGCCGATTGCGAGGATGGTCAGGCGTTGGCTGCCGGTCGGTTTTTGCCAGATCACCTCGTCGCCGACCTCGGCGCCGATCAGCGCGCGGGCCAGTGGCGACTGCGGTGCGATGCGGCCGATGGTGGCGTCTGCCTCGTCTTCGCCGGTGATCTCGTAGCGGGCGGTGCTGCCGGCCTCGTCCTCGACGGTAACCACATGGCCGAAGCCCACGACATTGGCTTCCTGTGCGGCCGGGTCGATCACGATGGCTGTGCGCAGACGCGCCTCAAGATAGCGGATGTCGCGCTCGGCCGCGGCCTCGGGTTGCTTGTCCAGCCGATCGGCGCGGCTGCGCAGCGCCTGCAAATCGGTCTGGCGCGCCAGCAGCCGGTCTTTCAGTGCTGCCAGCCCGCGCGGGGTGACATAGTTCGGATGCGGGCTGATCGGCAGGTCGGGCAGGGGGTCAAGTTCGCCCGTGCTTTCCTTGACGAAGGCGCGGCTCATCGGACGATCACCTCCAGCGGGTCATAGCGCAGCGCGCTGCCCCAGGCCGCCTCGACCAGACTGTCGGGCTTGAACCGTACCTGCCCAAGTTCAAGCGCGCTGCGGCTGAAAAAGCGCCTTTCGGTGACGATGCCTTCCGGATCGGCCCAATCGGGTGCCAGCGTGCCATCGGTGATCGCGCAGCGAAAGAAGACCTCGACCTGGTGAAATCCGCTGGCCGGGTCGTGAAACTCGTTCACCAGCGCGGGGTCGGCGACACTGATGGTCAGGCCGGTTTCCTCTCGTACCTCGCGCATCAGGGTGTCGGGCAGGGATTGGCCCGCCTCGACGCCGCCGCCCGGCGCGCACCACAGGTCCGAGATGCCGCCGCCATAGGCGTTGACCAAGAGCAGCCGATCCTGCCACAGGATCAGTGCGCGGGCGGCAAGGCGGGGCGGGCGTCGGGTCATCGGCCAAGCCTGTGACGTGGCGTCGGAATTGTCCAGCGGTCGCAGGACCGGGCTTGCAGGCTGGTCAAAGCGGGCAGACAGTGAAGCCATGTCACCGCTCCGCCTGCTGACCCGCCGTTCGACCGCCGCTGCCGAAGGCACCGGGCGCAATGCTGTGTCCGATGCCGTGGTTCTGTTGCACGGTCTGGCGCGCAGTCAGGCATCGCTGGCCCCGCTGGCACGGGCGTTGACCGCTTCGGGCTACCGGGTGGTGAACTGGTCTTATCCTTCAACCCGCGCCACGCCCGAGGCGCTGGCCCGAGAGGTGGGCAAGGCGGTGGAAGAGGCCGGTCCGGGCCGGGTGCATTTCGTCACCCATTCGATGGGCGGCATCCTGTTGCGGGCCTGGCTGGCGCAGCAGCGCCCTGCACGGATGGGTCGGGTGGTGATGCTGGCACCGCCCAACCACGGCTCGGAACTGGTGGATGCGCTGGGCGACATCCCTGTCTTCCAATGGGTCAACGGTCGCGCCGGGGCCAGCCTTGGCACCGGGCCGCAGTCCTGGCCAAAATCGCTGCCGCCTGCCGATTATCCACTTGGCATCATTGCTGGAACCAGGTCGCTGAACCCTGTCTATTCAGCGATGCTGCCGGGGGCGAATGATGGCAAGGTATCGGTGGACAGCACCAAGCTTGAGGGGATGGCCGATCACATCGCCCTGCCGGTCACCCATACGTTCATGATGCGCAACCCTGTCGTGATCCGTCAGACGCTGCGGTTTCTGGCGGAGGGCAGGTTCGATCCCGGCCTTACATTCATTGCTGCGGTGCGGGAGGCGATCTCGGGGGCATGAGTGCGCTCATGCGTCTGGCGTACCGGTGTCTTCGCCGCCTTCCAGACGGCTTTGCCGCGCCTGCCTGGCCAGCGCCTCGAACCGAGCCCGGAAATCCTCCAGCGCGTGTTCGTCCAGTTCCTCCAGATCGAGAAGCGCATTGTGTGCGCCCTTGGTCGCACGGATAAGTTCGTCCAGCTTCAGCTGGATCGCGGTTGTGTCACGGTTCTGAGTGTTCTGGATCAGGAAAACCATCAGAAAGGTCACGATTGTGGTGCCGGTGTTGATAACCAGCTGCCAGGTGTCTGAAAAGTTGAACAGCGGCCCGGTAACCACCCAGACCACGATCACCATGACCGCCAGCACGAAGGTTCCGGGCCTACCTGTCAGGTGCGCGACGGTCTTCGAGATCCTGGCGTAGGCATTCGTCCTGACCATTTCCCCTCCCGTCAACATCGTGGACCAAGCGATAGCATGGCGGTTGGTGTCACGCCATGACGACGGCTCCAGCATAGGCAACGGCACAATAGCGGGCCGTCTTGGCGATGCTGACCAAGAGCAGAAATTGCCAGACCGGCACCCGCAGCACCCCCGCCGTCGCCACCGCCAGATCACCGCCCGGCGCCCAACTGAGCAGCAGCACCCAGACCCCCCAACGGCGGAACCAGCCGCTGGCGCGGTCCATCTGCGCGGGCGTCAGGGGAAACCAGCGGTAATCCTGAAAGCTGGCAAGCAGGCGGCCAAGGGCGTAGGTCACGCAGGACCCCAGCACATTGCCGACCGAGGCCACGATAACCAGCAATGCCGCATCGTGACCCGAAGCCAGCAGCGCAAGGAACACGACCTCGGACTGGAACGGGATCGGCGTGGCCGCAAGGAAGGCCGCCGCAAAGAGACCGGCAAGCGCGATCATCTGGAAAGACGCAAATCAGGGTGAAACCCGGTAGGCATGGCCCGGTCGCCAGACATGGCGGGCAGGGACGGGCGCCTGTAACGCCCGCCTTCGCTCCGCATCACTTGACCTCGACGGCCTCGTCTTCCGTCGTCGCGGCGCGCGGTTCGCGCGGCGGACGGCCGATGACTTCGCGCAGTTCGTCAAGTTCGATGAAGTTGTCGGCCTGACGGCGCAATTCATCGGCGATCATCGGGGGCTGGCTGCGGATCGTGGACACCACCGAAACCCTGACCCCTTGTCGTTGCAGGCTTTCCACCAACGGACGGAAATCCCCATCACCCGAAAACAGCACGATGTGATCGACCCGGTTGGCAAGTTCCATCGCATCGACGCACAGCTCGATGTCCATGTTGCCCTTGACCTTACGCCGACCCTGGCTGTCGGTGTATTCCTTGGCCGGCTTCGTGCGCATCGTGAAGCCGTTGTAATGCAGCCAGTCGACCAGCGGACGGATCGGGGAGTAATCGTCGTTTTCGAGAAGTGCCGTATAGTAGAAAGCACGCAGCATCTTGCCGCGCCGGATGAATTCCATCCGCAGCAACTTGTAGTCGATGTCAAACCCAAGCGCCTTTGCGGCGGCATAAAGATTCGACCCGTCGATGAACAGCGCGAGCCGTTCGTCCTTGTAAAACATTTACGGTCCCCTCAAAACTCGTCGAACCAATCGAACTTCTTTATTGACTCACTTCTTTTAAGTGAAATCCGCTGGACAACGCAGTGGGAATATCTGCGGAAATCTCCCCATTGCAAGCGAAGCTTACGAGAGAGCGACGGGAAGTGGTGACAAAATTACACGCTCTGGTTGCATTTGGCGCGAATTTGCCGCTGGGTGGGCAATCGCCCGCCGAAAGCCTGCGGCAAGCGGTGGCCGAGCTCGCCGGGCAAGGCCTTGATGTGGTGGCACTAAGCCGCTTTTTCGCGACGCCGTGCTTTCCGGCGGGGGCAGGGCCGGACTATGTGAACGCGGCGGCGCTGGTGACAATTCCGGGGTCGGACAAGATGGGTGGCGCGGCCGACCTTGCGGCCGTGCTGGAAACCTTCCACGCCGTCGAGGCGAAGTTCGGGCGCAAGCGTCTGCAACGCTGGGGGATGCGCACGATGGACATCGACTTGCTGGCGGTGGGCGATTCGGTGCTGCCGGATGCCGAGACGCAGGACCGCTGGCGCCTGATGCCGCAAGACCAGCAGATCGGCGCGACGCCCGACCGGCTGATCCTGCCGCATCCACGGATGCAGGACCGCGCCTTTGTTCTGGTGCCGCTCGCCGATGTTGCGCCCGACTGGGTGCATCCGCGCACCGGGCAGACGGTGCGCGCCATGCTGGCGGCATTGCCGCAGGCCGACCGGGATGCCGTGACACCGCTTTGAATTTGGCCGATTCAGCGCTTGTCAAGAAATAATGCAGCGACTACATAGGCCACTTCCAATGAGCCACCCGAACTGGAGTTTGCCATGGCCCGCGTAACGGTCGAAGATTGCGTCGACAAGGTTCCGAACCGGTTCGAACTGGTGATGCTTGCCGCACATCGTGCGCGTGAAATCCAGGCGGGCTCGCCGATCACGATCGAGCGCGACAACGACAAGAATCCCGTCGTGTCGCTGCGCGAGATCGCCGAGGAGACCCAGTCGGCAGACGGCCTGCGCGAGCGGATGATCGAAAGCCACCAGACCCAGATCGAGGTCGACGAGCCCGAAGACGACCAGATGGCGCTTCTGATGGGCGGCGAGATGGATCGTCCGATGGTCGACGACATGTCGGAAGAAAAGCTGTTGCGCGCGCTGATGGAAGCGCAGGGCGACATCTGACCGGGCGAGACACCCGCAAGGCAGGGCGCTGATGATCGACGTCGAAGACCTCATCGCCCTCGTCCGCAACTACAATCCGCGGTGCAATGCCGATCTGATCCGCCGGGCCTATGACTACGGCTTCAAGATGCACGACGGCCAGATGCGCAAGTCGGGCGAGCCGTATTTTTCGCATCCCGTAGCGGTCGCCGCGATCCTGACCGAACAGCGGCTGGACGATGCGACGATCATCACCGCATTGCTGCACGACACCATCGAGGATACCCGGTCCACCTATACCGAGATCACCGCGCTTTTTGGCGAGGAGGTCGCGGAACTGGTCGATGGCGTAACCAAGCTGACCAACCTGCAACTGTCCTCGACCGAAAACCAGCAGGCGGAGAACTTTCGCAAGCTGTTCATGGCGATGTCGAAGGACCTGCGCGTGATCTTGGTCAAGCTGGGCGACCGGCTGCACAACATGCGGACCATCCGGTCGATGAACCCCGACAAGCAGGCGCAGAAAGCCCGCGAGACGATGGAAATCTTCGCCCCCCTTGCCGGCCGCATGGGGATGCAGTGGATGCGCGAAGAGCTGGAGGACCTGTCGTTCAAGGTTCTCAACCCCGAGGCGCGCAATTCGATCATCCGCCGTTTCCTGACCTTGCAGCGCGAGGCGGGCGATGTGGTCCACAAGATCACCGGCGACATCCGGCACGAGCTGGAAAAGGCGCAGCTTGAGGCCGATGTGTTCGGCCGCGCGAAAAAACCCTATTCGATCTGGCGCAAGATGCAGGAGAAGGATCTGGCGTTCAGCCGCCTTTCCGACATCTACGGTTTTCGCGTCATCTGCGGGTCGGTTGCCGATTGCTACCGCATCCTTGGCGTCATCCACCAACGCTGGCGCGCGGTGCCGGGGCGGTTCAAGGATTACATCAGCCAGCCCAAGGACAACGGTTACCGCTCGATCCACACCACCGTTTCGGGCCGTGACGGCAAGCGCGTCGAAGTGCAGATCCGCACCCGCGAGATGCACGAAGTGGCCGAGGCGGGCGTTGCGGCGCACTGGTCGTATCGTGAGGGCGTGCGTGCAAAGAACCCCTTTGCCGTCGATCCCGCCAAATGGATCGCGGCGCTGACCGAACGGCTGGATGCAGGCGACACCGATGAATTCCTCGAGAACGTCAAGCTCGAGATGTATTCCGATCAGGTGTTCTGCTTTACCCCGAAGGGCGACGTGATCCAGTTGCCGCGTGGCGCGACGCCGTTGGATTACGCCTATGCGATCCACACAAGGATCGGAAACTCCTGCGTTTCGGCCAAGATCGACGGTATCCGTGTGCCGTTGTGGACCCGGCTCAAGAACGGTCAGTCGGTCGAGATCATCACCGCTGAAGGCCAGCGCCCGCAGTCATCGTGGATCGACATCGTCACCACCGGCCGCGCCAAGGCGGCAATCCGCCGCTCGTTGCGCGAAGAGGACCGGGGCCGGTTCGTCAAGCTTGGTCAGGAACTTGCGCGCGCGGCCTTTGACCACGTCGGCAAGAGGGCGACCGACAAGGCGCTGCGCACGGCCGCCAAGATGCTTGGCCTTGCGGATGAAAGTGATCTTCTGGCGCGGCTGGGGTCGGCGGAACTGACCGCCCGACGCGTGGTCGAGACGCTGTATCCCGACCTTGCGCAAGCGACGTCTGAAGAGGTCGACGCCAAGCGCCCGGTGGTTGGCCTGACCGCCGACCAGACTTTCAAGCGTGCGCAGTGCTGCCAGCCGGTTCCGGGTGAACGCATCGTCGGCATCACCTACCGGGGCCAGGGCGTGGTGGTCCACGCCATCGATTGCCCGGCGCTGGAAGAATTCGAGGAGCAGACCGCGCGCTGGGTCGATCTGCAATGGCATTCCGGCCGCCACGCGCCGGTGTACACGATCGCGTTGGATGTGACCATTTCCAACGATGCCGGCGTGCTTGGCCGGATCTGCACCTTGATCGGGGAACAGAAGGCCAATATCTCGGACTTGCGGTTCACGGACAGAAAACCGGACTTTTATCGCCTTGTTATCGACGTAGACCTGCGCGATGTCGAACATCTGCACATGGTGATGACGGCGCTAGAGGCAGAGACCGATGTGGCGCAGATATCTCGTCACCGCGATTTGACACGCAAGCCGTAAGGCTTGCAAAAGGCGTTTGACGGAAGGAAGCAAGTTGGTCTTCAAGCGCGGAAAACCCCTGAGCTGGAGCGCCTGGCTGCGCGAGCAGGTGTACCCGCGCGGTGGCTTCAAGCGGGCGGTCCGCTATGTCGTCTACCGGATGCGCCGCCTGCCGGACCAGCCGCACCGCGTGGCGCGCGGAGTGTTTGCCGGATCCCTGATCGGATTTCTGCCCTTGCCGGGCTTGCAGTTTCTCGCGGCCTGGGGCGCGGCGCGGCTCATTCGTGGCAACGTGCTGGCCTCGCTTCTGGCGACGTTCAACACCAATCCGGTGACGACGCCGTTCTTTGCGGTGCTGGCGATGTCGCTTGGCCACTGGATCATGGGCATCGAGGCGCCGCTGAACGCGGAATACATCGGCAGCGCCTTTGCCAATGCGGGGCAGGACCTGTGGTTCAACTTCACCGCCCTCTTTGGCCCGGAAAAGGCGCGGTGGAGCGGGCTTTACCAGTTCTGGCACGAGATTTATCTGCCCTATTTCATCGGGGCGCTCGGGCCGGGCATCCTGATCAGCGGCGCTGGCTATTACATCACCATACCCCTGGTCGAAGCTTACCAAAAGGCCCGCGCCGCCAAGGCGAAAGAGCGCAGCGACCGGCGTCACTCGCTGCGCGAGACGGTGGCAACCGCCGCTGCCAAGCTGAAGCGCAAGGCGGACCGTGACGCAATGGGCGAGGGTGACGACGGCCCCGGAACGCCGTAACATCGGCTTTGCGACCAGACGCAGAAAGATATTCAATGGCAACCATTTCACACGGCCGCTCTCTCACCCACCGGCATCTGCGGCTTGGGGTCAACATCGACCATGTCGCGACCGTGCGGAACGCGCGCGGCACTGCATGGCCAGATCCCTTGCGGGCGGCGTTGCTGGCCGAAGCGGCGGGGGCCGACGGCATCACCGCCCATCTGCGCGAGGATCGTCGCCATATCCGCGACGCCGACATCAACGCGCTGATTGCCGCGATAACGGTGCCGTTGAACTTCGAATGTGCCGCCACGGCGGAAATGCAGGCGCTGGCGTTGCGTCACAAGCCGCACGCCGTTTGCCTCGTGCCGGAAAAGCGCGAGGAGCGGACAACCGAAGGCGGGCTGGATGTGGCCGGCGACAAGACCCGGCTTGCCGCCTTCATCGCGCCCCTGGCCGAAGCGGGCTGCCGTGTCAGCATGTTCATCAGCCACGATGCGCGCCAGATCGAGGCGTCGGCGCGGATCGGGGCTGCCGTGGTGGAACTGCACACCGGGCTTTATGCCGACCTTCTGGCCGATGGTCACCCCGATCTTGCCGAACGCGAGCTTGGCCTGTTGCAGGAGGGCGCGCGCCTTGCTGCAACCGCCGGGCTGGAGGTGCATGCGGGCCACGGCCTGACCTATGACAATGTCGCGCCCATCGCCGCGATCCCCGAAGTGGCGGAGTTGAACATCGGCCATTTCCTGATCGGCGAGGCGATCTTCCGCGGACTTGGACCCGCGATCGAAGAAATGCGCCGCCGGATGGATGCGGCGCGGGCATGATCCTCGGCATCGGCAGCGACCTTGCCAACATCGAGCGGATCGAGGCGACGCTGGCCCGCTTTGGCGACCGGTTCCGCGAGCGGGTGTTCACCGACCATGAACAGGCCAAGGCCCAAAGCCGTCCGCATGCGGTTGCCGCCACCTATGCCAAGCGCTGGGCGGCGAAAGAGGCATGTTCGAAGGCGCTTGGCACCGGCCTGCGCATGGGCATCGGCTGGAAAGACATGGCGGTCAGCAACCTGCGCTCCGGCCAGCCGGTGATGCATGTCACCGGTTGGGCCGCCGAACGGCTGCGTGCGATGACCCCCGAGGGGCATGAGGCGCTGATCCACGTCACGCTGACCGACGACCATCCTTGGGCGCAGGCCTTCGTGGTGATCGAGGCGCGCCCACTGGCCGGTGGCACGCCGGTTTCGGGTCTGTCACCCTTGTGACCTGACCCCTTCTTGAACCGGCCCGCGCTTGACTCGCGCCAAACCCGCGCGCATGTAGCGCGAAATCCGACAGGCAGGACACCATGGCAGCAGCGACCAAATCCGACGGCGGCATCGTCGAAACGATCAAGACCGTATTCTGGGCGCTGGTGATTGCGGGTGTGTTCCGCACCCTGTTCTTCCAACCCTTCTGGATTCCGTCGGAATCGATGAAGGACACGCTGCTGATCGGCGACTTCCTTTTCGTTAACAAGATGGCTTACGGCTATTCGCAGTATTCCTGCCCCTTTGCGATGTGCCCGATCTCCGGTCGCATTTTCGGGTCCGAGCCCGAGCGCGGCGACGTCGTGGTGTTCCGTCATCCGGTCAACGGAACCGATTTCATCAAGCGTCTGATCGGCCTGCCGGGTGACACGATCCAGATGAAGAACGGCGTTCTGTTCATCAATGGCGTCGAAGCCCCACAGGAACCCGCTGGCGTTTTCGAGGAGATCAACGAACCGCAAGGCCCGATGCGCAGCCGACCGCGTTGCGAAAACGGCGCTGTGGGGGACGGTGGCATCTGCACCCGCAGCCGGTTCATCGAAACCTTGCCGGAAGGCCAGACGCATAACGTCCTGAACATCGACACCAACGGCGGCGGCGACAATACCGATGTGTTCACGGTTCCCGAAGGGCATTACTTCTTCATGGGCGACAACCGCGACAACAGCATGGACAGCCGCTTCAACCAGCGCGCCGGTGGCGTCGGCTTTGTTCCGGCGGAAAACCTGATCGGGCGCGCCGACCGGGTAATCTTCTCTTCGGCCGGGGCACGGATGCTGTATTTCTGGACCTGGCGGTCGGACCGCTTCTTCAAGGCGATTGAGTGAGGCTTTCGGCGGATCTCAAGGCCCTGGAAGGCCGTCTCGGGCATCAGTTCCGGACCCCCGACCACCTTCTGCGCGCGGTCACCCACGCCTCCATCTCGTCGGCGACCCGGCCGGACAACCAGCGGCTGGAGTTTCTGGGTGACAGGGTTCTGGGTCTGGTGATGGCCGAGGCGCTGCTGGAGGCTGACCCCACCGCCAGCGAGGGCCAGCTGGCGCCGCGGTTCAATGCGCTGGTGCGCAAGGAAACCTGCGCCGACGTCGCCCGCGCGGTGGGCCTTGGCGAGGTGCTGAAGCTGGGCAGGTCGGAAATGCTGTCCGGTGGCCGCCGGAAGGACGCGCTTCTGGGCGATGCCCTCGAGGCTGTGATCGCGGCCGTCTATCTTGATGGCGGGTTCGAGCCGGCCAAGGCCCTGGTGTTGCGGCTTTGGGGCGAGCGGGTCGGTGCGGTCGCCAGCGACGCGCGCGACGCCAAGACCGCCCTGCAGGAATGGGCGCAGGCCCGCGGCATGCCACCGCCCACCTATACCGAGACCGGCCGCACACTGGAAAACGGCGCCCGCGCCGAGGCGCAAGCCGGCACCAAACGCATCGCCGAACAGCAGGCCGCGAAAGCCTTGCTGGCACGGCTGGAGGATCAGACATGACCGACACCACACGCGCGGGCTTCGTTGCCCTGATCGGCGAGCCGAATGCCGGCAAGTCGACCCTGATGAACCGGATGGTCGGGGCGAAGATCTCCATCGTGACGCACAAGGTGCAGACCACGCGCACCCGGATACGCGGCGTCTGCATGGAAGGGCAGGCGCAGATCGTGTTCGTCGACACGCCCGGTCTTTTTCGCCCACGCCGCAGGCTGGATCGGGCGATGGTCAAGGCGGCCTGGGGTGGGGCGTCGGATGCCGATGTGATCGTGCTTCTGGTCGAGGCGACGCGCGGTCTGACCGAAGGCGTGCAGGCAATCATCGACCGGCTGGCCGACGAGATGCCGAAGGATCAGCCAGTGGCGCTGGCGATCAACAAGATCGACCGGGTGAAGGCTGAAACCCTGCTCGCGATGGCCGAGCAGTTGAACGGAGCCTATCCGTTCAAGAAGACCTTCATGATCAGCGCCGAAAAGGGATACGGCGTTGCCGACCTGCGCGAATGGCTGGCGGCCGAGGTGCCCGAAGGCCCCTGGTTCTACCCCGAGGACCAGATCGCCGACCTGCCGATGCGGATGATCGCGGCCGAAATGACGCGCGAAAAGCTGACCCTCCGACTGCACGAGGAACTGCCGTATCAATTGACCGTGGAAACCGAAAAGTGGGAGGACAAGCCCGACGGCACCACCCGCATCGACCAGATTGTCTATGTGGCGCGCGACGGTCACAAGGGCATCGTGCTTGGCAACAAGGGCGAGACGATCAAGAGCGTCGGCCAATCTGCGCGGGCCGAGATTTCGGAATTCCTTGGCCGGACGGTGCATCTATTCCTGCAGGTCAAGGTGCGGCCAAACTGGCTGGACGAGCCGGAGCGGTATTCCGAGATGGGTCTCGACTTCAAGGACGGCGATGCCTGAGGCGCGCTTCCGCGCAGCGGGGCGCAGCGGCGGGTCGCGTTGCCCGCAGCGGGGGTATTTCGGAAAAGAGCAACCCGGATGAGTGCGCGGCTGGCCTCGGGCCTTTGGGTGTCGGCCTATCTGACGCGGCTGCGGCTGGCCGATATCCCTGCCTATGTCACCGCGAAGGGAGATGCCGAGGCGGGCGCGGTGATGGTCAAGGTCGCGTTGCTGGACGGTAGCGCGCGGGCTTATGAGCGCCGGTCAGACCTGATGACGGGCGCGCGGGCCTGGATCTTGCTGGCCGAGGGCGCGGAGGTTGACGTCGACGCCGTGCTTGCCCGCCAGCGTGCGCGCGACCCGGACCTGTGGGTGATCGAGCTGGAGGATCGGGCCGGGCGCACCCTCCTCGATGAGGATGGCTTAGCCGACTGAGCGGCGGGCGAACCCGATGAGCGCTGCGCCAAGCGCCGCGAAGGCCGCCACCAGAGCGGCCGCATTCCACATCACTTCGGGCCAGCCGAGGGCGTCGGCGTCAAGAAATGGATAGGGCCAGAATCCGGTCAAGCTGCCGCGCAGCAGCGCATAGGCGGCATAGGCGGCGGGCCATGCCAACAGAACCGGCAGATCGCCCCATGCCAGCCGTTTTGGTGCGAAGACCAGCCACCAGCCCAGCATCAGGATCGGCACCGCGCTGTGCAGCCCCTGATCGGCCCACCAGGCAAGACCGGTCGGCTGCCAGAGCTGGGCAAGCACCAGATGATAGACGATCCCCACCATCACAATTGCCACGGTCAGCGCCGCACCGAGGCCGGCGCTACAACGCAGCCCGGCGGCAACCCCAAGCATCAGTCCCGCCACAGCCAGATTGGTCAGGATCGTGAAATAACCGGCCATGCGCCAAAGGGTCTCGGCCGCCGGGGGGAGGCCCATCAACGCCGATGACACCCGGAACTGCAGCCAAAGAGCGGCCACTGCCACGGCAGCCACGAGCAATGCCGTGATGCGGGGAAGAGATATGATCATGGCAGGAGCCTAGCGTCCGCATCGCGCCGATCAACCGGCCTTGTGGCCGGCCTCTCGCACCGCATACTGTGACGCATGGAATGGCGGGACGAGGGGGCGCTTCTGGCCATGCGACCGCATGGCGAAAGTGCCGCGATCATCGAGGTTTTCACCAAGGCCCACGGTCGTCACGCGGGCGTCGTGCGCGGGGGGGCCTCGCGCAGGATGGCGGCCACGTTGCAGCCGGGCAGCCAGCTTGCCGTCACCTGGCGGGCGCGGCTTGATGACCACATCGGTGCCTTCACGGTCGAACCTTTGAAATCGCGCGCCGGGGTGCTGTCGGACCGGCTTGCGCTGGCAGGGCTTACCTCGGTCTGTGCCTTGCTGCGCGCCGCACTGCCGGAACGCGAAGCGCATCCGGCGCTGTGGGTGCGGACGGTCAGTCTGCTTGACGCGCTGGGCGGCGAGGGTTGGGCGTCAACCTACCTGCGCTGGGAAATCTGCCTGCTGGAGGAGCTTGGTTTCGGCCTCGACCTTGACCGTTGCGCCGTGACAGGTGCGACCGACGGGCTTGCCTTCGTCAGCCCGCGTACGGGCAGGGCGGTATCGGTGGCGGGCGCGGGCGAGTGGGCGGACCGACTGTTGCCGCTGCCAAAGGGGCTGGACGGCGACGGCGAGATGACACTTGCGGCGGTGCGCGACGGTTTGGCGATCACCACGCATTTTCTGGCTCGCGAACTGGCCCCGGTGCTGCAAGACCGCCCGCTGCCCGAAGCCCGTTCGCGGCTGGTGGACCTTTTCAATCGAAGGGCCTAGGCACCTGGCTTGGGCATCTGGCCTGATCGTGCGGGCTGATCTGGTCTGACCGGCTTTGCCTGAAACGACGCAAAGTGTCGCACGCGTGACAGACGTCAGCCACACGCATCGCGCCAATGGGGTATCATGGTCACCCGCTACCTGCCTCTCGCGCTGACGCACAGTCCGACGCCCCGCATCGAAAACTTCGCCCTGCTGGCCGGTCTTGATGCTGCGGTGCGCGGGATGCTGATCTCGACCATGCCGCTGGTCGTCTATGACGCGCTGGGCAATGCGCAATCGACGTCGATCGTGTTCTTCATTGCCGGAATCGTGGCGCTGGTCTGGGGGCTGATGGTGCCTTGGGCAACGCGGCTTATCCCGCGGCGCTGGGCCTATACCGGCGGCGTGCTGCTGTATCTTGTCGGCAATACGCTCGGCGCGATCGGAACGTCGTGGTCGGTGCCTATGGCGCTGATGGCGAATGCGATGGCGACGGTGACGATCTTTGTCTGCCTGAACGCCTATGTGCTGGACTACGTCGACCGCGCCAACCTTGGCCGCAGCCAATCGACGCAGATGGCCTATGCCGCGACTGCCTGGACGCTGGGGCCGATGACGGGGGTCGGCCTTTACCACTACTGGGCGCCGGCACCGTTTCTGGCAGCGGGGTTGTTCGCGCTGGTGCTGCTGGTGTCGTTCTGGGTGCTGCGACTGGGCAATGGCAAGCAGATCACACGGGCCAAGCGTCAGGCCGTCAATCCGGTGGCCTATCTTGGGCGGTTCTTCAGCCAGCCCCGGTTGATCGCCGGCTGGATGTTCGCCGTAACACGTAGTTGCGGCTGGTGGGTCTATGTCGTGTACCTGCCGATCTATTGCATCGAAGCGGGCCTTGGCGACAAGGTCGGCGGCATCGCGCTGTCGATCACCAACGCGCTGTTGTTCGCGGCACCGGCCCTGAACCGCGGGGTGCGGCGCCTGTCGGTGCGGCGGTCGGTGCGGCTTGGTTTCGGCCTCGGTGGCGGATTGTTCATCGCCTCGGCCTTGCTGTCGTTCCTGCCCTGGGCGGCGGTCGCGATGATGATGGGGGCCTCGGTCTTTCTCGTGCTGCTGGATGTCGTCGGCGGCTTGCCGTTCCTGATGTCGGTCAAACCGTCGGAGCGGACCGAGATGTCGGCGGTCTATTCCAGCTTCCGCGATGTTTCGGGCATCATGACGCCGGGGGTGGCGTGGCTGGTGCTGTGGATCGCGCCGCTGCCGGGCGTGTTTCTTGCCGCCGGGCTGGGGCTTTTGGGGTCTTGGGCGGTTGCCGGGCGTCTCCACCCAAGGCTTGGCACGCTGCGGCCGTCGCGTGGCAGGGCCGACGCTTAGGCCCAGATGCGCCCGTGCTTGACCAGCCAGTCGGCGCTGGCCAGCAGGGCGGCCTTGGGTGCTACGAATTCCATACCCATCTCCTGCACCGCGCGGGCGTTCGAGACGCGGTCTAGATGGCCAAGTTTCGGCAGGATCGCCCGCACTGCCGGGTCGAACAGGGCCAGCGCCCGCAACAAAAGGCGCGGCGCCGCCCGTGTGGAGATCTTGCGCACCGGATAGGCTGCCTTCAGCACCAGCCCCATGTCCACCATCGCCAACGTGCCGGAGGCCGCAATATAGCGACGGCCCGCCGTTTCGGGGCGCTGCAGCGCGCGCAGGTGCATCTCGGCCACGTCGCGGACATCGACGATCGGGAACCCGATCTCGGGCAGCATCGGGTCGCGGCCCTTCAGGATCCGCTCCACCAATTGCAGGGACGAGCCATAGTGTTCGTCAAGCGGCGGGCCAAGCACCAGACCGGGGTTGATCGTGGTCAGCGCCATCCCGTTGGCCCGCGCATATTCCCAGGCCGACCGCTCGGCCAGCGTCTTTGATTTGGCATAGGCGGTCGTATGGGGCAGCGTCACGTCGCACCAGTCGGCCTCGTCCTGCAACGTGTTGGGCTTGCCGTCGTTGATCACCGCCACTGTCGATGAGGTCAGCACCACCCGGCCGATGCCTGCGGCATGGGCCGCCTTCAGCACCCGGCGCGTGCCTTCGACGGCGGGGCGGACAAGCTGGTTCTCGTCCTTTGGCTGGGCGATGGGAAAGGGTGATGCGGTGTGAACGAGCGCCGTCATCCCCGCCATCGCCTCGGCCCAGCCGGCGTCGGCCTCAAGATCGGACTGAACGAAGCTCAGGCTGCCGGCGCGATCTCCAAGGTGCGGTGCAACAGCCGCGCGCACTTCGTCGGCACGGTCCAGCCGGCGCAGGGTGCCGCGCACGTCATGGCCTGCATTCAGCAGCCGCAGCGCCACGTGTTTCGCGATGAAACCGGACGCGCCGGTCAGCAGCACCTGTTCTGCCATAGCCACCCTCGACATATCGTGATGCCTTCAAGTGTCCGACGGGCCGGGCGGCAAAGCAAGAAAAGATCAGTCGAGCAGCCGCCGTGCGATGACCTGCGCCTGAATTTCGGCGGCCCCTTCAAAGATGTTGAGGATGCGCGCGTCGCACAGGATGCGGCTGATCCGGTATTCCAACGCAAAGCCGTTGCCGCCATGGATCTGCAACGCATTGTCAGCCGCCGCCCAAGCCACCCGTGCGCCCAGAAGCTTTGCCATCCCGGCTTCCAGATCGCAGCGCTTGTCGTGGTCTTTCTGCCAGGCGCTGAAATAGGTCAGCTGCCGCGCCACCATGATCTCGACCGCCATCATCGCAAGCTTGGAAGCGACGCGCGGAAACGCGATCAGGGCCTTGCCGAACTGCTGGCGGTCGGTCGCATATTGCATGCCGGTTTCCAGCGCCGATTGCGCCACGCCCACGGCGCGGGCGGCGGTCTGGATGCGGGCAGACTCGAAGGTCTGCATCAATTGCTTGAAGCCCTGACCTTCCACGCCGCCCAACAGGTTTTCGCCCTTCACGGCAAACCCGTCGAAGTTGACGGTGTATTCCTTCATGCCCCGGTAGCCCAGAACCTCGATCTCGCCGCCCGAAAGGCCGGCATCGACGAAGGGGCTTTCATCCGTTCCCGGCGTCTTTTCGGCCAGAAACATCGACAGCCCCCGGTAGTCGGTGGTGCCGGGAACCGACCGGGCCAGCACCGTCATCACATGGGTGCGCGCGGCATGGGTGATCCAGGTCTTGTTGCCGGTAATCTGCCAGTCGTCGCCGACCTTGGCCGCGCGGGTGCGCAGGCTGCCAAGGTCCGACCCGGTGTTCGGTTCGGTAAAGACCGCCGTCGGCAGGATTTCCCCGCTCGCCAGCTTTGGCAGCCAATGTTCCTTCTGCGCCTCGGTGCCACCACACAAAATCAGCTCCGCCGCGATCTCGGTCCGGGTGCCAAGCGAGCCCACGCCGATGTAGCCGCGCGATAATTCCTCGCTGACGACGACCATCGACGCCTTCGACAGCCCGAAACCGCCGTAAGCCTCCGGGATCGTCAGGCCAAAGACGCCCATCCCGGCCAGCTTGTCGATCACCTCCATCGGGATCAGCTCGTCGCGCAGGTGCCAGCCCTGCGCGTGCGGGATCACCTCGTCATCGGCAAAGCGGCGGAACTGGTCGCGGATCATCTCCAGTTCGTCATCAAGGCCGGTCACGCCAAAGGTTGCGCGCCCGTGGTTGTCCTGCATCAGGGCGACCAGTTCCAGCCGGGCCGCATTGGTGTTGCCGCCCGCCATCAGCGCCTTCGCCGCGTCGCCCGGCTGCCAGGTCACCCCCATGTCGGCCAGTCGCGCAATCTCGCCCTGGCTCATCGGGATGCCGCCCGCGATCTGGTTCAGGTATTCGCCAAAGGCGATCTGCAGGATCAGCGCTTCCATCTGGCCAAGCTTGCCCTCGGCCGCGATCCGTCCCGCCCAGGCGTGCATCTGGCGCAGCGCCTCGACATAGGTTGCAAGCCAGGCCATCGCATGGACCGCCGACTGATGCCGTTCCAGAAGCGCAGGCGACAGCTTGCCAGCCTCCGACACCTCGGCGCGCACGGTTTCGCGCGCGCGCTCGAGCAGCGCCTCCATTTCCGGCAGAGCGGCCTCGGTCAGGGTGGTGAGGTCTGTCAGGGCGGTGGACTGGGTCATGGTCTGGCCATCATGCGGCATCTTTGCGCTCCGGTCATCTACGGGATTCTGCACCTGCAAAGACCTAATCCTTTCGCAGTCGCAGAGCAATATCGTTTCGCAGGAAATATCATCCACGCATTAAAGTGTCGCAGCGGAATTTTCAGTTGGGCGGCCTTTCCCTTGCACGCCGGTTCCGTCACAAAGGCGGCGACCTTGGCGGATGATGCGATGGAACTTCTCATGGCTGGCCTGTCGGCGCCCGCGTTTCTGGCGGCGCTGCTGATCGCCGGAGCCGCCGGCTTTGTGAAGGGCGCGGTCGGCTTTGCCATGCCGCTGATCATGATGTCGGCCTTTTCGTCGTTCCTGCCGCCGGAACTGGCGCTGGCCGGGCTCATCCTGCCCACGCTCTTCACCAACCTGTCGCAAGCCTTTCGCCAAGGGATCGCCGCCGCGCGGGCGACCGCGTTCACCTACCGCCGCTTTCTGATCGGCACGGTGATCTTCATCGCCGTCTCCGCGCCCTTGGCCGCACTGATTCCGCGGGTTGCGTTCCTGCTTTTGCTTGGCGTGCCGATCACCGCCTTCGCGGGGCTGCAATTGGCGGGTTTCAGCCTTGCAATCCGGCTGACACATCGGACCCGTGCCGAATGGGGCCTTGGCGTGATTGGCGGGCTTTATGGTGGGGTGTCGGGCATCTGGGGGCCACCGCTTCTGGTTTATCTCTTGTCCATCGGGGCTGCAAAGGTAGAGGCGATCCGCGCGCAGGGGGTGGTGTTCCTGATCGGCGCGGTGGCCCTTCTGGCCGCACACCTTGGCACCGGTGTGGCGAACGCATCATCGCTGGCATTTTCGGCGGCGCTTGCCGTTCCAGCGCTGGTTGGGCTGAAGCTGGGCTACGCGGTGCAGGACCGGCTCGATCACGCCCGGTTCCGGCGCTGGACGCAAGCGCTGCTTGTCCTCACCGGACTGAACCTCGTGCGTCAGGCGCTGCTTGCCTGAGCGCATAGCCGATCGCCAGCAAAACCATCCCCGAGGCGAGAAAGCCGAGATCCCACCAGATCCATTGCTCGGGTGGCACGGTTTCATTTACGTGATGCAGGCCCAGGATCTGATGGTTCGCCAGCCCCTCGATCAAGTTGAAGAGGCCAAAACCCATCAGAACGCTGCCCACCAGCGCGCGGCCAGACAATGCCGCACCGCGCCGGATACCGCGCCACAGGAACACGATGCCAAGAACCACGAACACATAGGTCGCCGCGTGAAAGAGGCCGTCCAGCAGGGTATTCATCCGCAACCCCGGCACGGTATCGACCGGCACGCCCGCGCTTGACGCCATGTGGTGCCATTGCAGGATCTGATGCAGCACGATCCCGTCGAAGAAGCCGCCCAGCCCCAGACCCAGCAGCACACCGCCTCCGGTCGGAAACGGCCGACGCGGTTCCGGTTCGGGCTGCGGGATGTTTACCGTCCTCAGCGTGGTCATGCGTCGCCTCCTTCCGGTGGTTACACCGGTCGAAACGCGCGACGGTCCGCTTTGTTCCGCCTTAGCGGATCGCTGCCGCCTTCACATCGGCATCGATGAAAGGCACGTACTGGCCGAAATTGTCGGCAAACATGCCCACCAGCTTTTTCGCCTGCGCGTCATAGGCGGCAGGATCGGCCCAAGTGCTGCGGGGCGTCAGAAGTGCGGCATCGACGCCCGGAACCGCCACCGGCACTTCGAAGCCGAACACCGGGTCACGGCGGAACTCGCCTGCGTTTAACGACCCGTCCAGCGCCGCTGCCAGCAGCGCCCGCGTCGCCTTGATCGGCATCCGCTTGCCCGTGCCGTAAGCGCCGCCGGTCCAGCCGGTGTTCACCAGCCAGCACGACGCACCATGCTTGGCGATCTTGGCTTGCAACAGCTTGCCGTAGACCTCGGGCCGACGCGGCATGAAGGGCGCGCCGAAGCAGGTGGAGAAGGTGGGCTGCGGCTCGGTGATCCCGCGTTCCGTCCCAGCGGCCTTCGAGGTGAAGCCCGACAGGAAGTGATACATCGCCTGTGCCGGGGACAGCCGCGCGATTGGCGGCAGCACGCCGAAGGCATCGCAGGTCAACATCACCACATGGCGCGGATGGCCGCCAAGGCCGGTCGCGCTTGCGTTCGAAATCGCCTCAAGCGGATAGGCGCAGCGGGTGTTTTCCGTCAGGCTGCGGTTCGAAAAGTCCAGTTCCAGCGTTTCGGGGTCGTAGACCATGTTTTCCACGACCGTAGCGAAGCGGTGGGTCGTGGCATAGATTTCCGGCTCGGCTTCGGCGGAAAGGTCGATGGTCTTGGCGTAGCAGCCGCCCTCGAAGTTGAAGATGCCGCGATCCGACCAGCCATGTTCGTCATCACCGATCAGCGTGCGGTCGGGGCTGGCCGACAGCGTCGTCTTGCCAGTGCCCGACAGGCCGAAGAACACAGCGGCATCGACCGGGTTGCCAAGCGCATGGTTGGCGCTGCAATGCATCGGCATCACGCCCTTTTCCGGCAGAAGGTAGTTCAGCACCGTGAACACGGCCTTCTTGTTTTCCCCGGCATAGGCGGTGTTGGCGATCAGCACCGTCTTTTCGTCAAAGTTCAGCACGATGGCGGTTTCCGTCCGGCACCCGTGACGCGCGGGGTCGGCCTTGAACGACGGGCAGTTGATCACCGTCCAGTCGGGGCGGAATGTCGCCAGCTCGTCACGCGACGGGCGGCGGAGCAGGTGGCGGATGAATAGGCCATGCCAGGCAAGCTCGGTCACCACCCGCACGTCCAGCCGGTGCACCGGGTCGGCCCCGGCGTAAAGATCCTGCACGAACAACTCGCGGCCTTTCACATGGGCCAGCATGTCGGCCTTCAGGCGGGCGAAGTTCTCCGGCGTCATGGCGGCATTGTTGTCCCACCAGATGGTATTCTCGGTTGCCGGTGTGCGGACCACGAACTTGTCCTTCGGCGACCTGCCGGTGAACTGCCCGGTCGAACACAGGAACGCACCGCCGTTGCTAAGCCGCCCTTCGCCGCGCGCGACCGCGGCTTCGACCAGGGCTGCCTCGATATAGTTGTAATGGACCCGCGCCGCCCCGGTGATGCCTTGTGTCTCGATCGTGGTGAAAGCGGTGGTGTGGGTCGATGTCATCCTGCAAGCTCCCAATGCCGAAAAAGGGCGGTCAAGTTTTTGTCAAATGATGCGTCCGGGCCAAAGGACGCTTTACCAACCCGCAAGGCGGGATCTGGCTCCCTTGCTTTAACATGATGTTTTCAAATGGGAACAGCGACCCGTGTGGGCGTTAGCGCAACCATCGGCTCGTTAGCGCAATCAACTTCAGGCAGCCCGCCGCACCGTGGCCGAATTGCTGCGCCATCGGCGAATTTCGGTCGCACCTGCGCCGCTTGGGGCGGGGTGATTCGCTTTCCTGTTGATTATCCCCGCCGGACAACCGACAATATGCAAAAATAACAATAGAGCTGTGGCAGTTAGAGGGAACATCGGACATGTCGCGTATCGCCCTTGTGGACGATGACAGGAACATCCTGACGTCGGTGGCAATGACCCTTGAAGCAGAAGGCTTCGAAGTGGAGACGTATAACGACGGCCAGTCCGCGCTGGAGGCGTTCAACCGCCGGATGCCGGATATGGCGGTGCTGGATATCAAGATGCCGAGGATGGACGGCATGGACCTGCTGCAAAGGATGCGGCAGAAGACCTCGATCCCGGTGATCTTCCTCACCTCGAAGGATGACGAGATCGACGAGGTCCTGGGCCTGCGCATGGGTGCCGATGACTATGTGAAAAAGCCGTTTTCGCAGCGACTTCTGGTCGAACGCATCCGCGCGCTTTTGCGCCGGCAGGAGGCGATTTCCACCAGTGAGGTCGGCACCACCGAAGAAACCAAGATGATGGAGCGCGGTGCGCTCCGCATGGACCCGCTGCGCCACTCCGTCACGTGGAAGGGCATGGAGGTGTCGCTGACCGTCACCGAATTCCTGCTGTTGCAGGCCTTGGCCCAGCGACCCGGCTTCGTGAAGTCGCGCGATCAGCTGATGGATGTCGCCTATGACGACCAAGTTTACGTTGACGACCGGACGATCGACAGCCACATCAAGCGCCTGCGCAAGAAGATGCGTTCGGTTGACGACGATTTTACCGCTATCGAAACACTTTACGGTATCGGCTACCGCTACAACGAAGAATGATGATCTGAAAGCATGACGGCGGCACCGCGGGTTGGGATGGAGGAATATCGGCCGAAAC
>LNFM01012466.1_pt1 | contig 24099 bp, 17 predicted proteins | sample 596031 | NCBI WGS metagenome assembly LNFM01 (sample SAMN04254537, study PRJNA301005) | activated carbon metagenome | isolation source: dual media filters at the Ann Arbor, Michigan drinking water treatment plant | place: USA: Ann Arbor | reverse complement strand
TGTGGGTCAGCCTGCAGATGGCGCTGCCGCTGTTCGTGCTGCAGGTCTTCGCCAGCACGGCCTTCGCGCTGCTGCTGGTGATGTTCAGGCACACCCGGCTCGACTTCTGGGGCGTGGTGAGCTGCGTGCTGATGCTGTCGATCTCCAGCCTCTTCTACATCATCGTCGGCCAGTACCTGTTCTCGCGCGTGCTGAAGCTGGCGCCCATCTCGGGCTATGCGCCGGGCCTGGACGCCGTGAAGTTCCTGCTGCTGCCCATCGGGCTGTCGCTCATCGCCCGGCTGGGCGGCGAGGCGCGCCTGTACCGCGCGATGTTCCTCGAGGAGATCGGCAAGGACTACGTGCGCACGGCGCGGGCCAAGGGCCTGGCCGAAGGCGCGGTGATGGTCGGGCACGTGCTGCGCAACGCGCTCATCCCCATCATCACCAGTGCCGGCAGCTACCTGCCCTACGTCTTCCTGGGCAGCCTGGTCTTCGAGAGCTTCTTCGGCCTGCCGGGCCTGGGGGCCTACGTCATCGAGGCCATCGGCAAGCGTGCGCACGATGGTGTTCCTGGGCTCGCTGCTCTACATCGCGACCTACATGCTGATCGACGTCGCCTACACCTGGGTCGATCCCCGGGTGCGGCTGGGGTGAGCCCGATGCCGAAGTTCGTACTGCTCTGGACCGACGCGGCCATCTGGCTGCTGGTGGCCGCCATCGCGGCCTATGCGGTCACCGTGATCCGCAAGCCCCTGCTGGCGGCCAACTGGCGCAAGGTCTTCCACGATGCGCCGGCCCTGGCCTCGTCCATCGTGCTGCTGCTGTGCCTGGCCATCACGCTGCTGGACAGCGTGCATTTCCGCCCGCTGCTGCCCCCGGCGGCCGGCACGACCAACGCCGCGCCGGCCTACGACACGCGCACGCGGTCGTTGCTCGACGTGCTGATGGGCGACCTGGTGGCCGCGCGCGAAGCCACCTACTCGCGCCCCCTGTCCTACCTGGGCTTCACCAAGGAGTCGAAGCTGGTCGACGGTGAACTGCAGCGCGTGGCGCCCCGGCTGGTGTACGGCGGCGCGCACCTGAAGAACCCCGAGACCGAATGGCTGGGCGACATCGCCCGGCGCAGCGCCCTCGGGCTGCTGTGGGGCGTGCTGGGGGCCGCAGTCGTCAGCGCCCTGCTGGTGGCGGCCATCGCCCGCACGACGCGGCAGCCCTTCGCCGCCACCGCAGCGCGCATCTGGCGCCGCGAGGGCGCCGTGCCCTGGCGCGCCGCGGTGTTCACGATCTGGGCCATCGGCGTGCTGGCCGGGCCGGCCTCGATGCTGTCGGGGCCGTACCACCTGCTGGGCACCGACCTCACCGGCAACGACGTGCTGTACCAGTCGCTGAAGAGCATCCGCACGGCCTTCGTCATCGGCACGCTGGCCACGGTGGCCACGCTGCCGCTGGCCGTGGTGCTGGGGCTGCTGGCGGGCTACTTCCGCGGCTGGGTCGACGAGGTCATCCAGTACCTCTACACCGTGCTGTCGTCGGTGCCCAACGTGCTGCTCATCGCCGCCTGCGTGCTGATGGTGCAGGTCTTCCTCGACAAGAACCCCGACCTCTTCGAGACCGGTGCCGAACGGTCCGACCTCAAGCTCTTCCTGCTGTGCGCCGTGCTGGGCCTGACGGGCTGGGCCGGCCTGTGCCGGCTGCTGCGCGGCGAGACCATGAAGCTGCGCGAGCTGGAATACGTGCAGGCCGCCACGGCCTTCGGCGTGAGCCACGGCCGCATCATGCTGCGCCACATCTTCCCCAACGTGGCGCACCTGATGCTGATCGTCACCGTGCTCGAGTTCTCGTCGCTGATCCTGTACGAAGCCGTGCTGTCCTACGTCGGCGTCGGCGTCGACCCGTCGATGAACAGCTTCGGCGGGATGATCAACCTGGCGCGCAACGAGATGAGCCGCGACCCGGTGGTGTGGTGGAGCTTCGCCGCGGCCTTCGGCTTCATGGTGACCCTGGTGCTGGCCGCCAACCTCTTCGCCGACGGCGTGCGCGACGCCTTCGATCCGCGCGCACGGGTGTTCCGCCGGCGCCGGCTGCCGTCACTTCGGAAGGCGGGCTGAGCATGCTGCAGATCGACGACCTCCATGTCGAACTCGACGCCGATGCCGGCCTCGTGCGGGCCATCGACGGGCTGCGCCTGTCCATCGAGCGTGGCGAGACCTTCGCGCTGGTCGGCGAGTCGGGCTGCGGCAAGAGCATGACGGCGCTGGCGCTGATGCGCCTGCTGCCCGAGAACGGCACCATCGCCGCCGGCGACGTGCACCTCGGGCAGGGCAGCGAGGGGCCTGCCCGAGTCGCAGATGCGCTCGGTGCGCGGCGGGCGCATCGGCATGATCTTCCAGGAGCCGTCGACCAGCCTGAACCCGGTGATGCGCATCGGCGACCAGATCGTCGAAGCGATCGAGACGCACACCGCGCTGCGCGGTGCCGCAGCGCGCGCCAAGGCCATCGACTGGCTGCGTCGCGTCGGCATCCCCGAGCCCGAACGCCGCATCGACGAGTACCCGTTCCGCATGAGCGGCGGCCAGAAGCAGCGCGTGATGATCGCCATGACGCTGGCTGCCGAGCCCGACTTCCTGGTGGCCGACGAACCCACCACGGCGCTGGACGTCACCATCCAGGCGCAGATCCTCGACCTGCTGCGCGACCTGCAGCGCGAGCACCGCATGGGCCTGCTGCTCATCACGCACGACCTCGCGGTGGTGTCGGGCATGGCGCACCGCGTGGCGCTGATGTACGCCGGGCAGATCGTCGAGGTGGCGCGCGCGGCGGAGTTCTTCGCCGCGCCGAAGCATCCCTATGCTCAGGCGCTGCTGCGTGCGCTGCCCGGGGCAGGGCGGCGCGACGAACCGCTGGAGGCCATCGCCGGCACCGTGCCGCCGCTGTGGCAGCGTTTCGAAGGCTGCCGCTTCGCGCCGCGCTGCGCCCGGGCGATGCCGCGTTGCGTGTCCGGCGAGCCGCCGTTGCTCGACGTCGGCGCGGGGCACCAGGTGCGCTGCGTCCTCTTCGACGGCGGCCCGGTGACGGCGCCCCTGACGTCGACCATGCCCCAGACCGTGGCGCCGGTGCCGCGCGGGCCAGGCCCTGCGGACATGGCGGCGCAAGCCGCTGCGCCCGGCGGGGCACCGCTGCTCGACGTGCAGGCCCTGAAGGTGCGCTTTCCGGTCAAGGGCGGACTCTTGCAGCGCACCGTCGGCTACTTCGACGCCGTCGGCGGGGTGTCCTTCAGCGTGGCGCGCGGCCAGACGCTGGCGCTGGTGGGCGAGTCGGGCTGCGGCAAGACGACCACCGGCAAGGCCATCGTGCAGCTGCTGCGCGGCACGGCGGCCCTCGAAGGCCGCGCCTTGCTCGACGGACGCAATCTCTTCGAGCTGACGGGCCCCGAGCTGCAGGCGGCCCGGCGCGATGTGCAGATCATCTTCCAGGACCCCTTCGCCTCGCTCAACCCCCGCATGCGCGTGGCCGAGTTGCTCGACGAGGGCCTGGCCGCCCTGCAGCCCGACCTGACCGCCGCCGACCGCCGGCAGCGCATCGAAACCCTTACGGCCCGTGTGGGTCTGCGGCGCGACGCGCTGGACCGCTATCCGCACGAGTTCTCGGGCGGCCAGCGGCAGCGCATCGCCATCGCGCGGGCGCTGGCTGTGCAACCCCGTTTGATCATTTGTGACGAACCCACTTCTGCGCTCGACGTGTCGGTCCAGGCCCAGATATTGAATCTGTTGCGCGAACTGCAGCGGGAGATGGGTGTCTCTTACCTCTTCATCACGCACAACATCGGCGTCGTCGAGTACATCGCCGACCACATTGCCGTGATGCGCAGCGGGCGGATCGAGGAGCAGGGGACTTGTGCAGACGTGCTGGCCAGCCCGGCCGCCCCCTATACGCGGGATCTGCTGGCCGCCGTGCCGCGGTTGCAGGGCGTCTGAAGCGGAAAAGCGCCCGCCAGGGCTGTTGTATCGAGCCAACGTCGGACTTTCCTGAGTTTTCGACGTTCACCTCCGCTTCACAATTCGCCCACACGAAGTCGCGCAGGGCGTGTTACGGGGCGTTGCTCGCCACCTGCGACTGTTTCCTCTTTTCTCTTTCAGGAGCTCTTCCTCATGTTCAGGAAAACGAAGCTAGGCCGCAGCATTACCCTGGCGCTCGGCGGCACGCTGGCGCTGACCGCCTTCGAAGGTCTGGCCCAGACGGGGGACCGCGTCGAGATCACCGGTTCGCTGATCCGTCGCATCGATGGCGAGCAGGCTCTGCCGGTCGTCACGCTGAAGTCGGAAGACCTGCAAAAGCAGGGCGTGACCAACGCCGAGCAGGCCGTCCGGTTCATCACCCAGCAGCAGGGCGGCACGGTGGCGTCCGGCTCGGTGAGCAGCACCAACGGCGCGGCGTCCTACGCCAACCTGCGCAACCTCGGTGCCGGTCGCACGCTCGTGCTGTTGAACGGCAAGCGCGTGGTTAACAACCCCTTCTCGAGCACCGCCGTCGACCTGAACACGCTGCCGATGGCCGCGGTCGACCGCATCGAGACGCTGCCTGACGGCGCCTCGGCCACCTACGGCACCGACGCCATCGCGGGCGTCATCAACTTCATCACCAAGCGCGACTACAAGGGCGGCGCCATCGGCGTCACCGCGCAGGTCACGGAAGCCGGCGGCGGCGACGTGTACAGCGGCAGCGTGGTGGGCGGCATCGGCGACCTGGGCACCCAGGGCTGGAACGTCTTCGGCAGCCTGAACATCCGTCAGCAGAAGCCCATGGGCGGCCTGGAGCGTGAGTTCTCACGCACCTCGTACATCCCCGAGCGCGGCTTCAATGGCCTGAGCCCGACGACCTTCCCGGCCAACTACAGCCAGACCGTGGGCGGCCGCACGATCATCGCCAACACCAACCCGTCGCTGCCCAACTGCGACCCGCCGACGTCGCTGTTCGCGCCGCAGCCTGTGGTGGGCCTGGGCACCACGCGCTGCGGTGCCGACACGCAGACGTACACGCAGACCGTGCCCGACCAGGACCAGAAGTCGGCGTTCCTGCGCGGCTCGCTGGCTCTCGGCGCGAACCACGTTGCTTCGCTGGAGTACTTCAAGTCGGTCAACAAGCTGACCTCATTCATCGCCCCGTCGCCCGAAGGCGGCCTGACGATGCCGCCGACCAGCCCGTTCTACCCGGGCAACGGCATCACCCCGATCACGAACACTGCGCTTGATCGCACGCAGCCGATCTCCATCGCCTGGCGGACCACGGCGCTGGGCTCGCGTTCAGGCGTGCAAGAGAACAACACCGACCGCATCGTGGCCGGCTTGGAAGGCACGTTGGCCGGCTGGGACTACAACGTCGCGTTGCTGAAGTCGAACTCGAAGATCACCAACGACTTCCTGAACGGCTATCCGGGCACCACCGGCCTGCTCAACGGCATTCGCGGGCTGAACGGCGCGCCCTGGCTCAACCCCTTTGGTGCGCAGACCGCTGCGGGCCAGGCCTACCTCGAGTCGATCGAGGTGCTGGGCCGCGTGCAGGAGGGTGAGGGCAACCTCGAAAGCGTGACCGCCTCGGTCAGCCGCAGCCTGTTCAAGCTGCCTGGCGGCAATGCGTCCATCGCCCTGGCCGGTGAGTTCCGCAAGGAAGACATGGTCTACCGCACCAACGTGCCGCTGGTCAGCCAGGCGGCCAGTTCCGGCCTGGCCGGTGCCGGTGCGCTGCGTGAAGGCGAACGCGATATCAAGGCTCTGGCGCTCGAGCTGAACCTGCCGCTGTTGAAGGGCCTGGACGTCGGCTTGTCGGTGCGCACGGACAAGTACAGCGACTTCGGCAACGCTAGCAACCCGAAGGTCTCGCTGCGCTACGCGCCCAACAACATGCTGTTGCTGCGCGGCTCGGCCAACACCGGCTTCTCGGCGCCGGCGTTGACCGATCTCTACCTGCCCAACTCGACGACGTTCACGGCGGCCCGTTTCAACGACCCGGTGCTGTGCCCGAACGGCGTGCCGGCGGCCAACGGCGTGCCGGCGCGCGATTGCGGCATCCAGTTCCAGCGTCTGACCGGCGGCAACCCCGACCTGACGGCTGAGGAATCGCGTGCCTGGACCGTCGGCTTCGTGGTGCAGGCCACGTCGCAGATCAGCTTCGGCCTGGACTATTGGCACTACTACGTGAAGAACTCGTTCGGCGCGATCTCTGCCGAGTCGATCTTCGGCGATCCGGTCAAGTGGGCCAACCTGTTCGTGCGCTGCAGCCAGGCTCCGGCCGACCGCCAGGCTGCCATCGGCGCCTGCCGTACGCCCGGCGGCGACCCGCTGGCCTACGTGCTGACCACGAACCAGAACCTGGGTGACTACGAGACGAGCGGCGTCGACATCCAGTTCAACTGGAACAGTGGCGCGACCTCCATGGGCCGGTTCGGCGCTGCGGTCCGCGGCACCTACGTCCAGAAGTACCTGTTCCAGGAACAGGCCGGTGGCCCGTGGTACGGCCCGCTGGGCAACTTCACCGCCCAGTTCACGCAGTCGGGCAGCGCGGGCCCGGCCATCCGCTACACGCAGGTCACCAACTTCACGTGGGATTCGGGCCCGTGGTCGGCCGGCCTGGCCAACCGCTTCCTGCGCGGGTACCGTGACCAGAACGCCGTGCCTGCACCGTTCAACAACAACTACGTCGGCGACTACTCGCTGTGGGACCTCTCGGTGTCGTACAAGGGCATCAAGGGTCTGACGCTCGCCGGCTCGGTGCTGAACCTGCGTGACAGCGACCCGCCGTTCTCGAACCAGGTCAGCCGCTTCCAGGCACGTGGCTACGACGACCGTTTCCACAACCCGCTGGGCCGCACCTATCAGGTCAGCGCCCGCTACGAGTTCTGATATCGGCTGGGCTGAGTCCTTCAGCCCGTACCGGGGCCCCCGCGAGCGATCGCGGGGGCCTTTTCGCTTTCGGGACGCTGGATGCCGGGCAGTGTCCAGCGCCTCAGCTTCAGCGGAGCGCGGCAGGCGCCTGCTCGGCCTGGGAGACGCTTATCACCACGACGCCACTTTGGGAGCGCCGCGTTGAAAACCGTTGCGCAAACGACTCGCTGGCACTTTCCCGATGGCAACGTCACATGGCGGCAACCGACAATCCATCCACAAAGTCCGTCAGGTCATTTCCGTGCGCCGATCGGTGCACCGCGGGAGCCGACGGACGACCGTTGTTCAACCCCCTTCAGGAGAGTACATGTTCAAGAGAACCCGCATGTTCAACGCCGTCCTCGTGACGCTGGGTGGGGCGCTGCTGTTCGGCGCCGGCGCCGTGTCCGCGCAAGGCAACCAGCGCGTCGAGATCACCGGCTCGTCGATCAAGCGTGTCGACGCCGAGTCCTCGCTGCCCGTCACCGTGCTGAAGGTCGAAGACCTGGCCCGCACCGGGGTCACCACCGTCGAGCAGGCCCTGCAGCGCCTGTCGTCCAACCAGTCGAACTTCGGCGTCAGCCAGTCGATCGGTGCCACCACCGGCGGCAAGGCCGAGGCCGACCTGCGCGGCCTGAGCGGCCCCACCGGCAGCAACGCCAACAAGACCCTGGTGCTGCTGAACGGCCGCCGCCTTGCCAACCACTCGTTCGACGCCGCGGCCGTCGACCTGAACGCCATCCCGCTGGCCGCTGTCGACCGCATCGAAGTGCTGCGTGACGGCGCCTCGGCGCTGTACGGCACCGACGCCATCGGCGGCGTGATCAACTTCATCCTGCGCCGCGACTTCCAGGGCGTGGACGTCAGCGCCTCGCTGACCCAGGCCGATGGCAGCGCCGGATCCACCAAGCGCGCCAGCATCGTCACCGGCTTCGGCTCGCTGTCGCAGCAGGGCTTCAACCTGATGGCCGTGCTCGACTGGCGCAAGCAGAACGTGCTGGCCGCCGTCGACCGCGGCTTCGGCTCCACCGGCATCCTGGGCACGACCCGCAACGACATCACGGCCGGCACCAGCGGCACGGCCTACCCGGGCGACGTCGGCGGCTTCGAGCCGTCGGCCCCGAACTGCGATCCCCCGTTCTCGGTGCCGCGCAACACCACGCCGTCGAACGGTGGCGCCTTCAACAGCTGCCGCTACGACTTCACCAAGTCGATCGACCTGATCCCCGCCAACGAACAGCTCACCGGGCTGCTGCGCGGCTCGATGGCGCTGGGCAAGGACAACACGGTGTCGGCCGAGTACATGCGCGCCAACAACAAGGCGACGTCCCGCGTGGCCCCGGCGCCCACCAGCCACCTGATTCCCGCCACCAGCCCGTTCTTCCCGGCTGGCGCGCCCCGCACGTCGATCCCCAACATCCGGACCGCTGACCCCAACGACACGGTGCTGGGCGGCGTCGTCAACTGGCGCCAGGTGCCGGCCGGCAAGCGCACCAGCGGCGACGACACCACCACCGAGCGCGCGATGATCGAGCTCGAAGGTTCTCGCGGCGGCATGGACTACCGCGCCGCCTTCGGCACCTCGAAGAACAAGAGCACGGCATCGGTCAAGGAAGGCTATGTCAACGACAGCCTGATCCAGGACGGCGTCTGGTCGGGTGCCATCAACCCGTTCGGCACCCACACTGCGGCGAACTTCGGCCAGACGGCTGCCGGCGTGGCCGCCATAGCCGCGGCGCAGGTCGTGGCGCCGACACTCATCGGGTCCAGCAAGGTCGACTTCTTCGACGCCCGTGTTTCGATGGACCTGTTCAAGATGGCGGGCGGGAGTGCTGCTGCAGCCTTCGGCCTCGAGCATCGCAAGGAGAAGTCGACGTACGAGGCGACTGACATCACCGCCGAGCTGAGCAGTCTGGGTGTCGACCCCGACAGCGACACCTCGGGCAGCCGCAAGGTCAGTGCCTTGTTCGCCGAACTGAACCTGCCGGTGGCCAAGGGCCTGGACGTCACGCTGGCCGGCCGCTTCGACAAGTACAACGACTTCGGCAGCACCTTCAATCCGAAGATCGGCGTGCGCTACCAGCCGACCAAGCAACTGCTGCTGCGCGGCTCGGCGAACAAGGGCTTCCGTGCCCCGACCCTGTACGAGATCTTCCAGCCGCAGTCGTTGAGCTTCACCAGCGACAACTACGACGATCCGGTGCTGTGCCCGAACGGCAACCCCGTGGCCGGCGCGTCGGCCGGCGTGGTCTGCGGCCAGCAGGTGCTGCAGCGCTCGGTGGGACCGGTCGGTGGCGGCAAGCCGTCGTCCGCCCTGGCGCCCGAGAAGTCGAACTCGTTCTCGGCCGGTATCGTGTTCGAGCCGATGAACAACCTGTCGGTCAGCCTCGACTACTTCCAGCTGAAGATCAAGAACCTGATCGGCGGCCTGCCCGAGCAGGAGATCTTCGCCAGCGCCAGCAAGTACCAGTCGCGCTTCATCCGCTGCAGCCAGATCCCGGCCTCGGGTTCGGGCCTGACGCGGGCCAGCATCGACACCTGCCTGAACTTCCCCGCCTTCGACCCGATCGCCTACATCGACGTGCCCACCGAGAACCTCGGCGAGTTGCACACGAACGGCATCGACATCGGCGTGAACTGGCGTTCGGCTGCTTCGTCGATGGGCGTGTTCGCGGTGTCGCTGGAAGGCACCTACCTGACGAAGTACAAGTACCAGCGTGAGAACGGTGGTGCCTTCATCAACGCGGTGGGCCGCTATTCCGACAACGCACCGGTGTTCCGCTGGCAGCACGTGCTGTCGCTGAACTGGTCGAAGGGCCCGTGGAGCGCGACCCTGGGTCAGCGCTTCAAGAGCGCCTACGAAGACCAAGGCGGTGGCTCTGAAGTCGGCGAGTACATGATCCATGACGCTTCGGTCACCTGGACCGGCATCAAGAACCTGACGCTGACCGCCGGCATCGGCAACCTGTTCGACAAGGATCCCCCGCTGTCGGTGCAGGCCACGACCTTCCAGCGTGGCTATGACCCGCGCTTCACCGATCCGATGGGCCGCACCTACCAGCTGCGCGCCGGCTACAAGTTCTGATGTAGCAAGCTGCATCGCACCGGCCCGCAAGGGCCGGTGCCTGCCTAGAAGGGCCGGCTCTGCCGGCCCTTTTTCATGGCGCGCCCGCGCCCGACCGGCCACCAAAGGGCGATACAGTTCGAAGCTGGCCCTGCGCGGCGTCCTGCCGCACCGTCGTGGCGCGCTCGCCCCGAGCGTCCGCCCCCGGCCTGTCCACCGTCCCCGCCTGCCTCGATGTCCGCCGATCTCTTCGACCCGCCCCCGCCCGATCCCGTCGATTCCCTGGCCCTGGCCGACTACGCCGAACGCGCCTACCTCGAATACGCCCTGAGCGTCGTCAAGGGCCGCGCGCTGCCCGACGTCTGCGACGGCCAGAAGCCGGTGCAGCGCCGCATCCTCTATGCCATGGAGCGCATGGGGCTGGCCTTCACCACGGCCGGCGGCCCCAAGCCCGTGAAGAGCGCGCGCGTGGTGGGCGACGTGCTGGGCCGCTTCCACCCGCACAGCGACCAGGCCGCCTACGACGCCATGGTGCGCATGGCGCAGGGCTTCTCGCAGCGCTACCCGCTGGTCGACGGCCAGGGCAACTTCGGTAGCCGTGACGGCGACGGCGCTGCGGCCATGCGCTACACCGAGGCGCGCCTGGCGCCCATCGCGCGGCTGCTGCTCGACGAGATCGACGAAGGCACGGTCGATTTCCAGCCCAACTACGATGGCTCGACCATCGAGCCGCGCCAGCTGCCCGCACGCCTGCCCTTCGCGCTGCTGAACGGCGCCAGCGGCATCGCCGTGGGCCTGGCCACCGAGATCCCCAGCCACAACCTGCGCGAGGTGGCAGCGGCCGCCGTGGCCTTGATCCGCGACGAGAGGCTCGCCGACGACGCGCTCTACGCGCTGCTGCCCGGCCCCGATTTCCCCGGCGGCGGGCAGATCATCAGCAGCCACGCCGACATCCGCGACGCCTACGCCAGCGGCCGCGGCAGCCTGAAGGTGCGCGCGCGCTGGAAGATCGAGGACCTCGCGCGCGGCCAGTGGCAGCTGGTCGTCACCGAACTGCCGCCCGGCACCAGCTCGCAGAAGGTGCTGGAAGAGATCGAGGAGCTCACCAACCCCAAGGTCAAGGCCGGCAAGAAGGCGCTGAGCGCCGAGCAGGTGCAACTGAAGGCCTCGATCCTCGCCGTGCTCGATGCCGTGCGCGACGAGTCGGGCAAGGAAGCCGCGGTGCGGCTGGTCTTCGAGCCCAAGACCCGCACGGTCGAACAGGCCGAGCTGATCACCACGCTGCTGGCGCAGACCAGCCTGGAAACCAGCGTGCCGGTGAACCTGACGATGGTCGGCCGCGACGGCCGGCCGACGCAGAAGAGCCTGCGTCAGATGCTGGTGGAGTGGGTCGGCTTCCGCCAGGTGACGGTGCAGCGCCGCTCGCAGCACCGCCTGGACAAGGTGCGCGACCGCATCCACGTGCTCGAAGGCCGGCAGCTGGTGCTGTTGAACATCGACGAGGTGATCCGCATCATCCGCAACGCCGACGAGCCCAAGCCGGCGCTCATCGCGCGCTTCCAGCTCAGCGACCGGCAGGCCGAGGACATACTCGAGATCCGGCTGCGCCAGCTGGCGCGGCTGGAGGCGATCAAGATCGAGCAGGAGCTGAAGTCGCTGCGCGAAGACGCCGCGAAGCTGGAAGAGATCCTGGGCAGCCCGGCGGCGCTGAAGCGCACGCTGATCAAGGAGATCGAGGCCGACGCGAAGGCGCACGGCGACGAGCGCCGCACGCTGATCCAGGCCGACAAGCGCGCGGTGGCCGAGATCAAGGTGGTCGACGAGCCGGTGACGGTGGTGGTGAGCCTGAAGGGCTGGGTGCGTGCGCTGAAGGGCCACGAGATCGACCCCGCCACGCTGCAGTTCAAGGCCGGCGATGCGCTGTACGGCACCTTCCCCTGCCGCAGTGTCGACACGCTGCTGGTCTTTGGCACGGCGGCCAAGGGCAGCGGGCGCGTCTACACCGTGGCCGTCAGCGGGCTGCCGGGCGGGCGCGGCGATGGCCAGCCCATCACCACGCTGATCGACCTCGAGGCCGGCACGCAGCCGGCGCACTACTTCGCGGGTGCGGCCGACAGCACGCTGCTGCTGGCCAACACCGGTGGCTTCGGCCTGCTGGCCAAGGCCGGCGACATGCACGGCCGCAACAAGGGCGGCAAGGCCTTCCTGACGCTGGAGGACGCCGACCGCGTGCTGCCGCCGGTGGTGGTGCCGCCCGCGCACACGCAGGTGGCCTGCCTGGCGATGGACGGCCGCCTGCTGGTGTTCCCGCGGGACGAGCTGAAGCTGCAGCCCAATGGCGGCCGCGGCCTCACGCTGATGGACGTCGACGCCAAGACGCCGCTGATCTCGGTGGCCACCTGCGCAGAGCAACTGAAGGTGCTGGGCAGCGGCCGCGGCGGCAAGCCCAAGGAAGAGGTGCTGAAGACCGCCGGCCTGGCCGAGCACGCCGGCAAGCGCGCGCGCAAGGGGCGCAAGGTCGACGGCCTGGTGAAGGCGCTGCGCGTCGTGTGACGGCTCCCGCCCTGCCATTGTGGCGGCAGCGTGAATACATGCTGCTGTGGAGCGGCCAGGTGGTCACCACCCTGGGCGCGCAGGCCTCCAGCATCATCTACCCGCTGCTGATCCTGGCGCTCACCTCGTCGCCGGCGCAGGCGAGCCTGGCCACGGCCCTGCGCATCGTGCCCTACCTGCTGCTGAGTCTGCCGGTCGGCGCGCTGATCGACCGCTGGGACCGCCGCCGCGTGATGATCGTCTGCCACGTGGCGCGTGGTGCGGCCATCGCCACGCTGCCGCTGGCCATGGCCTTCGATGCGCTCACCGTGGCCCACATCTACGTCGTGGCGGTCCTCGAAGGCGCGCTGCACGTCTTCTTCAACATCGCCGAGACCGCCGCGCTGCCGCGCGTGGTGGACAAGGCCGAGCTGCCGCAGGCCACGGCGCAGAACCAGGCCGGATTCGCTGCCGCCACCGTGGTCGGGCCGGCGCTGGGCACCTGGCTCTACCAGGTCGCGGGCAAGGGCGTGCCCTTCGTGGTCGACACGGTCACCCATGTGCTGGGCGCGCTGGCGCTGTGGCGCATGCGCACGTCGTTCACGCCGGCGCCGGTGATCAAGCGGCCCGACCTGCGAGCCGAGGTCGTCGAAGGCCTGCGCTGGCTGTGGCACCACCGGCTGATCCGCGACATGGCGCTCATCACCGGCGGCCTGAACTTCCTGTCCACCGCCACGCCGCTGCTGCTGATCGTGCTGGCCAAGGAGCAGGGCGCCAGCGAGGCGCAGATCGGCCTGGTGTTCTCCATCGGCGGCCTGGGCGCCATCCTGGGCGCGCTGGTGGGCGGGCAGATCCAGCGCCGATGTGATCATCGGCACCATCGCGCTGCAGGCGCTGCTGTTCCCGTTCTATGCGCTGGCGCCGGGTCCGGTGTGGCTGGGCGTGGTCTACGCCGGCATCATGTTCTTCGGGCCGGTCTTCAACGTCGTGCAGTTCAGCTACCGCATCTCGATGATCCCCGACAGCCTGCAGGGCCGGGTGAACAGCGGCTTCCGGCTGATCTGCTTCTCGATGAACCCGGTGGGCGCGGCCCTGTGCGGGCTGACGCTGGAGTGGTGGGGTACGACAGCCACCGTGGCGGTGTTCTCGGCCTTCTACCTGGCCCTGACGGTGGGCACCTGGATGGACGATGTGGTGCGCAAGGCGCCGCGGCATGCGCCGGCGGTGGCGGTGGAACTGCGCTGAGCCGAAGCAGGGGAGGCGACGGGGTTGGCCGGGCGGCCAGGCTTCGATGCCGTCACCCGTCTGACCTGCGAGTGTGCGGGCGGCGCAACTACTCCAGGATCGCCTCGTCAATCGCCTGCCCGTCTCGGTGCACTGCGCATACGAGGTTCTCCAGTGCGACCAAACCGGAGATGTCACCGGTGAAATAGGGCACCCAGCATTCGATGCGATAGGCCGAGGTGGGCTTGACCGTGCCCAAGGGATCGAGATCCTCCGCCTCCCCGAACTCGAGGTCGAACGCGCCCAGGATATTCAACTGCATCCATCCACTGAGAGCTTCCTCGACGCGCGTCAGCACCGCAGGCTGCACTTCGTCGACGAACGCCAGGTCCAGATGAAGGTTCTTGGACTTGTCGACTCCCGGCGTGCTCCAGTCAAAACCCGGATCGTCATCGCGCAAGCTTTTTGGCACCGCATCGAGCACGGCCAGCAGGGGCTGAGCGACGCCGACGCCGGCGGCTTCGATCAGCACCGCGCGCAAGGGCTCCAGCGCATCGTGGTTCTTGCGCAGCAGTGCCAGCAGGTGGGCCCAAGCCGCCAGCGGAAGGTTCTCGACCCGGGCCTGAAGTTCATGTGCGCCTTGCGGTCCTGCCGTCAGCGGCGAAAGGTCGGTCCATCGGGCCGGCAAGCTGGCGTCAAGCGTGAACATCTGAGCGTTGACCGCCTGCGCAAACAAGCCCAGCAGGCTGATTGCACCAGCGAGGTCGGCGCCTGACAGGTCGTCATCGTCTTCGGGCTCGGGCAAGAGCACAACGCGCACAGATCCTGTGCACGCAGAGTCTGGCAGGCGCAGCGTAACGGCGAACGGCAGGGTGGACATCTTCAGGTCGGCTGGGTGTAGAAGCGATTCATCCACGCGATGGTGTCTTCGCGTGAACCGTTCACGACGCTCGATTGAATGGTCAGTGTCGAACGGACTGGCGCCAGCAGTGCACCTACCGCGTAGTACGCATCGAGTCGCTCCTGCTCGTTCACGTCACCCAACAACGGGGTCGGTCCGGCCTGGAACAATGCGCCGTGAGGCAATCGATGCATGACCACGGGCTCGTGGACTCGGGCTGCAACGGCATCCCATCCGCCCAACCGATCCAGATCTGCCGTGCTGACCACGGTCAGCCAGTTGACGGTGGGTACGCCGTCCAACTTTCGATAGCGCCACGCATGGATCAGGTTGACGCCTTTGAAGCGGCCAGCTACCGGCGTGGTGAGCTGATCATTTCCATTGATGTAGACATCCACGTAGTTGAATGAAAAGCCGCCAAAACCAGAACGGAACTTGGCGCCTGCGATCGCTTCGATGCACAGCCGAACATACGCGGCAGGGTCGGCGACCACTTCTTCGATGGTCAAGCCAAAGCGTTGGTAGCTCAACCCTGTCACATGGGCATCCACAAAGACATCAGACTTGTCATGCTCGCCGCCTTGCAGCAACGTGACCTGGTTGATCCCGCCGAAGTCCAATTGCTCGATCGGCATGTAGCCCCCCTCTTCAACGGGAAAGCGGATTGCATTGGGCAGGCCCTTGACCTGCGCATGTCTGAGCGAGTAGGCAAACAAGTCCAGCGAGTCGCGCTTGAGCTTGCTGCGCTTGGACGATTCGCTCTTGGAAAAGAAGTTGATGCGGGGCTGGATGGCCTCCACCATCGCCCAGTAGCTCTTCTCAATTTCTGAAAGGCCGGCGCCTTCTTCGGCGTTGTCGAGCGTCTCATACCAGAACATGAACTCGATACAGGCGGTAAACAGCCGCCGGTTGTTCCAGACCTCGTTGAACTGGCGCAGCTTGCTGTAGGGGTCGGTCATTGAAAACTCCTCGATCGCTTGGCTACTTGGGCTTGCACTTGCATTCTTCATTCTTCACGGCGTGAACCTTGTCGCCGTCGCCCACGGCCTCGTCATACAACTCCTTCTGCCCCGGCTGCCAGTCGTCCTGATAACCCGGAAGCTTCCGTCCGTTGCCGTCCACCATGGGATCTCGGTCAAACTTGAAGTCGTAGATTTCGGTCGGTTTGCCCGTCGTGGGGTCCACCTTGGCCATGTCAGGGCGGATGTCGTAGGTGTTGAACTTGCTGGTGTCGTAGGCCTGCAGCATTTTGCCCACCTCCTGGACGGCGTCGTAGGCTGCCATGCCGATGTCGACAACGTCCAGCGCCGTGCTGATGACGTTCAGGCCGGGAACGAACTTTATGAGGAGTTTCTTGCCGGCACTCTTGGCAAAATTCTTGCCGGTCTTCTCCGCAGCTTCGGCCAAGGCCGTCTTCATCAGACGTCCCTTGATGGCATCCAGGGCAACAGGAATCCTCCCAGCTTTCTTGGCAGCGTTGTCTACCACCTGACCAATTTTCGTTGCGTGCAGAAACTTGCCCTCCTTGACCAGCCCATTCAATCCCGGGTGCTTTTTGGCCAGTTCGCGCGCTCTCTTGGAATAGTCGAATCGCTCCACTGGAGGCTTCCTGGCCTTGGCGTCCATTCCCTCCTGCCGCACCGTGCAGAACACTTCGCACGCCGCCTTCATCAGCGGGTCTTTGCCGGTATAGCCTGACAGGCTGGCCTGCAACTCGCCGGCGAGGCTCGCCGTATTCCGATGATTCATGAACATCTTGTCGGTCAACCGACAAGCTGGCTTCTTCTCGAAGAAGACGCTCGGGGAGTAGGTGATCCAGTCGGCCTCGGCCTTGTTCGTGCCCGAGACAACACCGCCCATCGAACCACCCTCGTCGAAGATGGAGACAGCGAACTCCGAGCCGAAGTTGGCCACCATGTGGCCGCCGTCGGCGAAGCAAGTGGTCGTGCTCTTGACCAGGTCCTTGGAGAACGCCCGGTTCTTGTAGGGGATCGGGATGCCCTTGTCGGGCGTCTTGCAGACGTCAGGCAGCGTGTTGTCGACAACGCCCCCGCTGCCCTTGTGGCACAGGCTCAGGCCGTTGACGTTGATCGAGACGCTCATGTCGCTGCCCTCTGCGGCGCTCGCAAGACCATGGCACCCCGCAGCGCGTCGTCGCTGCTGGAAAGCACCAGGTGCGCGCGTCCGTCCGACTGTCGCCGGCATTGCCAGAGGCAAGCAACTCATCAAGATTCATGGTCGGACTTTCATCTTGGTGATGGAATGAATCCCATGCAAGCGTCAGACTTCAGGTCGACCGGGATGATGCGCACCAGATGGACGTCGCACGTGCGTATAAGGCCCGACCTCACGCACGCGGTTGTGCGCCACGACTACACGGTGCCCCTGCCACTGGGCTTTGGCTGAAATCTCGTGGGGCCCTGTTGCGCGTCAACGGATCGGATCGTTATCTGGATGTTGGACCCGAGTCCAGGTCTTGCCGTCGAAGTAGGCCAGGTCTTTGAAGCCAAAGCTCCAGAGAACGCCGTCCTTGGCCTCCAGCATGTGGGTATCCTTCAATTCGGGTTTCAGAGTGGTGGTGAATTTCTCAATCTTCTGGCGCTTGGGGTCGTAGGTGAAGAGGCCGACGTTCGACGCGAGGAACAATTTGTCCTGGTACCACTCCACACCAACAAAGTTTTGGTTGTCTTCTACGCTGGAGAGGTCAATGAAGCCCTTCGCCGCGTTGCCTATCAGCACAGTACCGTTGTGGCCGACCATGACGACATGTTCCGCGTCGATGACTTTGATGGCGGATAAGGACTCATCGGTCGGCATGTCCAGTTGTCGCCAGCCCTGGCCATTGAAGTGCCACACCTCATCGCCTGCGGCATAGATGTCGCTGGGCGACGAGCCTGCGATATCAAGGAAGTCGATCGAGTCGTTGTCTTCAAGCCATTGGTCGAAGGCTTCACCTTCGTCGTCAGGGGGGTCGCCGGCAGGTGGTTGGCGCATCGCGCCAGCGACGTTGCGCCATTGGCCGGCGGCCAGGTCGTGACCGTCCCAGAAGAAGCGGTAGACCTGGCGGTTCATCCCGCAAACGTACAGGCTGTCGCCAATGACCCGAATGCCGTTGACATAACCAAGATCGGTAGCCGACTCGCCGAACACACCCGCTTCCGGGATCTGGAAGGTGTGGTCCGGTTTGCCGCCTGGGCCGTAGAGATTGACTTGACCTTCTCGAGACAGGACGCAGCGAAGCCGCAGTTCTTCCGAGTTAGCAACCGAAACAACAAGCCAGCCTTCGTAGTCGCTCCAAACCCAAGGCTTCGCCTTGCTCAACTTGGTGTCGTACCTGAAGACATAACTAATTTGGTAGTCTTGGCCGACCAACGAGTCGGGAAACGACGCGAATAGGATTTGAGCTGACTCGAGACAGCATGCAGCCTGAACAGTCTTGTTCTTGTCGACCTTTCTTGCCTTCATGATCACTTACCCCTCGGTCCAGTTGGATTGACGGCCTCTCTAATTGCCTCGTTTACCTTGCGCGCATCTTTGACGCCTCGTACTGCAGTGCTGTCCGGTGCTCTGACCATCTGATCCAGTTGATCCTGGATCTCCTTTCTACTGCAGCCGCCCTTGCCCGGTCCTCCGGTCGCCTTTTCGATCGCGCGGGCCGAGATTCGTTTGGCCTGACCCAGTGGCAACGTACCAGGCGTGCCGCTCGCTTTGGCGATGCGCTGCGCAACCTTATCGGTGTGCTTGTGCGCGGTGTTGTGCTCTTTGCCACTACCGCCTTCCATGCAAATGGCCGGGCCCTTGGCCAGGGATGGCAGGTCAGGAATTCTCTCAGGGCCGCCTCGCTTGGCGAGTCGCAACATCCAATCGGGCACGACGTGGTGCGCCTCTTGCCCAGCTTCGCACTCCAACTCGTCGTAAGGCACCAACTCGCAGCGCCTGCTCGGTTTGCGTCTTCCAGTCTTCTTTGCCTTGTGCCTGCCTACTGTATTCCCCGGCCCCTTGCCCCCACCTTTTGGAGCCGGTTTGGGCGCGGTCGGCTTGGGTGTGGGCTTCGGCAGCGCCTTCTTCGCTGCCTTCTTGGCCGCTGCTGTGGCTGCGCGCTTGGCGATGACTTTAGCGGCCGCACCGACGGCCACGCGCACCACGATGGCGGCAAAGATGGGCAAAGGCATGCTGTCGCCTTACCCGTGGTTGTGCGTGGTGGGGTCATCGTGTCGGCAGACATTGCAGCCCTCCACGAACACGTCCATCGACCAGAAGGCACTGTAGATCTTGCCCTGCACCTGGCCGCTGACGATGCCCTTCTTCAGCCCCTTGGTCGCACCTTCGTCGCCGCTGGAGACCTTGAAGAAGCTCACATCGCGCAGCATGATGGGCTTGCCGTTGATGAAGACACTGGTCGAGCCGTTGTCCAGGTCCGACGAGCTGCCCTTGTTGGGCCAGGGTACTGGCACGCCCGTGGCCGGTGGCGTCGGTGGGCTGAAACACACGTCGGGCGGCAGGGCCACCGCGGTCGAGCCGCTGGTCTTGGAGATGATCTGGCGCTCGTTGGCGTAGACGTCGTGGCCCATGGGATGGCTTGCCTGGTTGACAGCGCTCAGAGGTAGGTGAAGGCGATGGCCGCGCGCTGGCCATCGTCGCCGGCCAGTTGGCAAAGGCTGTTGAAACCGGGCGCATAGCCCAGGCGCTGGGCTTCGCGCAGCCAGGCCGCGGCCACAAGGCCGCTGGCGGCACCGGTGTGGCCCAGGCTCTCGGCCGGCAACCACAGCGCGGGAGCCCCACCCTCCACACAGCCCCGGAAGCTTCGCAGGTGCGCCAGGGTGTGCTCTTCGGCATAGAAGGCCTCGCCGCTCAAGTCGGCCAGGAGCAGGTCGGTGCTGTCGATGTCCTGCGCGCCGCTGGCACAAGCCAGACGCAGTGCCAGCGTCAAGGCCTGTCCGGTGTGTGGCACATCGTTGCCCAGCAGGGCGGCTTCCTGGGCCAGGCCGGCGCCGGCAAAGTACAGCTGTTCCGGGAACGCATCCGAGTCCGTCTCGAAGTCGCCGCGCATCAGCAGCAGCGCAGCGGCAGCCTGGCCGGGCACGAAGCCTTCGGCGTTGTCCGGGCCCAGGCAGCGCCGCTGCTCGCACAGCAGGGCCAGTGTCTCGGGCAGCAGAAAGCTGTCGGCTGCCGCAACCAGCACGGCCGGGGCGCCCTGCTCGTACAGCAGGCGCTGGGAATGCTGAAAAGCCGAGGCCGCCGCGACGCTGCCCTGGGCGAACACGCGCGAGCCAGCGCCGACCAGGCCATGCAGCTGCTTGAACGCATGGACCAGTGTGTGGTCCAGGTCGGCCGGGCGGCCTGGGCGCGTGGGCTCCATCAGGCAGGCCAGGACGGGGACATCGGCGGCACTGACTTGGCCGCTGGCCAGGCCGGGCAGATCGCCTGCGGCAGCCTCGGCCAGCGCGGCGTGTGCCGCTTCGGCCATCCAGCGGCCGAGCAGCGCCGCCGGCTCGATGTCGGCATCTTGCAGCTCGGGCGGCAGCGGGGCGGTGGTGACGCGGTGTTCGCCCCAGTGCTCCAGCCCTTCTACGACCACCCGCTCGAAGCGGTTGACGCGACAGTGCAGGGCGGCGGCTGCGCTGGCTGTGCTCAGGCCGACGCTGGTGAGCAGTCCGGTACCGGCAATGAGCACGCCCTGCTCATGCATGGCGCAGCTCCAGACGAACGATGGTGCCCAGGCTGCGCAGCAGTGGCCAGTGCATGCGCCAGACCAGGCTGAAGCGGCCCTGTTCGGGCTCGATCAGAAGCGTGTCGGCACGCAACGTGTGCGTGGACGTGGACCCGCTGCCACCGCCCCTCTGGCCGTCGCGTGTGCAGCGCACCTGCAGCGGCAACCCAGGCAGTTCGAAGGCGCAATGGCCGTCGGGCGTCAGGTTCCACAGTTCCACCGGCAAGCCGGGGCTGAGCGCGTCCAGTCGTTGATCCGCCGGGGCTGCCTGCCAGTGCAGCGGGTCGAAGTCCTCAGGCAGCAAAGGGAAGCGCTGTTCACGCCAGGCATCATCGAACGTGCCCGCCAACTGCAGCCGCGGCTGCCAGTTTCGGCCCACGGGGCCGAAGCTCAGGCTCGCTTGCGGGTGCCAGGGATCAGCCGGCGGGCTGTTGAAGGCCTGGGTCTGGGGTGCTGGCCGACCACTGACCAGGGCGCTGTCGCGGTCGCTGTGGAAGCCCAGGCCCACCGGGTTGGTTGGGCAGACTGCGTGCCGGCTGGGGTCGGCATGGCGGTTGTCGGCGCCGCCGTAAGCCATACCGTAGCTGAGTGGCTGACGGACGAACGGCTCGGCATCGCTCAGGCTCCACGCGCTCCAGGGCCTCAGAGCCCTTTGCCAGCATCGCGGGCCGGTGACCTCGAAGGCCTTCTTGATGGCCCCTACGCGCATTCCCACTGCACAGGACGGACTCGATTTGCCGCCGGGGGCGTAGGCTGCCCCTTGCAGCAGGACGTCGCAGCGCGGCTTGTAGGGCGCCAGATCGGCTTCTTGGCGAGGCGCTGAAAGGCCGGGCTCGGCTTCGAATTCGTCGACTTCAACGATGGGCTGTTGGTCTCCAAGAAGTTTTGGGCCAGCCCGGTCTGCGGTGCCGCTCAACGGCAAGGCAAACGTCGCCTTGGCCACGAGCACGGTCAGCGCCGTGCCGTCTGGTGCCATGCTGGGTACCGCAGTGGCGGCAATGCCCAGGCGGTTGACGAATTCCATCAGCTTGGGTCGCCGCTCGCGTTCAGTTCAGGTGGACCGACGCGCCGCGGATGCGGTTGGCTGCACCTGCTTCTGACAGCAGCTCGCGGCCACTGATGTGCACCGTGCCGTCGGCCAGCAGCGTGATGCTGGCCTCGCCGCAGCGCAGCACCAGGCGTTGTTGGGCGGTGATGACTTGCTCGGGCAGGCCGTCGCGTTGCACCGTGGTGACCGGGGACAGGTCCGGCGCTGAGACCTTGTCCACCGCGGACGGCAGCATGCAGCCGATGATGACCGGGCGGCTGCGGTCGCCGGCAACGAACAACAGCGCGACGCGGCGGCCCACGTCGTGCGGGGTCAGGCGCACGACGCTTTGGGCGGCGATCGGCTCAGCGCCTGAATTGCCGGCGTACGCCACCTGTGGCGTGCCGTCCTCGTGCAGTGCAACGAGCAGGCCGACCATCACGCCAGAGCCTTCGTGCGCCGGGGCGCCCGACTCGGTGGCGGCAGCCACTTGTGCATCGGTTGGTGCGGCAACAAGCATCGGTGTGTCAGGCATGGCGCGTCTTTCGTTCGAGGGCTGAATCGGCTTCGTGAATCCATCTGATTTGTTCAGAGGCCGGGGCTTGCAAGCACACCAGCGGCTCCTGCGGTGCAGCCCAGGCCAGGTGGCGAGCGGCGTGGTGTCGAAACCGCAGGCGGCCGTGCCAGAGCGTCTCGAACACGTTGCCGCGATGGAGCGGGGCGCCGGCCAGCCAACGCTGCTGCCTGGACTTGGGCAGCGGCTGCCTGGCCAGCCACTGCATGACGTCATCAGCGCTGTAGCCGGGCGCCGGGCCCTCGGCCGCGGTGGGGAATGCGTCATCCGGCTCGAAGCCGGCCAGCCAGCCCAGCGCAGCTTCGGCGTTGGCACGGTGCTCTGACTCTTGAAGCCGTTGCAACACCCAGGGCAAGTGATCGGGGTCGTTGCTGGCTTCTGCGGCGGCCAGCAGCATGGCCGTAGCGCTGGTTTCGGACGGATCCGTCGGTTCTGCCCGTTCGGCTTGGGCAGCTTGGACTTCGTGCCAGGCGGCGCGGGCATCGGGTAGAGGCAGACTGGCGCAGAGTTCGATCAACGCATCCTGAGGGTTCAGCCCGCTGGCCTCGCTGCTGGCTGCGGGGGGGGCCGTGGCCAGCTGCATCAGGCGAGGGACGCTGTGTTCACGTTCGCCCAGGCGGAACGCGGCTGCTGCGGCGGCGGCGCAGTCGCTGTGTTCGATGAGCAGGTCCAGGTAGACGTGCAGGCCCAGGCCCGCGCAGTACCCGTACGCTGCTTGGCGTGTGCCCGCGCTTGGGTGTTCAAGCCAGGTGCGCAGCGGCGCAGGGTCCACGGGCCAACGCTGCTGGCCGCATAGGCGCAGCAACGCATCAGCCACCGGCCCACCGGCCAGACCGAGGCATTGCACAGCCAGGGCCTGGGCCTGCCATTCGGGCGGTGCCCAGCGCAGCGCGTCGCAGGCTGCGCTCAGCGCAGCAGGCTCTTCGGACAAGGCATTCAGCGTGCTCAGCAGAGTCGGCACTTGTGGCTGGCCATCCTGTGCGGCCAGCAGTGCCCAGGTTCGCACGAAGTGGTCGGCGGGCGTGCCGCGCCGGCAGCGTTCTTGTGCCACCACCCACGCGCTGGGTCCTGCCACCACAAGCGCGTGCAGGTGCGCCGCCAGGAAGTCGTCCTCGCGGACGCGCTGCACGAACTGCACATGCCGAGCATGTTGGGCCACATCGCGGCGGCGCCAGCGCTGCAAGGCTTCGTCGGCATGCAGGGCAACCACCGGCTTGAGCGGCTGACGCTGTGGCGGCCAGGACGGGGACGACGGGGTGTTCAAGCGCCAGCTCAGTTGTTCTGGATCTTGGCGCCGGTGATGGTGACGTTGTTGTCGGCGCCGATGTTGATGTCCTTGCCATTGATGGTGATCGTCCCGTCGCTCTTCATCACAAAACTGGCCTTGCCCACCGTGATGCTCAGCTCGTCGCCGGCAGTGATGGAGTAGGTGGTGCCCACGCTGGTGCTCTTGCTCACGCCCACCTGCGTGCCTTGCGTCAGGCCCACGCTGGTGTTCATCAGGCCGCCCACGGTGGTCTGGTAAGCCGCCCCGATGCTCAACGCCTTGGCCAGCCCGATGCTCTCGGCCTTGGCCAGGGCCACAGTCTCAGACCTCGCCCCGCCGATGGTCACAGCCTCATTGGCGCCCACCGACTCCGTCCGATTGGCCGCGATCGTGATCGTCTCGTTGGCGCCCACGATCTCGGTGCGATTGGCGCCGATGGTGATCGTCTCGTTCGCCCCGACGGTCTCGGTGCGGTTGGCACCAATCGAGATCGTCTCGTTGATGCCGACGTCTTCGCTGCGGTTGTCGCCAATCGAGATGGTCTCGTTGTGGTCGACGCGTTCGGTCCGGTTCGAATGGATCGTGATGGTCTCGTTCCCATCCACCTCCTCCGTCCGCCACCCATGCACGGTGATCTTCTCGTTGCGGTCCACCGTCTCGGTGCGGTCATGCTTGATGTGGTTGGTCTCGTCGCGGTCGATGGTCTTGCGCCTGTCTCGGCCGACCCACTTGTCCTCGTCGTTCTCGACCTCGGTGAGCTGGTCCTTCTCGGCGTGCAGCCAGAGTTGCTCCTCACCCTTCTTGTCGTCGAACCTCAGCGCGTTGGCGTTGCCGTACGAGCCGCCCTTGCTGGACCTGGACAGCACGCCGCTCTGCGTCATGTTGGCCGGCAGCTCCCAGG
>LNFM01004869.1_pt1 | contig 24099 bp, 23 predicted proteins | sample 596031 | NCBI WGS metagenome assembly LNFM01 (sample SAMN04254537, study PRJNA301005) | activated carbon metagenome | isolation source: dual media filters at the Ann Arbor, Michigan drinking water treatment plant | place: USA: Ann Arbor | reverse complement strand
GCTCGCTTGACTATGCTGTATCGCTCGACGGACCGCCTCTGTCGTGGTGGCGCTCCCATGGAGAACTTGGCCCATAGCGCATCCCTCCATCCAGCCGACAAGAATGCACCATCAAAGCCTGGGACCAAACATCTAGAGTGTGATCGTCCGAGGTGGACTCACCGAAGGACGTGAATCACACGACAAAACAATAGCCTTGAGTCTGTCAGGCGCTTCTATCCGCGCCTGACAGACTCAAGCGGCGCGGTTCAGTCCATGGTCACCCGCGCCTCACGTGTCAGCCTGCCGGTCAGCGCCTTCTGTTCGCTGACGAAGGCGGCGAATTCGGCGGGCGTGCTGGCCACCGGCACCATGCCGATCAGCGCCAGCCGTTCCTGCACCAGCGGCTGGAACAGCGCGTCCCGCAACGCCATCCGCAGGCGGTCGATCACCGGGGCCGGCGTGCCGGCGGGGGCGAAGACGCCACCCCACTCGTTCCAGTCATAGCCGGCCAGCCCGCCTTCCTGCAGCGTCGGCAAATCCGGGAAGGCGGGCAGCCGCGCGGCGGTGGACACCGCCAGGCCGCGCAACCGCCCCTCCCGCACCATTGCCGCCGTGCTGCCGGCCGTGCCGATATGGAAATCCACCGTGCCGGCCAGCAGCGCCTGCACCGCGGGTCCGCCGCCGCGGAAGGGCACGTGCAGCACCTCGAACCCCGCCAGGTTCTGGAACAGCACCCCGGCATAGTGGGTGGAGGCGCCATTGCCGCCCGAGGCATAGGTCAGCGGCCGCCCCGCCGCCGCGCGGGCGCGACCCAGCGCCAGGAACTCCGCCAGGGTCTGCGCCGGCAGGCTGGGATGGGCTGCCAGCAGCAGCGGCACCGAGGTCAATTGCGTCACCGGCACGAAACTGTCGTAGCTGAAGGCCAGGTTGTTCAGCAGGAACGGCGCCGCCACATGCTGGGACGCGTCGAACAGCAGTGTGTGCCCATCGGCCGGGGCGGCCGCGACCGTGCCGGCCGCCAGGCTGCCCACCGCGCCGCCACGATTTTCCACCACCAGCGACTGGCCCAGCACTTCGCCGACGCGCGGCGCGATCAGCCGCGTCACGGCATCGATCGCGCCGCCAGGGGGGAAGGAAAGAATCGCCCGCACCGGGCGTGTCGGAAAACCGGCCTGGGCCTGGGCCGGCAAGGCAGAGGCGAGAAGCGGGGCCGCCGCGATGACGGCCCGGCGCGAGATGAACATGCTTTCGTTTCCTGTCCTTCGAAGGTTGGACAAGCGTTTCCCGCCGTCTAGATACCGCGCGCCGGCGCAGCCGGGAATGCGGAAAGGAACGGCGATGCGCGATCTGGTTGGGTATGGCGGCACCTGGCCCGATTTCCGCTGGCCCAACGGCGCGCGCCTCGCCGTCTCGGTCGCCGTGAATTTCGAGGAGGGCGCCGAACAGCAGGTGGGGGATGGCGACCCGCGTTCCGAACCGATGGGCGAATTCATGAGCGTGGTGGCCCCCGGCACGCGCGACATGGGGCAGGAACAGATCTTCGCCTACGGCATGCGCGCAGGCTTGTGGCGGATGCTGGATGCGCTGGACCGCCACCGCGTCACCGCCACCTTCCTGATGTGCGGGCGCGCTGTCGAACGCTCCCCCAGCCTGGCCGCCGCCATCGCGACGCGCGGGCATGAGGCCGCGGTGCATGGCTGGCTGTGGCGGCCGCATTCCGACTATGCCTCGGCGGAGGAGGAGGCGCGTGACCTCGACCGCTGCCTGCGCGTCATCCGCGATGCCTGCGGCACCACGCCGCGGGGCTTCTTCTGCCGGGGGTCGGAAAGCGTCTGGACGCGCGCGCTGCTGGCGGAGCGGGGCTTCCTCTATACCTCCAACGCCTTCGACGACGACCTGCCCTATCGGGACCCGCAGCACCCGTCGCTGCTGGTGCTGCCCTATGCGCTGGACAGCAACGACAGCAAGTTCTTCCACCCCAACGGCTTCGTCCGCGCGCAGGAGATGGTGGACTACGTGGCGGATGCGCTGGAGACGTTGCTGGCGGAGGCCGAGTCCGGCAAGCCGCGCCTGCTGAACATCGGCTACCATTTGCGGATCAGCGGCCGCCCCGGGCGCTTCCCCGCGATGGACCGCGTGCTGGCGCATCTGGCCGGGCTGGGGGATCGCATCTGGGTCGCGCGGCGGGACGCGATCGCGCAGGCGTTCCTCGCCGCCACGCGCTGAACCGCATCCAACCTCACTGAATCCCGCCAGAGCTGTTTGTTTTATCGCATTTTCCGAGTCGCCTTGCGAAGCCGCAAGGCTTGAAAATGCTTCAACCCAACAGCCGGGCCAGCGCCGTCACATCCTTCGCCGCCGCGCTGCCGGGGTGGCGCGTCAGCAGCGGGGTCTGGTGGCGGATGGCGTCCGGCACCTTCGCATCCCGCCGGATGATGCCGGCCAGCGCCAGGGGCCGCCCCAGGAAGCGCCGCGACGCCGCATCCAGCGCCGCATGGGTGTGCTGCCCGCTGGCCGCGCTGGCAGCCAGGTTCACCACCAGCCGCACATCGGCGCCCGGCGCATCATGCGCATGCAGCTTCAGCACGGCATAGGCATCCGTCAGGCTGGTCGGTTCCTCCGTCGCCACCACCAGCAGCAGGTTCGCCATCGCGGCCAGCCGGCGTTGCGGTGCCTCCACCCCCGCGCCGAGATCCACCACCACATGCTGGAACCGCATGGCGAGGCGCTGCGGCAGGTCCAGCGCCGCATCCAGCCCCGCGCCGCCCAGCCCGGCCAGCGCGCCACTGCCGGACCGACCGGCCAGCAGATGGAAGCCCGCCGGCAAGGCCTGCGCCGCATCCTCCACCGCCACGCCGCCCAGCACGGCGCCGAGATCCCGGCCCGGATTGAGGCCGAGTTGCACATCCGCATTGGCCAGCCCGAGATCGGCATCCATCAGCACCACCTGGCGGCCCTGCTCGGCCAGCGCATGCGCCAGGGTGATGGACAGCCACGTCTTGCCGACGCCGCCCTTGCCGGAGGCGACGGCGATGATCCGTCCCGTCATGCTCTCTCCTGCCTCGCCCGGAAGGCGCCTGGATCCCAGGGCACCAAGGGGGCGTTGGGGTCCTTTGGCGCCTTGGCGGCGCCGGTCTCCGGTGGCGCCCGGGGGGCGTTGGGTTCCGGTGCCGCCCAATGGGCGTTGGTTTCATGTGTCGCCCGGCGGGCGCTGGTCTCGGGCGTCGCCCGGTGGGCGCTGGCCTCGGGCGTCGCCCGGTGGGCGCTGGTCTCGGGCGCAGCCCGGTGGGCGGGGGGGGGCTCGAACCGGGGGGCGCCCGATGCGGCCGCCGAGGCGGCGAGGCGTTGCGCCAGGCTCTCCCCCGTCAGCGGTTCCAGCCCGCCGGAGGCATCCGGCCCGGTGCCGGCCTCGGTCAGCGGCAGGCCGACGGCAGCCGCCGCCAGCACGCTGCCCAGCCGCCGCGCGCTGTCGAGCCGCGTGGGCAACAGGTGACGGCAGCCGAGCAGGCGGAAGGCGCCCGCCGTCTCCGCCGCTTCCTCCGGATCCAGCCCTGCGGGCAGCACCAGCACGCAGGCGCCCTTCGCCACGTCCAGCATCGCCACCAGGCCGCGGGCGCCGGCCGGGTTGAAGGGGTCGCAGCCCGGCAGGTCCACCAGTACCGGCTGCCCACCCGCGCGCCGCGCCAGCGCCTTGCCCAGCGCCGCGGGGCCATTGGCGATGGCCAGCGGCAGGTCCAGCACCCGGGCGAAGGCGGCCAGCTGTTCGGCCGCACCCGCCTTGCGCCCATCGGCGCTGATCAGCAGCGGCGGCGTGCCGGCCAGCACCAGCCGGGTGGCGAGCTTGGCCGTGGTCAGCGTCTTGCCCGCGCCGGGCGGGCCGGCCAGCAGCAGGGGCGCCGGGCCCAGCGGCAGCTGGGCGAAGCCGAGCACCGCATCCAGCGCCGCCGCCAGCCGCCCTTCGGCCAGCCGATGCGCCAGCGCGGGCGGCACATTGTGGCGCGCGAGGTCGGGCGGGATGGCGCGATGATGCGGCACCGCATCGGGCGCGATCATCAACGGCTCGTCATCCTGCTCCTGCGCCGCCGTCACCTCCACCCCGCCGGGGATGCGGCGGGTGGACAGCAGCACCGCATCGTCGCCCAGCTCGGCGCGCAGCTGCGCCATGGCGTCCGACATCTTGGCCGCGCGGATGACCCGAAGTTTCACAGACCCATCACTTTCACTGCACGGTGCCGATCGTGCGGATGCGCGCGCGCGCATGGATCTCGTTATGCGCCAGCACGCTGGTCGCCGGGCGGAAGCGTTCCACCACGGCGCGCACATGGGCGCGGATGCTGCCGGAGCAGACCAGCACCGCCGGTTCGCCCTGGCTGCTGGCCGCATCGAAGGCGCTGCGCAGCGCCGTCATGAAGGCCGAAAGCTTGGACGGCGCCATGGCAAGCTGCTTTTCCTCGCCGGGGCCGACCAGTGCTTCGGCGAAGGCCTGTTCCCAGTCGCCGGACAGCGCGATGATCGGCACATAGCCCTGCGGCCCGCGCGCCGCATCGCTGATCTGCCGTGCCAGCCGCATGCGCACCATCGCCAGGATCGGGCTGAGCGAACGCGCCCCGCTGGCCGCGGCTTCCTGCATGCCTTCCAGGATGGTCGGCAGGTCGCGGATGGAGACGCGTTCCGCCAGCAGCGCCTGCAACAGCCGCTGCACCGTGCCGATGCTGGCCTGCGCCGGCACCAGATCCGCCACCAGGCGCTTATGCTCCGGCGGCATCTCATCCAGCAGCTTCTGGGTCTCCGCGAAGGACAGCATCTCGGGCATGTTCTCGCGGGTGACTTCGGTCAGATGCGTCGCCAGCACGCCGGCGGCATCCACCACCGTGCAGCCCAGCGCCAGCGCCTCCTCGCGCCTGAATTCCTCGATCCAGGCGGCGGGCAGGCCGAAGGTGGGCTCCTGCACGCGCTCACCCGGCAGGGCAGGCGGGTTGCCGGAGGGGTCGATCGCCAGATGCAGCGGCGGCTTCAGCGATCCGCGCCCGGCCTCGATCTCCTTCACCCGGATCACATAGGTATCCGGCGGCAATTGCAGATTGTCCTGGATGCGGACGCTGGGCAGCACGAAGCCGAGTTCCTGCGCCGTGGTCTTGCGCAGCGTGCGGATCTGCTCCGACAGGCGCGGCGCATCGCCGGCGGCGAGGCTCAGCAGGCCATAGCCGAGTTCGAGCCGCAGCAGGTCCATCTTCAGCGAATCGCTGGCCGGCGGTTCACCCGGCGGCGGCGGCGGGGCTTCCGCCACGGCGCGGCGGGTGCGTTCGGCCAGATCCTGCAGATGCGCGGCATAGGCGGCCGCGCCGGCCAGGGCGATGAAGGGGATCAGCGGCATGCCGGGCAGCAACCCCATCACCACCGCGGCACCGGCCGCCAGCCGCAGCGGCTTGGCGCCACCCAGCTGCAAGGCCAGCGCCTGGTCGGCGCGGCCTTCCACGCCGCCCTTGGTCACCACGATGCCGGCGGCCAGGGAGACCAGCAGCGACGGGATCTGCCCGACCAGCCCATCGCCCACCGTCAGCATGGAATAGGTGGTGACCGCCTCGCCGAAGGGCAGGCCTTGGCGCAGCGTGCCGATGGCGATGCCGGCCAGCAGGTTGATCAGCGTGGTGACGAGGCCCGCGATGGCATCGCCGCGCACGAATTTCGCCGCGCCATCCATGGCGCCGTAGAACGAGCTTTCTTCCTCCAGCTCGCGCCGCCGGGTGCGCGCCTGGTCTTCCGTCAGCAGGCCGGCGGACAGGTCGGCATCGATCGCCATCTGCTTGCCCGGCATCGCATCCAGGCTGAACCGCGCCGCCACTTCGGCAATGCGGCCGGAACCCTTGGAGACGACGACGAAGTTCACCAGCAGCAGGATGGAGAAGACGATCAGCCCCACCAGCACGTCGCCGCCCATCAGGAAGCCGCCGAAGGCGGAAATCACCTGGCCCGCGGCGGCCGGCCCCTCATGCCCATCGGTCAGGATGGCGCGCGTGGTGGCGACGTTCAGCGCCAGCCGCAGCAGCGTGGTCAGCAGCAGCACGGTGGGAAAGCTGGTGAAGTCCAGCGGCCGGGTCATGAACAGGGACACCATCAGCACCAGCACCGATGCGGTGATGGACAGCGCCAGCCCGGCATCCATCAGCCAGGTGGGCAGCGGCACCACCAGCACCGCCACCAGCATGACCACGCCAAGGCCAAGTGCCACGTCGCCCGTTGGCCGGGCGCGCAGGAGCCAGGCCGGAATCACCAGACTTCCCATGCGATCAGACGGCGATCTGCAAAGGCGATTGCGGTGCCGACGGCGTCGGCGTTGGCGGCTGGCCTGGCGCCGGCGTCACGGTGATGCCCGCGGTGCGGTATTCGCCCAGCTTGTTGCGCAGCGTGCGTATCGAGATGCCAAGGATCTCCGCCGCCCGCGTGCGGTTGCCCAGGCAATGGGACAATGTCTCCAGGATCAGCTCCCGCTCCACCTCCTCAACCTTGCGGCCGACCAGGGCGGCGACCTGGCCGGGTGGCGTGGTGCCGGGGGGCGTGGATGTGGCTGCGGTCTCGGCCTGCGTCGACGCGGGATGCGTTGTCGCGGGCTGCGACAGCTCAATCGCCTCCGGCCCGATCTCATGGCCCTCCGCCAGCAGTACGGCGCGGTGGATGGCGTTCTCCAGCTCCCGCACATTGCCGGGCCAGGGATGCGTCACCAGGCGGTGGCGGGCCAGCGGCGCCAGCGGGCGTTCCGGCAGGCCGTTCACCTGCGCGTAGCGGATGGCGAAATGCTCGGCCAGCGGCAGGATGTCCGAGGGCCGGTCGCGCAGCGGCGGAATCCGCAGCGCCACCACATTCAGGCGGAAATACAGGTCCTCCCGGAACCGGCCGGCGGCGACTTCATTCAGCAGGTTCCGGTGCGTCGCCGCGATGATGCGCACATCCACCTTCAGCGGTGCGCCACCGCCCAGCCGATCCACCTCCCGTTCCTGCAGCACCCGCAGGATCTTGGCCTGCAGCCGCGGATCCATCTCGCCGATCTCATCGAGCAGCAGCGTGCCGCCATCGGCCTGTTCGAACTTGCCCTTGCGGGACGCGACGGCACCGGAAAAGGCGCCCTTCTCATGGCCGAACAATTCGGATTCCAGCAACGTCTCCGGCAGCGCCGCGCAGTTCAGCGCGACGAAGGGGCCGCGCGCGCGCTTCGACAGCGCATGCAGGTGCCGCGCCATCACTTCCTTGCCGGTGCCGCTTTCCCCGGTGAGCAATACGGACGCCTCGGCGCGGGCCACCTGCGCCACGCGCGCCAGCAGCGTCGCCATCGCCGGGTCGCGCGCCAGCGGCGCATCGGCGCGCGGTGCGGCGCCGGCGGCTTCCAGCATGGCGATGATGAGGTCCGCATCCGGCGGCAGCGGCAGGAAGTCTCGCGCCCCACCCTCGATCGCGCGCACCGCCGCATCCGCATCCTCCGCCCGCCCGCAGGCGACGACGGGGCAGGCGATGCGTTCGGCGGCCAGCGCCTGCACCAGCCACACCACATCATGCCGCAGATCGACCAGGGCGAGATCGGCCCCTTCCACGCGCAGCCGTTCCAGCCCTGCCCCGACACCTTCCGCATGGCCCAGCTTCGCGCCACGCGCGATGGCGACCCGGGCGGCGGCGCCGAGTTCGCCTTCCAGCGAGCCGATGATCAGCAGGCGCGCCATCGCCTCAGCCGCCCCGGTCCGACTTGACGATTTCCGTCATGGTCACGCCGAGGCGGTTGTCATCCACCATCACCACCTCGCCACGCGCCACCAGGCGGTTGTTGACGTAGATGTCCACCGCTTCCCCCAGCTTGCGGTCCAGTTCCACCACCGCGCCACGGCCGAGCTTCAGCAGCTGCGAGACCTGCATGGTGGCGCGGCCGAGCACGGCGCTGACCTGCACCGGAATGTCATAGACCGCGTCAAGGTCGCGCGGCCCGCTGGAACCGCCGGAGCCCTGTTGCGCCTCCGTTGCCGGCACCGCCTCGAAGCCATCCTGCGCGCTCATGCCGTGATCCCCTTATCCATCTGCAGCCCAGCATTTCGCAGCACCTCCGCCAGTGCCTGGCGGCGCGCATCGATCGAGATCACCAGCGCGCCGTCACGCCATTCCAGCCGGGCATCGCCGGGCTTGATCGTCGCATCGCCGCGCACTTCCGGCCCGCCATGCGGCATCCGTGCCGCGGTCGCCACGGCCAGATCCTCCGCCACATGCAGCACCGCTTCGGGCCGGTCGGCGATGGCCGGCAGCAACGGCGCAACCAGCCTTGGCACCAGATCCGCCCCCAGCCTTTCGGCTGCGCCAGGCAGGCCGAAATCCACGGCCTCCATCACCAGCTCGGCCAGTGCCTGCGCCGATTCCGTGGCCGCCACCCGCCCTGCGGCCGCGGCATCCGCCAGCAGCCCCGCCATGCGTTCCAGCGTGCGCTGGATGGCGGCTTCCTGCGCCCGGGCCTGTTCGGCGCGGCCTTCCTTCAGCCCGGCCGCATGGCCCGCGGCGCGTCCTTCCGCGAAGCCGGCGGCGCGGGCTTCGGCCAGCAGCATCTCCGGATCCGGCGGTGGCGGCGGCGGCGGGGGGGGTGGCGCGCCGAGGTCCGGCAGTTTCAGCGCGTGCCTCATGCCAGCATCTCATCATCGCGCCCGTCGGCGATCTGGATCTGGCCTTGCGCGGCCAGGTCCTTGGCGATGCCGACGATCTGCGCCTGCGCATCATCCACCTCGCGCAGCTTGACGGGGCCCATGCCTGCCAGGTCGTCCTTCAGCAGCTTGGAGGCGCGTTCGGAAAGGTTGCGGAAGAACATGTCGCGCAGCGTTTCCGAAGCACCCTTCAGCGCCAGCGTCAGCTTGTCCTTCGGCACGGCGCGCAGCAGCGCCTGAATGCCCTGCTGGTCGAGCCGCTGGAGGTCGTCGAAGGTGAACATCAACGAGCGGATCTTCTCCGCACTTTCGCGCGAACGTTCCTCCAGCGCGGACAGGATGCGGCCCTCCGCCGCGCGGTCCAGGTTGTTGAAGATCTCGGCCATGACCTCATGCGCATCGCGGCGCGACCCGCGGGCCAGGTTGGACATGAACTCCATCCGCAGCGTGCGCTCCACGCCTTCCAGCGCTTCCTTCTGCACCGTCTCCATTCGCAGCATGCGCATCACCACTTCCATGGCGAAGCCTTCCGGCAGCAGGGACAGCACGCGCGCCGCATGGTCCGGCCGCACCTTGGACAACACTACGGAGACGGTCTGCGGGTATTCATTCTTCAGGTAGTTCGCCAGCACCGCCTCGTTCACATTGCCCAGCTTGTCCCACATGGTGCGACCCGCGGGGCCGCGGATTTCCTCCATGATCTGGGCGACGCGTTCCTTCGGCAGCGTCTTCAGCAGCATCCGCTCCGTACTTTCGTAGGAGCCGACGAGATGCCCGGCCTGGCCGATCTGGCTGGCGAATTCCTCCACCACCGTCTCGACCGTGCTGGCGCCGACGGAGCCCAGCGCGGCCATGGCCAGCGACAGGTCGCGGATCTCGTCCTCATGCAGCCGCGTGAAGATCTTGGACGCATGCTCGTCGCCCAGTGCGAGCATCAGCGTGGCGGCCTTTTGCGGGCCGGTCAGGGGAATGCTCACAATGGCTCCTGCGGTGCGAGCCAGCGGCGGATCACCGTCACCGCGGCATCTGGGTTGTTGTCGACCATCTCAGCCAGCGCCGCGAGGGCGGAGGCGCGCATCTGGCCCTCCACCCGTGCCAGCTTCACCATCGCGTCCTCTTCCTCGGACGCGGCCTCACCCTGCTGGATCCGCGGCGGGCCATCCGACCCGGCCACCTGTGCCGCGCCGGTGATCAATCCGTTTGCCTGCGCCGCGGCTGCTTCGGCCGCGCTGGCGAAGGTGATGGTGTTGCCATCCGGGCCGATGCCCACCAGCACCGGCTGCGGTGTCATGGCCAGCAGCAGGCGGTTCGTGACCGGCTTGCCGATCAGCAGGATGGCGGCCAGCGCCACCAGCGCCAGGATGCTGCTTTCGATCAGCCGCCCGATCAGCGCCGGCGGCACCGTCTGGCCCAGGATGCTGAAGCCGTCGGATGTGGCATCGGCCATCGGCGGCTCGGCGAAGCGCAGGCTCACCACCTCCACCTTGTCGCCGCGTTCCTCGTTGAAGCCGACGGCGGAGCGGGCCAGCGACATGATGCGCTGGATTTCATCCGCATTGCGTTCGCGGAAGCGCGGCGGTGCGCCATCCGGCTGCGGTTCCCAGATGCCATCGACCAGCACGGCCAGCGACAGGCGCTTCAGCGCCGGCTGTTCGCGCAGGATGTTGCGCGTGGTGCGGCCGATTTCGAAGTTGGTGGTTTCTTCCTGCCGCTGCTGTTCCGTCCGGCTGCCGCCGGCGGCCGCCTCCGCCCCCGGCAACTGGTTGGCGACGGAGACATTGCCCGCTTCGCCGCTGCGGTTGCTTTCGGTGGCCGACTGCGTGCTGCGCGGCACCTGGTTTTCCGGATCGAAGCGTTCCTCCGTGGTCTGCACCCGGTCGAAATCCATCTCGACCGAGGCTTCGGCGCGCACCCGGCCCGGGCCGAGCGTACGCTCCAGCAGATCCTCCACCGCACGCGCCAGGCGCAGCTCGGCGGCGCGGCGCAATTCCTCCGCCGTCTGGGCGGCGGCGGGGCCGCTGAGCGCCTGGCCGCCGCGGGCCATCAATTCGCCCCGGCTGTCCACGATGGAGACCTGCTGCGGGCGCAGCCCGGGCACGGCCGCGGCCACCAGGTGCAGCACCGCCTGCACGCCTTCGCGGTCCAGCCGCTGCGCGCCCTGCATGGTCAGCACGACGCTGGCCTGCGCTTCCCCGCGTTCGCGGGAGAAGGGCTCGCGCCGCGGCAGCACCAGGTGCACGCGGGCATTCCGCACGCCGGACAGGCCGCGAATGGTGCGGGAGAGTTCACCCTCCAGCGCGCGCAGCCGGTTCACATCCTGCTGGAAGGGCGTCGTGGTCAGGCTCTCGCCGCGATCGAAGATCTCGTAGCCGACGGACCCGCCGCTCGGCAGCCCGTCGCGGGCCAGCATCAGCCGCACGCGCGGCACTTCCGCCTCCGGCACCATGATCTGCGCACCGCCGGCGGCCAGGCGATGCGGGATGCGCGCGCGTTCCAGCGCGGCCACCATCTGCCCGGCATCCCGCGGATCCAGATCCGAGTAGAGCAGCGCCATGGGCGGGTCGGAGGCCCGCATCGCCAGCATCGCAACCAGCCCGAGCACCGCAAGGCCGACGCCAGCCAGGGCTGCCAGTCGCAGCGGCCCGAGGGCGCGAAGCTGCGCGATCAGCGCCCCCATGCGCCAACCCCGCAACGTCCGGTCGCGCCCATTGCGCCATGCCCCGCCGATCGCATCCTGCCATCCCCACGCCGTATCAAGCCGGCTCGGCAGGTTCTGCCGGGTGCGGGGTAACGGCGCAGTTAATGCCGGCCGGATTTCTCGCGGCCGGCTATGCTGCACCCCCGATGAGCATCCCCAGCACCACCGACTCCAGCAGCCCCGATCCGGGCCTGCGCGCCTTCCTCGGCGCGGAGATCTTCGACGGCACGCAGCGCCAGGGCGGGCTGGCGCTGCTGGTGCGGGATGGCCAGGTCATGGCGTTGCTGCCGCCGGATCACCTGCCCGCTGGCGCGCAGCGCGTGGTGCTGCCGGGCGGGCTGCTGGCGCCGGGCTTCATCGACCTGCAGGTGAATGGCGGCGGCGGCGTGCTGTTCAACGCCCAGCCCACGCCCGCCGGCCTCGCCACCATCCTGCGCGCCCATGCCCGCCATGGCACCACGGCGCTGCTGCCAACCTTGATCAGCGACTCGGCGGTGGTGACGGACCGCGCCATCGCGGCGGTGCGCCAGGCCATCGCCGCGGGGCTGCCCGGCTGCATCGGGCTGCATCTGGAAGGCCCGCATCTGGCCCAGGCCCGGCGCGGCGCGCATGACCCGGCGCTGCTGCGCCCGATGGCGGAGGTGGATCTGCACCGCCTCACCACCACCGGGCTGCGGCACCTGCTGGTGACGCTGGCGCCGGAGGCCGTGCAGCCGGCGCAGGTGGCGGCGCTGGCGGCGGCGGGCGTGGTGGTCAGCCTTGGCCACAGCGATGCCGACCACGCCACATTGGCGGCCCTGGTCGAGGCCGGTGCGCGCGGCGTGACGCATCTGTTCAACGCCATGCGCCCGATCCAGGCGCGGGAGCCGGGGCTGGCCGGGCTGGCGCTGGATGATGCGCGGCTGTCCTGCGGGCTGATCGCGGATGGGCTGCATGTGCACCCCGCCCTGCTGCGCCTGGCCGCGCGCCTGCTGGGGGACCGGCTGTGCCTGGTGAGCGACGCCATGCCCAGCATCGGCATGGCCGATGCTGGCTTCGGGATCATGCCAACGGCCCTGTCGCGTGACCGCTCCGGGCCGCCCTCAGGCGCCGGGCGGAAACCTGCGGTTTCCTTGGCTTCGCGGCACTTGCCGCGGCGCCCGTTCGGGCGCTCGGACCAGTCAAGAGACTGGTCCGCAGGCAGCACCGGCATCGGCATGGCCGATGCTGGCTTTGAGCTCAATGGCCGCCGCGTGACGCTGCGCGATGGCCGCCTGACCCTGCCGGACGGCACCCTGGCCGGCGCGCATCTGACGCTGGATGCGGCGCTGCGCTGCATGGTGCGGCAGGCCGGCGTGCCGGTGGAGGCGGCGCTGCGGATGGCCAGCGCCAACCCCGCCGCCTGGCTCGGCCTGGGTGCCACCCATGGCCATCTGCGCCCCGGCGCGCGGGCGGATATGGTCTGGCTGGATGCCGCGTTGGCGGTGCGCGGCGTCTGGATCGGCGGCCAGAAGCAGCCGCCGTGACCGGTCCTACCCCAGCTTGCGGTCGTAGGTGATCCACATGGTCCGGGTCGCCAGCCGGTCATACACGCCGCGGCCGCGGTAATTGTCATCCGCGGTGATCCAGCGGATCACGCCCCAGCCGCGCTGCCGGCCGATCTCGGCCACCGCCTCGATCAGCGCATCGGCAATCCGCCGGCCGCGCTGCGCCGGGTCCACGAACAGGTCGTCCAGGAAGCCGCCGGTGCTGGCGGCGAGCGGCCGTGCAAAGGGGCGGTAATGGGCGAGGCCCAGCACCGTGCCATCCGCATCCTCCGCCACCAGCGCCTTCACCTCATGCGCCGGGTCCATGATCCAGCCCCAGACGCGCGCGCGCATCGCCTCCGTCTGCTCCACCTTGTAGAAGGCCGCGTAGCCGGCATACAGGCGCTCCCAATCGGCGCGGTGGCGGGCGGCGAGGGGGGGGATGGTGAAGCCCGTCCTGGTGAAGCCCGTCATGCCGGGTCTCCCAGATGGATGTGCCCCGCGGCGGCAAGCCCCAGGCAGATTGCGCCGACATGCATGGACTGGCCGATCAGGCCGCGTTGCAGACCGGCCAGCACCTCCGGCACCGTCGGGCATTCCACCTGGATCAGCTCCGCAGGCTCCGGCGTCGCGGGCGCCACGGGGCGGATGCCGGTGGCCAGGATGATGTGCAGCCGGTTGGTCTGGATCGCCGGGTTGGCGTGGCTGGCATACAGGTAGCGCCAGGTGCCGCCGCCATGGCCGGTCTCCTCCAGCAATTCGCGCTGGGCGGCGGCGACCGGGTCCGCATCCTCCCGGTCGATCACGCCGCCGGGCAATTCCAGCGACCAGCTTTGCGCGCCATGCCGCCATTGCCGCACCAGCACCAGGCGGTGATCCTCCGTCAGCGCCACCACGGCGCACCAATCGGGATAGTCCAGCACATACCAGGGCGCGATCTCGGCGCCGGATTGGGTGCGCAGGCGGTCGGCGCGCAGGCGGATCCAGCGGTCCTCGACCAGGATTTCCGAATGGGTGGTGGTCCAGGGCGGTGGTTCAGTCTCCATTGGCCCAAATTGCGCGGCGGCGTGGCGGCAGGCAAGCCGTGCGGAGGTGTGACAATCCCGCGTAACCACGCGGCGCTGGCTGGCGAAGCCTGCATGGATCGCAACCGACGAAGGCCTGCCCCATGCATCGCCGTATCCTGCTGGCCCTGCCGCCGGCGCTGCTGCTTGGCTCCGCCCGCGCCGAGGCGGCCCCGCGCGCCGTCAACCACAAGGCGGGCCTGGCGTTGGATGGCTGGGACTGCGTCGCCTGGTTCACCGAGGGCCGGCCCCGCCGTGGCCAGGCGGCCTTCCGCGCGGAACATGCCGGGGTCGCCTGGCATTTCGCGACCGCCGCCCACCTGGCGCGCTTCCAGGCCGACCCGGCCGCGCATGCGCCGCGCTATGGCGGCTTCTGCGCCTTCGGCGTGGCGCGCGGCTACAAGGTGGATATCGACCCCGAGGCGTGGCACATCCGGGACGGCGTGCTGTACCTGAACTACGACCGTGGGGTGCAAAGGCAGTGGCAGCGGGACATCCCGGGCAATATCGCGCGCGCCGAGGCCAATTGGCCGCGCCTGGCGGGCAGCTGAGATGTCCTGCGCGGTGGCAGCCGGGGCGCCGCCGGTCCGCATGACGCAGGATGCGAGCCGCCCCGGCCTGGCCGCGGCCAATCCGCGCCTGGCGCAGGAGATGCGCTGGGGCGGGCTGCTGGCCGCGGCCCAGGCCGGCGATGCGCGGGCCTATGACACGCTGCTGCGGGAGATTGCGCCCCGCCTGCGCCAATTGGCCCGCGCCCGCATCCGCGATGCGACGGAGGCGGAGGATGCGGTGCAGGACGCGCTGATGACCATCCACGCGCTGCGCCACACCTACGACCCCGAACGCCCCTTCGGCCCCTGGATGACCACCATCGCCACCCGCCGCGCGATCGACCGGCTGCGCCGCCGGGGCCGCAGCGCCGGCCGCGAATCCAACCTGGACGACCTGCCGGACTCCGCTGCCGCCGTCGCCCCGGTGGCGGAGGAGCGCATGGCCGCGCGGGACCTGCGCGCCGCCGTCGCGGAACTGCCGGAAAGCCAGCGCACCGCGCTGCGCCTGGCGAAGCTGGAGGATCTGTCGCTGGCCGAGGCCTCCGCACGCTCCGGCCTCAGCATCGGCGCGCTGAAGGTGGCGACGCACCGCGCCATGCGCTCACTCCGCCGCCGCTTCGGCGTGGCGGGAGAAGGAGATGACCGTGCAGACCGATGAGCTGATCCGCCGCCTGTCGCGGGAGGTGCCGCCGGTGCGTCGCGTGACGCCGCCGATGCAGGCCGCGCTGCGCTGGCTGGCGCTGGCGGCGGCGGTGGTGGCGGCCGGCGTGGCGCTGTCCGGCTTCCGGCACGACCTGGAGCATCGGCTGATGCTGATGCATGAACAGGTGAGCCTGCTGGCGGCGCTGGCCACCGGGGCGGCGGCGGCGGTGGCGGCCTTCCACCTGGCGCTGCCCGACCGATCGGAACGCTGGGCGCTGCTGCCGCTGCCCTTTGCCGCCTTCTGGATTTCCGGCCTCGGCTGGGGCTGCATCGCCGAATTCATCGAGCGGGGCTGGCCGGCGCTGGGGGTCAGCTTCGCCTGCATGAGCTTCATCATCGGCTTCGGCATGCCGCTGACGCTGGGCATGCTGTGGATGACGCGCCACGCCGCCCGCATCCGCCCTGGCCCGGTGGCGGCGCTGGCCGGGCTGGCGGCGGCGGCACTGGCCTCCGTCGGCCTGTCGCTGGTGCATCACCTGGATGCGGCGGCGATGGTGCTGATCTGGCATGGCGGATCGGTGCTGCTGGTGATGCTGCTGGCCCGTCTGTGGGGCGGGCGGGCGATGCGGGCGATGGGCGCCTGAGCGATGTGGATTGCAGCACGCACCGAAAAGTGTTCGCCAGCTGTTTCGACCGGGCGCATAAGCACGCGCCGTGGCCCGGTCTGGCCGCAATGACACGGATGCAGCAACCCGCGGGAGCAGTGTGATGAGCAGCCTGGCCGCCGCCCTGGCGCAACGCATCGGCGCCGCGCATGTCGCCACCGACGCCGCAAGCTGCGCGCTGGCCACCTCGGACCTGTTCGACTGGCCGGACGCGGCCCCGGCCGAGATCGTCATCCGCCCAGGCAGCACCGCCGATACCGCGACCGCGCTGCGCCTGCTGGCCGAATTCGGCCGCACCATCGTGCCGCGCGGCGCCGGCATGTCCTACAGCGCGGGGGTGGTGCCGCGCGCGCCGGCGGTGGTGGTGGACACCACGCGGCTGAACGCCATTTCCATCGACGCGGAGAACTTGACGGCGGTGGTCGGCGCCGGGGCCACCTGGCAGGCGCTGGCCGCCGCGCTGGCGCCGCATGGGCTGCGCGCCGCCCAGGCCTCCCCGGTCTCGGGCTCCGTCAGCACGGTGGGCGGCACCGTGGCGCAGAACCTGCCCGGCGGCATGGATGGCATTCTCGGCCTGACCGTGGTGTTGGCGGATGGCAATGCGGTGTCCACCGGCGCGCTGGCGCTGCGCGGCGCGCCGCCCTTCTGGCGCCATATGGGGCCGGACCTGACCGGACTGTTCCTGGGCGATTGCGGCGCCTTCGGGGTGAAGACCGAAGTGGCGCTGCGGCTGACGCCGGACCGCCCCGGCGCCTTCGGATCCTTCGCCTTCGACAGCAGCGCCGCCATGATGGCCGCGATGGTCGAGGTGGTGCAGGCCAATATCGTCGGCCGCGCCTTCGCCCTGGACCCGGTGCGCAGCGCAACCCCATCCGCCGCGCCCGCTCGCCGGCGCGAAGCCCGGCCCGAACCCGCCTGGACCTTGCACCTGACGGCGGAGGGCGTGACCCCGGCAGCGGCCGAGGCGGGTGTGGAGGCCGCGCGGACCATCGTCGTCCGGCACGGCGCGCAGGAGGTGCCGGCCACCATCCCCAAGGCGCTGCGCGCGCGCCCCTATTCCATCCGTGGCCTGGTGGGGGCGGAGGGGGAGCGCTGGGTGCCGGTGCATGGCATGCTGCCGCTCGCCCAGGCCCGCGCCTGCCTGGCGGCGGTGGAGGCACAGCACGCGGCCATGGCGGCGGAGATGGCGGCGGCGGGCGTCACCACCAGCCACATCATCTCATCCCTCGGCGCCTATGTGACGATCGAGCCGATGTTCTACTGGCGCGACGCGCTGGATGCGCTGCACCTGCAGCACCTGACGGAGCCGAACCGCACCCGCTTCGGCAGCTTCCCGGCGAACCCCGCCGCCCGCGACCTGGTGCGCCGGGCGCGGGAGGTGCTGTCCGGCATCATGGACCAGCACGGCGCGGTGCATGCCCAGCTCGGCCGCTTCTACAAGCTCGGCTCCCGCATGGAGCCGGGGGCGGCGCAGCTGCTGCACAGCGTGAAGGCCATGCTGGACCCGCGCGGCCGGATGAATCCCGGCGCGCTGGAGGGGGTGCAGGCCTGAGAGCCTGACCCATAAGGTCGGCGGCTGGGGGCCAGTCGTGGGTTTTCTGCCCCTCAGGCCGTCAGCTCCGGCTGCATGGCCCCGGCGGGCAGCACCACGCGCAAGGCCAGGTCGCGGTCGGCGCGCAGATGCAGGCGCATCAGCGTCTCCGCATCCTCCGGCCGGTTGGCGATCAGCGCCTCGATGATCTGGCCGTGCTCGGCCAATGCGCGTTCCACCCGGCCGTGCCGCAGGGTCAGCAGGCCGAAGCGGTGCACCTGGTCGCCCAGCTGCGCCATGAACTGCCGCAGCCGCGAATTGCCGGCCAGCGCCAGGATGCGGCTGTGCATGAGGACGGAGCTGTCATAGGCCGCGCGCAATGCGCCGGCCTGCATATGCGCCACGGCGTCGCGGTGATCCGCCAGCAGCCCCTCCGCATCCGCCGGCCCCAGCCTTTCGGCGGCGACGCGCACCGCGAAGCCCTCAAGCTGTTCGCGCAGCTGGTAGACCTCGACGATGTCATGCACCGACAGCTCGGACACGACGATGCCGCGCTGCGGCAGGATCCGCACCAGCCCGCCACCGGCCAACTCGCGCAGCGCCTCCCGGATCGGGGTGCGGCTGATCTGCAATTCCTCGGCGAGCTGGTTCTCGGACAGCAGCGCGCCGGGGGCGTAGCGGGAATCGAGGATGCCGCGCTTGATCGCCTCAAGGGCCTGCTCGCGCAGGCTGCGGGGCGGATCGGTCTTGTCCGGTGTCATCGGCGCGTGGGGTCCCTGTGCATCCGGTTCGCGCGCAGCGTGCCCGGTCGGCGCGATGTATACCACCACCCCGTCCTGGGCAAACAAAGCGAGCCCGGATCAGAGAGAGGAGGCGACCGCCGGGGCCAGGGCCGGGTTTTTCGCCGCCGGGTGGCTTGGGTTGCGGAAGCGCAGCTCGCCATCCGGGGCGCCGTCGGGCGGGGCCACGCCGAACAGCTCCATCCGGCTGGTGCAGGCCACGGCCACCACGCGGCGGGCGGCGGGTTCGGTCAGCCAGCGGCGGGCGGCGCCTTCCAGCTCCAGCCTTTCGCGCAGGCCGCGCCATTCGGCGCGGTCCACATCGTCCACGAACATGGCCAGCAGCCCGGGGCGGCTGCCGGTCAGGCGGCTTTCGGCGACCAAAGCGCAGCGGCGCGTCACCGCCGTGGCGATGGAATTCTCCCGCCCCGCGCGCGCCGCCATGACGAAGACGGAGCCCGGTCCGGCGCCGGCGGTCACCGCCAGATGCGCTTCCTCGCCGAACTGGGCGCGCAGCTGGGCGGGCAGGCCCTGCACGCTGGCCTGGGCGCCGGCCACCACCAGCGGGTCCAGCTTCAACACCGCATCGGCGCTGGTATCCTGGCGCTTCTGCGCCGACAGCAGGGCGGCGATGCGGCCATGCAGATCCGCCACCTGTGCATCGGTGGCCATGCCGCCGGGCAGGGTCATCTTCAGCAGATAGCGGCCGGGATGCGCGGCCAGCCAGGTCTGCAATTCCGGATTGACCTTGTCGACCAGCGCGCACCAATCGCCGCGATGCACTTCCCGGCCATCCTCGGCGGAGACGCTCTCGCACACCACCTCGGCCTCCACGCCATCACGGCGGATCAACAGGTCGAAGGGGGCTTCCTCGGCCAGGCCGCAGAACGTCACCTCGAAGCCGCGGCTGCGGTGCAGGGCGGCGGTGCGCAGCAGGTGGAACAGCGGCATCAGCGTGGCTTCACCGGTCAGGCCGGCCGTGATCTCGGCCCGCAGCCGGGCGCGCTGTGGCGCGGGCAGCTGGGCCGCGAGCTTCACCGCCTCCCGCGCGAAGGCCACGGCAAGGCGCTCGGCCGGCGTGGCGCGGGCCAGGGCCTTGGGGTCCGCCAGCCTGGCCAGCACCAATTCCAGCGCGTGGCGCTGTTGCGCCGCCCGGCCGGAGAGGGAGGGCAGGGCGGCAAGCTGTGCGATGGCACCCAGGCGCCTGGCCCAGAGCTTCGCACCGCAGAGAGTGCGGAAACGATCGAGATCGGCCGGGTCCGGCCGATGGTCGGCGAAAGGCATGACTTTGGCCCGATCACGTTGATGCGTATCCCTAACGCCTTCCGAGGGGGCAGCGTCAAGCATCAGATGCGTGATAGGCGACTAATTTTGTCGGATATTCGCGACCGCCTCTCAATTGCGCGGCAGGCGGGCCTTTTCAGGGGCATCCGGGTTCTGCGCCCGGTGCCGCAGCAGGGCGTCCGCCAGCACGAGTGCCAGCATCGCCTCCCCCACCGGCACGGCGCGGATGCCGACGCAGGGGTCGTGGCGACCCTTGGTCAGCACCTCCACATTCTGGCCGAAGCGGTCCACGGACTGGCGCGGGGTGAGGATGGAGGAGGTGGGCTTCACCACGAAGCGGGCGACGATCGGCTGGCCGGTGGAGATGCCGCCCAGGATGCCGCCGGCGTGGTTCGAGCCGAAGATCACCTGGCCATCCGCGCCCATCCGCATCTCATCCGCATTGCCCTCGCCCGACAGGGAAGCGGCGGCAAAGCCATCACCGATCTCGACGCCCTTGACCGCATTGATGCTCATCAGCGCGCTGGCGAGCTCCGCATCCAGCTTGCCATAGATCGGCGCGCCCAGGCCGGGGGGCACGCCGTCGGCCACCACCTCCACCACCGCGCCGAGGGAGGAGCCGGATTTGCGGGCGGCGGTCAGCCGGGCTTCCCAGCGGGCGGCGGCCTCGGGGTCCGGGCAGAAGAAGGGGTTCTGGTCCACCTGCGCCCAGTCGAAACGGCTGCGGTCGATGGCATCCCCGCCCATATTCACCAGGGCGCCGCGGATGGTCACGCCTTCCAGCACTTTTCGCGCGATGGCGCCGGCGGCGACCCGCATCGCAGTTTCCCGCGCGCTGGATCGGCCACCACCGCGATAGTCGCGCACGCCGTATTTCAGCTCATAGGTCAGGTCGGCATGGCCGGGGCGGAAACGGTCCTTGATCTCGCCGTAGTCCTTGGAGCGCTGGTCCGTATTCTCGATGTGCAGCGCGATGGGGGTGCCGGTGGTGACGCCCTCAAAGGTGCCGGACAGGATGCGGACGGCATCCGCCTCCTGCCGCTGGGTCACGAATTTGGACTGGCCGGGGCGGCGGCGATCCAGGAAAGGCTGGATATCGGCCTCGGTCAGGGCCAGGCGCGGCGGGCAGCCATCGACGACGCAGCCGATGGCGGCGCCGTGGGACTCGCCCCAGGTGGTGACGCGGAACAGGTGGCCGAAGGTGTTGTGGCTCATGGTCCGCCCCGCTTAGCGCAACGAGCGGCGGGAGGCACCCCCCGCTCAGACCGTCGCGATATCCGGCGCGTCCGGGTTCTTCATGCCGACGATGTGGTAGCCGCAATCCACATGCTGCACTTCGCCGGTGACGCCCGAGGACAGGCTGGACAGCAGGTACAGCCCCGCCCCGCCCACATCCTCGATCGTCACATTGCGCTCCAGCGGCGCGTTCAGCTGGTTCCACTTCAGGATGTAGCGGAAATCGCCGATGCCGCTGGCAGCCAGCGTCTTGATCGGCCCGGCCGAGATCGCGTTCACGCGGATGCCGGACTTGCCGAGATCGGCCGCCATATAGCGCACGCTGGCTTCCAGCGCCGCCTTGGCCACGCCCATCACATTGTAATGCGGGATAACCCGCTCCGCGCCCAGATAGGACATGGTCAGCAGCGATCCGCCCGGCTTCATCAGCGGCACGGCGCGCTGCGCCACGCTGACGAAGGAGAATACGGAAATATCCATCGCCTGCAGGAAGGCGTTGCGCGGCGTGTCCATGTAGCGGCCGCGCAGGAACTGCTTGTCCGCGAAGCCGATGGCATGCACCAGGAAGTCGATGCCGCCCCATTCGCGGCCCAGCGTCTCGAACACCGCATCGACGCTGGCATCATCCGTCACGTCGCAGGGCAGCACATGCTTGCTGCCGATGCTCTCGGCCAGCGGGCGCACGCGGCGTTCCAGCGCCTCCCCCTGGAAGGTGAAGGCGATCTCGGCGCCCTGGGCGGCGATGGCCTGCGCGACACCCCAGGCGATGGAGCGGTCATTCGCCACCCCCATGATGACGCCGCGCTTGCCCGCCATCAGCGTACCGGTGGGAACCCCCGCGCTGGTGGCTTCGGAGGGGACATCATTCGGCATGGGGCAAGGGCACCGGAGGCTGGTTGCGAGAGGCCCCCGGTGGTGGCACATGCCCTTGTCACGGGCAAGGGGCCTCACACCTGTCGGGTCCCCGTCGCCCAGGAGAACCGCCTTGGACTCGTCCCGCCCAGAAGACCCCATTGCCCTGTTCGAGGCCTGGATGGCGGAGGCGGCGAAGACCGAGCCGAACGACCCGAACGCCGTCTGCCTCGCCACAAGCACGCCGGAAGGCCGGCCCTCGGCGCGGATGGTGCTGCTGAAGGGCGTCGATCACGACCGTCCAGGGGGGGGCTTCGTCTTCTACACCAACCTGGAAAGCCGGAAGGGCGGGGAGCTGGCGGCCAACCCCTTCGCCGCCCTGTGCTTCCACTGGAAGACCCTGCAGCGCTCCGTGCGGGTGGAAGGCGCGGTGCAGCCGGTGAGCGCGGCGGAGGCCGATGCCTACTACGCCTCCCGCGCCCGCGGGTCCCGCATCGGCGCCTGGGCCAGCAAGCAGTCCCGGCCGCTGGAATCGCGCTTCGCCCTGGAAAAGGCGGTGGCGGAGCAGACGCTGCATTTCGGCCTCGGCGAAATTCCCCGCCCGGCCCACTGGTCCGGATTCCGCCTGGTGCCGGACCGCATGGAGCTGTGGCGGGACATGCCTTTTCGACTCCATGAGCGCCGGGTGTTCCATCGCGCCGAGGCCGGCTGGACGATGGAAATGCTCTACCCGTGAGCGTCCCCGAGGATCAGGCCCCGGTCGCGGCGCTGTTGCGGCGCCTGGCCGGGGCCGATCCGGTGGAGACGCATATCTCGGCCGTCTTCATCGGGCGGGACACGGTGTGGAAGCTGAAGAAGGCGGTGCGCCTCGGCTTCCTGGATTTTTCGACCCTGGCGGCGCGGGAGCATTTTGCCTGGCGCGAGCTGGCGCTGAACCAGCCGCATGCGCCGGGCCTGTACCGGGACGTGGTGCCCGTGACCCGCGGCCCGGACGGCAGCCTGGCGCTGGATGGGGCAGGGGAGGTCGTGGATTGGGTGCTGCGGATGGCCCCCGTGCCCAAGGGCGATTTTCTCGATGTCATCGCCCGCAGCGGCGGCCTGACGCCTGAACTATTGGACGCCACCGCGGATGCTGTCGTCGCGCTGCATGCCGCCGCCCCCCTGGCGCCACCCGGCTTCGATGCCCCGGCCAGCGCCGCCAAGGTTTTGGCCGGCAATGTCCGGGATGGACTCGCCACCGGCCTGCCGGAAGCGCGCGTCCGGGCGCTCGGCGCGGCGATGGAAGCGCGCCTCGCCGCGCTCACCCCGCACCTGGCCGCACGCCAGGCGGCGGGGCGGGTGCGCCGCTGCCATGGCGACCTGCATCTGGGGAACATCTGCCTGTGGCAGGGCCAGCCCACGCCCTTCGACGTGCTGGAATTCGACGAGGCGATGGGCACCACCGATACCGGCTACGACCTCGCCTTCCTGCTGATGGACCTTTGCGAATGCGGCCAGCGCCCGGCGGCGAACCGGGTGATGAACCGGTATCTCGCGCGCACCGGCGACTTCGGCCTGCTGCCGGCGCTCGGCTTCTGGATGGCGCTGCGGGCCATGGTGCGCGCGCATGTGACGGCGCGTCGCGGCGGCGACGGGCTGCCCTATCTGTCCGCCGCCGAGGCGCATATCCGGCCGGTGCCGCCGCGCCTGGTCGCCGTGGGCGGCTTGCAGGGCACCGGCAAGACCTGGCTCGCCCGGCAGATCGCCCCCGAACTTGGCGCTGCACCCGGCGCGCTGCATCTCCGCACGGATGAAACGCGCAAGCGCCGCGCCGGGGTGGCACCGGAGGCACGGCTGCCGCCCGAAGCCTATGCCGAGGCGGAAAGCCAGGCCGTGCACGCCGAGATCTATGACGCCGCGCGCCAGGCCCTTGCCGCCGGGCAAAGCGTGGTGCTGGACGCCGTCTTCCTCGACCCCGCGCAGCGCCAGGCGGCGGAGGCGGCCGCCGCGCCTTTCCGCTTCACCGGATTCTGGCTGGCCGCCCCGCTGGACCTGCTGCGCCAGCGTGTCGCCGCCCGCAGCGCGGAGGGGCGCGATGCCTCCGACGCCACCGTGGCGGTGCTGGACCAGGCCGCCACCGCCGATCCGGGCCCCATCGCCTGGCAGCTGCTGGACGCCACGGCGCCGCTGCCGGCCGCACGGGCTGCGCTGGCCTAGTGCGGCCAAAATAGGGCATAAAGTTTCCGGGAAAGCTTTCCGCACCCAATTGGATGAAGGAGAGGCGCGATGGCGTATCGCCGCCTGTTGCTGCCACTGACCGGGACCGCGGCCGGGGAAGCCGCGCTCGCCACGGGGCTGATGGTCGCGCGAATCTGGAGCGCGCATCTGCACTGCCTGCATGTGCGCGTCGATGCGCGCGATGTCGCGCCCTTGGCCGGCGAGGGCCTGTCGGGTGCGATGATCGAGGAGATGATGGCCGCGACCGAGCGCGAATCCGGCGAACGCGCCGGCCGCGTCCGATCCCTGTTCGAAAAGTTCACCGCCACCCATGGCGACCTGACCATGGCGCCGGACCCGAACACCGCGCTGAAGGTGCCGGGCGTCACCCTGTCCTTCGAGGCGATCGCGGGGCGGGAGGAGGATGTGGTGGCGCAGCAGTCGCGCC
>LNFM01004866.1_pt1 | contig 24109 bp, 27 predicted proteins | sample 596031 | NCBI WGS metagenome assembly LNFM01 (sample SAMN04254537, study PRJNA301005) | activated carbon metagenome | isolation source: dual media filters at the Ann Arbor, Michigan drinking water treatment plant | place: USA: Ann Arbor | reverse complement strand
AAAAATGGAAAATTAGTTCTGGTCTTATGTACACTGCAAATTCTATTACAAAAGATGCTGATATAGGATTAACAACCGGATTTAATGCAAATACTTTTTTACCTTACATTACAACAGGTTCAAGTTCAGGAAAATGGTATTATTATGCCAACCTTGGTTATGGTTATATGGATAATGATTATTCTGATTTTTTTAGAGCTTCTTTTGAAGTAGGTTATGAGATAATTAAAAACGGACATTTGATGTTTATTTTAGATACTAGAAATATAGTTTCTAAAGAAAGTGCTTTTGATAATGATGTAAATCAATGGCCATCGTATTTAGACAGACAAACCTATAATGCAATTGGTATTAAAGGAAATTACGAATTTAAAAAAGATAAATTTGGAGTAAATTTTGCAGTTATTGGTGCAACTGGAATTGACAATGCTGCTTTAGCACCAACTTTAAATTTCGGATTATATACCAAACTGTAAAATGAACAATTATAAAGAAATAGTAATCAACTCGTATTCCGATTATTTCAATTACTTGAAAAACGAACTGTTTTCGTTGCATATCGAAAACTATTTCTATGGCTTGATATTGATTTCTTTACTTGTTTTTATTCTTGAAATTGTGTTTCCCTGGAGAAAGAACCAACCCATTATTAGAAAAGATTTTTGGCTCGATATTTTTTATATGTTTTTCAATTTCTTTTTATTAAATCTGATTGTTTTAATAGCACTTTCCAACGTAACGGAACAATTGTTTACTGAATTTTTATCACTATTTAATTTAAAGCCAACTTCGTTTCAGCTTCTCGATTTATCACATTATCCGAAAGTCGTTTCACTTTTAATTTTCTTTTTGGTTTCAGATTTTATACAATGGATAACACACCGAATGTTGCATCGTGTTCCTTTATTTTGGAATTTTCACAAAGTGCATCATTCCGTCAAACAAATGGGATTTGCTGCTCACTTGCGCTATCATTGGATGGAACCTGTAATTTACAAATCGTTGTTATACATTCCGTTAGCCATTATTGGAGGTTTTAGTATTCAAGATGTATTTATTGTTCACTTTTTTGCCATAACCATCGGACATTTAAATCACGCTAATTTGGGTTGGGATTACGGATTTTTAAAATACATTTTTAACAATCCAAAGATGCACATTTGGCATCATAGTAAACAGATGCCAAATAAATATGGAATGAATTTCGGAATTACGCTAAGTGTTTGGGATTATATTTTTAAAACCAATTATATTCCAACTGACGGTCGCGATATAGAACTGGGATTTGAAGGGGATGAAAAATTCCCTAAAGATTTTATACATCAAGAAGCGTATCCATTAAAATTTTAAACATGAAAAAAATAATTCTTTTATTGTTGCTATCCGCTTCAAGCTATGCACAAAATTTCGATTATAAAAGCTATGACAAGTTTTTAAGTACTTATGTTTCTGAAAAAGGAAACGTAAATTACAATAAAATCAAAACCAATAAATCTGAATTGGATGCTATTATCAAACAATTTGAGAAAACGCAACCCAATGATCAATGGTCTCGTGACGAAAAAATTGCTTACTTTATTAATTCTTACAATATCTATACGTTAAAAATTGTAACCGATAATTATCCTCTAAAAAGCATTAAAGACATTCCTAGCGTTTGGGACAAAAAATTTATTCCGTCCGGAAAAGAGAAAATTTCTTTAGGTGATATTGAACATAAAATTCTACGAAAAATGAATGAACCGCGAATTCATTTTGCAATCAATTGTGCTTCATTTTCGTGTCCAAATTTATTGAATGAAGCCTATTTACCAAAAACTTTGGATAATCAATTAGAAGTAGCTGCAAAAGCATTTGTTAACGATAAAACAAAAAACACAATTACTGCATCGGAAATAAAAATATCAGAAATATTCAATTGGTTTGGCGAAGATTTTAAAACAAAAAAAACATCCGTTATTGAGTTTATCAACAACTATTCGATGGTAAAAATTGATAAAAAAGCAAAAATAAAATATCTAGATTACAATTGGAGTTTGAACAATTAATGAAGATTTCGATTATAATTCCGGTTCTTAATGAAGGAAATATCATTGCTAAATTGCTAGATTATTTACTTAAAATTCAAAATCCAAAATTCACAAAAGAAATAATTGTCGTCGATGGCGGAAGTACTGATGCAACTCTAGAAGTTTTAAAAACCTATCCTACGGTAAAAGTGATTCATTCACAAAAAGGAAGAGCAATTCAAATGAATGCTGGTGCAAAATTTTCTACTTCCTATATTTTATATTTTTTGCATTGCGATACCTTTCCTCCAAAAGATTTTGATGTTGAAATTAGTGCTAAAGTCCAAAATAAATATCCTTCGGGCTGCTTCAAAATGAAATTTGATAGTAATCATATTGTTTTAAAAGTATCGCAATGGTTTACGCAATTCAATCATAAATCCTGTCGTGGCGGCGATCAATCGCTGTTTGTTGTACGAAATTTATTCGATAAACTAAATGGTTTTAATGAAAATATAACCATTTATGAAGACAACGAATTCATTGGTAGATTATACAAAAATTCAACATTTACTATAATCCAAAAAACGGTGATAACTTCTGCTAGAAAATACCATAAAAATGGTGTTTGGAAATTACAATTTCATTTCATAATAATTCATTTACTAAACTACATGGGATTCAGCAATAGTTCAATACAAAAATATTATTCCAAAAATATTAACAATTAATAGCATTTTTTTTTTAAAAAGCTAATAAAACCCTATTTTTGTTAAAAAATCTACTGCTATGTAATTTTTTGGACTTTCTAGCGAGTATTTATTAGTTTTTAATTAAATATAGATTCTGCATATAGCATTTATCAAAAACGATTGATAAAAATATAATCCTATTTTTTTTGTTTAAAGAGAAAGTGTAATCTATTATTAGATTGCACTTTCTTAATTTTTAGAATAATAGTTTTTTACAATTTTTTCGGATGGTTTATTCTGAACGGTATAATCACTATCACCACTTCCTCCTGCTTCATTATGATTATCATACCATTTCCACAAAAAACCGCCTGCAAACCAATCTTCTTTCCAAAATTGATTAAAAATAGCTATTAACGCATTTTCCTGACCTTTAAAATTTACAGTTCTACTTTTAGAATGATCCCATGGTTCTAGGGTTGCGAAATCTTTACTTTGGTACCCATATTCTGTAAAAAGAATTTTTTTATTGTATTTTTTTGACAACAATCGCATTTCTTTTTTTAAAGGTTGCCATGAAGTTTCTAGTGATTTAATTGTAGGTGTTTTACCAGTATCTAAAGGAAAATAAGCATCAATACCTATATAATCTAGCGAAGCTATAAATGGAACTGATTTATAAGTATCCCAATTCTCTGCATAGGTTATTTTACCTTTATAAATTTTTTTAATTTTTGAAATCATATTAATCCAATACTTTGGTCGAGCAATTACAAACGAATTCATTTCAGTTCCAACGCAAAATAATTCACATTTAGTTGTTTGAGCAATCTTAGCATAAAAAAGAATGTAATTTTCGTAATTATCTTCTAATGCTTTCCATTCTTTTTCAGACTTCATTTTAATTCGTCCAGTAAATCCGCCTTTGGGAATCCAAATTTGAGGTTTAAGCATTATTTTAATATTCTTTTGCTTGAACATCTTCGTTGTTTTTTCTATTCCTTCTTTTCGTTCATTAATCCATTGACGTTCACTATTAAAAATCAATAAGTGATCGCTTTCTGTTTTCATAAAAGCGAAAGGCATCAAAGTAACCCAATTGGCGTTTATAGTAATTAGAGGTTCTATTGCATCGATTGTAACTTCTCTATCCGATGCTACAAAACTAATTCCGTTAATTTTCTTTTGAGCATTAGTTGAGAAGCCAATAAAGAGAAGCACAATGAAAGTCTTTTTCATAATTATTTTTTAAAAATACTGTCCAATTCCAAAAACAATTCCATTTGAAGCATTTTTAGTTATACCATATCCATAATCTATTCTAAAGGTGGCGTTAAATATGGTTTTATGGATAAATCGCAACCCTAAACCAGGGTAAATACGAATATTTTTGTTGTCATAAAAGTCGCTAAAATTACCACCTGCCTGTCGCCAAGTTCCAGCATCTATAAAGGCATTTCCTTGTAGCACAAACCAATTTTTTTCATAAAGCGTTTTTCTAAATTCTGTGTTTAGTACAATTGTACCAGTACCACGATCAATTATATTCCCAACGCCTCTAACATTCACATTATTATCAACCGAAAAAGGCGCAAAAGGAGTAACTTCGTTTGTAGACAAACCTACTCGTAATCTACTAGCCCAATTCCCTTTATTACCAACTCTTTTGAAATAAGATAAATCATTCCAGCCAATATAAAATCTATCTTGCAACAGACCTGAATTCTCGACAACCTGAAAGAAACATGAATTTCTAAAACCTTTCACCAAATAGTAGTCATAGGTTAAATTGTCGAACAAGTAACTGGATTTAAATAAATACTTGTCGATATTTAATGATAAAGGAACATCAGCTCTAGTACCTCCGTCCTTATATTGGTAATCCTCATTAAAAATGGAAAAGCCAAGTTTAATTGAATTTCTGTAATCCAAACGATATACACCAAGCAATTCTGCAGAAGTATTTATATATTGGTAATTCGCTTTTTGTCCTTCAAAAAAAATAGGTTCGATACTTCCTAACTTTTGCACATTGGCTTCAAGTCCAAATTTGGTACTAAATAAAAAAGGAGATGAATAATTAAATCCAAATGAAGAAACACCGTTATATTGATAAAATCCTCCAATGGTATTATTTCTCCCCAAAAAATTATAATCAGACAATCCTATCCTGTATGCCGTAGTAATATCGGTAGTCCATAAAGCGAGATTAGGAATAATACTAAAATCTTCTACAATTAAAAAGACAACAACATAATTACCCAAAATATTGGTCTTTACTTCATAAATAACTTTAGAAATACCATTCAATCTTGTAAGCGCATCAACATCATTATTTAACTGTAAAGTATCAACAGTTGCATTTACTTTGGTTTGAATAAAGTTGGTCATAAATTTCTCATTCATTTTTTTAACTCCCTTCCATTCAATTCGCTCAACATTGTTTGTTTGTGAATGTCCTTTAATAAAGGAAAATAAAAAGACCATTAAAAAGAGTAACTTCACAATTTAATTTTTTATCAATTCAAATATCGCAAGAATTATTCACAAAACTAATCAATTGAAATATATTTCGATATTATTCAATGGCTTAGGAGGATAAATCTAAATAAAAAGTAAAAATAGAACAGAAATGATATGATTTTAGTGTAAATGTAAAGTACATGACAAATCAAACTTTTATAACAACGTAATTTTACTAAAAATAATAACACACAAATTATGGTAAAGTATATTTCTATTCTGTTTTTTTTCATGGCTACTTCTAGTAACGCGCAAAACATCAGTACTTTTTTTTCAAAAACAGATGCTTTTTTAAAGAAAAATGTTTCCAATGGTAAAGTGGATTATCAATCCATTAAAAGTGATCCGGGTTCATTAAATGATATTTTAGAGATAGCTTCCAAAATAGATCTATCTAAAGAAAATGCAACCAATTCAAAAGCATTTTGGATTAATGCCTACAATTTATCCCTTATTAAAGGTGTCGTAACTAAATATCCTGTAAAAGCACCGACGGATATTGCAGGATTATTTGATAAAACTACTTATACAATAGCAGAAAAAAAATACACGCTTAATGATATTGAGAACAAAATGTTACGCGAAAAATATAATGATGCAAGAGTTCATTTTGTTTTAGTTTGTGGCGCAATTGGTTGTCCGCCTATCATAAATGTTGCTTATTTGCCGGAAACTTTAGACGCGCAATTGAATAAACAAACAAAAATTGCATTAAACAATCCAAATTTTATTAAAGTAAATAGTGGTTCAAAAAAAGTAGCACTTTCGCAAATATTTGAATGGTATAAAAATGATTTTATTTCTAAAGGAAAAAATGAAATTGATTTTATTAATCAATACAGAGAAGATAAAATTGATGCAACATTTAAAACGTCTTATTATCCGTATGACTGGACTTTAAATAAAAAATAAAACTTACTAATCCATTTTAAAAACAAAAACAATGAAAAAAATATTCTTAACCCTATCATTATTGCTAAGTTTCGCTGCTTTTTCTCAACAAGATAGCGTTGCAGTAGAGCAATCTAACATTCAAAATTATACGCCTTCTAAACTTTTAGAAAAAGGAAAATGGGATATCAAATGGTTTAATAATTTATATACTCAAACCCGAGCTGAAAGTAATGGAATAACTAGCGATGTACCTCGATCAAATTTCTTTACTACATCTTTAGAGGTTTTTACGGGAGTTTCAAACAATAAAAAAATAAACGCAGGCTTAATAGTCGAATACCGTTCTAATTCTTTTGGAGGTGAAAGTACCACAAGCGTTTTTAGTTTTAATAATGAAGTTGGAAAATCAAGAACTGGATTATCACATATTGCACCATCGGTAAAAATTGCACCTTTTAATGGTTTACCGCGTTTCTCCATTCAAAGTTCATTCTTTATTCCAGTTTTTGACAAGGAAACCGATAAAAACGGTTATCTAGCACAAAACAGTTATATATGGCAAAATCGTTTTTTTTACGATTATACCTTCCCAGGAAAGAAGTTCCAGTTATTTTCTGAAATAGGAACGCGATTATTCTTTGGTGAAAAATCTGTAAATGCAGATAATACATTCAATGAGAATGGAGGTTTTGCAAACAATAGTCTAGAAATGGCACCGGGAGTTTTCTTAAGTTATTTTCCAACAAATAAATTTACTATTTTAGGATTTGTACAACATGCCCAACTAATAGATTTAGGAAATGATTTTTCACAGAACTATTCAGCGTTAGGTATGGGAGCAAAATACCAATTGACTAAGGTTTTAAATGTTGAAACGTTATATAGCAAGTTTGTTCGAGGTAATGATACTGGTTTAGGGCAATCGTATAACGTAGGCTTAAGATTTATTTTTTAATAACATTTTTTTTGACTACTATTCTTTGTAAATTGTAAACAAATCTTTAACAATAAATTAATACAGTAAAGTATGGAACATATTGTAATTATTGGGAATGGAATTTCCGGTGTCACAGCTGCAAGACATATTAGAAAACAATCGGACAAGAAAATTACAATTATTTCTGCTGAAAGTGAATATTTCTTTTCTAGAACAGCATTGATGTATGTTTATATGGGTCATATGAAATTTGAACATACACAACCTTACGAAAATGATTTTTGGAAAAAAAATAAAATTGATTTGGTAACTGGTTTAGTTGTTCAATTAAATGCTAAATTGAAAACACTTATTTTAGACGATGATACCATCATAACTTTTGATAAATTAATCATTGCTACCGGATCTAAACCCAATAAATTTGGTTGGCCAGGTCAAGATTTAAAAGGAGTAACTGGATTGTACCACAAAGATGACTTAGAAAATTTAGAAGAGTATTCAAAAACTGCTAAACGAGCTGTTATTGTTGGAGGCGGATTAATTGGAATTGAACTTGCCGAGATGTTACGTTCCCGAAATATTGAAGTTACTTTCTTAGTTCGTGAAAAGAGTTTTTGGGGAGGCGTATTGCCTTTTGGTGAAAGTCAAATGATAAATAGACATATTGCTGAACATCACATTGATTTAAGATTAGAAACTGGATTACTCAAAATTCTATCCGATGAAAATGGGAATGCTAGAGCTATTGTAACTGACAAAAACGAAACTATAGATTGTCAAATTGTAGGTTTAACGGCAGGTGTCACTCCAAATATTGATTTTTTAAAAGATTCAGGAATTGAATTAGGTCGTGGAGTAAAAGTCAACCGCTTTTTAGAAACAAATATAAAAGACATTTTTGCTATTGGCGATTGCGCCGAGCAACATGAAGCCATTGGTTTACGTCGTTCAATAGAAGCCGTTTGGTATACTGGCAGAATGATGGGTGAAGCATTAGCACAAACCATTTGCGGTAAACCAACTCAATATAATCCTGGACATTGGTTTAATTCAGCTAAATTTTTAGACATAGAATATCAAACTTACGGTTGGGTTTTTGCCAAACCTTTAGAAAACGAAGCTCAAGCCTATTGGGAATATAAAGACGGCAAAAAATCCATTAGAGTTTCTTATGATAAAAACACTAATGAATTTTTAGGAATAAATACATTTGGAATACGAATGCGTCATGAGTTTTTTGATAAAGTTTTGACAGATAAAAAAACAGTAGAATATGTTATAGAACATTTAAAAAAAGCCAACTTCGATCCAGAATTTTTTACCTCACATTTTGATGAAATAAAGAGCACCTTAACACAACAACTAATCGAATTTAAATCTGCCTAACTATGAGTCAATTAGATAAAAACTTATCATTAGCTGCACACAATAGCAACTCTTTAAATATATCCCAAAAAATAGGTTTAGCACTAGGTTTCATCGGATTATTTATTTTGCTATTAGCATTTTTCAATGTTTCATTTCCAAATAAACGACTTTGGTTATTCATTTCAATTACTGGAATTCTAAGTGGTACTATTCTATACGCAAATACAACATATTTATCTAAACCAAAAGGAATTAGCAACAATGGTGTTTATCATAAAAGTATTTCAAATAAAGGGGTTATCGCTTGGATTATTGGTATTGTTTTAACCTCTTTTTATGTTGCATTATATTGGTTTCCAAAATATTTAGGATTAGGAGAAAACGGTGCTACTAATTCTGGTATAGTAGGATTTTTTGATCCCTTGAGCTTGGCTTTAAATGGTAAAATTGCCAGTCAATGGTTTGTTTATGGAACATTGTACACCATCGCAATTTTAGGCTTAGGATATAAATTTATTTTAAAATACCGACACAACAAATACCAATTGGTTCGTACCATTTCAGTAATGTTTTTTCAATTGGGATTTGCATTTTTAATTCCTGAAATACTCGAAAAATTAAATCCTGAAAAAGCCTATTTTGCAAAAGATTTAAAAAATATGTGGCCTTTGAATTATTATTTCTTTAATGATTGGCATCTAAAAAATTTATTAAATGGTGGAAACCTTGGGTTGTTTATGCTATTATTTGGTATTTCAATGATATTTATAATCTCACCAATATTAACTTATTTTTATGGCAAACGTTGGTACTGTTCTTGGGTTTGTGGTTGTGGAGGTTTAGCTGAAACTGCTGGTGATAGTTTTCGACATTTATCTAATTCATCTCAAAAAGCTTGGAAGTTTGAGCGCTGGTCTATTCATATTGTATTAGCTTTATCTTTCATCATGACTATCGCAGTTGTGTTTACTTTTTTGAATGATAATCCTGATTTGAGTTTCATTACCAAAAATCAATTTATATACGGAATTGTTGGTTTTCTAGTTGTTTTTACTGGAGTTTTATTTATTTTCAAACGCAATGATTTAGATACAGATGCCAAATTTACTATTGGAACATTAATAGCAATTATAATTTCTTCATTGATGATTAATTTCTTTTCAGGAAATACAAATATACTTTTTATTGATAGTTTCAAATTAAGAGAATGGTACGGATTTGCTATTGGTTCGGCATTTTCTGGAGTAATTGGAGTTGGCTTCTACCCTATTTTAGGAAACCGTGTTTGGTGTCGATTTGGTTGTCCGATGGCGGCAATATTAGGATTGCAGCAACGTTTGTTCTCAAAATTTAGAATTACAACTAATGGCGGACAATGTATTTCTTGTGGGAATTGCACCACGCATTGCGAAATGGGAATTGATGTACGTAGTTATGCGCAAAAAGGAGAAAATATTGTTCGTTCTTCGTGTGTTGGTTGCGGAATTTGCTCAGCAGTTTGTCCGCGTGGTGTTTTAAAATTAGAAAACGCTTCCGAAAAAGGAAGAATCAATGCTAATGATATTCTTTTAGGAAATGATGTGAATTTATTGGATTTGATAAATCAGAAATAATGAGAAAAGTATTCATACTAATGATTTTGCTAGTTTTAAATTCTTGTTCAAAAAAAGAAGATGAAACTACTTGTTTGCCTTTGCCAAATAACATTGACATCAATATTGTTGATAAAATTTCAGGCGAAAATGTTTTTACAATCGGAATGTTTACACAAAACCAATTGCAAATAGTTACAAATCCTGCAAACCAATTTCCAGTGAATTTTTATCAAGAAGGACAACAAAATATTTTTACAATTTTTCCAATAAATACGGAAGGAATAATAAATTTCTCAATTATTTTGAATAATGAAATTACAATCCCTTTGAAAGGAAAAATTATAATAAATAACGGTTGCGGAACTAATTATTATTTTGAGAGTATAACTTCTGAAAATGCTAATTATTTAGTTGAAAAAAGTGGGACAAATGTGAAGATAAGAATTTAGTACTAAAAATAAATCATTAACGATAAAAATATATTATGAAAACAAGAAAGAAAATTATTTTAATGTTTTATACAATAGTATCCATTTTTTATGGGTGTGACAAACAAGATTCTGAGAAAGAACAATTGATTATTAATCTAGAAGAAACATTTAATGAAGATTTAGTTAAAATTAATATCGACAATAAAACCGTTTTTTCAGAAACAGTAAATACCAATCACAGTCTTGGTCTTGCTAAAGGAATCCTATTAGATTATCCATTAGGAGATACTGAACTAACAATTAGCATTGGAAATGTTGTAAAAAAAGTTCAATTTGTTCACAAAAAAAATAGATATATTACTATTGGTTTTGATAAAAGTAATTCTGAAATAAATATAAATTATCCGGTCGTTCGACCTTTATATGATTAATTGTTTTCTTATGATTTTAAAATTATTTTCAATTTTTATATTTATAACAACATTCGTAACTTTCGATTCCAAAATCTATATAAAAAATTATTATCCCAACGGAAAACTAAAAGAAGAAGGCTGGATGCTCAATAATCAAAAAACAGATTATTGGTTCTATTATTTCGAAAATGGTTTAAAAAAAGAAGAAGGTCATTATAAAAATAATCAAAAAACAAATTGGTGGATTTTTTATGACGAAAAGCAAACGATTATTAAAAAAAGTGAATTTATAAACGATAGAATGAATGGACTTTCAATAATATATTCCAAAGGAGAAATTGCAAAAGCCGAAAAATATAGTAATGGAAAAAAAATAAAAACTTGGACAAATTTATCCGAGTTTAAAAAAGACAACAATTTTTAATGAGTATTATAAAAGTAATTATTCCCGCCTATAACGAAGAAAAAGCAATTGCCAAAGTGATTGCTGAAATTCCATCCAATGTTGATGAAATAATTGTTGTTAGTAACAATTCTACTGATAAAACTGAGCAAGTAGCCAAAAATGCTGGAGCTACAGTACTTTCTGAACACAGAAAAGGATATGGATTTGCTTGCTTAAAAGGAATGGAGTATATTTCAAAATTAGAAGAAAAACCAGATATTATAGTTTTTTTAGATGGCGATTATTCTGATTATCCTAATGAATTGACAAAATTAATTGAACCAATAGTTAATCAAAATATCGATTTTGCAATTGGAGCTAGAGTTGCAAACTTACGCGAAAAGGGTTCGATGACACCACAACAAGTGTTTGGAAACTGGTTGGCAACATTTTTAATGAAAGTGTTTTTTGGAGCAAAATTCACCGATTTAGGTCCGTTTCGGGCAATTAAATATGAAAAACTACTGCAACTTAAAATGGAAGATAGAACCTATGGTTGGACTGTAGAAATGCAGTTGAAAGTGCTGAAACAAAAAATGACTTATGTTGAAATTCCGGTTCGTTATAAAAACCGAATTGGTGTTTCAAAGGTTTCCGGTACAGTCAAAGGAACCGTAATGGCTGGTGTAAAAATTATTGGTTGGATTGTAAAATATACGTTTAAAAAATAAAATGATTTTAGTTCTTTCATACCTCGTTCTCTTTATTTACAGTATTGCCATTCTATTGATTTTTTTCTATAGTTTGGCCCAATTTAACTTGCTTTTAAATTATCTGAAAAGTAAAAAAACGAAACAATTTATAGAAAAATTCGATTTTTCAAACCCCAACGAAATCCCACTAGTTACGATACAATTACCTATTTATAATGAAAAATATGTTATAGAACGATTATTAGAAAATATTGTAGAGTTAGAATATCCAAAAGATAAACTCGAAATTCAAGTTTTAGATGACAGTACAGATGACAGTGTTTTGTTAACAAAAAAACTAGTTACAAAATACGCAAATCAAGGCATCGATATAAAACATATTACTCGACAAATTAGAACTGGTTTTAAAGCTGGTGCTTTAAAAGAAGGTTTGGTAACGGCTAAAGGAGAATTCATTGCCATTTTTGACGCCGATTTTTTGCCAAAACCCGATTGGTTACTCAAAACTATTCCGAATTTCAAGAACTCAAAAATAGGTGTAGTTCAAACACGTTGGGGACATATAAACCGAAACTATTCCATTTTAACTAAAATACAAGGTTTTGCACTCGATGCCCATTTTACGTTAGAGCAAACTGGCAGAAACTCAAAACAACATTGTATTAACTTTAATGGAACTGCAGGAGTTTGGAGAAAATCATGTATTATCGATGCGGGTAATTGGGAAAGTGATACCTTGACAGAAGATTTAGATTTGAGCTACCGAGCACAACTCAAAAATTGGAAATTTATTTATTTAGAAGATGTTGAAACACCTGCAGAATTACCAGCAATCATTAGTGCTGCTCGTTCACAACAATTTAGATGGAATAAAGGTGGTGCCGAAAATTTTGTTAAAATGGCTTCCAAAGTAATGGCATCTAATACTATTTCAAGAAAAACAAAATTCCACGGATTACTACATTTACTAAATAGTTCCATGTTTTTGTGTATTTTTATAATGGCAGTTTTAAGCGTACCGATGCTATTTGTAAAGAACTATTTTAGTCACATTGGCTGGTATTTTGATATTATGGTTTTCTTTATTATAACTTCAATAATTTTCTTTATTTGTTATTGGTTTACTTATAAAAACATTCAAGGTGGAGGTTTTATAAATTTTTTAAAATATATAAGAATGTTTTTTACCTTTTATGCAATAGCAATGGGGTTTTCATTCCAGAATTCAATTGCTGTTTTAGAAGGATTATTAGGAAAAAAAAGTGAATTTATTCGAACTCCGAAGTTCAATATTGAAACCTTAAAAGACAAATGGAAAGAGAATATTTACATTTCTAAAACCATTTCTAAGAATACCATTATGGAAGGTTTACTGGTCTTGTATTTCCTTTTTGGTTTGTATAGTGGTTTTAAATTGAACGATTTTGGATTATTCCCTTTTCATTTAATGCTGTTTTTTGGTTTTAGTTACGTTTTTGTTCAATCGTTAAAAACAAACTAAATTGAATGCTTTTCTTTTCAAATATCAATTTTATTTTGCAACAGTTTGCTGTATAGTTGTTTACTTCATTTTAGGATATCTTTTTGATAGAGAACAGTTTTATTTGCTCTTGCTTTTATATTCTGCAGCTTTTATTGGATTGATTGCTTTAATGAATACAGAAGAATATGAAAAGACCTTTTTCAAAGTAGGTGTTTTATTTCGTATCCTGCTTTTATTTTCTACTCCGGCTTTATCTCAAGATTTTTACCGATTTATTTGGGATGGACATGCTATTTTATCAGGAATTAATCCCTATCAATACAAGCCAGAAGTTATTATAAACACGATTATCTCTTTTCCAAACGCTGATTATTTATATGATAAAATGGGAAGTTTAAGCGCTTCTCATTTTTCAAATTATCCTCCAATTAATCAATTGTTTTTTGCGATTGCAGCTTTTATAGGTGGAAAGTCTATAATTATTTCAACAATCGTTTTGCGAATGATAATTATTTTAGCCGACATAGGAGTTTATCATTACGGAAGAAAAATATTAGTTCACTTCAACAAAAACACCGAAAATATTTTTTGGTATTTTTTAAATCCGTTAGTTATTTTAGAACTCACAGGAAATTTGCATTTTGAAGGCGTTATGTTGTTTTTTCTTGTAGTTGGGTTTTATTATCTACTAACAAAAAAATGGATAATTGCAGCTGTTTTTATTGCCCTATCAATATCTGTAAAATTGTTGCCATTACTTCTTTTACCTTTGTTCTTAAACTATTTAGGATATATAAAAAGTGTTCTCTTTTATACTATAATAATTGGTTTGAACGTGCTTTTTTTTCTACCATTTTTAAATTCAACATTAATTGCCAATTATGCTGAAACCATATCACTTTGGTTTACTAATTTTGAGTTTAATGGCAGTATATATTATGTTGCCAGAGAAATCGGATTTAATGTAAAAGGATATAATATCATTCATACTATAGGAAAAATAACTCCAATACTCACAATTGTAATTGTTCTATTTTTTGCTCTAATAAAAAAAAATAAATCTGTCGATAGCATCATAACGAACGCATTAGTAATCATTACATTATATTTGTTTATTTCAACAACTGTACATCCATGGTACGTTGTTAATTTAGTTTTGTTAGGTGCTTTTACAAATTTTAAGTATACCATAGTATGGAGTTTTACAATCATTTTTAGTTATTATGCTTACAGTAATTTTCCTTTTAAAGAGAACCTGTTTTTAATAGCGCTCGAATATCTCATTGTTTTTTCGGTTTTTATATATGAAATAAAAAAGCATCGCATTTTATCACGAGTCCCTAAGACTTTATAACAATTACTTGATTATGAAAAACATTTTGTTAGTCTTACTTTTTATTGTTGCAGGTTGTACAAATAAAAATGAAACTCCTCCAATTATTCAGCAAATATGTTCTTCAGAATTTTGTTCAGAAAATGGAGCGAAAGAATTAATTAATTTGTATGAGGATGATAATATGACAAACGAGACAATGACTTTTAAAATAAATTGTATCGTTGCAACAAATAAAAAAGTTGATTTTAAATTCCAAAAAAAGATTAAAGATTTAAATAATGTATTTACTAAAGGAAAAATAAAATTCATAGTCAATTCAGAAATTTCAATAAGTCCACAAAAACTAACGATTGATCAAATTGCTGAAAAAGAAGGAATATTTACCCAATTTAAACAGAATTTAAAGAAAGAAAAATCAATCAATATCATTATAGTGCCACATGGAAAATCCTTAAATGGTTTTACTTTGGTTTTGCCAGAGAAGTTTTTAAATTATCTAAATTTAGGTTACGAAACGATTTATATTAGTGATAAGGCTTGGTTTAATACATCGACTTTGCAACATGAATTAGGACATTTCTTCGGGTTACAACATACTTTTGGCGAATTGACTAATGAGAATTCAACTTTAGAAAAGCCAAACGGAACAAATTGCAAAGAGGAAGGCGATTTTATTTGTGATACGCCTTCTGATCCAAATGGCAAAACTGATGCCTATTGCAACTATGTCAAATCGATTAATAAAAATGGAGAAGTGTATAGTCCCAAAGTAAATAATTACATGAGTTATTATCCTAACAAATGCAAAAATGAATTTACGAATGGACAATATAAAGCTATGAATTTATTTGCTAAAGAATACCGTAGCTATCTTATCTATTGAGTATCCTGTGCATTGCTGTATGCTAATAATGAATGTAAATAATATATTCAAATCGAATAAAAGTTAAAGAACTGCCAATTTAGTCTATAATGTACATTACTTGACAATTCCCTCTCTCCAATCTTGATAAATTTGTCTTATAAATTTAAAAAAGATGAAAAAAATTAATTTAAAATTAGGTGCTCTGCTTTTATTTTCAATACTCTTTTTAACTTCATTTACGCGGTTAGAATCTAAAAAGACAAAAGCAATAGATGTTTATAGTTTAAATGATACTATAACAAAAACCAACAATCCGTATTACTCGAATACAAGCATTAAAAAGTTGAAGATTTCTGATGCTGAATGGAAGAAGGTACTGCCAGATGGTGTCTATGCAGTGTCAAGACATGCTGATACCGAACGTCCATTTAAAGGAAAATATTGCGACACTGATGAAAAAGGAACCTATTACTGCGCAGCTTGTGGATTCAAATTGTTTCGTTCAGAGGCAAAATTCTCTAGCCAATGCGATTGGCCAAGTTTTTTCGAGCAAGCCAATTCTAAAAGTGTAGTTTACAAAAATGACAATTCTCATGGTATGGAACGTACAGAAGCACTTTGTGGAAGATGTGACGGACACTTAGGACATCTTTTTAACGATGGTCTGGAATTAACTGGTAAAAGATACTGTATGAATTCGATTGCACTTGATTTTATCCCTGATAACAAAAAATAAATACTATGGAAAATTCAATTTATAAAACCATATTTATCACGTTGATAATAATGACATTCTTGGTTTTGTCAAGCTTTACAATGAAAGAATTTTTTGAAAACCAACAAGATAAGAAAGACCAAAATGGATTTGTAGTTTTAGAACTTTTTACCTCACAAGGTTGCAGCAGTTGTCCTCCAGCAGATGTCGTACTTGGTGAGTATGCTGCACAAGACAATCCCAACATCATTCCTTTAGCATTTCACGTTGATTATTGGAATTACATTGGTTGGAAAGATCCTTTTAGTAAAGCCGAATTTACTAATAGACAGCGTAACTATGCTTCATTACTTAACGCTCAAGGAAATTACACACCTCAATTAGTTATTAATGGGAAGCACGAATTAGTTGGTAGTTATAAAAATGAAATAAAAAACTTTGTAAAGGAAGAACTTGCCTTAAAAAACAAGTATACTATTAGTATAAAAAGTGCCATTATATATCAAAATGTATTGACAATTGATTATGAAACAGATGTTGCAGCAGCATCTAACATCGTAAATGTAGCATTAGTAAAGAAAAAAGAATTTACAAGTATTAAGAGAGGTGAAAACAGAGGATTAAATCAAACCAATTATAATATTGTATATGATTTTAAGAGTAATGCTATCAACACTAAATCTAACAATAAATCAAGCTTCAAATTTAATTCCGAATGGCAAAAAGCCGAATTTATTGCTGTTGCTTATGTTCAAAATACTAAAACAGGACAAATACTTACCGCTTCAAAAGCACTTATTAATTAATAAATAATTTAAAATAAAATGAAAAAAATCAAAATTTTAGCATACTCACTACTATTAATGAGTTTCTATAGTTGCAACACGAATGCACAAACTAAAAAATTATCTACAGAGCCAAAAGCTAATAAAGCCATTGCTGTTTTTGCAGAAGGATGTTTTTGGTGCAGTGAACACGTTTTCGAAGCAGTAGTCGGAGTAGAAGAAGTTACTTCTGGTTATACTGGTGGAACTACTAAAAATCCATCCTACGAACAAGTTGGAAGTCAAAGAACCGGACATGCAGAAGCGGTATTAGTTGTTTATGATCCAAAAATTGTCAGTTTTAGTCAGTTAGTTGATGTGTTTTTTGCATCTCAAGATCCAACAACTCCTAATCAACAAGGTCCAGATGTTGGTAGTGCGTATCGATCGATTGCTTTTTATAAAAATGAAACTGAAATGAAAATTATACAAAGTAAGATAAAAGAACTTACTGTCAATAATACGTTCACTGATCCTATTGTAACAGAAGTACTACCTGTGACTGACTTTTATGCAGCTGAAGACTATCATCAAAATTATGTGAAGCTAAATCAAAATAATTCTTACGTAAGAAATGTGTCAATACCAAGATACGAACTATTTAAAAAAACATATAAAGGAAAACTAAAATCTAAATCTTAAAAAAATGAAAACAATTTATCAAATCGCATTGCTTCCAATCCTATTCATTGTATTAATTTCTTGTATAGAGAAAAAAAACAGTAAATTTAAAGAATTAACACAAGCGGAACAAGAAGGATTATCACTTAGCGATACTTCACTAAAAAAAATCAAAAAAACTGATGCAGAATGGAAAAAGGTACTTACATCTAATCAATATCATATTTTGAGAGAACAAGGAACCGAAGCTCCATTTAAGAATGCCTATCATGATAACCACAAGAAAGGAAACTATTTTTGCGCAGGGTGTAAACTACCTTTGTTTAACTCCAAAACAAAATTTGATTCAGGAACTGGATGGCCAAGTTTTTATGCACCAATTGAAAAAAACAGAGTAATTGAAGTTATTGATGAAAGTCATGGAATGGTAAGAGGTGAAATTGTTTGTGCACGTTGTGAAGGACATTTAGGTCACGTTTTTAACGATGGTCCAAATCCAACTGGATTAAGATATTGTATGAACTCAGGTTCTTTGATCTTTTTAGCTGAAAATAAAAAGTAGAAATTTATTAAATGTAGTTGATTTGACAACTACCTGACAAAACACTATTTTAATCTAAACTACTTTTACAGTATTAAAATCAAAAACTAAACCAATGGAAAGCAAACTCAAAAACAAAAAAATACTTATTACAGCCGGACCAACTAGAGAATATTTAGATCCTGTTCGTTACATAACCAATGAGTCTAGTGGCAAAATGGGCTATGCAATTGCAGAAACGCTTCATGAATTAGGTGCTGATGTTTATCTTATAAGTGGTCCTGTCAATTTAACCACAACTTTACCAAAAGAAAAAATAACGTATGTTAAAACGGCTAACGAAATGTATCAAGAATGTCAAAAGCATTTTTACAGTACTAATATTGCAATTTTTTGCGCTGCAGTTGCAGATTATACGCCAAAGATTACTTCTGAAATTAAAATAAAAAAGATTGATGACGAATGTTCATTAGAACTAAAGAAAAACATAGATATTGCTTATGAATTTGGAAAAGTAAAAACACGATTTCAACAATCTATTGGTTTTGCATTAGAGACCAACGACATTTTGGCAAATTCAAAACTAAAATTAGAAAAGAAAAACTTCGACTTAATAGTGATGAATTCTCCAACACTTGATCAGGGTTTTGGTCACGATACAAACAAGATTTCTATTTTAAGTAAAGATATGTTTATTGATAACTTTGCATTAAAAACAAAAAAAGAAGTTGCCGTAGATATTGCAAATGCTATTATGGATTATTCTCGTGCATTTCAAAATTTAGTTGACTTAAGTTTTTAGGGCAAATAAGAAAATGAAAAGTTTGATTTTTTATTGGTTAGGATGATCATTAGAAAGTGCTTTTGTGTGTGAGATCAAAGGCACTTATCTAATGATTTTTCAAAAAAAAAAGAATAAAATAAACTAGAAAATACATTAAAAAAAGTGAAATGTGTTTTCTACTAACTAAAAAATAAACATGATGAAAATATTAAATTCTAAAATTCACGGAATAGTCGATTACTTATTTGTTCTATTCTTATTTGCATCACCAACTATTTTTGGGCTTCAAGAACGAGCAGAATTATTCACTTATCTATTAGGGACTGTTCATTTAATGGTAACATTTTGTACAAATTTTGAGTATGGTATAGTTCGAATTATACTTTTTAAGCATCATGGTTGGATTGAACTTATAGTTTCTTTCGCACTTGTAGGAGTAGCTTTTTACCTTGGCGAAGTTGAAAATGAATTATCTCGAAATTTTTATTTTGCTATAGCAATTTTGGTTTTTTTAACTTGGCTTATAACCGATTATAAAAGTGAAACAGAAAATGATTTCATTCGATATTGAAAATAGTAATTAAAAACAAAATAAAAATGATTGGTTGGTTAGTCATCAGAAAGCACTATTGCGTGTGAGTGCAAATGTGCTTTCGAAATGACTTTTACTTTAAATAAAATTCAATGAAAACATTAGTAATATCAGGTGGTGGCAGTAAAGGAGCTTTTGCAGGTGGAATTGCAGAATACCTCATCAATGACTGCTGCTCCAATTATGAAATGTTTGTAGGTTGTTCAACCGGAAGTTTGCTTTTACCTCACCTGGCTTTAGGAAAAATAAATAAGATAAAACAAATCTACACTTCTGTTTCTCAAGAAAGCATTTTTAGTATTTGTCCGTTCAAGATTAAAAAAACCAAAAGAGGTTTTGAAACTAAAATCAATCACTTTAATACATTACGAACTTTTTTAAAAGGAAGTCCTACTTTTGGTGAAAGTGAAAATTTGCGAACTTTAATTAAAGAAAGTATTACACAAGAAGAGTTTATATCACTTTCAACATTAGAGAAAAAATTAATATTCACGGTCTCAAATCTTACATTAGACAAAACAGAATACATACATTCTGATCAATGCAATTACAATGATTTTTGTGATTGGGCTTGGGCTTCTTGCAACTATACTCCTTTTATGAGTCTGTTCACTAAAAATGGCTTTCAATATGCAGATGGAGGTTTTGGAAATTTTATACCGATACTCTATGCAATCGAAAATGGAGCAACTGATATTGATGTGATTATTTTAGAAAATGAGGAATTAACTGATGTAAATTATAAAATAACCAATGCGTTTTCGCTACTTATTAGAACCTTTAAGTTTATGAACAATCAAAATTATTCTAAAGACATTGTAATTGGAAAATTAGTGGGTATGGGCAAAAAAGTAAATATTAATTTCTATTTCACTCCACGGCACTTAACAGAAAACCCATTGATTTTTGATTCTGAACAAATGACAAAATGGTGGAAAGAGGGTTACGAATTTGCAAAATCTAAAAAGCCAGTTAGTTTTTGCACCATTCCAAATTAATTGTTTTGTTAATTATGAAGATTAAATTAAAATCAGCTATAATTCTAGGAATTTTGTGCCTATTTTCTATAAATAGTAGTGCACAAGAAATTGTAAAACAGTTTACTCAAGAAAGCTATTCAATCCATAAGCTACAAGACTTAAAAAAAGAATTTGGCACAAATAAGATTATTCCAGCGGTTTATGAGACTCAAATTTTAATTGCACTTTCTTATTTTCCAGAACTTAAAAACACAACTATCGAGTTTCGAATAAAAAAAACCAACACTCCACTGTCATCAAGACCAAATTTACTCGGACTATTGCAATCTTCAAAAAAGAGAAAATACATTATAACAATAAGCGAAGCAAGCAATTCTAAATTAGAGCCAATTTTATTAAAGAACTTAAATTTTAATGCTCAAATAGGTGTACTCGGTCATGAATTATCTCATACTTCCGACTATATGAACAAGGGTTTTGGCAAAATGACAAACCTATTGTGGATTCAAATTTTTTCAAAAAAGCAAGTAGATAAGTTTGAAACAAGAACGGACCATATTTGTATAAATCACGGTCTAGGCTATCAATTATTAGATTGGAGTTCTACTGTGAGGAAAAATTTAAATATTGAATATTGGCGTGGAGCTGATAATTTGCAATATATGACCAAAAAAGAGCGGTATCTCAATCCAGAAACAATCACAAATATTCTAAAAACCAATCCTCTTTACAAACTTTCTGAAATTTATAATGCCTCTTCAGAAAAAAACTAAATCAAGATGACAACTAAAATTCAATTTACAAACAATCAAGGACACGTTTTAGCAGCCTTACTAGAATTACCAGATCAAGAACCAAAAGGCTATGCCATATTTGCTCACTGTTTTACATGCAATAAAAACCTAACAGCTGTAAGAAGTATTGGCAAAGCTTTAAACAGTAAAGGAATAGCCGTTTTTAGATTTGATTTTACGGGTTTAGGAGAAAGTGAAGGCGATTTTGCAGACACCAATTTCTCTTCTAATGTTGATGATATTATTGCTGCGGCAAATTATTTAGAGATGAATTATGAAGCTCCAAAAATATTAGTTGGGCATTCGCTCGGTGGTGCAGCAGTACTTTTTGCAACTAGCAAAATCAAATCAATAAAAGCAATTGCAACGATAGGAGCACCTGCAAATCCAGAGCATGTTTCACATATTTTCGAAAACAGTATAACCGAAATTGAAGGCAAAGGCGAAGCGGATATGGCTATTGGTGGTCGACCTTTCAAAATAAAACAGCAATTTTTAGACGATATCAGAAGCCAAAAACTGCAACATGCAGTTAAAGAATTACATGTGCCACTGCTAATCTTTCATTCACCTATTGATACCACTGTTGAAATTGGAAATGCCTCTAAAATTTATAAAGCAGCCAAACATCCAAAATCGTTTGTATCATTAGACAGAGCCGATCATTTACTTACAGATAGAGAAGATTCAGAATTTGTTGGATTAATGATTGCTTCTTGGTCTAATCGTTATTTATAAATTAAAAAGATGAACACTACAGAAATAATTAAAAAGCTAAAAGAATCACCTTTTTTTTCAAATTTTGAAAATGATGAACTTGAGCATTTGTCGACAATAGCAACCATCCAAAAAGTAGACCCAAGGACTATTGTCTTTTCAGAACGAACCCCAGCCAATTCCTTATTTATATTGACTAAAGGACACATTCATTTAATCTTTGATAATAAAAAAATAATTGATATTACTCAAGGTCAAGTTTTTGGTGATTGGGCAGTTGTCAATGATAATATGCGTATTGCTACAGCAAAAAGCACCATTCAAAGTGAAATCATTGAAATTGATGCTATTGCTATAAAAGAGTTTAAAATTGATCCCAAAATAGCCTACAAAATTGTACGTCAAATAGCCAATAATTTGGTTTCTCGTTTAGTCGTTCGCTCTCAAATTTCCTCTCATATTCTTATTGAAGAAGGCGAAACTCAGTTTATAGAATTTAAAAGTTCATTGCGTTGGAATGCACATACAAATAAAAAAGATGCTGATATCGAACTAGCATCAATTAAGACGATAGCTGGTTTTTTAAATGCAAAAGGAGGCGTTTTGTTTATTGGTGTTAGAGATGACGGCTCCATTTTAGGAATAAAGAATGATAGTTTTGAAAACGCAGATAAAATGATGTTACACCTCAATCATTTGATAACATCACGACTTGGAAAAGAAGCATCATCACATGTTCATTTATCTGTAGTTGAGATTAATAATCATTTAATATTACGAGTTGATTGTGATGCCAGTCATCAACCCATTTATGTTAAAACTGAAAAAGATGAATTGTTTTTTGTTCGGGTAAACAACTTAACACAATCATATTCACTAAAAAATGCAGTGGAATATATTAAAGAGCGATTTTAAACTCACATTATGGATAGAATTTTTGATTTTATTGGAGGTAATTTCGGAGAATGGGAAATAATTTCTATTAATACAATTGTTGGAAATCCAATTGAAAAAGCTTCTCATTTGAGGATTTTTCAAAGTATAATGGAAAAAGAAAATCAGGGTATTTGGACTTTAAAAGGTTTTCGAAGCAATCTTCGTTATACCGAAAAACACGAAAAGGAACAACTCACTGCAATTCAAGCTAATCTAGGAAGAAACGAAGCAACACTTGCCGCTTTGATTCCCATTCGGAAAAGTGCATTGTGGTGGGAATTAGCTCAAGATGAAAGAAGAAAAATTTTTGAAAATCAGTCGCATCATACCGAGATAGGATTGCAATACTTACCTGCCATTGCCAGAAGATTGTATCATTCTAGAGATATTGGTGAGCCTTTTGATTTCTTAACTTGGTTTGAATATGCTCCAGAACATGAAGTAGCTTTTGAAAAATTACTAGCACAACTTCGGGCTTCAGAAGAATGGAGTTACGTCGATAGGGAAATTGATATTCGATTAATAAAGGTTTAAAATAAAACAGCATTAATTTAAAGAAAATCGTCCATCACCTTGAGAATATTATCCATTTTATACCTTTTAAAACTGTCGCATCTTTGTACTGTCAATAATGACAAATAACTAATACATAAATTATAGAATAATGAAAAATTTAAAAACACTTTTAGCAGTAGCAATTATCGCATTATTTTCGAATGCAGTCGTTGCACAAACACAACCAGTTGACAAAAATAACTTAGCCATTGGCGGTTATGATGTAGTTTCTTATTTTACAGCTAATAAAGCTACAAAAGGAACAAAACAATTTACAGCAACAAATAACGGTGCTACGTATTATTTTGCCTCAGCAAAAAACCAAAAAGCTTTCAAGGCTAATCCAACACAATATTTACCACAATGCGATGGTTATTGTGCTTGGGGAGTTGCGGAAAAAAACGTA
>LNFM01005788.1_pt1 | contig 24118 bp, 27 predicted proteins | sample 596031 | NCBI WGS metagenome assembly LNFM01 (sample SAMN04254537, study PRJNA301005) | activated carbon metagenome | isolation source: dual media filters at the Ann Arbor, Michigan drinking water treatment plant | place: USA: Ann Arbor | reverse complement strand
GCTTGTCGTTGTCGATGGCGTACTGGATGGCCTTGCGCACCAGGCGCTCGGTGCCTTCGCGGCTGACCGGCTTGACGCCGATGCCCGAGGTGTTGGGGAAGCGGATCTTCTTGACGCCCATCTCTTCCTGCAGGAACTTGATGAGCTTCTTGGCCTTTTCGCTCTCGGCCTCGAACTCGATGCCGGCGTAGATGTCTTCCGAGTTCTCGCGGAAGATCACCATGTGGGTCTTCTCGGGTTCCTTCACCGGGCTGGGCACACCCTTGAAGTACTGGATGGGGCGCAGGCAGACGTAGAGGTCGAGCTCCTGGCGCAGCGCGACGTTCAGGCTGCGGATGCCGCCGCCCACGGGCGTGGTCAGCGGGCCCTTGATCGACACGACGTAGTCGCGCACGGCGTGCAGCGTCTCTTCGGGCAGCCAGACGTCGGGGCCGTAGACCTTGGTCGACTTTTCGCCGGCGTAGACCTCCATCCAGTGGATCTTGCGCTTGCCGCCGTAGCTCTTGGCCACGGCCGCGTCGACCACCTTCAGCATCACGGGCGTGATGTCGAGACCGGTGCCGTCGCCCTCGATGTAGGGAATGACGGGCTGGTCGGGCACGTTGAGGGAGAAGTCCGCGTTGACGGTGATCTTCTGCCCGCCCGCGGGCACCTTGATGTGTTGGTACATGAACGTTGTCTCCGGCGCCGCCGACAGCGGCAAGATGTCAAACCAGAAAATTCTATGTCAGCGGACTGTCAACCGACTGACATCGTGCTGCGTTTTCGGGGAGCCTCCCATCTGGAGGGGGGTTGATATCAACATCCATAAGGTAAGCACAATGAACAAGCTCCTGGCCGCCCTGATCATCACCGCCTTCGCCAGCACCGGCGCCCTCGCTTCCGATCCCAAGAAGGACGAGAAGAAGGCTGCCGCCAAGCCCGCCGCGGCCGCCGCTTCGGCCGCCAAGAAGGCCGACGCCAAGCCGGCCGAAGCCAAGCCGGCCGCCAAGAAGGAAGAACCCAAGAAGTGATTCTTCGGCCCGACCGGGCGCCGCAAGGCTCCCGGAAGGCGAAACGCCCGGCCTCGGTCGGGCGTTTTTTTTGGTGGTGTCGGCCCTCAGAAGCCGCAGAACGCGGCAACCTGCTGCCACAGGCCATGGCCCAGCGCCCAGGACGATGCCGCAGCCAGCACCACGCCGGCCATGCGGGTGGCCCAGGCGGCACCGACCGCGCCCGCCGCGGCCCCCGGTCCCATCACCCGTGCCCACAACCACGGGCCGACTGCCAACCCGGCCCCGGTGATCAGGGCAAACCCGAACATCACCATCGCACCGGCAACGGCCGTGTTGGCCAGCGCGGCCACCACCAGGGCCGATTGCAGCAGGCCACAGGGCCAGCCGACCCACAGCGCACCGGCCGAACCGGCCCTCATCGGGCCCTGCATGCGTTGCCAGCCGACAGCGGCCACCGGCCCCGACGGCCTGGTGCCGCGGCGCCCGAGGTTTTCCATCCAGGCCGGCTGGCGCCCGAACCACAGCAGCCACAGGCCCAGCACGAGGGCGGCCAGGTGCACCAGGGTCCACAAGGGCTTCAGCGCGACGGTCGCCTGGCCGAGCTGGGCAAGCAGCCCGACGCTGGACGCCACGACGGCCCCTGCCGCGGTATAGCCCGCGGCACGTGCCAGGTGAAAGCTCAGGCCGTCGACGCGCCGACCCGACCCTGTGAAAGCGGTGCAGGCCGCGCCGCACATCGCCGCGCAATGCGGGGTGCCTGCCAGGCCGAGCAGCATGGCACTGAGAATCAGCGCCCAGTCCATCGTCAGATGATGCGCGAGAAGCGTTCGCGTGTCTTGTCGGCGTGCAGATGGCGGTCGAAGACCATCGCGATGCCTCGCACGAAGAACCAGCCCATGGCGGTGATCTGGATCGCATCGCTGCCCACTTCGACCAGACCGGCATCGACCAGCGGCTGCAGGCGCTCGATCTCGTCGGCGAAGTAGTTGCGCATGCGGATCAGATACGACAGCTCGATCGACTCGAACTCCACGCGGCCCTGGCACATCAGCGCCATGATCACCGCCCGGCGGACCAGGTCGTCCCGCGTCAGGGCCAGGCCGCGCACCACGGCAAACTGACCGTTCCTCAAGGCGTCGTAGTACTCCGGCAGGGTCTTGGCGTTCTGGCTGTAGGTGGCCCCCATGCGTCCGATCGACGACACGCCCAGCGCGATGAGGTCGCAGTCCGGCTGGGTGCTGTAGCCCTGGAAGTTGCGGTGCAGCCGGCCCTGGCGCTTGGCCGCGGCCAGGGAATCACCGGCCAGCGCGAAGTGGTCCATGCCGATGTAGGTGTAGCCGCTGGCGATGAAGCGCGTGATGGCGTCGCCCAGCATGCGGATGCGGTGCTCTGGCGGCGGCAGGTCGGCCGCGTCGATGCGCCGCTGCGGCTTGAAGCGCTGCGGCAGATGCGCATACGAGTACAGCGCGATGCGATCGGGGCGCAGCTCGCAGACCTGCTCGATGGTGCGGTTGAAGGACTCGGGTGTCTGCTTGGGCAGGCCGTAGATGAGGTCGCCGTTGATCGATTCGTAGTGCAGTGCGCGTGCGCTGTCCATCAGCGCCTTGACGCTGTCGAAGGACTGCACGCGATGAACCGCCTGCTGCACGGCGGGATCGAAGTCCTGGATGCCGAAGCTGATGCGGTTGAAGCCCATGCCGGCCAGGCGCTCCAGGCGCTGCGGGTTGGCGGTGCGCGGGTCGACCTCGATCGAGATCTCGGCGCCGGCGACGATCTTGAAGGATCGCCGAAGCGACTGCATCAGCCCTTCGAGTTCTGCGTCGGTGAGGAACGTGGGCGACCCGCCGCCGAAGTGCAACTGGGAGACCGGCTGACCGGTGCCCAGTTCACCGACGTGCAAGGCGATCTCGGCATCCAGCGCCAGCAGGTACTCTGCGCCACGCTCGTGGTGCTTGGTGATGATCTTGTTGCAGGCGCAGTAGTAGCAGACCGACTCGCAGAAGGGTACGTGCACGTACAGAGACAGCGGGCCGGCGCCGCCGACCATCGCCCCTTCGGCGCGCTGACGCAGGGCCTGCCGGTACTCGGCCGCCCCGAAGGCCTCGACGAAGCGGTCGGCCGTGGGGTACGAGGTGTACCTCGGACCCGGCACCTCGAGACGGCGCAGCAGGTCCTCGGGCACGACGGTCGAAGCCAGGGGGGATGGGGTGGGCATCATGGGGGAAACTGTGCCAAAGCTCAAATTTCGACGACTTGATCTGGCTCAAGCTCGTCGCAATGCCCGTCTGTCGACAATGCCGCGTCAGATTGATCGAGGCCAAGCTTGCTATGCTCGGCTCCCACTCCATCGCAAGGTCACACCACATGCAGACGCACTCAGACCAAAGCGCCGGACTGCCTGCATTCCGGCTGGAACCTTTCAAGGTGGCCTGCTCGAACTGCAATCTTCGCGAGCTCTGCCTGCCCGTGGGCATCTCTGAGCAGCAGATGCAACAACTGGACACCATGGTGGCCACGCGCAAGACGGTCGCCCGCGGCGACTCGCTGTTCCGGGCCGGGGAAGACTTCCAGTCGCTGTATGCCGTTCGCACGGGGTTCTTCAAGACCTGCGTCTCGTCGGAGGACGGACGCGATCAGGTCACGGGTTTCCAGATGGCGGGCGAACTGCTCGGCCTGGACGGCATCGCCACCGAGCGCCATACCTGTGACGCCGTGGCCCTCGAAGATTCGCACGTGTGCGTCATCCCTTACCGCCAGCTCGAGGACCTCTCGCGCGAGTTCAGCGACCTGCAACGCCATTTCCACAAGATCATGAGCCGCGAGATCGTGCGCGATCACGGCGTGATGCTGCTGCTGGGCAGCATGAGGGCCGAAGAACGGCTGGCGGCCTTCCTGCTGAACCTCACGCAACGTCTCCAGGCCCGAGGCTTTTCTGCCAGCGAGCTGATCCTGCGCATGACGCGCGAGGAGATTGGCAGCTACCTGGGCCTCAAGCTCGAGACGGTGAGTCGCACCTTCTCCAAGTTCCAGGACGACGGACTTCTCGAGGTGAAGCAGCGCCACATCCGCGTCACGGACCAGCCCGGGCTGTCCAAGCTGGTGAACGGCACCCACTGCTGAGCTGCGGCTCGCCGCCGGTCGTCTCCGACGCGGTTCAGCGCGGGCCGTGAGCCCTGCAGCGGGCCTGTCCAGCCCGTCAACGGAAGGAGCGGCTGTTGATCTCCAGCGATGATTCGTTCAACAACTGGGTGAGCACGCCGCCCGCCGCCACCACGGCCCAGAAGATCAGGAAGGCCAGCGAATAGATCGCGACCGGGTCGAGATCGACGGGCGTGCCGCCGAACCAATGCAGCGACGCCGGATCGACGAAGGCGAAGACGACGATCTCGAGCACGCTGGCCATCAGGAACGCCGGCCAGAGAACCGACATCGCGCGGCGTGTCGTGGGCTTCATGTCGACCTCTTCACATCGTGAGCGCGACCGTCCCGGGGCTCAACGGCCCCCGGTGGCGGCATGGTTGCGTCCCTGCATGGCCGGCATGTGGGCCTGCAGACTGCCGCCATGGCGCTGCGCGACCTCCTCGGCCGTGACGATGGGATCGGCGCCGCTGATGGCGATGTAGGCCGTGGTCACGCCGGCCACCACGACGATGGCGGGCCCGCTGAGCACGAGCCAGACCATGCCCACGCGCCACCAGGGCGGCGATGCCGCGTCCTCCGTCGCCTGCGTCCTGATGTTCGGGTTGTCGTTGGTGTTCATGGTGGGCTCCGTGCTCATGCGATGGTGGTTGAGGCTGCCCCGGGACGGCGCCCCGGGGCGACGCTCAACGCGGTACGACGAATGTTGACTTCTCTTGGGCCGTTTCGCTGGCCTGCCCGGCATCGGCCGGCAGGCGCACGATGCTGAAGGTGATGGGGTGGGCGCCGTTGCCTGCCGCCTGAGCGGCCTCGGGCGGCACGCGCAGGTTGACGGTGACCCAGGTCGCGCCTGCCGACTCCACCGTCACCTCATCCTTGCCGTCGATGCGCAGACCCGCGATGCCCGCCGCCGTGTAGCGGAAACGTTGCGGCGACTCGGTGGCGTTCATGATCTGCAGACGGTAGACGTTCTCGATGTGGCCGTCTTCGACGATGCGCGCCAGCGACGCGCGGTCCCGCACGACATCGACGCGGAAGCTGGCGCGCATGGCCAGGCTGGCGACCAGCGCTCCCACCACGACGATCAGGATGGCCGTGTAGACCAGCACGCGCGGGCGGAAGACGTTGCGCAGCATCTCGCCTCGCGTGAGGTGCTTGGTCAGGCCGTTCAGCGTGGCGTAGCGCACCAGCCCTCGCGGGTACTTCATCTTGTCCATCACGCCGTTGCAGACGTCGATGCAGGCTGCACAGCCGATGCATTCGTACTGCAGGCCGTTGCGGATGTCGATGCCCGTGGGGCAGACGTCGACGCACAGCCCGCAATCGATGCAGTCGCCCAGCCCCTGGCTGCGCGCGTCGACCTTGCGCGAACGCGTGCCGCGCGGGTCGCCGCGCGCCGTGTCGTAGCTGATGATCAGGGTGTCCTTGTCGAACATGGCGCTCTGGAAGCGCGCATAGGGGCACATGTACTTGCAGACCTGCTCGCGCATGTAGCCGGCATTGCCGTAGGTGGCAAAGCCGTAGAACAGCACCCAGAACCACTCCCAGGGCCCGAAACCCAGCGAGGCCGCACTCTGCACCAGCGACTGGATGGGCGTGAAGTAGCCGACGAAGGTCAGTCCGGTCCACAGCCCGATGGCCACCCACACCACCTGCGTGCCGGTCTTGCGCCACAGCCGGTTCAGTGTCCAGGGGCCGGCGTCGAGCTTCATGCGCGCCATGCGGTCGCCTTCGAACTTGCGTTCGACCCACATGAAGATCTCGGTGTAGACCGTCTGCGGGCAGGCGTAGCCGCACCACAGGCGCCCCGCCACGGCGGTGAACAGGAACAGCGCGTAGGCCGAGATGATGAGCAGCGCCGTCAGGTAGATGAAGTCCTGCGGATACAGCACCAGCCCGAAGATGTAGAAGCGACGGCTGGCCAGATCGAACAGCAGCGCCTGGCGGTCGTTCCACTGCAGCCAGGGCAGGCCGTAGAAGACGATCTGCGTCAGCCACACCAGCCCCCATCGCCAGTGGGCGAACCAGCCGCTCACCGCCCGTGCGTAGATCTTCTTGTGCTTGGCATACAGCGAGACGACGGCGACGACGGCATCGTCGCTGTGCTCGCCGGCCTGCGCATCGGGCACGCCCGCCGCATGCTTGGCGGCGGCAGTCGGGTCAGCCGCGGCTGCGGACGAAGGTGTCATGGACAGCTCGATGGCCTGGTGCGATCACTTGGTGGCGACCGTCGAAGTCTGAGACAGGTTCCAGACGTACCCGCCCAGCACATGGATCTGCTCGGGGCTCAGCAGCCGGTCCTGGCGCGGCATCACGTTGACCTTGCCGTTGTTGATGATGTTGACGATGGCCTGCTCGCCCCAGCCGTGCAGCCAGATCTTGTCGGTGAGGTTGGGTGCGCCCAGGGCATGATTGCCCTTGCCTTCGGGGCCGTGGCAGGCCGCGCAGGTGGCGAACTTGGCCTTGCCGAGCTGCGCCGAGACGCTGTCGTGCGGGCTGGCCGACAAGCTCAGCACGTAATGGGCCACGTTCTTCACGTCTTCGGCGGTGCCCACGGCCGCGCCCATCGGCGGCATGTTGCCGGCGCGCCCTGCGGTGATGCTCTCCTTGATCTGCTCCAGCGAGCCGCCGTAGAGCCAGTCGTTGTCGGTCAGGTTCGGGAAACCCTTGCTGCCGCGTGCGTCGGAGCCATGGCAGCCGGCGCAGTTGTTGGCGAACAGCCGCTCGCCGATGGCCATGGCCTGGGTTTCCTTGGCCAGTTGCTCGGCCGGCATGCTGACGAACCGGGCGTACACCGGCGCCATGGCCGCGCGCGCCTTGGCCATCTCCGATTCATACTGGTTCTGGCTCGTCCACTTCAGTGCGCCGGCGTTCGAGCCCAGACCTGGATACAGCGCCAGGTACACGACAGCGAAGACCACGGTGATGATGAACAGGCCCACCCACCAGCGCGGCAGCGGGTTGTTCATCTCGCGAAGGTCTTCGTCCCAGACGTGGCCGGTGGAGTTGTCCTCGGCCATCACCTTGCGCTTGCTGGCAATGGCCAGCAGCACCAGGCAGAGCACGAGGCTGACGATCGTGGCGACGCTGACGAACAGCGCCCACCCGTTGTTGAAGAAGTCGCTCATTGCCTTGCTCCTGCGTTGTCGATGTTCCCGTCGCTGTCGGCGAAAGGCAGGCGTGCTGCCTCGTCGAACGCTGCGCGGCGGCGCCGGTTCCAGGTCCAGACGGCCAGCAGGAGGAACAGGACGAGTCCTGACACGGTGACAATCATTCGGAGGATGTTGATGTCCATGAGATGCCTCGGGCCTGCGGCTACTTCGTGGCGGTGCCGAGCACCTGCAGATAGGCGACCAGGGCGTCGAGCTCGGACTTGCCCTTGACCTGCTCGGCCGCCCCGGCCACTTCGGCGTCGGTGTAGGGCACGCCGATCCTGCGCAGCGCGGTCAGCTTCGGCGCCATGCCATCGGGGTCGACCATGGCCGTCTCGAGCCAGGGATAGGCGGGCATGTTCGACTCGGGCACCAGATCACGCGGGCTGATCAGGTGCAGCCGCTGCCACTCGTCACTGTATTTGCCGCCCACGCGGTGCAGGTCGGGGCCGGTGCGCTTGCTGCCCCACTGGAAGGGGTGGTCGTAGACGAACTCCCCGGCCTTGGAGATGGCACCGTAGCGCAGCGTCTCGGCGCGGAAAGGCCGCACCATCTGCGAGTGGCAGTTGTAGCAGCCTTCGCGGATGTAGACGTCGCGCCCTGCGAGCTGCAGCGCGGTATAGGGCTTGAGACCTTCCACCGCCTGCGTCGTGGAACGCTGGAAGAACAGGGGCACGATCTCCACCAACCCGCCGACGACGAGCGTGATGAGGATCAGGACGATCATCAGGAAGTTGCTGGTCTCGATCTTCTCGTGACCGGCAGGGGCCTTGTTGCTTGCCATTTCTTGTGCTCCGGAAGGGGGTCAGGCGTGGGCGGGCGCAACCATGGGGATCTGCGCCGGCATCGGCTTGCTGCCGCGCACCGTCATCACCGTGTTCCAGGCCATGATCAGCATGCCTGCGAAGTACAGCAGGCCGCCGCCCAGGCGGATCACGTAGAAGGGGAACGTCGCCTTGACGCTCTCGACGAAGGTGTAGACCAGGGTGCCGTCGGGGTTCACCGCGCGCCACATCAGGCCCTGCATCACGCCGGCGATCCACATCGCGGCGATGTACAGCACGATGCCGATGGTGGCGATCCAGAAGTGCAGCTCGATGGCGCGCACGCTGTACATCTGCTTCTTGCCGTACATGCGGGGGATCAGGTGGTACAGCGCACCCATCGAGATCAGGCCGACCCAGCCCAGCGCGCCGGAGTGCACGTGGCCGACGGTCCAGTCGGTGTAGTGAGACAGCGCGTTGACGGTCTTGATGGACATCATCGGGCCCTCGAAGGTGCTCATGCCGTAGAACGACAGCGACACGATGAGGAACTTCAGGATCGGGTCGTCACGCAGCTTGTGCCATGCGCCCGACAGGGTCATGATCCCGTTGATCATGCCGCCCCAGCTGGGCGCCAGGAGCACCAGCGAGAAGATCATGCCGATGCTCTGCACCCAGTCGGGCAGCGCCGTGTAGTGCAGGTGGTGCGGGCCCGCCCACATGTAGGTGAAGATGAGGGCCCAGAAGTGCACGATGGACAGCCGGTAGCTGTACACCGGGCGGCCGGCCTGCTTGGGGATGTAGTAGTACATGATGCCCAGGAAGCCGGCGGTCAGGAAGAAGCCCACCGCGTTGTGCCCGTACCACCACTGCACCATGGCGTCCTGCACGCCGGCGTAGGCCGAGTAGCTCTTGGTCAGGCTCACCGGAATGGCGGCGCTGTTGACGATGTGCAGCAGCGCCACGGCGATGATGAAGGCGCCGAAGAACCAGTTCGCCACGTAGATGTGACGCACCTTGCGGATGCCCACCGTGCCGAAGAAGACGACGGCATAGCTGACCCAGACGACGGCGATCAGCAGGTCGATCGGCCACTCGAGCTCGGCGTATTCCTTGCCCTGCGTGAAGCCCAGCGGCAGCGAGACCGCAGCGGCCAGGATGACCAGCTGCCACCCGATGAAGGTGAACATCGCCAGCTTGGGCATGAATAGCTTGGTCTGGCAGGTTCGCTGCACCACGTGGTAGCTGGTGGCGAAGAGCACGCAGCCGCCGAAGGCGAAGATGACCGCGTTGGTGTGCAGGGGACGCAGTCGCCCGTAACTCAGGAAGGAAATGCCCAGGTTGAGCTCGGGCCAGGTCAGTTGGGCGGCGATGATGACGCCGACGAGCATGCCGACCACGCCCCATAGAACGGCCGCCAGGGAGAACAGCCTGACCACCGTATCGCTGTACACCGGGCTGCCCGGTGCCGTGTTGTTTGACATAGGAACTCTCCTCGCTGAGGCTCAGGAACTGGATGGATGAGATTGTTCTGGCGGGCTCTTGCCGCGGACTTGATCGTCGTCAACCCCGTCGGCATCGTGTTGCAGGATCCGCTCACCTTCCTGCTCGAGATCCTCGAACTGGCCACGGTTCACCGCCCAGCCGAAGATGCCCACGATGACCAGGACGAGCACGGCCGAGACGGGAATCAGCAGGTACAGGATCTCCATGACGCGGGCCGGCCCTATCGCGCCGCGCGCAACGCGTTGCCGACGACGAGCAGCGAGCTGAGCGCCATGCCCAGGCCGGCGGCCCACGGCGGCAGCCAGCCCACCAGGGCCAGCGGAATGCAGGCGGCGTTGTAGGTGGCGGCCCAGACCATGTTCTGGCGCACGATGCCTACCGTGCGTGCGGCGACCTGGTGCGCCAGCAGAAGCCCCGCCGGACGGTTGCTCGTGATCACGGCGTCGGCCTGCGCACGCGACACGAGCGCGCCCTGCCCCATGGCCAGAGAGACATCGGCACGGGCCAGCACCGGTGCGTCGTTGACGCCGTCGCCCACCATCACCACGCGGCGGCCATCGGCCTGCGCACGCGAGATGGCGTCGAGCTTGTCCTCGGGCGTCGCCGCGCCGATCCAGGCGTCCAGACCCAGCCGCTCACTCATGCGCTGCGCGCGTTCGGGCGTGTCACCCGACAGCAGCGTGATGTGCCAGCCCAGCGCCTTCAGGCCCTGCACCGCCTCGAGTGCGCCGGGGCGCAGCGTCTCGTCGAATTCGAAGCCGGCCAGCACCCGGCCGTCGCGCGAAAACCAGACCCGGGCGTGGGCCTCGCCGACGGCGCATGCGAAATCAGCCGAGCCGAGACGCCACACGACACCGGCCTCGTCGATGCCCTGCAGTCCCTGGCCTGGAATCTCCTGCACACCGCTCCAGCGGGCGACGTCGCCCTCGCCACGGGTTCGCGCCAGGGCGACGGACAACGGATGGCTGGACCACGCCGCCAGCGACGCCGCCAGGCGCTGCAGCGCTTCGGGGCTGCCCTCCCAGGCCGGCTCGGTGTGCATTGCGCTGACCTGGAGCTGGTCGTCAGTGAGCGTGCCTGTCTTGTCGATGAACAACGTGCGGCTCTTCGCCAGGATTTCCATCGCGTCCATGCGCTGAAGCATCACGCCGCGCCTTGCCAGGCCCCCGGCCGCCGCAACGAGTGCGGATGGCGCGGCCAGCGACAAGGCGCAGGGGCAGGTGACGATGAGCACCGACACGGCGACCCAGACGGCACGCGATGGGTCGATGAAGCTCCACGCGACGGCGCCGCCACCGGCCAGCAGCAGCACGGCCCAGAGGAAGGGCACGGCCCAGCGGTCGGCCAGCCGCGCCGCGGCCGGGCGCTGCGTCATGGCGTCGCGCATCATCGCCACGATGGCCTGGTAGCGGGTGTCGGCACCCACGCGCTCGACGCGCATTTCCACGGGCGCACCGACGTTGAGGCTGCCGGCCACGAGTTCGCTGCCCGGCGGCTTGTCGACCGGTGCGGATTCGCCCGTCAGCAGCGACTCGTCGGCCCGGGTGCTGCTGCCGATCGAATGCCCGTCGGCCGGGAAAGCCTGGCCCAGCGCCACGCGCAACTGGTCGCCGGCGCGCAGTCGCTGCACGCTAACCTCCGACCAGCGGCCGTCGTCATCCAGCCGCAGCGCCGTCTCGGGCATGCGCGCCAGCGCGTTTTCCAGCTCGTTGGCAGCGCGATGCCTGGTGCGCAGTTCGAGGTAGCGCCCGGCCAGCAGAAAGCTGACGAACATGGTCAACGAGTCGAAGTAGACCTCGTGGCCGAAGATGCCCTGCGGGTCGAAGGTGGATCCGGTGCTGGCCACGAACGTGACGGCCACGCCCAGCGCCACCGGCACGTCCATGCCGATGCTGCGGCTGCGCAGCGATCGCCAGGCCGATTGGAAGAAGGGCCAGGCCGAAAACACCACCACCGGCAGGCTGACGAGCCAGCTGCCCCAGTTCAGGAGCTGCCGCAGGTCGTCGGACAGGTCGCCGGGTGCGGCGACGTAGCTGGGCGTGGCGAACATCATCACCTGCATGCCGCAGAAGCTGGCCACGAACAGCCGCCACAGCGCCTTGCGGTGTTCCATGCGGCGCATCTCCCGGGCCGGCGCGGCGGCATCGGGCACGGCGTCGTAGCCGGCGCGGCGGATGGCCTCGACCAGTGCCGAGGGCCGCGTGCGCGACGGGTCCCAGCCGATGGTGGCGCGCTGCGAGGCCGCGCTGACGCGTGCCGAGGTGACGCCTTCGACACCAGCCAGGGCCGATTCGATGATGCCGGAGCAGGCGGCACAGGTGATGCCGGAGATCTGGAAGGCCGATTCGCCGAGCCGGCGGCCCTGGGCATCGGTCGAGAAGCGGGTGAAGCCGGTCTGCTCCGCAGGGTCGTCCAGCACCGACAGGCCTGCCGCAGCGACGGGACGCGGGTCGAGCGTGGCGGTGGTCGTGGCGGTCATCGGGGGTCCCCGCACCGGCAGAGTGGGCCGGTCGGGCTGGCCATAATGTAGGCACCGCTCGCCCCTCACCGCATGATCTACATCAAGTCTCTCCTCTGCAACTTGCTCGGCGGCCTGATGCTGTCGGGCCTGCTGATGACGCCAGCCGGGGCGCAGAGCGGCCCGCAGCCTCGACTGCCGACCATCGAACTGACGGCGGGCATGCACGTGATTCGCGCAGAAGTGGCCCGTACGCCGGAGCAGCAGATGATCGGCATGATGTTCCGCACGGAAATGGGCACCAACGAGGCGATGCTGTTCGTCAACGAAGCCCGCGAGACGCGCTGCTTCTGGATGCGCAACACCCTGATCCCGTTGAGCATCGCCTTCATCGCCGACGACGGCACCGTGGTCAACATCGCCGACATGGCACCGCGTTCGGAAACCTCGCACTGTTCCCAGCAACCGGTGCGTTTCGCGCTGGAGATGAATCTGGGCTGGTTTGCCAAGCGGGGCATCCAGGCCGGCTCCAGGCTGCGCGGCAAGCCGTTCGGGAGCTGACGGCCCCCCGAGGGGGCTCCGAACCCGACCGGGAGACCCGGATGGGCTTCGGCCCGCTTCGTCGAGGCCGCTCCCCTGGTCGTCGCGACGACCTGTCCCCAGCGGGGATCGCGCGTCGACAACTGCTTCTGCCGGGCTGGGAGCGCGCCCGCGGTGTCAGGCTGCCAGCCTGATCGTCAGGCGCATGCCAGCGATGTCGGGCCGCGACAGCGCCGTCAGCTGCCCGCCCAGACGCAGCACGATCTCGCGAGCGATGGCCAGTCCCAGACCGGTGCCGCCGTCGTTGCGCAGGTCGGCGCGCTCGCCACGCCAGAACGGCTCGAAGATGCGCGTCAGCTCGTCGGCCGACACGCCCGGGCCGTCGTCTTCCACCACCACCTCGGCGCCGCCTTCGGCCAGCGGCGCGACCCGCAGCACGATGCGGCTGCCTCCGTAGCGCTGCGCGTTGTCGAGCAGGTTGTTGACCACCTCGCCCAGCCACACGGCGTGGGCGCGTGCCACCACCGGCGTGTCGGGCGCTTCCAGCTCGATGCTGCGGCCCTGCCGCAGTCCAGCCAGCACCAGGGGTTCGGTGGCCTCTCGCAGCAGCGGCACGATGTCCTGCGGGTGGTGCTCGGCGTTGAAGGTCAGGGCCGTCTCGGAACGCGCCAGGCTCAGCAGCTGGCCGATGAGGCGGCTGAGCCGGTCGCTGGAGCCGCGCAGCTGCGACAGCAGCGGTCGCCACGCTTCGGGCTTGTCCTGCGAGCCTGCCGAGGCGAGTTCCTGCTCCAGTTCCTGGGCCAGCACGCGGATGCCGGCCACCGGGGTGCGCAGCTGGTGCGCGGCATCGGCAACGAAGCGGCGCTGCAGGGCCAGCGACTGCTGCACGTCCAGCAGCAGCTGGTTGATGCGTTCGATCAGCGGCACGGCCTCGGCCGGCACCTGCTGCAGGTCGATCGGTCGCCAGTCGTGCAGGTCGCGCAGCGCCACCTCGGCGCCGATGTCGCGCAGCGGACGCAGCCCGCGGCGCACGCTGAAGCCCACCAGAACGAAAGTCAGTACACCGAGGGCGGCAGCCGGCAGGATGAGGCCGATCTGCAGGTCGCGCATGAGGTCGGCACGCTTGCGCTTGGTCTCGACGACGATGACGGAGACCATGCGGTCGATCATCGGAGAGGTCACCGAGAACACGGCGCCGCGCACGGGCTCGCCCTGGTAGTCGGCATCGAACAGCACCGGCCTGGCGAAGCTGTCCTTGCGGTCGCCAGCCGGCACCGGAACGCTCGAATCACCGGCGAGGGCCAGTCCGTCGAGGTCGACCATCGCAAAACTGTTGCGGTCGGCGCTGTCCCAGGTCAGCAGTTCCAGGGTCTGTCGGCTGACGTCGAGCAGCGGCCCGCGGTCGGACCAGGTCACCTTCGCCGCCAGTGCCGCCGCCTCGTCCTGGAGCGAGCGGTCAAAGGCCGCGTTGGCGCTGTTTCGAGCCAACAGGTAGGCGCCCCCCACGGCCAGCAGCAGCCCCAGCAGCCAGCCCCAGGCCAGCGGCAGCATCAGCCGCCGGCCCAGGCTGGGCCCGTGGGCGCTGCGGGTCATGGCGCAAGCGGGGTCTCGCCGTCGGCCATCTCGAAGACGTAGCCGAAACCACGCACGGTCTTGATCACCACGCCCAGATCGGCGAAGCGCTTGCGCAACCGGTGCACGTAGACCTCGACGGAGTTTTCGCTGAAGTCGGCTTCCCAGCTCGACAGGCGGGCCACGATGAGGTCCTTGCTGACCACCCGACCGGCCTTGCTCATCAGCAGCTCGGTGAGCGCCAGTTCGCGCGGGCTGAGGGCCACGCGCATGCCGCGAAATCGCAGCTCGGGCCCGGACAGGTCGAGTTCGAGCTCACCCACGCGCAGGCTCTCGTCGAGACGGCCCGCCGAGCGCCGGCGCAGCGCCCGCATGCGCGCCAGCAGTTCGGGCAGGTCGAAGGGCTTGACGAGGTAGTCGTCGGCACCGGCATCCAGACCCAGCACGCGGTCGGACAGTTCATCGCGCGCCGTCAGCACCAGCACCGGCATGCGCTGCCCGTTGCGGCGCCAGTGGCGCAGGACATCCATGCCGCTGCGGCGCGGCAGGCCGATGTCCAGCACGGCCATGTCGTGGTGCCCGAGCAGGCCTTCCGACAAGGCCTGCTCGCCATCGGCCAGCGCATCCACGCGCCAGCCCTCACGCTCTGCCGCGCGGGCGATGCCCAGGCTCAGCGCCGGATCGTCCTCGACGAGCAGGATCCTCATGCGGCGCGCCGGAGCAACCGCAGGTGCCCGGTTCAGGCGAAGTTGGCCTGGGCGAATTCCCAGTTGACCAGCTTGTCCAGGAACGTCTCGACGAACTTCGGACGCATGTTGCGGTAGTCGATGTAGTAGGCATGCTCCCAGACATCGACGGTCAGCAGCGCCTTGTCGCCGGTGGTCAGCGGCGTGCCGGCGGCACCCATGTTGACGATGTCGACACTGCCGTCGGCCTTCTTCACCAGCCACGTCCAGCCCGAGCCGAAGTTGCCCACCGCCGACTTCACGAAAGCCTCGCGGAAGGCGGCGTACGAACCCCACTTCGCGGTGATGGCCGCGGCCAGCGCGCCGCTGGGTTCACCGCCGCCCTGGGGCTTCATGCAGCTCCAGAAGAAGGTGTGGTTCCAGATCTGCGCGGAGTTGTTGTAGATCCCGCCCGAAGACTTGCGGATGATGTCCTCGAGGGACATGGCCTCGAACTCGGTGCCCTTCTGCAGATTGTTGAGGTTCACCACATAGGCGTTGTGGTGCTTGCCGTGGTGGAACTCGAGCGTTTCGCGGCTGTAATGCGGCGCCAGGGCGTCGATGGCATAGGGAAGAGCGGGCAGCGTATGTTCCATGGGTGGGATCCTCTTGTTGACCGCTGCGCCGCGTGGCCCAGCGTGGGTGAAAACGCGGGATTGTAGGCACGCGGCCTCAGCCCCGCGGCGGCAGGGACTCGAGCTTCTGCACTTCGGCCTGCGCACGACCGTCGGACCAGACGGCCTGCACCACCTGACCGACAGACAGCGCCCGCGCAGACAGCACCGGCCGTCCGTCGGCCGACTCGACCCAGGCGTAACCCCGCTGCAGCACGCGGGTAGGGTCCAGCGCCTGCAGCCGCGCCTGCCAGGAGGCCTGGCGCTGCGCCTGCTGCGCCAGCGTGACGCGTGCGGCGCGCAGCAGCCGCTGGCTCAACACCTGCTGCGCCAGACGCTGGCGCGGAAGCTGCTGGCGCAGCGATTGGCCCAGCCGCATCTGCAGCGAGTCGAGCCGCTCGCCTTGCGCGGCCAGCGTGGCAGCCGGCCGGCCCAGTCGCAGCGAGAGGCGATCAAGACGCTGCGAATGCGTCTGCATGGCTCGGGCCAGCGCCGCCTGCAGCGCCCTGTCGCCGCCTTGCAGGGCGGCGAGTTGATCGTCACGCGAAGGGGCCGCCATTTCCGCCGCTGCCGTCGGCGTCGGGGCACGCAGATCGGCGGCCAGGTCGGCCAGCGTGATGTCGGTCTCGTGACCGACACCGCACACCAGCGGCAGGCTGCAGGCCGCCACGGCACGCACGACGCGCTCGTCGTTGAAGGCCCACAGGTCTTCCAGCGCACCACCGCCGCGCACCAGCAGCAGCGTGTCGCACTCGGCGCGGCGCTCGGCCGTCGCAATGGCTGCGACGATGGCCGCCGGTGCCTCGGCGCCCTGCACCAGGCTCGGGTAGACCACGACGCGAACATGCGGCGCGCGCCGCCGCAGGGCCGTCAGTACATCGTGCAGCGCTGCGGCGCCGAGCGAGGTGACCACGCCGATGACCGCCGGCCGCAGTGGCAGCGGACGCTTGCGCGAGGGCTCGAACAGGCCTTGCGCCTCGAGCCGGGCGCGCAGGCGCAGGAATTCTTCGTACAAGGTGCCCGTGCCGACGCGGCGCAGCGACTCGACGACCAGCTGCAGTTCGCCGCGAGGTTCGTACACCCCCAGCCGCCCTCGCAACTCGACCTGCTGCCCGTCGGCCGGCTGGAAGTCGAGCAGCGACGCGGCACGGCGAAACATGGCGCAGCGCAGCAGCGCGGCGGCACCTTCGGCGTCCTTGAGCGAAAAGTAACAGTGTCCGCTGGCGGCGCGAGCGAAGCCGCTGAGTTCGCCGCGCACGACCACCGCGCCCATGCGCGCGGCGATCGCATCGCCAGCGGCCAGCAGCAAGGCTGCGACCCCCCAGGCGCCTCGTGGAACCAGGCCCGGATCAACGGCAGCCATGCGATGGCCCAGAGCAGCCGCGGGCGCAGAACTCCACAGGCGCGTGAACACGGGCCGGAACGGCCCTGTTGACCGCAATGGCGCGGTCAATCTGTCGCAAGTCCTTGAATTTGAACAAAAAATGACCGCTTAAAAATGAGGCAAGAGTCCACAGGCCGGTCGCGCGTGACGACTCGTCAGTCTTGGCTAGGCTTTGTCCACAAAGTTATCCACAAGACTCTGAACGGCACTCTGACGGGCCGCAGCGGAACGCCACCCCGGTGAAACGAAATCGCTGCCGAAAGACCGCAGCGGGGGCGGACTGGCCATCGGACATAATCCGCGGCCAAAGCAGACCTTGCCTGCGCCCAAGAGGAAGCCTTGTTTTCCATCATACAAGCGGCCGGTTGGCCGATCTGGCCTCTGATTCTCTGCTCGATCGTCGCGCTGGCGCTGATCATCGAGCGCTTCTACCAACTCCGCACCAAGGTGGTCGCCCCGCCGGCCCTGCTGGACGAAGTGATCACCGTCACACGGAGCAGCCTGCCTGGCGCCGACGTGGTGAACAAGCTGGCGGCCAACTCGGTGCTGGGCAGCGTGCTGGCCGCGGGCCTGCGCAGCGTCATCGCTGAACCTCGCATCACCGAACAGGCCTTGCGCCAGTCCCTGGAGAACGCCGGCCGCGAGGCCGTGCACCGCGTGGAGCGTTACCTGAACACGCTGGGCACCATCGCCTCGGCGGCGCCCCTGCTGGGTCTGCTGGGCACGGTGGTGGGCATGATCGAGATCTTCGGCTCGCAGTCACCGACCGGCGAATCCAACCCGGAGCAACTCGCCCACGGCATCTCGGTGGCGCTCTACAACACGGCCTTCGGGCTCATCGTCGCCATCCCGTCGCTGATGTTCTATCGCTACTTCCGTGGCCGCGTCGAGGAGTTCGAACTGGGCATGGAGCTGGCGGCCGAGCGCATGGTGCCGCACCTGATGCGCTTCGTCGTGCGGGCCCCCGCCGCTGCGGCCTGAACGCCCGCGACGCCATGAGGTTCCGCCGCCGCCAGAAGGACGAGCCGGAGATCAACCTGATCCCGTTCATCGACGTGCTGCTGGTCGTGCTGATCTTCCTGATGCTGTCGACGACCTACTCGCGCTTCACGGAACTGCAGGTCACGCTGCCGACGGCCAACGCCGAGACGCTGAAGGACCGGCCCACGGAGATCATCGTGGCCGTCTCCGGCGACGGCCGCTATTCGGTCAACAAGATGCCCGTCGATGGTCGCAGCGTTGAACTGCTCACCACGGCACTCAGTGCGGCGGCCAGCGGGCGCAGCGACACGGTGGTGATCGTCTCTGCCGACGCGTCCGCCGCGCACCAGGCCGTGGTCAACGTGCTGGATGCGGCGCGGCGCGCCGGGCTGTCGCGCCTGACCTTCGCCGCCCAGACCCCCGGCAACGGCCGCTGACCTGGCCGCCGCACCGGCCCAGGCTTGCGATGACTGCAGCGCGCGCGGGCGGGTCGGGCTGGTCCCGGGCATTGCAGACGCAGTGGTGGCGCGCCCGGCCGGCACCCTGGGTCCACGCGCTGCGGCCTCTCTCGGCCCTGTACGGCGCGCTCTCTGCACTGCGACGCCAGATGTACGCTGCCGGCTGGCAGCACAGCGGTGGCACGGGTCTTCCAACCATCGTCGTCGGCAACCTGGTCGTCGGCGGTGCCGGCAAGACACCCACCGTGATCGCACTCGTGAAGGTGCTGCAAGGTGCCGGCTGGCGACCCGGTGTGCTGTCGCGCGGCTATGGCGGTGCAGCACAGGCGCCCATCGAGGTTCGGCCGGGCGCCGCCCCGGCCTACGTGGGCGACGAGCCGTCGCTGATTGCACGACGCACCGGCGTGCCGGTGTGGGTCGGACGCGCCAGGCTGGCCGCTGCGCTGGCGATGCGTGCGGCACACCCCGAAGTGACCGTGATCGTCTGTGACGACGGCCTTCAGCACGCGGCGCTGCAACGCGACCTGTCGGTCATCGTCTTCGACGAACGGGGATGCGGCAACGGCCGGCTGCTGCCCGCCGGGCCCTTGCGCGAAGCGTTGCCGGCCACGCTGCCGCCCGACACCTGGCTGCTCTACAACGCGCCCCGGCCAAGCACGCCGTTGCCTGGCATGCTGATCGATCGGGCCCTGGGCCGGGCGGTGCCGCTGGGCGCCTGGCTGGCTGGCGACACCGACAGCGCGGCGGCCTCGGTGCCCTTGTCCGCGCTGCGGGGCCGGCCGCTGCTGGCCGCCGCCGGCATCGCCTCGCCCGAGCGCTTCTTCGCCATGCTGGAGGCTTCGGGACTGGACATCACCCGGCTGCCGCTGGCGGATCACCACAGCTTCGACAGCCTGCCCTGGCCTGCTGCCACGCGCGAACTGGTGCTGACCGAGAAGGATGCCGTGAAGCTGGCCGGCAAGGCCGTCGCCGGCACGGTGGTGTGGGTGGTCGGACTAGACTTCGGGCTTCCCGAGGCCTTCACCCGCGCCTTGCTTCATCGGCTGTCCCAGCTCACCGCGCCATGACCCTCGACCACCGACTGCTCAACCTGCTCGTCTGTCCGCTCTGCAAGGGGCCCCTGGAACTGTGGCGCGACGTCGAGAACCGCCCTGTTGAACTGGTGTGCCGGGCCGACCACCTGGCCTACCCGGTGCGCGACGGCATCCCGCAGATGCTGGAAAGCGAGGCCCGGCCGCTGGCCGACGGCGAGAGGCCGACCCAGGTCAACGTCTGAGAGTGCCACTGGCCATGGGCTTCTCGGTGCTGATCCCCGCGCGGCTGGCGTCGACACGCCTGCCGGACAAGCCACTGGCCGACATCGCCGGGCTGCCCATGGTGGTGCGCGTGGCTCAGCGCGCACGGCTGGCCCGTCCGCTGCGTGTGGTGGTGGCCGCCGACGATGCCCGCATCGTGCAGGCCTGCGAGCAGCATGGCGTGCAGGCGGTGCTGACGCGCAGCGACCATGCCAGCGGCAGCGACCGACTGGCGGAGGCCTGCACGCTGCTGGGCCTGGACGGCAGCGACCGCGTGGTCAACGTGCAGGGCGACGAACCGCTGATCGAGCCCGCGATGATCGAACGCTGCGCCGCACTGCTCGACGAGCGGCCCGACTGCGTGATGAGCACCTCGGCACACGCGCTCTCGTCGCATGAGGAATGGCTCAACCCGAACGTGGTGAAGGTGGTGCTCGACGCTGCCGGCCGCGCGTTGTATTTCAGCCGCGCGCCCATCCCCGCCTGGCGCGATGCTCCGGTCGGTTCGGCCCCCGCCCTGCCCTCGCCAGCGCCCTTGCGCCACATCGGCATCTACGGCTACCGCGCCGGCTTCCTGCGCAGCTTCCCCATGCTGCCGGCAGCGCCCATCGAAGGGCTGGAGGCGCTGGAGCAACTGCGCGTGCTGTGGCACGGCCACCGCATCGCGGTCGACGTCAGCGCCCTGGCGCCGGGGCCAGGCGTCGACACGCCGCAGGACCTGGCGCGCGTGCGCGCACTCTTCGGCTGAAAGGACCCGCGCCTGCCGCGTCAGCGTGGTGCAGGGACACGCGTGCTATTCTCGTTTGGAGACAAGCTTCACGCGGCACGCGGGCTGCGTGGGCACCAGCAGAATTCCAATTCCCATCGAGGAGTCCGATGAGACTGATCCTTCTTGGCGCCCCGGGCGCCGGCAAAGGCACGCAAGCCACCTTCATCTGCAAGAAGTTCGGCATCCCGCAGATCTCCACCGGCGACATGCTGCGCGCCGCCGTGAAGGCCGGCACCCCGCTGGGCATCGCCGCCAAGAAGGTGATGGACTCGGGTGGCCTGGTCAGCGACGACATCATCATCGGCCTGGTCAAGGAACGCATCACGCAGCCCGATTGCGCCAACGGCTTCCTGTTCGACGGCTTCCCGCGCACCATCCCGCAGGCCGACGCCATGAAGGCCGCCGGCGTGAAGCTAGACATCGTTCTCGAGATCGACGTGCCCGACGACGCCATCATCGAACGCATGAGCGGCCGCCGCGCCCATGTCGCCTCGGGCCGCACCTATCACCTGCGCTTCAACCCGCCGAAGGTGGATGGACTGGACGACGTCACCGGCGAGCCGCTACGACGACAAGGAAGAGACCGTGCGCAAGCGCCTGCAGGTCTACCAGAGCCAGACGCGCCCGCTGGTCGACTACTACTCGTCGTGGGCCGCCACCGGCGACGCGCAGGCGCCGCGTTATGCACGCATCAGCGGCACCGGCTCGGTCGACGAGATCACCTCGCGCGCGATGGCTGCGCTGACCTGAGCGCTCCCGCGCGCAGGCCCCCTGCGCCGCGTTCCGGAACAAGCCACCCGCGAGGTGGCTTTGTTCTGCATGACAATTGACGTTAACGTCAACCGCAACCCCACACGAGGAGTTTCCATGGACATTTCGGGCAAGGTCTTCATCGTCACGGGCGGCGCGTCCGGCCTGGGCGAAGGCACGGCGCGCATGCTGGCCGCACACGGCGGCAAGGTCGTCATCGCCGACTTGCAGGTCGAGCGCGGCGAGGCCATCGCCAGGGAACTGGGCGGCCAGTTCGTGAAGTGCGATGTCAGCCAGGAAGCCGATGGCCAGGCCGTGGTGGCCGCCGCCACCGGTCAGGGCAAGCTGATGGGCCTGGTGAACTGCGCGGGCATCGCGCCGGCCATCAAGACCGTGGGCAAGGACGGCGCGCACCCGCTCGGTAACTTCACCAAGACCATCATGGTCAACCTGGTCGGCAGCTTCAACATGATCCGCCTGGCTGCCGAGGCGATGTGCAAGAACACGCCCGAGGCCACCGGCGAGCGCGGCGTGATGATCAGCACCGCCAGCGTGGCGGCCTACGACGGCCAGATCGGCCAGGCCGCCTACTCGGCGTCCAAGGGCGGCGTGGTCGGCATGACCTTGCCCATCGCGCGCGACCTGGCGCGCAACGGCATCCGCAACATGACCATCGCGCCGGGCATCTTCGGCACGCCGATGTTGTTCTCGATGCCGCAGGACGTGCAGGACGCGCTGGCCGCCAGCGTGCCCTTCCCCAGTCGCCTGGGCAAGCCCGAGGACTATGCCAAGCTGGTGCACCAGATCATCACCAACGACATGCTGAACGGCGAGGTGATCCGGCTGGACGGGGCGATTCGGATGGCGCCGAAGTAAGGCCCACCCCCGTAGCGGCTTCGCCGCTCCCCCTCAAGGGGGCGACCCCGGTGGCCGGGCAAAGCCCGTCCACGGCGTCCGCTTGATGGGTCGCTCGACGCCTGCGGCGTCTTGCTTCAATGGCCCCCCGAAGCGCCTTCGGGGCTCCCCCCAGTGGCGACCCTGTTGGACCGGCAGGGCCGGATCTGCGGCGTCCGCTTGATGGGTCGCTCGACGCCTGCGGCGTCTTGCTCCTGGTGGTTGTGTTTCAGGCCCAGAGTTTCATCAGGAGTTCTCTGACCAGGGCGGTGCCTTGTTCGATCAGAGGGCCTCTGGGGCGCTGGGCCGATGTGGCGATCCAGAGCGTGGTGGCCAGCGGGGGCTTGCCGATGGGGCGGCGCTGGAAGGCTGGTTCGTCACCGCTGCTGCGGATGGCGTTGTGGGCCAGCACGGCGTGCACGCCGCCCTGGCGCACGAGTTCGAGGATGGCGGGGACGCTCTCGACTTCCAGTGCCACCTTGGCGCGCCGGCCTTCGTTGGCGAGGGCGGTTTCCACCACCATGCGCAGCGAGTGGGGGCGGCTGGGAATGACCAGCGGGCGATCGGCGAGGTCGGCCAGCGAGGCCGTGCGGCCCACCATGGCCTGGCCGGGCTGCCTTGCCGACACCAGATACAGCGCTTCGTCGAGCACGGGCTGCAGGTCGATGGCCGGCGATGGCGTGACGTTGTAGACCACCCCGCAGTCGACGCGGCCGATGATCAGCCACTCCAGCACATAGGTCGACAAGCCTTCCACCACGCTGGGCGTGGCCTGCGGCAACCGGGTACGGAACGCCTGCACCAGCGGCGCGGTGAGCGTGCGGCTGACGCTGGGCGGCAGGGCAATGGCCAGGCGGCCGCTGGCGGCTCCTCGCAGATCGTCCATCTCGTGCCGCGCGCGCTCGACTTGCTGCAGGATGCCGCGGGCGTGCGCCAACAGGCGCTGGCCGGCCTCCGTGAGCACCACGCCACGGCCGTTGCGCTCCAGCAGGCTGTGGTGCAGCTCGACCTCGAGCGCGCGCACCTGCCGGCTCAGCGCCGGCTGTGCAATGCCCAGGAAGCTGGAGGCACGCGTGAAGCTGCCGAGTTCGGCGACGTGGGTGAAATATTCGAGTTGCTTGAGGTCCATGGCTGCCCGCTGTCACAGTGTCGCATGGGAAATGCCGTTCCGGCATATCAGCTAGTGCGAAACGCCTGTTGATGCATGAGCTGCCGTGCTGAAGAATCGCTGCATGTCTGCTGCACCCCTCACCTTGACCGGCATTTCGTCGATGGCCACGCGGCTGCTGCTGACAGACCTGGCCCAAGCCTGGCAGGCCCATGCCGGCCAAAGCTTGCGCGTGGAAGCCGTCGGCGGCGTCGACGCGGGCAGGCGTGTGGCCGCCGGCGAGTCCTTCGACGTGGTCTTTCTCGCGGCCGACGCCATCGACAAGCTCATCGCCGCCGGCGCCGTGGTGCAAGGAAGCCGCGTCGACCTGGTGCGTTCGCCGGTGGCCGTGGCAGTGCGCGAGGGTGCCGCAGTGCCCGACATCGCCAGCGAAGCCGACTTGAAGGCCGCCGTGTTGGCAGCACGCAGCATCAGCTGCTCCACCGGCCCGAGCGGCGTGTACCTGACCCAGCTCTTCGAGCGCTGGGGCATCGCCGCGCAGATCGCCGCGCGACTGGTGCAGGCGCCACCGGGCGTGCCGGTGGGTTCGCTGGTGGCCCGCGGCGAGGTCGAGCTCGGCTTCCAGCAGCTCAGCGAGCTGATGCACTTGAAGGGCATCAGCGTGGTGGGTTCGTTGCCACCCGGGGTGCAGTTCATCACCACCTTCTCCGGTGCGCTTTGCGCGACGTCGGCACAGGCCCCGGCCGTGCGCGAACTGCTGGCGTGGATGGCTTCTCCAGCCACCGCCGAGGCCAAGCGCCGACAAGGCATGGAACCCGCCTGAATCCACCGTCATCGCCTCCCGACCCGGACCTCCGAGGACTCCACCATGATCATCGACTGCCACGGCCACTACACCACCGCGCCCAAGGCGCTGGAGAGCTGGCGCAACGCCCAGATCGCCGGCATCCAGGACCCGGCCCTGATGCCCAAGGTGTCCGACCTGCGCATCAGCGACGACGAACTGCGCGAGTCG
>LNFM01004865.1_pt1 | contig 24119 bp, 21 predicted proteins | sample 596031 | NCBI WGS metagenome assembly LNFM01 (sample SAMN04254537, study PRJNA301005) | activated carbon metagenome | isolation source: dual media filters at the Ann Arbor, Michigan drinking water treatment plant | place: USA: Ann Arbor | reverse complement strand
GGGCGTACCGGGGGCTGGGCCGGTCGGCGGGGGAGGGGTGGTGGGCGGCGGGGTGACCGGGGCGGGGGCGGGCACGAACGCGCCAACGCCGGGCGAAGCGACGCCGTCTGCGCCGCTACAGGCGCCGAGGATCGCTACCGCAGCGCATCCGAGCAGCGCCGAGCGAAAAGTATTCTTTGTCAGCATAATTGTCTCCGTCGTGATCCCTGTGCGGGTGCACCGGCGGAGCATCCACCGCGCTTACTAGACGATGACACCCGCCTACCCGCAGGCGTGACCCTTAAGAAGGGTTTGCAACAATTGCCGGAAGTTTAGATGACGGTTACGTGACGCCGCCATTTGGCGGCGGGATCGTGTCGGCTCTGCAACAATTACAGGTTCGTGTAGTATTCTGGTGGAAACATGTCACCCCACCCGCGCTCGCGGAACCACTTCGTGATAACGTATTTCGAGCCCTTGCGAACCTTCATCCCGTGATGGATCGTGTACGGATTAACCGTGCCGTCCGGATTGAGATTGTTCCAGATCACCGCCTTACCCTTCTCCGGCATGATCGTCTTCTCGAGGCGCCGGAAGCGCGTACCGCCGCCTTCCTCGACATCGTTGAGGTAGATCATGAAGGTCCAGGTGCGCTGCCCGCCGAGCTGGCAGAAGACCTGATACTCGCGCGTGCCGGGGATGAAATAGTCGTAGTGAGCCTTGTATTCCTGGTCGAGATCGTAACGCTGGCCCTGGGTGACGTCGGTGTAGGACCAGTGGATGCCGATCGCCTCGGCCATCAGTTCATCCAGCTGCATGATCAGGTCGTGCCCCAGCAGGCCGATATCGGAGGTCCGGGAAGTGCGCACCTTCGGGTCCGCGAAGGCATCGGCGGTGGTAGAATCGCGCAGCCGCTCGTCAATCAGCGCCACCACCGCATCGCAGACCTCGGGCACGAGGAAGTTCTTCCACGTGTAGAGCTGGACCTTCGGGTTAGGGATTTTCTGTATGTCGGGATGGTGCAGGGCGCGCCGGGTGATCGCGGCATTGGTCAGGCCGGAATAGGAGACATCTTCGACCGGGCGGCGGCCGTCGTAGGCCTCCTGCATGAGGTCGCGGATCTGCCCGTCGCCAAGACCCTTGAGCTTCAGCTGGCGGCGCACCTCATGCGGCTCGATCCCGGCGCGTAGGCGGACCCAAGTGTAGGTCATCAGGTCTTCGCCGGTCACCGCGTTCATGGTCGTGCCTCCTCTGGAAGGCAACGGTTACGACGAAGACATGACGCCGGAATGACACTTTTCCGTAAGCTTGCGACGGCGTGCCGGGCCGCGACTGTATGCTACTGAAAATATACAGCATACTGTCATTACTTGACACAAAATAGTCACAAGCGCATTGTGACACTTATGTTACAGCACACCTCCATATCCCTGTCATTTGTGGTCCTGGCGCTTGCGGGACCCGGAATGGCGACCGCCCAGACACTGCTTGAACCTGTTTCCTTCACAGAAGTTCGAGCGACGGCCGAGACGGCGGCAAGTGCCTATCGTCCGGATGCGGACCTTCTGGAGATCGCGAACGCGGCGCGCGCCGAACTGAGGCTGCCGGCCCTGGGGGCGCACGAGGGGCTTGCCTCGGTCGCCAGCGCGCATGCCCGCGACATGGCGATCAAGGGCTATGTCGGATACGCCGACCAGTCGGGCCTCTCGCTGCTTGACCAGGTCCGGCTCGCCGACCGGACCGCGCTGATCGGGTCTTTTGCCAGCAGCATTGCGGTTCTGGACGCGGGCGCCTCGCCGGAGATGATCCATGCCGCGATCCAGTCTGACGCCTCGAATGCCGAAAACCTGCGCCGGGGCTTCAGCCATGCCGGTATTGGCTCGCATGTCGCGGGTGGCCGTCTCTACGTGGTTCAGCTCTTCGCCCGGATCGACGGCGAACTCGACCAGCCGCTGCCCCTGCAGCTGACCGGAACGACGGTCATTCATCCGTCGCTGGCCAGCGCCAACATGACGCCGGTCGGCTGGTCGCTGAGCGACGAGCGCGGAGACCTCCTGGCCCGCGGCGGCGGACGCCGGATCCAGGCAGATGCCCTTCCCATGGCGGGCTACCTGAACCTGGATGTCGCCGTCGGCACGGACATCTACACCCTGCGCGGGCCCTATGTGCAGGTGAACTAAGGCGTCTGCGGCGCGCGAAAGCACCCAGGTTCGCGTTGCTGAAGGCCTAACGCCCGGCCTTTCGGGCCGCGGATCTTGTGGGGGCGGTGGCTTTCGCAGGCCGCCGCCCTCCGCTTGTGTGCACATGATTGCCCAGCATTTGTCTTCTGCATGACAAACAGCTTGGTATAAGGACGCGTCAAACCGCTCCGGAGCCGCCCCGATGAAGAGAACGCGCATCGCCTTCGCAGCAGCTGCGGCTGCGAGCCTGGCCGCTTGCGGAAACCAGCCTGCGCCGGCGCCGCAAGCGCCCCTAGCGTATGTGACGGAGTATCTCTGCGGCGACAAGCAGGTGCAGATCGGCATGGCGGGGGAGGAGACGGTGCTGCGCGTTGACGGCGCCGACCACGTCCTGAGCGCGGCCCCAACCGCCTCCGGCGCGAAGTATGTGGTGGAAGGGGCCGGGCCTGAAACTTCATTTTGGAGCAAGGGCGACAAGGGCCTCCTGACCCTCAGCGGCGCGGTGTATCCGGAGTGCACGCAGACCGGCGGCGCAGGTGCGGCGCCCGTCGAGGCGCCGGCGAACTGGACGGCGCGGGGGCAGGAACCCGGCTGGATGCTGACGGTCGCCGGGGGCACGGCGGATTTCGTCTATGACTACGGCGCACAGGGCTACTCGACGCTGCTGCCGGCGCCGCGCGCCATCGAGGGCGGGATCGAGTATTTCGAAGGACCGGGCGGATTGGCGATCACGTCGATCGCCAAGGTTTGCACCGATTCTGCGACCGGTGTTCCGTACCCGGACACGGTGACGGTGGCGTTCAGTGAGGAGGTTTATCAGGGCTGCGGCGGCGATCCGCTGGCGCTGCTGGTCGGTGCGGACTGGGTGGTTGAGGATATCAATTCCGGCGGGGTGGTCGAGGGTTCCCGCGTCAGCCTGGCGTTTGATGCCGTCGAGGGACGTATCGGCGGGCGTTCCGGCTGCAATGCGTTCGGTGCGGATTATTCCGTAGGCGGAGAGGGCATCGGATTTGGGCCGGTGATGTCGACCGAAATCGCGTGCAAGGAATCGCTGATGATGCAGGAGCGGCGGTTCTACGATGCGCTGGCGCTGATCAATGCCTACACGATCGACGAGAGCGGCGCGCTGGTGATGACTGGCGCCGAAGACGCACGCATCGTCGCGCGGCGTTAGCGCCCGGGGCGCTAGCTGGACGGGCCGCTACGCAGGCTGCGACGGAGGAAGGTTTCCAGCTTCAGCACTGGATTGGTGTCGGCTTCGCGCAGGTCGGCGGTGGCAGCAAGATCGGCCTGGGTCGCGTCGCCGCTGGCATAGCCGATGATCTGCTCGACGCGGCCTTCGAGTGATTCCGTCAGCAGGCGGATCTGGTCGGCGGCGCGGTTCATGTCGGCCTTGGTGACCGGGATGCGCGAGCCGGCATCCATCATTGAGGCCTGAAGGCGGATGGTGCGCAGCGGCACCAGCAGTTCTGACGTGACCGAGCGCAGGAAGCGGGTCTTTGCGTGGCTGGCCTCATCGGCTTCCTGGCGGAGCGATTCAGCTTCCTGGCGGGCGTCTTCGATGCGGGAAACGTCGGTGAAGATTTCCACCGAGCCGATGCTGGCGACTTCGTAATTCGCGGTCTGCCAGTAGCGGTCATGCGCATGAACGACGCCGCCCAGCGCCTCGACGTTGCGCAGGGCGGGCTTCACCTGGGAATAGAGTTCATTCTCGAAGACGACCTTGCCGTCCGTGGACAGAACGGCAAAGGCCTGGCCGGAACCATCGAGCGCGACTTCAAGGATTTCGCGCAGCTGGGTGGCTTCCTCGACCGATTTGACTTCCTTCAGATACAGTTTGAACGCCGCGCGGGCGCCGAAATAGATCGTGAAGAAGAGAAGCGAGAGGGCGATCGCGATGGCGAGCATGCGGTCATTGAAGTGGACGCCGACATGAACCAGCAGTGGCATGACCGAGCCAACAAGGTAGCGCATCACGAGGCGCGGATTGCGCGGCAGGACGCACATCAGGCCGGCGCACATGGAGACCGTGAACAGGCTGGCGAAGATCAGCGAGTCGAAAGGGTCCGACTTCAAATAAAGTGGCAGGCTTCCGAAGATGAAGCCGGTCGCGATCGACAGTGTTTCCGAACGCAGCACATAGCGCCCGCTGACGGTTTTGGGTGTCGGCCGGCCGGCTTTCTTGACAAAGTCGAACAGCATCATGGCGGCCATGAAGAAGTTCGTGGCGGCCCATGCGGCAACCATCAGTTCGTGCGTCATCGAATAGGCAACGTAGCCTGCAATGATCGTGTTGAAGATGGTGATCAGCGCCATGAGCTGCATGGCGCGCGCGAGGTCGAGATGTTGCTGCAAGCGAACGCGAGGCCCGATGGCCTCGTCTTCAGCAGGTTTGTCCGTCAGAACATACCGCAGGAAGTTGTGCGTATCACTCATGACCGCGTTTATGGCAGGGAAACCTTGTTTTCAGGCTTGACGCGGCACGTTGATTTTATGGCCCATGTTTCCGGCTTGTTAACCTGCTGACCGCTCTGCTTGCACCTGTGATCCGGATTGCCGCTGGATGTGGCAGGGCGCCACGAGTTGTCGAACCGCTGGTAGACTTCCCGCCGCCTTGCTGGCACCAGAAAACGCGGTGCAAGGATGTAAGGGCATGCCCAGGTTGAAAATCGCGGTCATCGGGGGCGGTCCGGCAGGACTGGGCGCAGCTCAGTTCATCCAGGCATCGGGCCATCAGGCAGTTGTTTTTGAAAAGGAAAACCGGATCGGCGGAAAGTCGTTCTCGTTTGCCTCGGGCGACGCTTTCAACGAGATGGGGACATGCTACACGACCCGCAAGCATGTGATCATTAAGCGCTGGATGAAGGCGCACGGGATCCGGCTGAAGCGGCTCGGAGAGGCGCGTTATGACGATGCGCCGGTGGTCGATTACGTGAAGAACGGGGCCGGGCCGCCACTGGCGGTGCAGGCGTTCAAATTCCTGACCGAGGCGGGGCGGCTGCGAAACCTGATCGCGGCGAAGCCCTCGGACCCGGTGGTATTGGCCGAGGCGTCGATGACCGTCGATGACTGGCTGGCGCGTCTGGACTTGCCGAAACTCGACCTCGCGATGCACAGGATCCTGCCGGCGCAGGGCTATGGCTATGCCAAGGAAGTGACGATCGGCCAGACGGTGCAGTGGCTCGATTTCGACATCCTGATTTCGGGTGTGCTGAACGACATGCACATGCCGGTGGAAGGCTGGAGCGAGTTCTGGGACCGGTTTTCGACGCAGTTCGACATCCGGCTGGAGGCGCGCATCGAGCAGATCGAGCGGCGCGACAACAGTGTGATTGTCGTGTCCGGCGGTGGGCGCGAGCGGTTTGATGCGTTGATCTCGACCATCCCGATGGACGAGTTTGAGAAGTTGACAGAGCTGCTGCCGGCGGAAAAAGCCATCCTGCAAGGGGTGGAGTGGCAGAACTATACGACGACGCTGGTGGCCTCGAAGAACTGGTTCAAGGGCGCGCAGGTGCACGGCTATTCACGCGCCTGCAAGGATCCTTCCCTGCGCGGCGCGATGCTTGGCGCGCGGCGTGAAGGCGCGGTGATGGAAGACGGCGCCCATCTTTACGTGACGGGGCAGTTCTCGAACGGCCTGACGCCGCCGGAATTGCGAGAGATCCTGATGGCGGACCTGCAGCGGATGGGCGTCCATGCGGATACGCTGATCTATTCACGCACCTGGAAATACTTCCCGCAATACCGGGCCGACGCTGTGGCGGACGGTTTGTTCACCGCGATGCGCGAGGCGCAGGGCGGCAAGCGGACCTGGTTCAGCGGGGCGACGTTCTCGCACGAGCTGGTCTCGTCCGTGGTCGAACGGTCCCGCCTGTCCGTCAAGGACCTGGTGCGGCGCGCGAGCTGACCTGGCCTACATCGGTTCGGAACGGTAGGGCGCGAGGTCCGGGAAGACCGGCTCGCGCTTTTCGGCGCGGGCGGCGAAGGCTTCTGCCATGTGGGTGGGCGGGAACATCGCGGCGTTCCAGATGCCGATATAGTCCAGCGTGTCGGCAGTGGTGTGGTCACGGCCGTAATTGATCAGCACTTTCGAGCCGGTGACGGCGACGGGGTTTTTCGAGGCAATCTCGCGGGCGGTGGCCATGACGCCTGCGATCAGGTCTTCATGCGTGTCGTAGATGTCGTTGACGAGGCCGATCTCTTTCGCTTTCGCAGCATCGATGCGGCGGCCGGTATAGGCCATCTCCTTGACCCAGCCTTCCGGGATGTAGCGCTGCAGGCGCGGGAAGGTGCCGACATCGGCGGTCATCGCGATGTTGATTTCCATGATGCAGAAGAACGTGTCCTTCGTGCACCAACGGATATCGCCAGCGGTGATCATGTCGATGGCGCCGCCGATAACGCCGCCGTGGCAGGCGAAGAGGACGGGGATGCGGGCCTCTTCCATGCAGTTAAACGAGGCCTGGATGGCTTTCACGTTGGTGCGGAAGGCCTCGGCGGCGACATAGCGGTCCTGCGGGCCGGTGGGGCGCGGGCCGGTGAAGACCGTGGTGTCCATGCCGGCGGAGAAGTGCTTGCCGGTGGAGGAGATGACGATGACGCGGGCGAGGGCGTTCTGGTCGATGGTGCGAACGATCTCCGGAAGCTCGTTCCAGAAGGCCTTGTTCATCGTGTTCATCGCCTCGGGGCGCGACATCTGGATGTGGGCGACCTTGTCTTCGATGGTCACCTTGAAGGCTTCATAGGATTTCTTGAGCATGGCGTGGTCCTCCGTTTGGGGCGGAGTGTAGCAGGCTGGCGGCGCGCGGGGAGGGGTGACCGCGGGGGAAGGGGCCCTGTCTGCGAACGGAATTGGGGGAGCGGTTGCCCGCTCCCCCGCGTCGTCCGGCCGGTTGCCCAGGGGAGGAGCGCGCCAGCCGTTTGACGGACCGGTTCAGTTTGGCAGGAGCACCTTGTCGACGACGTGGATGACGCCGTTCGACTGGTCGACATCGGCGATGGTGACGGTGGCCTTGCCGCCGCTTTCATCGGTGACGACGGCGGCGCCGCCTTCGACGGCGAAGGTGAGCGTGTCGCCGGAGACGGTGGTCAGCGTGGCAGTCCCGCCATTGGCCGCGGCCAGCGCGATCAGGTCAGCGGCTTTCAGGTCGCCGGCGACGACATGCGCGGTGAGGACTTTCGTCAGCGTGTCCTTGCTTTCCGGCAGGAGCAGCGTGTCGACCGTGCCGGCAGGGAGGGCGGCGAAGGCGTCGTTGACCGGCGCGAAGACCGTGAAGGGGCCGGGGCTGGAGAGGGTTTCGGCGAGGCCTGCCGCGACGACTGCAGCGACCAGCGTCGTGTGGTCGGCGGAGTTCACGGCGTTTTCAACGATGTTCTTGCTCGGATACATCTGGGCGCCGCCAACGGTGACCGAGGCTTCAATGGGTTCTGCGACCGGCGGCGCGGCTTCGGCGGCGGGCGCTTCGGTTGCGGCCGGTGCCAATGCCGTTTCGGTCTTGGCGGTCGAGGTGCACGCGGCGGCGAGGGTTGCAGCGGCGGCGCCGAGCAACAGGGTACGGAATTTCATCAGGGGCTCCATCGGGGCTCGTGTTCAGATCGGACAGGGGGTTGTTCCGATGCGCGTCTTACGAAGCCTGGAAGGGATTGGCCGGAGCGATCACGCGGACGTGAACGCCCCGGCGAAAGGGTGGCCGGTCAGGCCTTGACCGACTCGGCGCGAACCGGGCGCATGAGCAGGGCGAGGATCGCCTCATCCACGCTGAACTCGCCTTCGACGACGGCGGCGACGGCTTCCGAGATTGGCATCTCGATGCCGCGCGCGCGGGCGAGCTGGCGCAGGACCGGGGCGGTGGCGACGCCTTCGGTGACGGAGTGGCGCGCGCCGAGGACTTCGGCGAGTGATTTGCCTTCGCCAAGGGCAAGGCCGAGCGACATGTTGCGGCTGGTTTCGGAGGAGCAGGTGAGGACGAGGTCGCCGAGGCCGGAGAGGCCGGTGAGGGTTTCGGCTTCGGCGCCCATGGCAAGCGCGAGGCGCGTCATCTCGGCATAGCCGCGCGCGATCAGGGCGGCGTGGGCAGAACGGCCGAGACCTTTTCCGAGCGCGATGCCGCAAGCGATGGCGAGCACGTTTTTCACGGCGCCACCAATCTCCGCCCCCAGAAGATCCGTACCCAGATAAGGCCGGAAGGTGGGCGTGGAGATGGCCTGGATCAGTTCGGCGCCGAGGGCGGCGTCTTCGATGGCGAGGGTGACGGCGGTAGGCAGGCCTTTGGCGACATCAATGGCGAAGCTCGGGCCGGACATTACGGCGGGCACCGCGTCGGGCAGTTCTTCGGCGAGGACTTCGCTCATGAACTTGCCGGTGGCAAGCTCGATTCCCTTGGAGCAAAGCACGACCGGCGCGTGCGGCTTGAACCATCCTTCGAGGCGGGTGAGCGTGGCGCGGGTGTGCTGGGCAGGCGTGACGCAGAAGAGGGCGTCGAAGCCGGCGAGGTCGCCGAGATCGGTTGTTGCGCGCAAGGCAGGGTTCAGGGGGATGCCCGGCAGGAAGACCGTGTTCTCGTGGCGTGAGTTGATGGCGGCCGCGACCTCGGGCTCAAGCGCCCACAGGAGGACAGACTGGCCCTCGCGGGTCAGCATCTGCGCGATGGCGGTGCCCCAGGCGCCGGCGCCGATAACGCCGATTTTCTTGAAATGCGTTGTCATGGGGGCGTTGTGGCGCAGGCCGGGTTGGGGGGCAAGCGGTGGTTCAGCCTAGGAGCTTGAACGCATAGGCCGAAAGGGCTGTGGCGCCGAGCACAAGGACCACGTGCCAGACAAAAATCTGCCGGAAGTCCTGGATCGATTGCCCTTTCCAGGTGCCATGCGCCTCCGTCACCATTTTCGCAAAGTCCGCGAGTTCACGGCGCGGGACGGACGAACTGATGGTGTCGCCTGACGGCCCCGGACCGCTGACGACAAACGGCGTCTTGAGACGGTAGAGCACCATGAGCGGCCAGACCAGGCGGACGAAGCCGTCGCGGGTGATCTTCGGCAGGCTGAGCAAGAGCGAATCGACGCGGCCGCGTGTGATCCACTCCTTGAACAGCGCCCAATGGTCCGAGTCGTCGTTGTCGACGCTCAGAAGATCACCTTTTTCGGCTTTCGCCATCGTGTTTCCGACTGAAAGGTACATGACCGCGAGGTCGGCCAGGAGCGCCGGGAACTTCACCCCGTAGACCGCCGCAGCTTCGGCAATCTCGTCGAGCACGTCGGCCTGGGTTTCAATGATGGCCAGAGCCCAGCCTTTGAGTTCAATCAGGTTGAAGAGCTGAAGGTATTTGGCGGCGCCGATCATGGCGAGCACGAAGACCGGAAAGCCGAACAGCGAGAAGATGGCACCGAGCGCTGTGCGCAGCGATGGCCATAGCGTGCCGGCGAGAAGGCGCAGCTTGCCCGGGGCTTTTACATTGCTGGCGGCGGGCGCGGCGTCGCTGTCTTCGGGCGACCAGGTGTGAAGGTCTCCCAGATAGACGACCATGCCCTTGCCATGCCAGTAGTCACCTTCGGTTTCCAACATCACGCCGTCATAAGCCAGCGAATCGACGACATCATCGCCATCAAAGTCGATATAGGAAATGCTCAGCTTGCGGATGTCGAAGGGACCGGTTGTCTCGCAACGGGCGACCGTGTCCACACCTTTGGCGAGAGCTTTTGATACGATAACCGGATTTGCGGGATTATCCGTATCCTGATCGACTTCGATACTACGCACGCAGGTCAGGAATGTATCCGGCATGTCGCTCGCAATGGCGGTGATCTCGAAGTCTTCCTCGAAGCCCCCGGGTTTCTGCCGGAAGCCGCCGTCGGAGCCGTCCGGTTCTACTTCCATGACACGGATGATGTTGTTGTTGGTGACCGCGTTGCTGATGTGTTCGACGTCATCGAACTCATCCCAGTTGTCCGGCGTGGAGCCGTCGCTGCGGGCCGGCGGCACACCGGTTTCACGCCCATCCTGATCCCAGTTGGTCATGAAGGCGGCGAGGTCTTCCTCGGGACGGCCTTTCCAATAATCGAAGAAAGCCCTTGTGACCCGGCCGCAGACAAACTCGCCGCACCAACGGACGATCGAGATTTCGAAGTAGCGCGGCTCAGTCACGACCGTCTCGTCTCAGGCAAACACGAACGTCGCTGTTTCGTCCTGAGCGGTGACGGTCACCTTGCGGCCGACGGGGCTTGCGTCCTCGCGCAGGGTGGCGAGTTCGGCAGGGCCCGCATTGTTGGCGATGACGCGCCGGCCGTCATCAAAGCGGGCGAAGATGATGCCGCGGTCGGGGCCGTCCTTGCCGTGGGTGACGGTGAAGGTTTCGAGAACGGCGTCGCCGGAGACGATGGCGACTTCGACTTGCGTCTTCGCCTTGGCGGCGGCCTCAGCCGGCGTGAAGGATTTCGGCGCAGTGGTGGAATAGACGCCGGCGGCTTCCTTGGTCATCCAGCCGCCATTGGCGAGGACGAGGCCGAACGCGCCCTTGTTCTTGCGCAGGGTGGCGGCCATCTCCGCTATTCCGTGCAAGGAGTAGTTGTTGCCCGGGCCACCGAAGAAGGGCAGGCCGCCGGTGAGCGTGAGCGCGCGTTTGTCTGTGTTCCAGTCGAGCCCGAGCGCGGCGGCGCCGGAGAAGACGGCGCTGGGGAAGCAGGAGTAAAGGTCGAAGTGGGCGATGCCGGTTTGCGACTTGCCGGATTGCGCAAGGGCGCGGCCGATGGCGGTGTCCATTGCCCAGGACCGGTCGAGCACGGGACGCAGCGAGATGAGGTCATCGCCCGCATCGCCGCCTCCGTGGATGTAAACTCGCTTGTCTTCCGGCACGCCAAGCTCGTCGGCTTTTGAGGACGACACGAGGATCGCTGCGGCGCCCTGGTTCACGGCGTCCTGCGCGATGAACCATTTGAGGTAGGGGTCTGCGTATTCATAGTTTTCGCGCGACGGCGTGGAGAGGAATGCCACGTCATGCTCGACGGGGAACTGTGAATACTTGTTCTTTGCGGCCACGGCGGAGAAGGGCTGGAACAGCTCCGCCATGGCGCGGCGGTGCCCGGAGCGGGTGCGGCCTTCGCGGGCGGCGATGGCGTTTTCGAACAGGCCGTAGAAATAGGCTGGCGCGATCAGGCCGTGCTTGATCTCCTCGCGCGAGAGCATCATCGGGCCCATGCCACGATCCTCATACGGAGCATCCGCGCCGTCCGCCCAGTTGATCTCGACGCCGTGCTTGCGCGCGCCTTTGGAGGCGCGGTTGGCTTCGGAGCCGGAGATCAGAACGGCGTCGATCTCGCCAGCATGGATGCGGCGGGCAAATTCGTTGACGAGGGCCTGCGGGCTCTGGCCGCCGACCGTTTCGTAGATCAGGCGGGCGGGCTTCGTGCCGGTGTCGCGGGCGAGTGTACCGGGGAGGTTTGTGTTGTGGCCGTGCGGATGGGGGGCGCGGCCGACGGAGTCCTCGAAGATGCGCACGACGGCAATTGTGTCGATGGCGGCGGCGATGCCGGGCGTGCCGGTATCGGCGAGGGCGGCCTTCGAAGCTTCGGTCATCAGCGAGAGCGGTGAGGGCGCGCCGGCGGGGCCGGCTTTGCCGTCCCACTGGCTGAGCGACTGGCCGACGCCGATAAGGACCGGAAGGTCACCTTTTGCCATGCCACATCTTCCTTTGCTGCGTTGCCATTCTGCATTGCATGGCGGTTTAACGCGCACGGAAAGGCGGGGCGAGGGGGGACGTTGGGGAAGCCGGTCAGCGGCCGGCGTTCAGGTCCGCGATAATGGCGGCGGGGAAGGCTGGGTCGATCACCGCGGTGAGGTGGGTGCCGGTGAGCGGGGCGTAGCGGGCGCCAGGGATCCTGGCCGCAAGCGCGGGGCCGGAGCCGTTGTCGAGGTCCTGGTCGCCGGTGAGGACGAGGGTCGGCACGGCGAAGGTCGCGAGCAGGTCGGCGGGCGTGTAGGTGCGCGCCGAGAGGGCGCCGAGATAGCCCTTGAGCGTCCCGCCGGTCGCCTTGGCGCGGGCGAGGATCGCTTTGGCTGCGGGCGTGTCCTTGCCCGCGAGGGCGTCTTCGATGGCGGCGCGGAAGGCGGTGTTGCGGTCGGTGTTGGTTTCGTCGGCGACAGAGTCGCCGATGCCGCCGAGGATGAGGCGGCCGGTATTGCGGGAGAGCAGGTGGAAGCGCAGTGCGGAGATAGCGCCCATGGAGTAGCCGACCGTTGCGTAAGGGGCCTCGCCGAGATGTGCGGTGAGCGCGATCTGGTCACGGGCGATGGCATCCGACGGCCAGCGTTCGGGCGCAGCCTCGAAGGGCGAGGCGCCATGGCCGCGCAGGTCCGGCGCGATGACGCAGTAGCCGGCGGCGGCGATTTTCTGCGCGATGCCGGGCTGGAACCAGTTGAGGTCCGCGTTTCCGCAGAAGCCGTGGAGGAGGATCACGAGCGGCCCCTCGCCGATCTCACGGTAGCTGATCGTGGTGCCGTCGAAGGAGGTGTAGGTTTTCATGGGGGCGACTTCCTCGGCGCGGGCGGTGAAGAGGGCGAAGACGGCGAGGAGGAGCGCGAGCGCGGCGTGGCGGATCATGGCGTCTTGTCTCCCGGCGTTTCTGGTTGGAGGCACCTGAGGCGGGGAGGGTGGGGGCGTCAAGCGGGCAGGAACGAAAACGACCCGCTTTGAGGGCGGGCCGTTCGTCTTGACGTTGAAGCAAGTGGTTCGCCTACAGAACGTCCAGCATCTCGGCCACCAGCGGGTGGCGCACGACGTCTGCCGCTTCGAGCTTGATCACTGCGGCGCCGGAGAGTTTTTCGAGGCGTTCGGCGGCTTTGGCGAGGCCGGAGAATTCCGGCAGGAGGTCGGTCTGGCCGGGGTCGCCGGTGATGACCATGGTGGAGTGCCAGCCGAGGCGGGTGAGCAGCATCTTGAGCTGCGTGTAGGTGCAGTTCTGCGCCTCGTCGATGACGACGAAGGCATTGTTCAGTGTACGGCCGCGCATGAAGCCGATGGGGGCGATCTCGATGATGCCGTCGGCGAGCATGTGCTTGAGCTGGGCAGGCGAGAGGCGGTCTGCCAGGGCGTCGTAGAGAGGGCGCAGGTAGGGTGCGAGCTTGTCTTCCATGCCGCCGGGCAGGAAGCCGAGCTGTTCGCCCGCTTCGACGGCGGGGCGCGACAGGATGATCTTGGAGACCTTGCCCTTCTGCAGGGCTTCGACGGCCTTGACGATGGCGAGGTAGGTCTTGCCGGTGCCGGCCGGTCCGAGGGCGCAGACGAGGGCGTGGCTGTCCATCGCGTTCATCAGCTGGGCCTGGTTTTCGGAGCGCGGCTTGATGGTCTTCTGGTAGCGCTGGGTGCGCTCGTGGGGGATCTCGTTGCGGATCTCGTCACCGTCATCGGGGTGCCAGCCGCGGCCGCCCTCAATCATCTGGAGGTGGGCTCCCTTGCCCCGTACCGGCTCGTTGTTCCAGCTTGAGGCGCGCACATCCTGTGCGGACTTCAGGCGCTTGACGGCGTTACGTTTACCCATGGGAGGCCTCCTTGGCTGCGGGCATGAAAAAAGCCGCTGGCGGAAATGCGCAGCGGCTCGGCGAAACGGTGGAGCAGTTGGGGACGCTCGCATGAGGCGGGCGGCCAGCAACCGGAAGCGGGGCTTCCGGGGGTGAGGGATGAATGGGCACGTAAACGGCCATTGCCTCTCCGAATCTACAACCCTTATAGATTAACACCATTGTCTGAAGGTTAAGCGACATTCCGCTTACGAAATAAGTAACGAACGAGGACGCCTAAAAAATGGCCATATATGAACTGGATGGAGTCATCCCGACCCTGCCGGCGAGCGGACACTGCTGGATTGCCGGCAGCGCGGAGGTGATGGGCAATGTGATTCTCCGCGAAAATGCCTCGGTCTGGTATGGCTGCGTGCTGCGCGGCGACAATGACCCGATCACCATCGGCGAGAATTCGAACATCCAGGACCTGACGGTGATCCATACGGATATCGGGGCGCCTGTGACGATCGGGGCGAACGTGACGGTCGGCCACCGGGTGATCCTGCATGGCTGCGAGATCGGCGACGACACGCTGATCGGCATGGGCTCGACGATCCTCAACCGCGTGAAGATCGGCCGCAACTGCATCATCGGGGCAAACGCGCTGATCTCGGAGGGCAAGGAGATCCCTGACAATTCCCTGGTGATGGGCGCGCCGGGCAAGGTTGTGAAAGAGATCTCGCCGCAGCAGGTGCAGCTGATCAAGATGTCGGCTTTCCACTATGTCGAAAACTGGAAGAAGCATCAGGCGAAGCTGAAGCGGATCAGTTAATCCGCTGACGGATTGATTGGTGCATCCCAAACGGCGCGGACAGCTTCAGCGCCCTGAGAGGACAGGCCTGTCCAGCCCAGTTTGGCGTCGCGGGATTCGAAGATCATCAGCTGTGTGCCGTCCGGCGCCGCCGAAGCGAGCGTGCGGCGGACGTCCGTGAGCGGACGGTCTGAGCGCAGAACGAAGGTGCCGGGAATCGGCTCAGCGAAACGGCCGAGCGTGTTGAGGGCCGCTCCGAGGGCGTGCCTGCGAAGGGTGCCGGCGCCGGAGTCAGGGCCTGAAACGATGACGAAGTTCGAAGCCTCGGCGCGGCGGGCGTTCCGGTTGTCCAGCGCGGCTTCGATACGGGCGCGTAGGGGCGTATGATCGAGCGCTGGCAGGAAGGGCTCGCCGTTTCCGGATGAAATCCGCGTCAGCGGACCGATCTTGCCGGCGTCCGCAAAGGACTGGAGCTGGCCGAGCGTGAAGGGGCCGTGCGCCTTGGTCTGGCTCATGATGTGCCAGACAGGCGGATCGAGCTCTGCAAGGTTAAGGGCGCTGCCGGCTTCGGTGCGCGCCGGCTTCCTGGGCAGGACACGGTCGATGCGGGGGCGCGTGCGCATGGTCAGCTCGCAGCGGCCTCGGCGCCGCGCAGGTAGCGGACCGCGAAGGACTTGCCGGCAACGCGGACGACTTCCGCAGGCAGGTTACCGGTATGGACGCGGTCGCCGACATAGGGGGGCGTACCGAGCGCCTCGAAGGCGGCGCCGGTGAGGGAGATATCGGTCAGCCGGCACTGGAGCTGCGTGCCGTCCGAGAGTATGACGCAGGCCTGCCCGGTCGCGGAGAAACGGGGGGCGGCGCGTTCTTCATCGAGCCCCAGAATGTCCTTGTTGACCAGCCATGTCAGGCGGTCGGCCAGCTTGTCGCGCTTCAGGTGCGAGGTCTGGAAGCGCACGGCAAAGCCGCCAGGCGTCATACGGATGACTTCGGCGACAACCCGGCCGAGTTCGTCGAAATAGCAGACGATCTGCTGGCCGGAATTGGGCGGCGTGGAGGACAGGATGAAGGCGCCGTCGCAGGAGACGTTGGAGGTCAGGAGTTCGCGGTCGTCGCTGTCACTGGTGAGGAAGCGGCCGGTCAGTCGCAGGTCGACGCGCTTGTAGCTCCGCCGGTCCCGCCGGGGGCTGGCGCCCGGTGCAGGCGCTGAACGAAGGAGGTTCGGCAGCGTCATCTTGACGTATCCTGGCTGCGCAAACGCCGCCTGCCGCAGCGTTCTTCCTTTCCAGATAGGAGAGGAACATTGACAATTGGTTGCCTCGTTCACTGCAGTGGCGTTAGGCATAACGGCGCATAAACCATCCCCGGGAGTTGACCCAACGTGAGTACTGAAACGTTCGACTATGTGATCATTGGCGCCGGTAGCGCAGGCTGCGTGCTGGCGAACCGGCTGTCGGCGGACCCGTCGATCCGGGTCTGCCTGATCGAGGCGGGCAAGAAGGACACGTCGCTGATGGTGCGCATGCCGGCAGGCGTCGGCAGCCTTATCAAGGACGCCAATGACCATAACTGGGGCTTCTGGAGCGAGCCGCAGGCGCACATGAACGGGCGCAAGCTCTACTGGCCGCGCGGCAAGGGCTGGGGCGGCTCCTCGTCGATCAACGGCATGGTCTATATCCGCGGCCACGCCGGCGACTACGACCAGTGGGGCCAGATGGGCCTGAAAGGCTGGAGCTACGCGGATGTGCTGCCGTACTTCAAGCGCGCCGAGACCTATGAGCGGGGCGCCAATGATTTCCACGGCGGAGACGGCCCGCTGAATGTGTCCGAAAGCCCGATGACGAGCCCGATCTACAAGGCGTTCGTCGAAGCGGGACGCGAGGCCGGTTATCCGGTCACGAACGATTTCAACGGCGCGCAGCAGGAAGGCTTCGGCCCGTACCAGCGCACCATCCACAAGGGCGAACGCTGGAGCGCCTCCTTCGCCTACCTGCGTCCGATCGAGGGCAAGCGGCCGAATCTGAAAGTCATCTCCACCGGCCTCGTGACGCGCGTGCTGATCGAGGGCGGACGGGCTGTCGGCGCGGAGTTCACCGAAGCACGCGGTCAGGCCGCGTCCAGCGTGCGGGCGGCGCGCGAAGTGATCGTCTGCGCCGGCGCGGTGCAATCGCCGCAGATCCTGCAGCTGTCCGGCATCGGCGATCCGGAGGCGCTCAAGGCGCTTGGCATTGATGTCAAAGTTGCATCCCCCAACGTCGGCAAGAACCTGCAGGACCATCTGGATGTGACCGTGATCAACCGCATGACGCAGCCGCTTTCTGCCTATTCGTTGCAGAAGGGGATCAAGAAGCTGTTCGTGGGCATCCAGTACCTCGCGACGCAGAAGGGTGCCGGGGCAGACAACTTCCTGCAGGCGGGGGCGTTCCTGAAATCGCGGCCTGGTCTCGAGATGCCGGACATCCAGCTGCACGCGGTCAACGCGATCATGATGGATCACGCGAATTTCACGCCGACCGAGGATGGCTTCACGATCCACGCCTGCCAGCTGCGTCCGGAGAGCCGGGGCACGGTGATGCTGAAGTCAGCCGATCCGTTCGACCATCCGGCGATCGATCCGAACTACCTCGCCACCGAGGAAGATCGCCGCGCGATGCGCGAGGCGGTGAAGATGGTGCGGGATGTGATCCGGCAGGCGTCGCTCAAGCCGTATGCGGCGGGCGAGATCATGCCGGGCGCGGGCGTCGTTTCGGACGCCGAAATCGATGCGTTCATCCGCGAAAAGGGTGAGACCATCTATCACCCGGTCGGCACGGTCGCGATGGGAGCGAACGCATCAAGCCCGGTGGACGGCGACTTGAAGGTGCGCGGCATTGAGGGCCTGCGGGTCGTCGATGCGTCGGTCATGCCGACGCTGATTGGCGGCAATACCAATGCGCCGACGATCATGGTGGCCGAGAAGGCTGCCGATCTTATCCTGGGTGCGAAGCTGCTTCCGCCGGAAGAACCGAAGCGGGCGCTGGCGCCGGTCTGATCAGTGCAGACCTTTTCGCTGATTGCCGACGAGGCGCAGCTGCGGGCCGAGCTTGCGGGTGTCGGGCGGCACCAGCATCGAGATGCGGTGACGGAAGACCGGTTGGCCGAGGAGCATGGGTTCGCCGCCGAGTGTCTGGTACAGGCCCAGCATGCGAAGGCGCGGTGAGCGGCCGGCCTCGATGCTGAGCGGCATCAGCGTGATCTCGAGTTCAACGCGCTCGCCGGTCAGCGTTTCGCCGCTTCCGCGCACGACGCCCGGCGCGCCATCGAAGCGGATCGCCTCGAGGAAGGCCGCCATCATCGCGCGGTCCGGACCGGTCCAGAGATCCAGGTAGTTGTTGTTCACAAGGTTGCGCCCGATGAGGGCGTTGAGCATCGTGCCCGAGGTGCGCACGAGCCAGGACTGGTCTTCGCGCTGCTCGACGACGAAGATGCGGTCGATCAGGTTTTCATGATCGCTGGCGTCCGGGCCGGTTAGGCCATGCGACTGCGGGTCCGCCTGCATGCGGCGCCACGCATCCAGCAGGATGCGCGTGTTGGGATGGATCGACCGGTCGATCATGGGGGTAGGGTACTCCGGGTAATCTGATGCGGCCGGGATGGGCCTGTCCGGAGCTGCCAATCGCAATATCCATTCCAGCGCCGGGTTCACCCGGGATGGGAAAGTCTCGCCTCAAAGGACACGTGCATTCACCCGGTAGCCGATCTGCCGGCAGGTGTTGGTGTCCTCTCAGGCGAGTTCAGTGTGCGGCGTCCCGGGCACGTTCCAACTCGGAACACCCGCCCCCAGTGTGTAGTGGCGGCAACAGTGCCGATAAACTTTGCGTGAGTGGACGCGTGCGGCGGCGGCGGACTGCGAAAGAGCAACCCGGCGGGGTTGCACTGGTCCGCGCGGGCTGATTTACCCTGTCCGAAAATAAAGAAAGATTGGATTCGCCAAGCGAAGAACCGGTCTTCGACACCGTTTCAGATCAAACTCCCAGGAAGGAAATCAGAGTGTTTTCATACAATTCGAACAAAGCCCGCTCCGGCGGGCTTAGGGCGATTCTTTGCCTCGGCACGGGCGTTACCGCCCTCGCCGCATTTGCTGCCCCGGCCTACGCTCAGGAAGAAGCAGCTGAAGAAACTCGCACGCTTCAGGCGGTGACCGTTACGGCCACCAAGCGCGAACAAACGCTTCAGGATGTGCCGATTGCGGTGTCGGTCGTCGGCGCGGACGTGATCGAGAAAGCCGAGATCGTTGATCTGGGCGACCTCCAATCGATCGTACCGTCGCTGCGCGTCGGCCAGCTGCAATCATCAGCCAACACCAACTTCGTCATCCGCGGTTTCGGCAACGGTGCGAACAATGCTGGTATCGAACCATCGGTCGGCGTGTTCATCGACGGCGTCTACCGGTCGCGTTCGGCCTCCCAGATTTCAGACCTTCCGAACATCGAGCGCGTCGAAGTCCTGCGCGGTCCGCAATCGACCCTGTTCGGCAAGAACGCCTCTGCTGGCGTTATCTCGGTCGTCACCAAGAAGCCGACTTTCGACACCGAAGGCAGCGTTGAAGGCACGCTCAGCAACTTCAACGGCCGCCGCGTGGGTGGCTACTTCACGGCGCCGATCAGCGACACAGTCGCCTTCAGCCTCAGCGGCAACTACAACGTCCGCGACGGCTATGTCGAAGACATCGCCGATGGCCCGGACACCAATGAGCGCAACCGCTACGGCATCCGCGGCGAACTGTTGTTCGAACCGAGCGAAGACCTGAGCTTCCGCCTGATCGGTGACTATGACACGATTGACGAAACCTGCTGCGCTGCCGTGAACCTGGTGAACGGTGCTATCCCGGGCGCTGTCATTAACGCACTCGGCGGCCAGATCGTCACCGGCGCTCCTTTCTCGAACCGTGTTGCCTATAACTTCGGCTCCGAGAACGAGATCGACAACTCGGGTATCTCGCTGCAGGGCGATTATGATGCCGGCTTCGCCACGCTGACCTCGATCACAGCATTCCGCACCTCGGACCTGTCACAGAACGCTGACTCGGACTTCTCGAGCGCTGACCTGATCGGCCGTAACGCCAACACGACCAACATCGAAACCTTCACCCAGGAACTCCGTCTTACGTCTTCGGGCGATGGCGCGATCGACTGGATGATCGGCGGTTTCTACTTCGATGAAAAAGTGGCGATCGAGAATGACTTCCAGTTCGGAACGGATTTCCGCGGTTACGTGAACGCCCTTTCCGGCGGCGCGATCTCGCAGATCGAAGGTGCGCTCGGACTGCCGATCGGCACGACCTTCGGCCAGGCTGGCCAGGGCCCACGCGAGACGTTTGGCCAGGACAACCAAGCCTATTCGTTCTTCGGCACGGTGGACTGGCATGCCACGGATCGCCTGACCGCGACCCTCGGCGTGAACTACACGAACGATGAAAAGTCCGCATTCGGCTCGGCCACGAACACCGACTCGTTCTCGGCACTGAACCTGACGCAGGTTGGCTATAACCTGGTGTTGCAAACCCTGCTCGCCCAGAACGGAGTCAGCATTACCAACCCGGCCCAAGTCGGTGCTTTCATCCAGGGCAATCCAGCGGCCTACGCGGCCATACAGCAGGGCGCTCTCGGTGTGGCCCGTAACTTCAACCCGAACACCCCTGCGCAGACCCGCAACCCGCTTGCTGCGCTGACAGCCCTTCAGTTCTTGCCGCCCTTCCTCGCGTTCCCGAACGCTGTGGAAGATGGCCAGACGAACGACAGCGACACGACCTACACTCTGCGCCTTGCCTATGACGTCAACGACAACTTCAACGTCTACGGCTCGTACGCGACCGGCTTCAAGGCAACGTCCTGGAACCTGTCGCGCGACTCGCGCCCCTTCGGCACCGATTTCGTGGCCGGAAGCCAGCGAGTGGTTGACCCGGTCACCGGACAAGTTTTCGCAGCGCCTGCGTCGCCGATCACGAACGCCGGTCTTGGCGTAACGAACCTGACCTCGGGCACTCGCTACGCCGGTCCGGAAACGGCTGAAGTGTTCGAAATCGGCCTCAAAGCGGCATTCGATACCTTCGCGTTCAACGTGGCACTCTTTGATCAATCGATCGAAGGCTTCCAGTCCAACGTCTTTACCGGCGTCGGTTTCTCGCTGGCCAACGCCGGCAAGCAGTCGACCCAGGGTCTCGAAGTCGATGCAACTTGGAACGCGACCGAGAACCTGATGCTGACCTTCGCCGGTACGTTCCAGGACCCGGTCTATGACAGCTTCACCGGCTCCACGACCGGCGACATTTCGGGCACGACCCCTTCGGGGATCCCGGAGACGGCCACATCGACCTCGGCGACCTACAGCTTCGACGTGAAGAACCTCGCCGCCTTCGTTCGGGCCGACTGGCAGTACGAAAGCCCCGTGGCTTACTTCGATGCGGTTGGCACCGGCTTCACCGGCACCGACAACAATGCCCTGCTCGGCTACGAGAAGGAAATCAGCACGATCAACGCTTCGGCCGGTTTCACGACCGAAGGCGGACTGGGTGTGACCTTCTGGGGTCGTAACATCTTTGACGACCAGTACATCACGACGGCATTCCCGGGCGTCGCCCAGGCCGGAACCCTTTCGGGCTATCCCAGCGCGCCGCCGACCTATGGCGTGACGATCCGCAAGTCGTTCTAAGCGGCTTGAACCTCAATTGAGGGAGGCCCCGCCGGGAACGGCGGGGCCTCTATCGTTTCAGGGCTTGTAAGTGACGCGCAGGGCCGCTGCCGCCAGCAGCAGGCTGATCGCCTCGAACGCGATAAAAACGGCGAAAGACGGTGTTGGCGGCGGCCCAAGGAGCAGAGCCGCGGCGCGGGCGAAGACGTAGCCGCCCATGTAGACCACAAGGAACCATAGGGCGGGCTGCCGGAGGGCTGCGCGCAGGGCGCCGGCGCCGCACAGCAGGCCCGCAGCGAGGCTCACGCCGCCATAGATGCCCCGGAGCTCGTAGGCGCCATTGGGGCCGCCCACCTCGACACCCAGGCCGGCCGCCATGCCGAGGGGGTTGAGAAATGAATAGAGCCCGAAGGCGATGAACATCAGCGCCATGAGCGCCAGGAAAATCCGGATCAACATGCCGCAAGAGCTAGCACCGTGCGAAGAGGAAGCAATGGCGGCTGAAAGGTGCGCTCCTGTGCAAGTATCTCCTATATAGAAGGCAGACGGCGCGGCAGCGCCCCATCCGGAGCCGACATGACACCGCCGACCCGCCAGCCGCCGATCATCAACGCCCCCTGGCCTGTAGCTGGATTTGCCTTGGTTCTTGTCGTGGCTCACCTGTTGATCAGCCTGCTGCCGACGCGGCTCCAGAATGCAGTCTTTTACTTTGGAGCCTTGTTTCCAGAGCGTTTCTGGTCTTCGTCCGAGGCGCCCTCCCTGGCTGGTTTGCCGCCCTACTCCAATGCCTTCGAGGCGTTCCTGCCGATGGTCGCCAGCGCCTTCATCCACGCGGACTGGATGCATGTGATCCTCAACGCGGCATTTCTTGTCGCCCTCGCCAAGCCCTTGCTGGAGCTGATGCGAACAATCTGGCCCGGGCGCGAGCCCGGCGCTTCGGTGCTTTTGCTGGCGCTTTTCCTTTTCGCCCAGGTCGCGAGTAGCCTGACCTTCCTCGCCCTTAGCTTTCCCGATGGCGGGCCGGCGGTCGGCGCGTCCGGAGGAATCAGCGGTCTTCTGGCTGCAGTCCTGCTGATCCGCGAAGGGCCGGGACGCTGGCTGCTCAGCCAGCGATTCCTGGTCGCCAGTTCCCTGTTTGTGGTCGCCAACGCCGTTTTTGCCTTCATCGGACCCAGTCTCCTGGGCGCCAACATCGCCTGGCAGGCGCATCTCGGTGGCTATGTCGGGGGCGCGCTGTCCATGCGGATGGTGCTGTGGCGCATGCAGCTGCGGCGCGCCTGACGGTCTGACCTCAATTCAGAAGCCAGTCGATTCGGGGGCGGGGGTGTGTTATCCTGCCGCAGGCGCTGGATTACAAAGTCTCCTGAAAGAGCAACCGCGCCAGCGGAACGGGAGGTCCGGGCGATGATTGTTGAGCAGATCCTGAACGACAAGGGCCGTGTTGTGGTGACCCTGCGGGCCGACCATACCTTAAGAGAGGCGGCCCAGCTGCTGGACGACAAGAAGATCGGCGCCGTCGTGGCGCTCGGGCTGGATGACAAGATCATCGGCGTGCTTTCGGAACGCGATATCGTGCGCCAGGTGGCCCGGCATGGCGCCGAGGCGCTGGACATGCCGGTGAGCGGGGCGATGACGCGCTCGGTCGTCACGGTGCAGGCAGCCACGCCCATAGATGAGGCCCTGCAGACCATGACGGACCGCCGGATCCGCCACCTCCCGGTCGTCCACAATGACCGCCTGACCGGCGTTATCTCGATCGGGGACCTGGTGAAGTGGAAGATCGCCGAGGCCGAGTCCGAGGCCAATGCGATGAAGTCTTATCTCTCCGCGCAGTTCTGACCCGACACAGAAATATCACTGAACCTGTGCAATTCGGTGTTTTAGGGCTTGCGGGCTTCGAAGCACCCGAGTATCCCGCGCACTTCGCTGAGCCGGCCCCTTGGGCGGGCGACGCGGAAGACCCTCAAATGGTCGCCTCTTGGAAGAAAAGGGCTTGCCCTTTCCCCCGAACAGCGGCTATATGTGCGGTTCCTCTGAACGCCTGAATTTTTGGGCCGAGACAATCGGTTTAAGAGTTCTGTTCGCTCTAAAAACGGCAGGCTTTGTGGTTAATCCACTGAAATGCAGAAGAGCGCAAAAAGGGTGTTGACGGGAAAAAGACCGGCTGTATAAGCCGCCACTTCGCCGGAACCTGAGGGCTCCGGCAACAATCTTCGGAAGCTCCGGTTTCCAGCTGTTTGACATCGTAAGAGATAGGAAGAGAAACGCAGGCGGCGTGACGGCTTGCGGACATCGCGAGATGTCCAAAACGATCACGACGGATGTGTTTCTTTAGAGAATTCTTTTATCCATCGGCCGGGTTTCGACCCGGTCTTTGCTAAAAGGGTTTCTCGTCAAAGAACGCAATACTTATGCTTTAGAGCAAATAGTAGCCGTCCATATTCCAATGGACGGATCGTCAGATCAACACTCAACTTGAGAGTTTGATTCTGGCTCAGAACGAACGCTGGCGGCAGGCCTAACACATGCAAGTCGAACGATACAGTGGCAGACGGGTGAGTAACGCGTGGGAACGTACCTTTCACTACGGAATAGCTCCGGGAAACTGGTGGTAATACCGTATACGCCCTCAGGGGGAAAGATTTATCGGTGAAAGATCGGCCCGCGTTGGATTAGCTAGTTGGTGAGGTAATGGCTCACAAAGGCGACGATCCATAGCTGGTCTGAGAGGATGATCAGCCACATTGGGACTGAGACACGGCCCAAACTCCTACGGGAGGCAGCAGTGGGGAATCTTGCACAATGGGCGAAAGCCTGATGCAGCCATGCCGCGTGAATGATGAAGGCCTTAGGGTTGTAAAATTCTTTCGTCAGGGATGATAATGACCGTACCTGAAGAAGAAGCCCCGGCTAACTTCGTGCCAGCAGCCGCGGTAATACGAAGGGGGCTAGCGTTGTTCGGAATTACTGGGCGTAAAGCGCACGTAGGCGG
>LNFM01006364.1_pt1 | contig 24120 bp, 20 predicted proteins | sample 596031 | NCBI WGS metagenome assembly LNFM01 (sample SAMN04254537, study PRJNA301005) | activated carbon metagenome | isolation source: dual media filters at the Ann Arbor, Michigan drinking water treatment plant | place: USA: Ann Arbor | reverse complement strand
GCGCCGCGAGGTCTACCGAGAGGAGGTCGCCTGGCCTCGGGCCGACGAAGTCAGCCGCCTCGCGGCTTGACGCTTAGAGCCGTGGGATGTCTAGTCGTCGCGCCCGGGGGTGTCCGGGGGCCCGGGCTCAGGCGAACGACTCGCCGCCGAGTGCCACCAGATCCTGGCGCGAGCCGACGCCGAGCTTCTGGAAGACCTTGCTGAGGTGGTACTCCACGGTCTTCGGGCTGAGGAAGAGCTGTGAGGCGACCTCCTTGTTCGAGGCCCCTTCCGAGACGAAGCGGGCGATGCGCCGCTCCTGTGGGGTCAGGGCCGAGGCCGCAGAGGGGTCGCGCGAGCGGATCGACTCGCCGGTGGCCCTCAGCTCGTCGCGCGCACGGTCGGCCCAGAGATGGGCGCCCATGCCCTCGAAGGTCGCCATCGCCTCGCGCAGGTGCAGCCGCGCGTCGCTGCGCCGGCCTCCGCGCCGCAGCGCCTCGCCCAGCGCGAGCCCGGTCCGGGCCCGGGTCCCCGCCGCGCCGGCGCCTGTCTCGAGGGCGAGGGCCCCCTCGAACAGGGCCACCGCCTCATCGCCGTCGGCCAGGAGGCCGCGGCAGCGCAGCACCATCGGCCGCGCCCAATCGGTGTCGCTCATGGCCGACCACCGCTCCAGGCGGTCCACCGCCTGGAGGGCGGCCTCGGGCCGCCCGGCACGCCCGGCGGCATGGGCGAGCGGCGGCACCGCCGCGTAACACGAGAGCGGACTGCGGGAGGAGGTCCCGGGGTCGGCGGCGACGGGAGCCAGTCGCGCGAGCGCCGCCTCGTACCGCCCCTGGCCCAGCTCGAGCTCGGCGATCGCGAAGCTCGCCGTCTCCCACACGGGCAGCAGTCCACGGCGTGCGGCGAGCGCCAGCGCGGCCTCACCGTGTTCGCGGCAGGCGTCCGCCTCGCCCCGGAGGGCGTGGACGGTGGCGAGCACCGCACGCGCCTGCGCGGCGCTGTTCTCGAGGCCCGCCTCCTCCGTCAGCCTCCACGCCTCCTCGCCGTCGGCCCACGCGTCGTTGACCCGTCCGAGCCAGGCGAGCAACGCGCCCCGCCGGGTGAGGGCCACGGCGAGCGTGGCGAAGGCGCCGCGCGCCCGGGCGAGCTCGATGGCGCGCGACTGGCGGGCGACGGTGCGGTCGTGGTCGCCGAGCCAGGTGTCGGCGTTGGCGCTCCACACCAGGCGGCGCGGATCGTCGGTGTCGTCACCCGCCGCCGACGCCGTCCGCAGTGGGCCGCGCGCCTCCTCGAAGAGCCCGGACGCCGCCCGCCGCACCCCGGTCAGCCACGCCCGGCCCTCGGCACAGCACTCCAGCGGCAGCTCCTGCGCCCGGGCGTCGGCGATGCCGAGGCCCTCGAGGTCTCCCGACATGGCCGCCGCCTCGCCCGCGCGCACGAGCAGGTCGCTCGCCTCGCCCGGATCGGAGGTCCGCGCGGCGGCCTCCAGGAGCATCTCGTGGGCGTCGGGCGGCCGGCCGCGCACCACCGCGATGGCCGCGCGCACCGACAGGATGCGGGTGCACAGGGCGTCGTCGTCGGCCACCGCGTCGGCCTGGTCGGCCAGAGCCTGCGCGAGGGGCGCGCGCCCCGCCTCCCAGGCGGCCTCCGCCGCCGCCACCAGGCGCCGCCCCTTCGCCGCGTCGTCGGGGCTGAGCCGCGCGGCACGCTCGAGAGCGGCGGCGGCGGCGGCGTAGCCGCTGCGGGCCCCGGCGCGCTCGGCGGTGCGCTCGAGCTCGTCGGCGATGGCCTCGTCGGCGCTGAAGCACGCCGCCGCCCGGTGCCAGGCCCGCCGGTCGGCCTCACCCTCGCCGCTCAGCACGTCGGCGAGGGCCCCGTGCGCCGACTGGCGCACCGCGAACGACAGTCCGCGGTGCAGCGCCGAGCGCGCCATCGGGTGGCGCAGCTCCACCCGGTCGCCGGCGACGCGCAGCAGCCCCGAGCGCTCGGCCTCCTCGATCTCGGCGGGACGGGCACCGAGCCGCTCCGCCGCCGCGGCGATCACGCCGAGATCGCCCGTGTCGTCTGCGGCCGCCACCGCGAGCACCACGATCGCCCCCTCGCCCAGCCCTCGGGTCCGGTCGATGAACGCGTGCTCCAGGCGCCCGGTGAGGGGCAGGTGCTCGGGCAGGGGTGCGCGGCCCGCGAGCTGGTCGGCGTCGAGGAGCTGGGGCATCTCGACGAGCGCGAGCGGGTTGCCGCCGGTCATGGTGACGAGCGCCTCCCCGACGTGCGGCGCCAGGCCGCTCACGCGGTCGCCGAGCAGCGCACGGGCGGCCGCGCGGTCGAGGCCGCCGAGGCGCCGCTCGGTCAGGCCGGCACCCTCGAACCGGCGCGCCTCGCCCTCGCGGGCCGCGATCAGCAGCGCGATCGGCTCGGCGATCAGCCGCCGGCCGATGAAGCCGAGCGCCTCGGCCGAGGGACGGTCGAGCCACTGCGCGTCGTCCACCACCACCAGCAGCGGCCGGCCGTCGGCGATGTCCGCCAGGATCCCGAGCGCACCGAGCGAGATCAGGAAGCGGTCGTCGACCCGCTCCGAGGAGAGGCCGAACGCCCCTCGCAGCGCCGCCGCCTGCGGCGCCGGAAGGTGATCGACCCGGTCGAGACCACCGGCCAGCACCTGATGCAGGCTCGCGAACGGCAGCTCGGCCTCCGACTCCACGCCGATCGCGCGGATCACCGTCATCCCGTCGGCGGCCGCCGAGCGCTCGGCCTCGCGCAGGAGCGCCGTCTTGCCCACGCCGCCCTCGCCGCGGACCACGAGCGCCCCGCCCTGCTGCTCCCGTGCCCCTCCGAGCAGGGCGGCGATCGCCGAGAGGTCCGCGTCACGTCCGAGGAGACGGTTTTCCACGTTTCCAGCGTAATACGAGCAGGCCCGCCTCGAGCGGCCCGCGACCACCCGAAGACGACCTTCGGCGGGGTCGCCGCGATCGGCGACACCCGTGACCAGCCTACGAGCGGGCGCGCGCTCGGATGAAAGGCCGCTCGCACATGGACAAGGAGCAGCTCGCGGAGGCGATCGCACGCGATGGCCCCTCAGGGCAGGCGCACGACCACGCCCTCGTCAGGCGCCAGGCCGAGGGCGCGGGCGTCGTCGTCCGGGCGGCCGGAGTCGGTCGACAGCAGCACGTGCGCGGGCGCCTCCCCGAGCTCGGCGAGGTCGCACAGCACCCGCTCGGCCGACATGTTGATCGCGATCAGCAGACGTTCGTCGCCGGCCTCCCGCACCCAGGCGAGCACCGCGTCGCCCGAATCGAGCAGCCGCTCCGAGCCCTCGGGCCCGAGCGCCGCCAACTCGCGCCGGAGGGCGATCAGCCGCGTCCAGAACGCCAGATCCGACCCGGGATCGCCCCGCTGCACCGACGCCGCCAGCCGCTCCGCCTCCTGCACCACCGGCAGCCACGGCGTGCCCGTGGTGAACCCGGCGCCGGGGCCGGCGACCGAGGGCGGCTCCCACGGCATCGGCGCGCGCACCGGATCGCGGCCGTCGATGTCCACCACCGCCCCGGGCGGGATCTCCGCGTCGGGGAGCCCGAGCTCCTGCCCCTGGAACATGAACGCGCAGCCGCGCAGGCCGAGCAGCAGCAGCGCCGCCGCGCGGGCGCGCCCCGGCCCGTAGCGGGTGGCCACGCGCGAGTGGTCGTGGTTCTCCAGGCACCAGGTCGGCCAGGCCGCGCCGGTGGCCACGCGCGCGAACTCCTCGATCACCGCGCGCATGCGCGGCGCGCTCCAGGCGGCGCGCAGGAAGACGAAGTTGTGGGCCAGGTGCAGCTCGTCGCCGGTCACCAGGAACGAGGCGAGCCGCTCCTGGTCGAGGACGTAGACCTCCCCCACCGCCATGCGATCGTCGTACTCCTCCAGCACCCCCCGGATGCGCCGCACGATCGCGTGCCCCTCGGGCCAGTCCTGCCCGCGCGCCCAGTCGGCCTGCGGCGAGGGCGGGTCGGGGATGCTGCCGAGCTCCTGCACCACGTCGATGCGGAAGCCGTCGACGCCCCGGTCGAGCCAGAAGCGCAGCGTGCCGAGCATCGCCTCGGCCAGGTGCGGGTTGGCCCAGTTGAGATCGGGCTGCGCCGAGGCGAAGACGTGGAGGTACCACTGGCCGCTCGGCGGGTCGAAGGTCCACGCCCGGCCGCCGAAGGTGGAGACCCAGTCGTTGGGCGGCAGCCCGCCCGGGCGCCCGTCGCGCCACACGTACCAGTCGCGCTTGGGGTCGTCGCGCGAGGAGCGTGAGGCCTGGAACCACTCGTGGCGGTCGGAGGAGTGGTTCGGCACCCAGTCGATTACCACCCGGATGCCCCGCGCATGCGCCTCGGCGACCAGCCGGTCGAAGGTGGCCAGGTCGCCGAACAACGGATCGACGTCGGTGTAGTCGGCCACGTCGTAGCCGAAGTCCACCATCGGCGACGGGTAGAAGGGCGACAGCCACACGGCGTCCACCCCGAGGGCCGAGAGGTGGTCCAGCCGGCCGATCAGCCCGGCGAGGTCGCCGACCCCGTCGCCGTCCGAGTCGGCGAAGCTGCGGGGATAGACCTGGTAGATCACGGCGCGGGTCCACCAGGGGAAGTCCATGGGGACCAGTCTCCCCGGTGGAGCCGGGTCCGACACGTCCCGCTGCAGCAGGCGGTCGGCGAGGGCCCCCAGCAGCGCCGACCCGATGATCACGTAGATCAGGCGCGACTCGCGCTCGAACAGGATCCAGTTCACCGAGACGCGGTCGCGGTTGAAGAGCGCGAAGAGGATCACCACCAGCGCGATGACGCCGGCGATGATCAGGCGCGTGGTGCGCTGGCGGTCCTGCTCGTCGAGGGTCGGGGGTGCCATGGCGCAAATCTACCGCGCCCCCGCCGCCATACTCCAGCGCGGATGACAGACAGCGCCCTCCTCCCGGTGGCCGGCGCCGCGTGACCCCGCTCCTCGGAGGGATCGGAGCCGCGCTCGCCTGGGCCAGCGCCACCCTCCTGGCCGCGTCGTCCAGCCGCCGCATCGGGGGCGTCTCCACCCTGGCCTGGGTGATGCTCAGCGGGCTGATCGTGTCGGTGCCGATCGCCGCCGCCAGCGGGTGGCCCTCGGGGCTCGACGGCCCCGCCGCCGCCTGGCTCGGAGTCGCGGGCGCCGGCAACGTGGCGGGTCTCGCACTGCTCTACGCCGGAATGCGCACCGGCGAGGTCGGCGTGATCGCGAGCATCGCCTCCACCGAGGGCGCGATCGCGGCCCTGTTCGCGATCGCCGACGGCGAGCGGCCGGCGGCGCTGACCATGATCGGCTTCCTGCCCCTCGTGGCCGGCGTGGTGATGGTGGCGCTCGGCCCCCGGGCCGAGCTGCGCAGGGCCGCGCCCGCCCGCGGTGGGGCGATCGCGTTCGCCGTCGGGGCCGCCCTCTGCTTCGGCGTCAGCCTGTTCGCGGCGGGCCAGGCCAGCGCCTCGGTGCCGATCGGCTGGGTGGCGCTGCCCGCGCGCGTGGTGGGCGTGACCATCCTGGTCGGCGCCCTCGTCGCGGGCGCCCGCCCATTGGTGGCGCCGCGCCTCGGGCGGATCGCGATCGTCGCGGGCGTGTTCGAGGTGGCCGGCATCCTCTCGTTCGCCTGGGGCGCCCGGGAGGGCATCGCGATCACCTCGGTGGTGGCGACGCAGTTCGCCGCCCTCGCGGCGGTCGGTGCGTTCGTGTTCTTCCGCGAGCGCCTGGTGCGCCGCCAGGTCATCGGGGTTGCCGTCCTCGCGTTCGGCGTCGCCCTCGTGGCCCTGGGGGGCGCGTAGCCGCTAGTCGGTCGCCATCGAGAAGTCGTACTTCGCGGCGACGCCGATCATGGCCTCGACGTCGGCGGCGCCGAGCGGGGGGCCCTGCACACCGCGCGCGCGCCGGGGCTGCCGATCTCGGCGAACATGCCCTCCATCCCGGCGGGCGAGTACATGAACAACATGCGCGCCGGTGAGTCGCCGGCGGTGCGGAAGCTGTGGACGCGCTCGCGCGGCACGAAGATGGTGGTGCCGGCGCTCGCCTCGAACACGTCGTCGTCGAGGCGGAACGTCAGCCGGCCCTCCAGCAGGATGAAGGTCTCGTCCTCGGCGTGATGGCGGTGGGGCGGCGGCCCCGTGTCGGGCGGCACGAGGGCCTCGAGCAGCGTGAAGGCGCCGCCGGTCTGCGCCCCCGTGAGGAGGGTGGTGTAGGTGTCGCCGACGAGGACGACGGTGTCCCCGCCCTCGGGGCCGACATGCACCGGTGCGAGTTCGCTCATGTCGCCGTGCTCCCTGGAGTGGCCGTCGCCATGCGATTCGGCACGGGCGGCGGCGACCCTGCCGCGGCCGGGCCTGCCAGGGCGAAACGGACGCCCTGGACGCAGGCCAGGGCCAGCAGGGCGAGCATCGGCAGCAGGGCGACCTGGATGCTCGCTGCGCCGAGGTGCAGCAGGGCGGCCGCCGCGAGCTGCACGGCGACCGCGGCGCTGAAGCCGCCGGTGTTGGCGAGCCCCGTCGCCCCGCCCGCGCTGTGAGCCGGGTTGCCCGCGCGCGCGACGTCGAAGGCGAGCATCGCGCACGCGCCCCCCGCGCCCGTGATGACGAGGGTGGCCAGCAGGACGCCTGCCGGAGGGTGGCCGCCCGGCCACAGCAGCGCGGCCGACCAGCCGGCGGCGACCGCCAGCGTGGTGCCGAGCAGCAGGCCCGTGCGCGTGCCGGGCGCCCGCGCGACGACCGCACCGAGCAGCGGGGCCGCGACGGCGAAGGCGATGACGCAGATCATCAGCCAGGTGCGGGCGACGCCGGGGGAGACGTCCTGGGCCCGGACCAGATAGGGATAGCCCCAGAGGGCGGTGATCGCGACGAACGGCCCCATCAGGCCGAAGTGGGCCCAGAAGGCGTGCCGTGTGGCCGGACGCGCCCAGGCCGCGCGCAGGGTGGGGAGGATCGGGTCGTGGGCCAGAGCGCCGGCCGAGCCGGGCGCGGGGGCGCCTGCGGGCCGGTCGCGCACGAAGCGCAGGCAGACGATCGCGAGCGCCCCGGTGACCAGGCCGCTGGTGACGAAGGTGGCCGTCCAGCCGGCGCCGTCCAGCGACAGGCCGAGCGGGACGGTGGTTCCGATCTGCCCGAGGGCGCCGGCCAGACCCGTGAGCGAGGCGAGCAGGGCGTAGCGGTGGGCCGGGAACCAGCTCTGGGCGATCCGCAGCACCGACAGGAACATGAAGGCGTCGCCGGCGCCGACCAGCGCCCGGCCGCCGAGCGCCAGGGGCGCCGAGGTGGCCAGGCCGAAGGCCGTCTCGCCGATCGCCATCGCCACCAGCCCGATGGCCAGCGCCCGGCGCGGGCCGATGCGGTCGGCCGCCAGGCCCGCCGGGATGGTCATCACGAGATACAGGCCGAGCTGCAGGGCCGACAGCGTGGCGATCGTTCCGGGCGCCAGGTCGAAGCGGCGCTGCGCGTCGAGCGAGGCGACGCCGAGGCTCATGCGGTGGAAGAGCGCGACCAGGTAGAAGCCCGCCGCCAGGCCCCAGACCAGCCAGGCGCCCCGCTGCGCCCCCCCTGCCCGCTCTCCCGTACGTCTTAGATGCATGTCGTGTTTCTAGCAGACGTGGTTGTCGGCGGCCACCCGCACCGCTAGAGATGCGACATGGCGACGACTCCCCGACCGCTGCCGGCCAAGGACCGCGTGTACGCCTTCGTGAAGGAGCGGATCCTGGGCGGCGGCTACCCCGGCGGCGAGCTGCTCAGCGAGGGCGAGGTGGCCGAGGCCCTCGACGTCTCGCGCACGCCGGTGCGCGAGGCCTTCCTGCTGCTGGAGGCAGAGGGGCTGATGCGCCTCTACCCCAAGCGCGGGGCGCTGGTGGTGCCGGTGTCGCCGGCCGAGGTGCGCGACGTGATGGAGACGCGCCTGCTGGTGGAGCGCCACACCGCCGAGCGCCTGGCGCACGGCGGCCCGGAGGCCGCCGCCGTCATCGGCGAGCTGCGCGAGCTGGTCGCGCGCCAGGAGCGGCTGCTCGACGAGGGCGACCTCGCCGGCTTCGTCGCCGCCGACCGCGCCTTCCACCACGCCATCGTCGCCGCCGCCGGCAACGCCATCCTCACCCGCATCTCCGACTCGCTGCGCGACCGTCAGCGGCGGATGGTGGCGGCGACCGTCGCCCGCGACCCCGAGCTGCCGCGCCGCTTCCTGCAGGAGCACCGCGCCATCCTCGCCGCCATCGAGGCCGGCGACGCCGAGCAGGCCGCCCGCCGGGTGGACGAGCACCTCGAGCGCTCTCGGGCGCGCATCGAGCAGGCGGCGACCTGAACGCCGGATCCCGGGCGAGCGCCGCGCCGCCTGGTTAGCATCGCGCGGATGCTGGATCGAATCGCGACGTTCTCCTCCACCCGCGTCGGCAAGTTCGCCGTGCTGGCGATCTGGATCATCGCCATCGTCGCGCTGTCGTCGTCGGCGGCCAAGTTCGAGGAGGCCCAGAAGAACGAGTCGACCAGCTTCCTGCCGGGCGACGCCGAGTCGACCAAGGTGCTCGCCGTCCTCGAGGAGTTCGGATCCGACGACGTCGCCGAGGCGGTGGTCGTCTTCGCCCGCTCCGGCGGGCTGACCGCCGGCGACCGCCAGGTGATCGGCGACTTCCGCCAGAGCCTGCAGAGCGACCCGCCGGTGGCCACCGGCCCACCGGCCGAGACGGTCTTCTCCGAGAACGGCGACGCGGCGATCGTGATCGCGCCCGTCGAGGTGCCCGAGGGCGAGTCGGACCTGCTGCTCGACGCCGCCGAGGACATCCGCGAGCGCATCGCCGAGCGGCCCGAGGGTCTCGAGGCCGCGCTCACCGGCCCGGCCGGCTTCTCGGCCGACGCGATCAAGGTGTTCGAGGGCATCAACTCCACCCTGCTGCTGGCCACCGCGAGCCTGGTGTTCGTGCTGCTGATCCTGATCTACCGCAGCCCGATCTTCTGGATCCTGCCGCTGCTGGCGGTGGGCTTCGCCGAGGTGACGGTGCGGGCGATCGGCTACGGCCTGGCGAGCGCCGGCGTGGTGGTGAACGGCCAGACCGCGGGCATCCTGCTGGTGCTGGTGTTCGGCGCGGGCACCGACTACGCGCTGCTGCTCGTCGCCCGCTATCGCGAGGAGCTACGCCGCCACGAGGACAAGCACGAGGCGATGGCCATCGCCCTGCGCCGCGGCGGACCCGCGATCCTCGCCTCGGGCGTCACCAACATCTGCGCCCTGCTGGTGCTGGCGCTGGCGGCGGTCAACGGCACCGCCGGCCTCGGCCCCGTGGGCGCCATGGGCGTCGCCGTGGCGATGGTCTCGATGCTGACCCTGCTGCCGGCCCTGCTCACCATCGGCGGCCGCCGCGCCTTCTGGCCCTTCATCCCGCACTTCTCCGCCGGCGCCGGGATCCCCGAGGAGCGGGGGCTCTGGCGGCGCTTGGGCGACGGCATCGCCGGGCGGCCGCGGCCGGTGTGGATCGCGACGCTCGCCGGCCTGCTGGTCATGGCCGTGGGCATCGGCGCCTTCGACCAGGGCATCAGCCAGCAGGAGGACTTCCGCGGCGAGGTCGAGTCGGTGCGCGGTCAGGAGCTGCTGGCCGCCTCGTTCCCGGCCGGATCGAGCGCCCCGACCGACGTGATCGTGCCCCGGCCCGAGCGTGCCGAGGCCGTGGGGGCCGCCCTCACCGACATCGACGGCGTCTCGTCGGTGCGCCCGGTGGAGACGGGCCCGCCCGGCACCCGCCTGGCGGTGACCCTCGAGCCCGACCCCTACAGCCCCGAGGCCCTCGACCTGGTGCAGCCGATGCGCGACGCGGCCCGCGCGGCGGGCGGTGAGGAGACGCTCGTGGGCGGCCCGAGCGCGGTGGCCTTCGACCTCAACGAGGCCGCCACCCGCGACCTGTGGCTGCTGCCCCCGATCGTGCTGCTGGTGATCCTGGTGATCATCGGCCTGCTGCTGCGCGCCATCATCGCGCCGCTGCTGCTGGTGGGGACGGTGATCGTCTCCTTCCTCGCCTCGCTCGGCGCGAGCGTGGTGATCTTCAACTACGTCTTCGACTTCCCGGGCCAGGACCCGTCGCTACCGCTGTTCGGGTTCATCTTCCTGGTGGCCCTCGGGGTGGACTACAACATCTTCCTGATGGCCCGCGTGCGCGAGGAATCCGAGCGCCACGGCACCCGCGAGGGCATGATCCGCGGCCTCGCCGTCACCGGCGCCGTCATCACCTCGGCGGGCATCGTGCTGGCGGGCACCTTCAGCGTGCTGGCGGTGCTGCCGCTGGTGTCGCTGACCCAGATCGGGTTCCTGGTGGCCTTCGGGGTGCTGCTCGACACCTTCATCGTGCGCTCGATCCTGCTGCCCGCGACGGTGATGGAGCTCGACCGGCGCGTGTGGTGGCCCTCGCGCCTGTCGCACGCCGACCCCCCGCCGCCGGCGCCGGCCGAGGCCGCAGAGAAGGCCTGAGAAGGGGGAAAGGGGGCGGCCGTCCCGGTCGGCCGCCCCCCAGGCGCTACGAGAAGGTCCTCAGGATGAACCGGGTCCATCTGCCGCGAAAATCCCGCGAGGCAAGGACGCAGGGAGGGTGCGATGCCTGGAAGCATCGCCCCGACCGAGGACGCCGCCTCGCGATGATGTGCAGCGAGCAGATGGGGACGGTCTCATTCTGAGGGCCTTCTCAATCCCCCCGCTCCTCCGTGTCGTGCTCACGGAGGCGCAGAGCGCCGGTCATGACGAGCGCCAGCAACGGCACCCCTCCGGTGAGGGGCACCAGGCCGGTGGCGTACCCGTCCCGGGGTGTCTCCTGGTCGGTCATGGCTCCTCCTGGTCCCTCGCTCGCTCAGTGGGGTCAGGTTGGAGCACGGCGGGCGCGCCGTTTACCGACATCGGGCCCAACATCAGGTCGCCCGGATCCGCCCTCCGGGCGGGGTCAGTCGTCGATCGTGATGTGCCCCGGCTGGGCGGCGACGCGCTCCAGCCAGGCCGCGATGGCCGGGTAGGGGCGCATGTCGATGCCCGCCTCCTCGGCCACGTGGGTGTAGGCGTAGAGGGCGATGTCTGCGATCGTGAAGCGCTCGGCCACGAAGAAGGCGCGCGTGGTCAGGTGGTGCTCCATCGCCTGCAGCGCGCGGCGGCCGCCCTCCTGCTTGGCCGCCAGGGCCTTGGGGTCGATGTCCTCCAGCCCCGCGATGTGCAGCCAGTAGCGGGCCACCGCGATGTTGGGCTCGTGCTCGTACTGCTCGAAGAACATCCACTGCAGCACCTGGGCGCGCTCGAAGGCGTCGGCGGGCAGCAGCGGGGTGCCCTCGGCCAGGAACCAGATGATCGCGCACGACTCGGCGAGGAAGCGGCCGTCGTCGAGGTGCAGCGTGGGCACGCGCAGCGCCGGGTTGGCGGTGCGGCCGATCAGGTGCTCGCGGTCGGAGCGGTCGGTGACGCTGATCTCGCGCCGGTCGTAGCGGATGCCGGTGCGCGCGAGCATCAGGCGCACCTTGTAGCAATTGCCCGACCGACGGGCGTCGTAGAGGAGCATCCGGCGAACCCTACGAGACCGCGGTCGTCTCCCGCGGGGTGACGAGCACCGCCGCGTCCTCGCCCGAGGTGGTCGCCCATCGGCCCACCGCGGGCCGGCGGGTCATGAGACCAGCTCGGGGACCGAGTCGCGCTCGGCCACCACCCGGTCCATGTGGCTCCAGATCAACAGGGTCGCCGCCGTGAGCAGGGTGATCATGTGCACCGACATCATGAGCATCGAGGCCCTGATCTGGTCGGCCTCGGGCGACAGCCCGAAGATCCGCTCGGGCTGGTTGATGTAGATGTCGTACATCGGGTCGCGCAGGAAGAGGAACTTGCCGACGATCATCGACACCAGCAGCAGCCCCATCGCGTAGCCCGAGCGCTTGGCGTGGCTCATCGTCAGGTGCGGGACGATGCCGATGATGTGCGACCAGACCATGAACCCGGTGAGGATGATGCTGATCTGCATCGTCCAGTGCAGGAACGTGCTGGCCAGCGCGGCGTCGTAGAGGGCCGGGAAGTACCAGATCGATGTCACGAGGAACCAGGCCACGAAAGCCGTGGCGGGGCGGCCGACAAAGCGCAGCACCGGCCGCATGCGCGGGCGCGCGACGAACCGCAGCACCGGACGGGGCACCACGAACAGCGCAAGCGGCCCCGACAGGCCGAGCACCATCAGGATGGTGGCCACGTCGCCGAGCATCATGTGCTGGACCATGTGCGCCGACAGCAGGTAGTTGTAGGCGATGTTGTGCAGCGGCGACAGCAGGGCGATCACCAGGATGTTGAGCCCGGCGTAGAACGCGAACGCCCGCCAGATGGTGGCCAGGTCGCCGCGCCCCCTGCTGCGCAGGCGCCACCAGCCACGCGCGTAGAGCACGGCGAGCGCGCCGAGCACCAGCAGCACCACGGGCTCGAAGGCCCAGACGCTCCAGGGATCGGCCCCTCCTGCCGCGTGGGCGTGGCCGCCGGACTGCAGCGGCAGGAGGGGGGCGATCATCGGCGCTACCCGGTCACTTCCCGTCGAGGATCAGGTCGGCGACGGCCTCGATCTGCTCGGGTGCGAGCTGGTCGGCGAACGCCGGCATGGCGTTCTTGCCGTTCGTGATCACATCGACGATCCCGTCCTTGTCGAGCGCGGTCTCATCGAGGTTCGGCCCGATCTCGCCGGCGCCGCCGGCGGCCTCCAGGATGTGGCAGCCGCCACAGCCGGTCGCCACGAACACCTGCTGACCCGCGGCCAGGTTGTCGTCGCCCCCGGGCGCGGGCTCCTCGAGCGGCGGCAGGAAGGCCGCCGTCGCCTTGTCCTGGTTGGCGTTGCCGATCGCCCAACCGCCCGCGGCGAGGCCGGCGATCGCGACGATGGTGAGCGTCATGACCAGGCCCTGCAGCGCCGGGCTCGTGAGCTTCGGCCGCGACACCCCGAGGGAGATCCGCTGGGTGTAGGCGCTCGTCTTGCCACGGAACGTCTGGACCATGTTGAACACGAAGATCAGCTGGGACGCCGCGAGCACGACCAGGATCGGGATCGACGCCGCCGTCAAGGCGTCGTACTGGCTCGGCAGCACCGCGAACCGGCGCGGGGCGCCGTCGAGGCCCTGCCAGATCCAGATGACGCTGAAGGCGGTGCCGGCGAAGAACGTCAGCCACACGTGCCACATGCCCAGGCGATCGCTGTAGAGCTTCTTGCCGATCAGGTCGGGCAGCAGGGCGTAGATGGCGCCGAAGATGACGATGCCGATGTTGAGCAGCGCCATGTGGTGGAAGTGGCCCACCACCCAGAGCGTGTTGTGCACGAACGCGTTCCACGCGATGGTGGCGTTCACCACGCCCGACAGGCCGGCCAGCAGCCAGCTGACCAGGCCGAGGAACAGCGCGGTGCTGCCCGCGGTCCATGTCCAGCGCGACTTGTAGATCGTGAACATGAGGCTGTAGAGCGACAGCGCCGAGACGAGCGTCAGGGCGAAGGTGATCGGCTCCATGCCGGTGTTGATCGCGGCCTGGATGGAGTCGGTCGGGTAGTCCATGTACAGGTGGTGCGCCCAGACGGTGACGTTCGCGATGACCGCGATCGACCAGCCGACGGCGATGATGTTGCCGGCCACCAGCGGGCGCTTCGCGAAGCGCGGCACCAGCAGGTAGTAGATCGACACCGCCGGGAAGAGCAGCAGGTAGACCACCGGGTGGCCGAAGAACCACAGCACGTTCTTGGCCAGCAGCGGATCGACCGAGATGTCGATGTACGCCTCGAGGATCATCTCCACCAGCAGCACCGCGAGCGGGAGGGTCGCGATGATCATGTCGATCGCGATGACCGTGAGCGGGATCACGGGGTAGGGCACCGGGCGCGCGGTGGGGAACTTCTTGGGGGCCAGGATGCCGAGGCCCATGGCCGCGCCGAGGCGGTTGGGGCCGCTCTTGTCCGACTGCAGGCCGGGGCCCGTGACGATCATGATGATCGAGACGCACCAGGCGATGATCGAGACGCCGGCGAGCAGCACCGAGAACGAGAAGGCGGCGGTGACGTGGTTGCCCCACTGGCCGGCCGACTCGAGCGGCAGCGGGTAGAGGAACACCCACGAGCCCGCGAAGTTGAACAGCAAGGTGGTGACCACCACGCCGGCGACGCCGAGCACCATCGTCCACCAGGCCACCATCGCCACCATGCGGGCGGGCCTCTTGATCGTGTAGCCGACCTCTGAGAGCACCCAGAAGCCGAAGCCCATCACGGCGAACGCGGCCCAGCCGACGAAGGCGCCGAGGCCGTGGGCGGTCATGATCGCGTACCAGTAGTTGTCGTCCAGGCGGACGATGTCGGCCTGGCTCTGGCGCAGCACCATGCCGAGCAGTCCGGCGACCAGGAAGATCGCCGTCGAGGCGATGACGTAGTACAGGGTCAGCTTCTTGGCGACTCCCCGGCTCTCCTCGGAGACCTTCGGGAAGTCCATCTGGGGGTGGCCCGCGAAGGCGTTGGAGCTCATTCGCTCACCTGCAGTGCGCCGATCATGTTGTGATGGTCGACGCCGCAGAACTCGAGACAGACCACCTGGTATCTCCCCGGCTCTTTGAACGTGTAGACGATGTGGCTGGTGCTCTTCGGGACGGCCTGGATCTGGAAGAGCAGGATGTTGTCGTCGTTGTAGACGGCGAATCCGTGGTTCACGTCGGCCGCGGTGACCTCGAAGCGCACCGGGATGTCGGGCTTGATCGTCCCGGGGTTGATCACCCACGCGAACTGGCGGCCGTCGACCGACACCTGCTGCTGCCCTTCGGCGGCGGCGTTGTCGCCATAGGGGATGAAGGCGAGGGTCGCCAGCCCGAGGATGGCCAGGCAGACGACCGCGAACATGAACCAGGGCTTCTCACCATGAGCGAGCTTCTCGGTGTCGGCCGTGTCCTCGCGATCGGCGTCGAACGAGTGCGTCGACTTCCACACCCAGAGGAGGACGATCAGGGCGAGGACGCTGACCGCCGAGTAGGCGATGAGGATGGTGAGGGCTGTTGGATTCATGTGGGTTTTCTAGGGGTCGTCGGTGGGTACAGCAACCGTCCTGAGCCGTTTCTGACCAGGTTCGGTACAAAGCCGAAGTGGGTCTGCGGGAAATCCGCATACCGGCGACGGATACCCGACCTTGTGTGGCAGGGTGGAGCCGTGAAGGAAGCCCACCCTCTGCGTCGTCTCTGGCGCTACGCCGACCGCCATCGCGGGCGGGTCATCTGGGCCACGGTCCTCACGATCGCCAACAAGATCTTCGACGTCTTCCCGGAGATCCTGATCGGCTTCGCGATCGACGTCGTGGTGCGCGAGGACAACTCGTTCGTCGCCGATCTCACGGGCATCGACGGCCGCTGGGGACAGCTCGTCGTGCTGGCGGCGGTCAACATCGCCGTCTGGGTGGGCGAGAGCATCACCGAGTGGGGCGCGGCGGTCGTCTGGAGGAACCTCAGCCAGACCATCGAGCACGAGGCGCGCATCGACGCCTATTCGCACATCCAGCGCCTGGAGCTCGGCTACTTCGAGGACCAGACCACCGGCGGGCTGATGAGCGTGCTCAACGACGACGTCAACCAGCTCGAGCGCTTCCTCGACGTGGGCGCCAGCGCGATCATCGCGATGATCGTCAACGTCATCCTGGTCGGCGCGGTCTTCCTCGTCGCCAGCCCCCTGCTGTTCCTGGTCTCCTTCGCCCCGATCCCGGTGATCGTCTGGGCCAGCTTCCTCTACCAGCGCCGGCTGGAGCCGAGATACAAGGCCGTGCGCGACCAGGTCGGCGTGCTGAACGGGACGCTGTCGAACAACCTCGGCGGCATCGCCACGATCAAGGCCTTCACCGCGGAGGACCTGGAGATCGCCCGGGTCACCGACACCAGCCAGGCCTACCGCGAGGCCAACCGCAACGCGATCCGCCTCAGCTCGGCGTTCACGCCCCTGGTGAGGATGGCGATCCTCCTCGGCTTCACGATGACCCTCCTCGTCGGAGGCCGGGCGGTGATCGACGGAGCCCTCGCCGTGGGCTTCTTCTCGATCCTGGTCTTCATGACCCAGCGCCTGCTGTGGCCCCTCACGCGGCTCGGAGAGACCTTCGACCTCTACCAGCGCGCCATGGCCAGCACGCGGAGGATCCTCGACCTGCTCGACGTGGAGCCCCAGATCACCGAGGGCTCAGGGCTCCTCCCGAAGCCCGTCGCCGGAGCCGTGACGTTCGACGACGTCCGCTTCTCCTACGCCAGCGGCCCCGAGGTGCTCCACGGCCTGAACATCGCGGTGCCGGCCGGTGAGACCCACGCCGTCGTCGGACTGACCGGGGCCGGCAAGAGCACCATCGTGAAGCTGCTGCTCCGGCTGTACGAGCCGAGCTCCGGCCAGGTGACCGTGGACGGAGTCGACGTCCGCGACCTCACCTTCGGCGACCTACGCGGAGCGATCGGCCTCGTCAGCCAGGACGTCTTCCTCTTCGACGGCACCGTCAGAGAGAACATCGCCTACGGAGACCCCGACGCCTCCGCCGAGGCGATCGAGCAGGCCGCCAAGCTGGCGGAGGCGCACGACTTCATCTCCGCGCTCAGCGACGGCTACGACACCCTGGTCGGGGAGCGCGGGCAGAAGCTCAGCGGTGGACAGCGGCAGCGGCTCTCGATCGCCCGGGCGATCCTCAGGAACCCGGCGATCCTGGTCCTCGACGAGGCCACGTCTTCAGTGGACAACGAGACCGAGGCGGCTATCCAGAGGTCGCTGGAGCACGTGAGCGAGGGGCGTACGACGCTGGTCATCGCCCACCGGCTGAGCACGGTGCGCCACGCGGACCGGATCCACGTCCTCGAGGCGGGGCTCGTTCGCGAGACGGGGACCCACGACGAGCTGGTGCTGGCCGGCGGCCTCTACGCGGCCCTGTGGCGAGTGCAGACCGGAGAGGCCGCGACCGTAGGCTGAGCGACCCTGAGCCGCCGTCCCGCCGGAGCCAACTACGACGTTCTGCGCCCTCGAACTACGACGATATGCGGCCCCCGCGACCGGTTCCGCTACTGCTCAGTGCGTTGGCGCGCGCCCACCGACAGGCTCTACGGTGTCCCCATGAAGAGCGTCGACGTCGCGGCCCTCGCAAGAGACGCCTCCGCCCTGGTCGCCGAGGCGGCTTCCGGCGAGACGGTGATCGTCACCGTGGACGGAAGGCCTGCAGCGCAGATCGTCGCGCTTGGAGACGGTGCCCCGATTCGCCGGCGGCGCCACAGTGCCGCCGACTTACCCGCTCCGCTCCCGGCACGCGGGTCCCTCAGCGAGCAGGTCCGCCGCGGTCGCGACGACGAGCGGTACTGAGCCCTCCGTGATCGACCAGACCACCATCGAGAAGGCGGCCCGTCGGCTCACCGGCTCGTCATGCGGGGGGAGGGTCGTGGCCTGATGGCGACCGACCCGATCCGACTGCTCGACGATCTCGGCTCCACCCTCATCGGCCGCGAGGCGGGCGCGCTCCTGCGCGAGCGCATCGTCCAGGCCGCTCGGCACGGAGTGGTCGTCGTCGATCTCGAGGGCATCACGACGATCGCTCCCTCCTTCGCCGATGAGCTCTTCGCCAAGCTGCCCGCCGAGCTGGTGAAAGACCGACGCGTCCGCTTCACGAACGCGTCCGACGAGATCCGCGCGCAGGCCCGAGGGGTGCGCGGCCTGCGGAGTGAGACCGCGCGGTGGACGGAGCGAATCGAGACGGCGCTCGATGTCCTCGCGGATGCGCCCGACGACGCACGATCCGACGCGTGGCGGTGAGGTCTCCGCCGGTGCCGGTGTTGATCACTCCCACCCGATCGAACTCGTGCGCGAGAGGCTTCAGCGAAAGGCTGAGGTCTCTAAAGAACGAGCGCCATAGCTTTAGGGACGGAGCAGGACTCTTCAGTGGCCTTCATGATCGGCGGCGGGTGAGCGGACCCACCGCGTCACGGCCGACGCCCCTCCTCAAGGGCACTCAGCAGATCGAGCAGGCCACGCGCCTCCCATGCGCGATTGCGCCGGGCATCGCTCAGGGGGATCAGCACTCCGGCCTTCTCCAGGTCGGCCATCGCCTGGTTCACCGACGGCTTGCTGCGTCCGCTGGCCACGGTGGCGACCGGCACGGAGATGACGGGGTAGCCGGGGAGGATGTCGATGACCGACCAGACCGCCGACTGCGATCTCGGCATCCCGCGAGCAGCCGCAGCGGCGCGCCAGTCGTCCTGTAGCCGCGCCACCGCGTCGAGATAGGCGCTCGCCAGCAGTGCAGCCTCGGCCGCCGCGGCGCAGAACCGCTCCACCCACCCCGCCAGATCGCCCGCGCGAAAGACCGACAGGCCGTCGATGTAGCCCTGCCGGTCGCGCGCCAGGATGACGCTCACCGGGGGAACGTAGGCCGGAGCCAGACCGCGGCGGCGAAGGAGCACGTGGACCAGCGCCCGCCCCGTGCGCCCGTTGCCGTCGACGAAGGGGTGGATCGTCTCGAACTGGGCGTGAGCCAGCGCTGCCTGGAGGAGCGGTGGCAGATCCTCGCCGTTGCAGAAGTCGATCAGGTCGTCGAGCAGCTTCGGCACCTCATCCGGGGGCGGAGGCACGAAGGCGGCCCCGCACGGGGTGTAGTCATTCCCGCCGATCCAGTTCTGGACATCCCGCACACGACCCGCCGCCACCGCCTCGGGCGCCCAGCTCATCAGCGCGGCATGGACGCTCAGCACGTGGCGAAGCTCCAGTTGCTCGTCAGCGGTCGCGTCCTCCACTGCCAGCTGCATCGCGTCCACGTTCGCCAGCACCTCGAGAGCGTCGGGCCCGACCTTCGACCCGGCATCACGCTTCGCTTCGGCACGGGCCAGCCCACGGGCATCCACCTGGAGGCCCTCGACCTTCGAGGACGCGATCGACTCGGTGCGGAGCAGCAGTCGCGCAAGGGGTTGCAGCGCCGGATGCGCGTGCGAGTTCAGCGCCGCGATCGCCCGCTCGGCCTCCGAGAGGACGCCCACCGGCTCAGCCGGCAGGGTGAGCGGATCCCCGCTCAGCAGCTCGGGCACGAACGCGTCGTACGAGCAGGCGCGCCGATGACGGGGAGGCGCGTACAACGCGGGGTCGTGCTGCCACGTCCGACGGACCAAACGCCCACGCATGTCTCGCCCCTGGTAAGAGATACGACGAAAACCATACTAACGGCTCGCCGTATGCAAGGTTTCTCGCAGGCGCTGAGCCTCGTCACCACGTGGCGTCCGATCCGGCCGAGGCCACAGACACCACCCGAACCGCGCCGCTCAGCGTGCTCCGGGTCGTCGTGTCCGACTCCCGCGCCAGGGGAGGCGGCGGCATCCCGCGCTGAAGTCGTCGCGATTCCTGTCGATGAACACCTGGTAAGCCAGGGGGGACGCCGGGATGGCGCAGGCACAGATTGCGGGGCAGGGGCCGGAGGGCATCGTGGCGGTCGCCGCGTGGCTCGGCGACGCCCCCGACCTGGCGGCGACCCTCCAGGGCATCGCGGCCACGGCGCGCAGCGCGCTCGGCGCCGATCGGGCGACCTGCTACGTGCACGACCCGGGCCGCCACGAGGTCTCGGCCGTGTACACCACCGAGGAGGACCCGGGCCTTCACGCCTACCTGATGCGGGCAGTCGGATCGGGCCCCGATCAGCTGCCGATCCTGATGCTGCAGCTCTGCCATCCGGATCCGCTCCTCGTGATCGAGGACACGGCCTCGACCCCGCTCCTGCCCCCGGCGCTCGCAGCGCGGCTCGGCGCCGGCGCCTTCATCGGGCTGCGCCTGGAGCACGCCTCGGTATCCGGTGGCGAGGCGCCCGGCCTGCTGGGCACCCTCTTCTTCAGCTACACGCAGTCGCGATCCTTCTCGGAGATCGAGTACCAGGCGGCCCGCGGTCTGGGGCACCTGGCCAGCCTCGCTCTCGCCAACGCGCGGCTCCAGGCCGAGACGGCCCGCGCCCTCGAGGACAACCGGGCGATGGCGGCCGAGCAGGCCTCGCTTCGCCGGGTGGCGACGCGCGTGGCCGGCGAGACCGCGCCCGAGGTGGTCTTCGGCCAGACGGCCGAGGAGGTCGCCCGGCTCCTCGGCATGGAGGAGGCCCTCGTGGCCCGGTTCTCCCCCGAGGGTGCGGCCGTCGTGGGCACCCACGGCGCGCACTCGGTCATCGGAGACCTGCTCCCGACCGAGGGACGTGGTGCTCTGGCAACGGTCGCCCGCACCTCGGCGCCCGCGGAGATCGCCGACTACTCGGCCCTGGATCCCTCATCGCCTCTTCGCGCCCATGCCCTCGAGCACGGCTACCGCGCGAGCGTCGCCGCCCCGGTGATGGTCGCGGGCTATCTCTGGGGTGCGCTGCTCGCCACCACCAAGCGCGAGGAGGGCCTGCCCCCCAACGCCGCCGAGCGCCTCGGCCGTTTCGCCGATCTGGTCGCCCTGGCGATCGCCAACGCCGAGGCCCGTCAGAGGCTCATCGACGAGGCCGCCACCGATCCGCTCACCGGGCTCGCGAACCACCGGACCTTCAACGAGCGGCTGCGCACGGCCTTCGACCATGCCCGGCGTCACCGCCACCCGCTCAGCCTGGTGATGCTCGATCTCGATCACTTCAAGCGCATCAACGACACGCATGGCCACCCGGCGGGAGACCGCGTGCTCGTGGAGGTGGCCGCCCGCCTCGGCACCCTGGCGCGCTCGGTCGACACCCTCGCCCGCGTCGGGGGCGAGGAGTTCGCCTGGCTGCTGCCCGAGACCCCCGCCGACGCCGCCCTCACCGCCGCCGAGCGCGCGCGCCTGGCGATCGCCGATGCGCCCTTCTCGGGGGTCGGCTGGATCACCGCGTCGGCCGGCGTGACCGAACTGCAGCGGGGCCTCGGCGTGGACGCCCTGGTCCGGCACGCCGACGAGGCGCTCTACATGGCCAAGGAGAACGGCAGGAACGCCTGCCGTCTCCACGTCCCGGAGCCGCCCGGCCTGGGCTGAGCCTCGATCCGTCGGGGAGAGGCCTCAGCCGCTCGGCAGGCCGAGGGCGCTGCGGATGCGGGCGGTGCGCTCCGGTGCCATGGATGCCTCGAACTCGTCCAGCAGCAGCAGGAGGTCCTCACGACGGGTGGGGTCGTCGGCGGCTTCGCGCGGGGTGAGGCCGCCGAGCGCGGGGAGCGTCATGTCCACCCAGCGGCGGTCGTGGTCGGCGAGGTACTCAGCGATGACCTCCTCGGAGCCGGGCGGTGGGGGCTCGGGCGGCGCGTCGTCGGCCGCCGCCGCCGCCATCGCGTCGTCGAGGCCGGTGCGGCGGACCTCCGTGGGCCGCGCGCCCGGCACGAGCGCGGCGATCCGCTCCTGCAGCTCCTCGAAGCGCTCCTCGCTGTTGGCCTCGATGCGCAACGCCCGGCCGTCGAGACGCATCTTGCCGCGCACCCAGCGCTCACCGTCGCGCTCGAGCATCTGGTGGAACAGCCGGCCGGGCCCGTCGTCGTCGGCCTCGTCGAAGGCGTCGCCGAGGGCGCGCGCGGCCGCCTCGGGGTCGGGGATCCGGTAGTCGGCCTCGCAGAACACCAGCGGCTGGCCCTCGGTGTTCGTCAGGGCCGCAGGCGCCGTGGCGACGGCCAGCCAGTCCAGCCAATCCCACCCGTCGGGCTCGGAGGAGATCAGCTCGAGCAGCGACGCTCGCAGCCGCAGCGGGATCGTGAGGGTCGCCCCCACGAACCGGTGCGTGTCGCCGGCGGCGCAGATCCGTGCCAGCAGTAGCTCACCGGGACGGACCGTCGTGCCGGCGGATCCGACCGCCACCTGCCACTGCTCGCCGTCGCGGGTGTCTCGCAGCTCGACCTCGCCATTCGGCGCGATGCCGGTGACCTCCAGCAGGGAGCGAGGTCGCTGCAGCCACGCGGCTGCGAGCGCCCGCTCGTCGTCGGGAAGCAGCACGCCCCGAGTCGCCAGATACCGCTCCAGCAGCCCCTCCTCGAACAGCGCGACGTCCGTGACCAGCGGCTCCGAGAGCGCCTCGTGGAGCTCGCGGTGTCCGGGACCGCCGGTCAGGACCTCGGCCAGGTCGATCAGCAGCTCGCGCTCGGCCGGGCGGTTGGCGAACGCGACGGCCTTGGTGAAGAGCCAGTCGACGCGATCGGCGAGCGGGGGCAGCTCGCGCCCCAGACAGCACACCTTGTACTTGCGACCCGAGCCGCACGGGCACGGGGCGTTGCGCCCGGCTGCGGACCGCCCCCAGCGAACCGCATCCTGTAACCGTCGCAGTTGCGGGTCGTCGGAGGGCACCCCGAGGCGGCGAAGGTGCCCGACCGCCTCGGCGGCGCGGCCCCGCTCCTCCGCGATCGTCGCCAGCTCCGCCAGGGCCGGCGCGAAGTCCGGCTCGATGGCCAGGGCACGCGTGAGGCAGCGCTCCGCCTCGAGCGGCACCCCGAGGAGGTCGTGGGCGGCGGAGCGCAGGAACCACGTGCCGGCCCCGCCCCAGGGCGACAGCGCGTCGGTGAAGCGGGAGAGCGACTCGGCCAGGCCGTCGTGCAGCGGACCGGTGATCTCGGCGGCCAGGAACGCCTCGGCCACCACGCCGTGATCGGCGGCCTCCGCAAGCGGCTGCAGCTCCGGGTCCTTCCCGGCGCGGAACTCCAGGAACCCCCGGGCGAGCGCGTGGAAGGCCCGGTGGCAGCACTCGTCGAAGCCGTACGCGGCGGTGTTCAGCGCATCGCGGTCGGTGTCGGCGCGCTCCAGCGGGGTCTTCCACGGCACGTCGGCCAGGCCGACGTAGTCGCCCCGCCGCGACAGCCCTGCCCCCTCCAGCAGGCGGCCGACCGGCGCGACCGGGGTGCGGAAGGCCGCCTCATCCTCGAGGAGCACCTCGATCAGCAGCTCCTGCAGCTCATCGCACTCGGTGCCTCGCCGCTCGAACACGCGGCCGATCGCGGCCGACACACGCAGCGACTCCGCCTCGTCGATCACCACGGCGCCGACGCCCAGCGCTTCGCCCTCCCACCCGAACCCCAGCGAGCCGTGGCCGAGGGCCTCGCGCAGGGGCCCTGCCGGTATCCACACCCCGTCGAACGGGAAGCCGTCGTCCCACTCGGCCTCCTGCCCTCCGCTCAGCGGGAACCGCTCGGCCCGCATCACCGGCGACAGCAGCAGATCGAGGTCGGGGTCCACGCTCAACCGCACCGGGTCGCCCTCGAGCGACCCGGGATCTTGGGTGAACGTGCGGCCGGCGAGCAGAACCCTCAGATCCAGATACTCCTCCGCCTCGCCCCGGTAGGTGTAGCGGTCGTCATCGAGCCCGAGGACGAACTCCATGTCCTCCTGCTCGTACTCGTCGGCCGGCAGGGGCAGGCCGAGTGCCGCGGCGATCGCCGCCATCGTGCGCGGCGCACCGTCGGCGAGCAGGCCGGCCGTTCGGCGCGCGAGCTCGGTGTCCCGGTCCGGGCGCTCCATGGGTGCCCAGCCTATGCCCTCCCGGCAGCCCGGAGGAACACCGGATCGCCGGCGCGGTCAATCACGGTAGGCACGCCCTCGCGGAAGGACGCGCAGGACGGTCAGGTGCCCGGCGACGAGGTCGACTCTGTAGAGCACCCGCCAGTCGCCGACGCGGAGCCGGCGCCCGTCACGACCCACGAGCGCCGTCGTCGCCGGGCCCTCGGGATTCACCGAGAGCCGTTCGATGGCCGCCACGACGCGACGACGAATCGGCGGGTCGAGCCGACGGAGGTCTCGCTCCGCCGGACCGGTGAGGAGAAGCTCGAGCGGTTCGCTCAGAGACCGAGATCCCGGCGCGCCTCGGACAGCGGGCGCACCTCGCCCGCGGCGATGGCTGCGTCAGCTTCGTCGAGGGCTGCACGCTCCTCGTCACTCACGTGGCCGTCGTCGGGCGCTGCGAGGTCCGAGATCAATGCGAAGGCTTCTGCAGTCGCCTCGTCGGGGAGCCGGTCAACGAGCATGTGAAGTCGCTCACGAGTGGTCATGGCGAAAGCTTAGGACGCGACGGCCGCAGAGCGAAGCGAAACCGCCCGCCCGCCCACGCGCTTCCCTGACATCCCATCCGCCACACAGTGGCGTTGCACCAGGGGCACCGCCGCCGACCCGCGCTGCTCAGCCTGAATCCGTCGTAGATCGTGGATGCGGGGGACGAGATCGACGGATTCAGGCTCAGCTCCCGTCGGACA
>LNFM01006365.1_pt1 | contig 24130 bp, 22 predicted proteins | sample 596031 | NCBI WGS metagenome assembly LNFM01 (sample SAMN04254537, study PRJNA301005) | activated carbon metagenome | isolation source: dual media filters at the Ann Arbor, Michigan drinking water treatment plant | place: USA: Ann Arbor | reverse complement strand
GATGCAGCCGTCGGCCACCGAGAGGATCTGCGCCACGCTGTCGAGCGTGACGCCGGTGTTGGCCAGCACCGGCACGCGGCCCTGCAGCGCTTCGGCCACCTTGCGCAGGTCGGACTGGTCGACGCCCTGGCCGGTGAGCGGGCCCGAGACCAGCACCGCATCGGCCAGCGACGAGAACACCGCGCTGCGCGCGCGCAGCTCGATCGGGCGGCGGTCCAGCGTGTCGGCGAACTCGGCGTTGATGTTGAACAGCAGCTTGAGCTGGCGGTTGCCCAGGTTGTTGCGCAGGCGCAGCGCCGTGGCGGCATCGGGCTGCCACAGGCCCATGTCGGAGGCGAACAGGCCGGTGAAGATCTCTCGCACGAACGACGCGCCGGTGGCCGTGGCGATGGCCACGCTGGCGGCCGGGTCCCACAGCCAGTTCACGCCGAACGGCACCTTCAGCATCGGCTTGACGGCCATCACCACCGCGGTCATGGCCGCCACGCCCTCGGGCGGCGCCTTCAGCTGGTAGGGGCGGTCGTTCTCGTTGCCGAACATGATGGCGTCGACACCGCCGGCCTGCAGGCGCTCGATGTCGTGCACCACGCCCTGCACCAGCTTGTCCATGCCGCCGTCGGCGTCGTACAGCGGTGCGCCGGGCAGGGCGCCGATGTGCGCCATCGCGATGACGGCCTTGCGGCGCTCACCGAGGAAATCGAACACCATCCAGGCCTCCCAACTTGCGTCATAAACGCACAGAATCGCACATTACAGACGGTAGCACCGCGGCTGCCGGATGGCAATCGGGGTGTGCGGGGTGTGCGGGGTGTGCGGGGAGGCGGGGGGAAGCGGAGGGGAAGCGGAGGGGAAGCGGCCGCGGCCGCGCGCTTCAGCGTGCCTCGACCACCGGCCGGCCCAGCTTGACCTGCAGCTCGGCCGGTGCGCTGGCGCGTGCCAGGAAGGCCGACGCGGCCTGCGGGTCGTAGTACTTCAGGCCGGCTTCGCGGATGGCGCTGTCGGGCACCTTGGCCAGCGGGGTGTAGGGCGGGTGGTGGTGCGCCAGGGTGGGGTCGTTGCGCGCGGCGTTGTAGCAGTTGATGACGGTCCAGCGCCGGTTCGGGCTGCGGTTCTGGTCGGAGCGGTGCAGCGTGTTGCAGTGGAAGAAGACCACGTCGCCGGGCTCCATCACGCAGTGCACCAGCTCCAGCCGCTCCAGCGCCATGTTCACGCGCTTCAGGTCGGCGCCCACCTGCTCGCCCTCGAGCAGGCCGTGCTCGAGGCGGCCCATCAGGTGCGAACCGCGCAGCACCTGCAGGCAGCCGTTGTCGGCCGTGCAGCGGTCGAGCGCGGTCATGGCCGAGGCCATCAGCGGGAACAGGCAGCCGTTGTGGTACCAGTAGCCGTAGTCCTGGTGCCATTCCCAGGCCCCGCCCTCGAAGGGTTCCTTGGCGGTGAGCTTGGAGTGGTAGTGGTAGACCTCGCCGCCGAGCAGGTCCTCCATGGTGTCGACCATCTTGTGGCAACGCGCCGCCAGGCCGTAGACGCTGTCGCCGGGGTGGTTCCAGCTCACCATGCGCGTGACGGCGCCCTGGGCGTCGGCGCGGTCGTAGACGTGGCTGCGCACGGTGGGATCGGTTTCCATCGCCTCGCGCAGCAGCTGCGTTTCGACGGGGTCGAAGAAGCCGCGCACCATGACGTAGCCGTCACGGTCGAAGGCGGCGCGCTGCTCGGCGTCGAGGATGCTGGGCATGGGAGGGTGGCATGAGTTGTCGGATTCCCCGATTCCACCGGCAATCGCGGGCCTCCAGCAGGGTGGGAACCCTTGGTCGGGGTGTGGCCCCGCAGGCGAGGTCGGTCTGCCGAACGGGCCGCCGCGGTGGGGCTGTGTGCGGCAGGGCACAGAACTCCGCCGGGGCTTGCGCAAGACTTTGGCCATCGCCTGCCGAAAGCCGCCGTTGACCGCCCCCCCGAACCACCTGATCGACCGCCTGCCCCGCCGAGCGCGCAGCGACCTGCTGGCCGTGTGCGAACCCGTGCAGTTGGTGCTGAGCGAGGTGCTGAGCGAAGCCCAGGCTCCCACGCGCCACGTCTACTTCCCGACCGACAGCTTCGTCTCGCTCGTCTCGCGCGTGGACGAGCACCCGGGGCTGGAAGTGGGCATGGTCGGCAGCGAAGGCATGGTCGGCGTGCAGGTGCTGATGGGTGTCGCCGCCTCGCCGATGCGTGCTCTTGTGCAGGGGGCGGGGTCGTCGTGGCGCGTGGACGCGACGGCCTTCAAGGGCGAACTGGAGCGCAGCGCTGCGCTGCGCACCCTGATGAGCCAGTACCTGTACGTGGTGATGGCGCAGATGGTGTCGTCGGCCGGTTGCCTGCGTTTCCACCAGATCGGGCCGCGCCTGGCACGCTGGCTGTTGATGAGCCAGGACCGCGCCCATGACGAGCACTTCCGTGTGACGCACGAGTTCCTGGCCTACATGCTGGGCGTGCGGCGCGTTGGCGTGACCGAGGCCGCCGGCGAACTGCAGCGCCAGGGCCTGATCACCTACCACCGCGGGGAGCTGACGGTGCTCGACCGCGGCGGACTGGAAGCCGCTGCCTGCAGCTGCTATGCCGCCAACCGAAGCGTCTACGGCGTGCACGTCGGTTGATCTTCCCTGCCGGGCTTGCTGGCGGCCCGACCTCGTGCAGCGTTCGATAGCGAACAGACCGCGCCGCTTGCGCACCGCAGGCTCGGGCCCTGCACGCTGCCGGCGTGCGTCACCGCCGCAAGGCAAGGAACCGCCGAGTTGATGCGCTGCGCCGTTGCCCTGTCGACGCTGGTCACGGCTCTGACGATGGTCCTGGTCAGCGGTTGCGCCAGCCCGCTGCCCCCGGCGGCGGCGCCTGCGGCCGTGCACGTGCCGGCCGCCTGGTCGTCCGACGACGTGCCCGGCGGGGCGACGATCGACGACGACACGCTGCGCGCCTGGTGGCGCCGCTTCGGGGACCCCGAGCTCGATGCCTGGGCGCAGCGGGCGCTGTCCGGCAACGCGCGCATCGCGCTGGCGCGGGCGAGCCTGCTGCAGGCGCGCGCGCAGCGCGACCTGGCCGCTGCGGCGCTGTCGCCCACGCTGGAGGCCAGTGCCTCGGCGCAGCGCGGCCGTGCAGGCGGGCAGAGCACCGGCAACCGCCTCGAGGCCGCGCTGCAGGGCGGTTGGTCGCCCGACGTCTTCGGCGCACGCCGCGCTGCGCTGGACGCGGCCGACGCCGGCGTGGCGGCCAGCGCGGCGACGCTGGGCGACACGCAGGTGCTGGTGGCCGCCGAGGTGGCCCTGGCCTGGCTGCAGCTGCGCGGCACGCTGGCGCGACAGGGCATCGCGCGCGACAACCTGGCCAGCCAGCAGGAGACGCAGCAGATCACCGACTGGCGCCGGCAGGCGGGCCTGGTCAGCCTGCTGGCGCTGGAACAGGCGCGCGCGGCCGTGGCCCAGACGCAGGCCGTGCTGCCCGCGCTGGAGACGCAGGCCCGGCAGCGCCGGCATGCGCTGGCCGTGCTGGCCGGCCAGGCGCCCGGCGCGGGCCCGCTGCCCGGCGCCGCGACGGCGGCCCCGCCCCGCGAACTCGACGCCGTCGTGCCCGACGCACCGGCTGAGACGCTGCGCCGGCGTGCCGACGTGCGCGCCGCCGAGCGCCAGGTGGCCGCGGCGCTGTCGCGCGTCGACGAGGCCGAAGCGCAGCGCCGACCGTCCTTCTCGATCGGTGGCTCGCTCGGCCTGAGCGCCATCACCCTGGGGGCGCTGACGCAGGGCGGCTCGGTGGTGGCCAGCCTGCTCGGCAGCATCAGCCTGCCGATCTTCGACGGCGGTGCCGGTCGCGCGCTCGTGCTGTCGCAGCAGGCGGCGCTGGCGCAGGCGCAGCAGCAGCACCGCGCCGCGGTGCTGACCGCCCTGCAGCAGGTGGAAGACGCCCTGGTCGCCCTGCGCGGCGACCGCCTGCGGCTGCAGAGCCTGCGCACCGCGGCCGCGGCCGCGGCGACTGCCGCCGACCTCGCCCGCCAGCAGTTCGGCACCGGCCTGGTCGACTTCCAGACCGTGCTGGAAACGCAGCGCACGCAGTTCAGCACCCAGGACGCCGTGGTCGCTGCCGCCACCGACATCGGCATCGACCACGTCAACCTCTTCAGGGCGCTGGGCGGCGGCTGGCGCCCCGGGCCGAACACGGAACCGCCATGACCGACCTGACCCCTGCCGACACCCCCAAGCCCGCCACCGACCTGGCCACGCTGCTCGACGAACCGGCGGCCCGGCCCTGGTACCGGCGGCCGATGGTGTGGGCGGCCGTGGGGCTGGTGCTGCTGGCGGCGGCCGGCGGCGCCTGGTGGTGGAGCAGCCGCGCGGCCCAGGCCGCCCCGGTCTACACGACGCAGCCCGCCACCCGGGGCGACCTCACGCTCACCGTCACCGCCAACGGCACGGTGCAGCCCACGCGCACCATCAACATCGGCAGCGAGCTGTCGGGCACGGTGCTGAAGGTCAACGTCGACGTCAACGACGTCATCGCCAAGGGCCAGGTGCTGGTGGTGCTGGACACCGCCAAGCTGCGCGACCAGATCCTGCGGTCGCAGGCCGCGCTGACGGCGGCGCAGGCGAAGGCGGCGCAGACGGCGGCCACCATCGCCGAGGCGCGCGCCGCGCTCGGGCGCCTGGAAGAGGTGTCGCGGCTGTCGGGCGGCAAGGTGCCGTCGCGGGCCGAGCTCGACGGCGGCCGCGCGACGCTGGCCCGCGCCCTGGCCGACGACGGCAGCGCGCGCGCCGGCATCAGCGACGCGCGTGCCGCGCTGTCGACCGACCAGATCAACCTGTCCAAGGCCTCCATCACCGCGCCGGGCGGCGGCGTGGTGCTCACGCGCAGCGTCGACCCCGGCAACGCGGTGGCGGCCTCGCTGCAGGCGGTGACGCTGTTCACCGTGGCCGAGGACCTGTCGAAGCTGCGGCTGTGGGTCTATGTCGACGAGGCCGATGTCGGCGCCGTCAAGGTCGGGCAGGACGCCACCTTCACCGTCAGCGCCTACCTGAGCCGGCCCTTCCCGGCGCGCATCACGCGCGTGGGCTTCGGGTCGACCATCACCGACAACGTGGTGACCTACCTCACTTACCTGGACGTCGACAACGCCGACCTTTCGTTGCGCCCCGGCATGACGGCCACCGCCACCATCGTGGCCACGCGGCGCAGCGGCGTGCTGCTGGTGCCCAACACCGCGCTGCGCTACGTGCCCACGGTGCCGGCCGAAGCGGCGAAGAAGGGCATCACCTCCGGCCTGATGATGGGCCCGCCGCGCACCAGCAAGCGCTCGGCCGCCAGCGGGGCCAGCACGGCCGGCGCGAAGCAGGTCTACGTGCTGCGCGACGGCGAACCCGTGCGCGTGGCCGTCACCCCCGGCATCAGCGACGGCCGCCAGACCGAGATCACCGGCGGCGAGCTGCAGGCCGGCATGCTGGTCATCACCGGCCAGAAGACAGCGGCGCCGTGAGCGCGGCGCTGATCCAGCTGCAGGGCGTGGCCAAGCGCTACGGCAGCGGCGCCACCGAGCTGATGGCGCTGAAGGGCATCGACCTGCGCATCGAGGCCGGGGAGTTCGTCGCCATCATGGGCCCCAGCGGCTCGGGCAAGTCGACGGCGATGAACATCATGGGCTGCCTGGACACGCCCAGCGCCGGCCAGTACCTGTTCAAGGGCGCGCACGTGGAGGTGCTCTCGCGCGACCAGCGCGCGCGCCTGCGCAGGCGCTTCCTGGGCTTCGTGTTCCAGGGCTTCAACCTGCTGGCCCGCACCTCGGCGCAGGAGAACGTCGAGCTGCCGCTGCTGTACCGCGGTGATGGCGCCGCCGTGCGCCGCGCCGCCGCCGCCTCGGCCCTGCAGGCCGTGGGCCTGAAGGGCTGGGAGCAGCACACGCCGGCCGAGCTGTCGGGGGGCCAGCAGCAGCGTGTGGCCATCGCGCGCGCCATCGTCACCGAGCCGGCCGTGGTGCTGGCCGACGAGCCCACCGGCAACCTCGACACCCAGCGCAGCCACGAGATCATGGGCCTGCTGATGTCGCTGAACGTCGAGCACGGCATCACCGTGCTCATGGTGACGCACGAGCCCGACATGGCCGCGTACGCGCGGCGCATGGTGCACTTCGTCGACGGGCGCATCGCGCGCGACGAGGTCAACCCCCACCCGACCACCGCCGCGCCGCCGGCCGCCACGTCCGGAAGCGAGGCGGCCTGATGCTCTATTCGGTGTTCATGCTGGCCCTGCGTTCGGTGCGGCGCAACCTGCTGCGATCCTTTCTGACCATCCTGGGCATCGTGATCGGCGTCAGCGCCGTCATCACGATGGTGACGCTGGGCAACGGCGCCACGCAGGCCATCGAGACCCAGATCACCAGCCTGGGCACCAACCTCTTGATGGTGAGCCCGGGGCAGCGCATCGGCGGGGGCGGGGGCGGCGGCGTGCCGCAGTTCACCGAGGCCGATGCCGAGGCCGTGGCGGCGCAGATCGGCGGCGTGGCGGCAGTGGCGCCCCAGGGGCGGGCCGGTGTCACGCTGGTGGCCAACGGCCGCAACTGGGCCAGCGGCGTGGTCGGCAGCACCAACGCCTGGTTCGAGACGGGCAACTGGACGCTGGCCAGCGGGCGCTTCTTCGCCGACGACGAACAGGCCGCGGGGGCCGCGGTGTGCATCGTCGGCGAGACGGTGCGCCGCGAGCTCTTCGGCGGCACGGTGGGCGAGACGGGCCTGGGCGAGCAGCTGCGCATGCGGCAGTTCTCGTGCGAGGTGGTGGGCGTGCTGGCCGCCAAGGGGCAGGGCGGCATGGGCGACCAGGACGACACCGTCGTGCTGCCCTTGCACACGCTGCAGCGGCGCGTGACGGGCAGCCGCAAGGTCAACGCGCTGATGGTCTCGATGCAGGACGGTGCCGACAGCACGCCGCTGAAGGTCGCGCTGCGCCAGTTGCTGCGCGAGCGCCGCAAGCTGGCCGAGGGCGACGACGACAACTTCAACATCTTCGACACCCAGCAGCTGGCCGACACCTTGTCCAGCACCATGGGCGTGCTCACCAGCCTGCTGGGCGCGGTGGCCGCCGTGAGCCTGCTGGTGGGCGGCATCGGCATCATGAACATCATGCTGGTCAGCGTCACCGAGCGCACGCGCGAGATCGGCCTGCGCCTGGCCGTGGGCGCGCTGGAAAGCGAGGTGCTGCTGCAGTTCCTGATCGAGGCCGTGGTGCTGTCGGCGCTGGGCGGGCTGGTGGGCGTGGCCATCGCCACGGTGGCGTCGTACGTGCTGTCGGGGGTGATGAACGTGCCGTATGCCTTCGACCCCGCCATCAACGGGCTGTCGCTGGTGTTCTCGGCCGCCATCGGCGTGCTCTTCGGCTACTTCCCGGCGCGCCGCGCGGCGCGCATGGATCCCATCGAGGCGCTGCGCCACGAGTAAGCCGGAGGGGCGCCTTTATGCGGCAGACAGCGTCCGGCTTGTCGCAGCGCAGACGCCTGTGACAGGCCCGCGTGCCACCATCGGTGAACCCCTCTTCCGGAGCACGACCATGCGACCCCGCTCAATACCTCGCCATGCCGAACGCCACCTGACCGAGCGCATCGGCTGGCTGCGTGCCGCCGTGCTGGGCGCCAACGACGGCATCGTCTCAACGGCCAGCCTGCTGCTGGGCGTGGCGGCCGCGGGGGCCGAGCACCGCGTGCTGCTGCTCACCGGCGTGTCGGGGCTGATCGCCGGCGCGATGTCGATGGCCGCGGGCGAGTACGTTTCGGTGTATTCGCAAGCCGATACCGAGACGGCCGACCTGGCGCGGGAGAGCGCCGAACTGCAAGCCGACCCGGTGGCCGAGGGCCGGGAACTGGCGGCGCTGTACGTCGCGCGCGGACTCGATGCCGACCTCGCCAGGCAGGTTTCGGCGCAGCTGATGGCGCACGACGCGCTGGGCGCGCATGCGCGCGATGAACTGGGCATTTCGTCGACGCTGGCGGCGCGGCCGCTCCAGGCGGCGTTCGCGTCGGCGGCGAGTTTCGGCGTCGGCGCCGTGCTGCCCATCGCCGTGGTGGCGCTGGTGCCCCGGTCGATGCTGATCTCGGGCCTGACCGTGTCGTCGCTGTTCTTTCTGGCGCTGCTCGGGGTGGTGTCCACGCGGGCGGGCGGTGCGCCGGTCGCTCGGGGCACCGCACGGGTGGTGTTCTGGGGCGCGGCCGCGATGGCCGTGACGGCTGGCGCGGGAGCGCTCTTCGGCGCCGTGGGCTGAACCGTCCCGAACGGGCCGGCAGCACCGCGCCCGCAGCAGGAGACCGCGCCCAGGGCGCGGGTCAAGCCCGGCGAGCAGCCGACAAGGCGCGCTCGATGACCGCGTCGTCGGTGGCCGCAGCGGCCTCGCTGCGCAGGCGCGCCAGGGCCTCTGCGTCCATCGACTCCTGCAGCCTCGCCCACAGCAGGTCCATCGACCGCCGGATGTAGGTGCCCGGCGCGAACTCGCTGCCCGTGCGCTGCGGCGCGTCGAAACGCGCCAGCAGCAGCACCGCCGTGTCGTGCCGCCCCTCGTGCGCGGCCAGCCAGGCCAGGGGCAGCAGCACCATGCCGCGCCGACCGGCGCTGGTCAGGATGTCCAGCGCCTCGGGCATGGCCTCGCGGGTGCCCGCGGTGTCGCCGCTCTGCGCCAGCATCATGGTCCAGATACCCAGCCGGTTGGCGTTCTGGCGCAGTCGCCCGGCCGCGCGGATCTCGGCAAGCACGTCGCGGCCGACAGCGATGGCCTGGTCCGTGTGGCCGCAGTCGTGCTCGGCCAGCATCAGACCGATGGCGGCACTCCAGGACTCCCACACGGCGCCGGCCTCGCGACAGCGTGCCAGTTCCTGCTGATTGAACCGGAGGTAGGTGTCGAAGTCGCCCGCCAGCCGTGCTTCGTAGGCACGCGCGCTGCGCCCGAAGCGCAGCAGCAGGTCGCTCGCTCCGTGGGGCAGCAGGCCGTCCATGCGCGCGATGCACGCGCTGCGATCGACCTGCGGCTCGGCACGGCACATCAGCGTGTGCTGCAGGTACAGAGCATAGGTCTCGCGCACGCGGTCGCCGGCCCGGGCGTACGCTGCCACGGCCCGGCGCGCGGCGGCGAGGCCCTCGCTGGCCGACAGCACCATGCCGATGCCGGCCAGATGTGCCATCGCCAGGTCGATCCCGGCACGGTCCACGGTGTCGGCGGCGGAGGGGGTGTCGGCCTGCAGTCCGGCCGCGTCGAGCGCCGCCCGACACCAGCCCAGGCCTTCGACGGCATGGCCGGCCCGGTGCCACAGCAGGCCCGTGTGGCCGACCAGCGTGCACAGCAGCTGAAGCGCGGCGGTGCGCGATGACGCCGAAGGCTTTTCGTCGGCCCCCGCCTGAAGGCGCGCGAAGGCGTGGGCCAGCGCGGCACGCAGGTTGTCGATCTCCACGCCGTGCCGGGTCACCCAGGCCAGGGCCGGGTCGCCCAGCGCACGTGCGTCGGCGCACTGCCAGTAGCGCATGACGGCCAGCAGGTGGCGTTCGCGCAGGGCCGGCGCTTCACCGGCCTCGACAAGGCGCTCCTGTGCATAGTCCTGCAGGCTCTGCAGCAGGCCGAAGCGTCGTTCGACGGACCGCACATCGGGCGCCAGCACCATCGACTTCTCGACCAGTGCGTCGACCGCGTCCAGCACCGCCCACTCGTCGAGCGAGGGGTCGGCGCACACCTGCTGGGCGGTCTCCATCGTGAAGCCGCCGCGAAACACCGCCAGGCGGCGGAACACCCGCTGCTGAGTGTCGGTCAGCAGGTCGTGGCTCCAGTCGAGCGTGGCGCGCAGCGTGCGCTGGTGCGGGGCCGCGGTGCGTGTGCCTCGCGTCAACAGTTGCAGGCGCGGTGCGGTGTCACCGTGACCCTCGCGCGCGAGCTGCCCGGCCAGCCCTTCCAGGCCGAGCGTGGGCACGCGTGCTGCCGCCAGCTCCAGTGCCAGCGGCAGGCCGTCGAGCGCCCGGCAGAGCTGCGCCGCGGGCGCCTGCTGGCTGGTGGTCAGCACGAAGCCAGGCAGCCGGGCGGCCACCCGGTCGACGAACAGCCGCAGCGCGCCACAGGCCATCAGTCGCGTCACCTCGGCCTCGTCGCCCGGAGCCGGCACGGCCAGGGGCCCCAACCGGTAGACCTGCTCGCCGGGCAGTTGCAACGGCTCCCGGCTCGTCACCAGGCAGCGCAGTCCGGGTGCGCGCGACAGCAATCTCGACAGCAACGGCGCGAGGGCGCCCAGCAGGTGTTCGGCGTTGTCGACGACCAGCATCAGCGACAGTCCGGCCACCGCCTGTGACAGCGCATCGGGGTCGCGTCCTGCGGCTTCTGCGAGGTTCAGCGTGTGCGCGAGGTGCCCGCACAGGGTGCTCGGTGTGGTGCCGTGCACATCCAGCGGGGCCAGCTCGATCAGCCAGCAGCCATCGGCCTGAACGGATGTCGGGTTGGAGGCCTGCTGCACAGCCAGCGTCAACGCCAGGAAGGTCTTGCCCACACCGGCGGTGCCGACCAGCGTGACGAGCCGATGGCTGCGGGTCAGGGCGTCCAGGGCTTGCAGATCGTCCTCGCGGCCGATGACCGGCGGCAGCGTGGCCGGCAGGTTGCCACCGCGCCGCCATCGCGCGTCTGCATCGACCTTCGCTTTGGCGGCCTGCGGCGCAGGCCCCACCGCACCCAGGAATCGATAGCCGCGGCCCTGCACTGTCTGCACCCACCGCGGCGCGCGTGCGTCATCGCCCAGGGCGGCACGCAGTTCACTGACCACGGTCTTCACTGCGCCTTCGCTGACGAAGCGCCGACCCCAGACCTCGTCGAGCAGTGTGTCCTTGAGCACCAGGTCGCCCGGACGCTGCGCCAGCAGGCTCAGCAACGCGAAGGACTTGGGCGTGAGCTCGATCGCGCGCGCGCCGCGCGTCAGCCGCGCGTTGCCGATGTCGAGCACGAAGTCGCCGAAGCACAGCGGCGCGGGTGCGGGCGCGGTCGAATCCGACGACGGCAGCAGCGACGACGACGACGGCGTGGCGGTGGCTGGCATGACGCGATTCTGGTGCAGCGACCGGGTGCTTGCCACCCTGCGGGAGATCGCTTTTCGTCGGCTCTTGAACCGACGAAAAGCCGACGCCAGCCTGACGACATCCACCGCGGCGTTGCCCACACTGCAGCCCATCAGTTCCCACGCCATGCGCAGCGCCAGCCGCTGCAGGAGGTTCACCGATGAAGCCCTCTCGAACCGGACCGCGGCGCGCCCGCGGCCCCTGTGCCGGCCCCCCGACCGCCGGAGGCCCGCGATGACCCCCGCCCGCATGCAGCTGGTTCGCGACAGCTGGGCCCGGGTGGTGCCGCTGCAGCAGCAGGCGGCCGGACTGTTCTACGAGCGCCTGTTCTTGCTGGCTCCCGAGGTGCAGCCGATGTTCAGGGGCGACAGGGTCGAGCAGGGCACCAAGCTGATGGCAGCGCTGAACACGCTGGTGCTGAGCCTGGGCCGCATGGAGCAGATGCTGCCGATGGCGCGCGAACTGGCCATCCGCCACGTGGGCTGGGGCGTGCAGGCGGCGCACTACGACACGGTGGGCCAGGCCTTGCTCTGGACCTTGCGCAAGGGCCTGGGCGATGGCGCCACCCCCGACGTGATGGCCGCGTGGGCCGAAGCCTACGGCGAACTTGCCGGTGCGATGAAGGCCGCGGCCTATCCCCCAGCGTCTTCTGCGGCGCCTGCATCTGCCCGGTCGGCGGCGGAGCAGGCGCCGTCCTCCCCCGAAACTGAAACACGAGGTCTTTCATGAATGCCTGGATCCGACATGCCGCGGCAGCGGTGATCACCGGTCCGTTGCTGGCCGCCACCCTTGCCGCCAGTGCTCACGCCGCGCTGGTGGACCGCGGTGGCGGCATGGTGTACGACAGCACGCTGGACATCACTTGGCTGGCCGACTGGAACCCCTCGCAGACCAGTGGCCACGACGCCGACGGCCGCATGAACTGGCTGGACGCGAACGACTGGGCGAACAACCTGGTCCACGGCGGATTCGACGATTGGCGGCTGCCGATCGTGCGTCAGCCCGATGCGGGCTGCAGCGAGGTGAGCCCCGGCGGCGCCTTCGGGCCGCAGCACTACGGCTACGGCTGCACCATGGGCGAACTGGGCCACCTGTTCTACGTCGATCTGGCTGCGCTGGCTGGCGCGCCCATCACGGCGGCCGGCGACGCAGCGGCCCTGGCCCTGTTCGCCAACATCCAGCTCGCGCCCTACTGGACGCGCAGCGAGTTCGAACCGACGCCGGTCAATGCGTGGTACTTCCACACCATCGACGGTGGCCAGTTCACGTCCGACAAGGGCGACGAATGGGCTGCGGTGGCGGTGCGGCAGGGCGACGTGCGGGTCTCGACGGTGCCCGAGCCGGGCTCGCTGGGCCTGGCGTTGATGGCGCTGTGCGGTGCCGTCGGCGCCACGAGACGGAGCCGATCGTGAGTGGCATGGCGGTGGTCGATCTGCTGCAGAGGCTGGGCCTGCATGCGCTGGCCGAGCGTCTGTTGCGCCAGCGCTTGCGGGCCGCGCAGGATGCCGGCCGGGACCGCCTGCACTACCGGCTGGCACTGAGCCTGGACGCGCAGGGCCGCCGTGCCGAGGCGGCGGCGAGCTACGCGAAGGCGATCGACAGCGCGCTGGCGCCCGTGATGCCAGCCCGGTCAGAGGTGTCGGCGCCGGGCGACGCCGGGCGATCGCCGCCGCTGCGCCGGACGGCATACTAGGCGCTCTGTCCGGGCCGGACCTTCGGCGCGGCGTCCATTGGCATGCAGCTCTCGCAGATCCTCTTCACCCAAGGCTTCGGCACGCGCCGTGAATGTGCCGGCCTCGTGGCCGTGGGGGCCGTGTCCGTCTCCGGGCAGGTCGTCAACGACCCCTTCGCCGACTTCGCGCTGCCGGGCCTGGTGCTGACCATCGACGGCGTCGACTGGCCCGTGTACCCGCGCGCCGTGGTCCTGCTGCACAAGCCTGCGGGATACGAGTGCTCGGCCAAGCCCAAGCACTGGCCCAGCATCCTCTCGCTGCTTCCCAGCCCGCTGCGCACGCGCGGCCTGCAGCCTGTGGGGCGGCTCGACCAGGACACCACCGGGGCGCTGCTGCTCACCGACGACGGCGCGTTGATCCACCGCCTGACGCACCCGAAACGCCACGTCGCCAAGGTCTACGAGGTGCAGACCGCCCGGCCGGTGGAGCCGCAGCAGGTGGCGCTGCTGCTGGCCGGCGTGGTGCTGGACGACGACCCGCTGCCGGTGCGTGCCGCCGCCGCCGAGGCCACGGGCGAGACCGCCCTGCGCCTGGTGCTCACCGAAGGCAAATACCACCAGGTCAAGCGCATGGTGGCGGCGGTGGGCAACCACGTGGAGGCCCTGCACCGCAGCCGCATCGGGCCGATCGACCTGCCCGCCGACCTGAAGCCGGGACAGTGGTGCTGGATCGATCCCGCGCTGGCCGAGCCGGGCGCCGCCGGCTGAGCGTGCCCGGCGGAGCGAGCCCGGCGTCGCGGGTACGCAGCCGACCCCTTCGATACATCTTCACTGCCCAGGCCCCCAGGGTGGCGTCCAAGCTCCGTATCATCAGGCGCATGCCACGGGAATGCGGATCCCTGCCTGCGGGCTTTGCTGACGATGTCGGTCGGCGCTGAAGACGACGAAGAACTGGTGCGGCGCTGCCAGCGCGGCGAGGCCGCCGCGTGGTCGACGCTGGTGGAACGCTACCAGCGACTGGTCTACGCCGTCGCCACCCGCGCCGGTCTCGACGAGCACGGTGCCGCCGACGTCTTCCAGACGGTGTTCTCGCGACTGGTCGAGCACCTGCCGCGCATCCGCCAGGCCGACCGGCTGCAGGCCTGGATCGTCACCACTGCCAAGCGCGAAACGCTGGCGCAGCTGCGCCGCATGAAGCGCAGCACCTCGCTGACGCCACTCTCCGACGACGACGACGCAGAGGAGTACGACGTCGCCGACGACTCGCCGATCGCCGAGGCCGCGCTCGACGAACTGCAGCAGCTCCACCTGCTGCGCCTGGGGCTGGACCGCCTGGACGCGCGCTGCCGGGACCTGCTGCTGCTGGTGTTCCGCGACGACGACGACGCGCTGCCCTACGACGAAGTGGCGCGCCGCATGGGCATGCCGGTGGGCAGCATCGGGCCCACCCGGTCCCGCTGCCTGAGCAAGCTGCGCGGACTGGTCGGCTGAGACCGACCGGCGGTCCTGCAGGGCGGCGTGCCGCGCCGCGGTATTTGTTTGTCTGGGGTTGTATCTGCAACCGGGAGAGCGGCTCTGTTCCAGACAGCCAGCACCCCGGCCTGCCATGAAATCCCTTCAGCACCTCAGCGACCCCGAGTTCGAGCACCTGGCCGGCCAGGCCGCCCGCCTGCCCGACGCGCCGCCGGCGCTGAGGCGGTCGGCCGTGACGCTGTGGGCCACGCGCCCCTCCGCCACCGGCCTCGTGGCGCGGGCCGACCGGGTGCGCCGCCAGATTCTGGCCGCGCTGACCTTCGACAGCGCCGCCACCAGCGGGCTGGCGCTGGGCATGCGCGGCAGCGCTGCCGCCGCCCGTCACCTGGTCTGCAGCGCGTCCGGTCTGGACGTCGACGTCCGCGTGACCCCGGCGGCCGGCCGTTTCGACCTCAGTGGTCAGGTGCTGGGGACCGACGGCCCCGGCGTCATCCTGCTGACGGCGCTGGGCGGCGGTGACGATGCGCTGGCCGTGGTCGACGGGTCGGGCGAGTTCCGCCTGCCCGGCCTGCCCCGCGGGCGCTATCGGCTGACGCTGCGCATCGACGAGGGTGACGGCAGCGACGCGCCTGTCGATCTGGACGGCCTGGACATCGTGCTGCCCGAGATCGAACTCGGCGCCGCGTCCCGCGCCTAGCCGTCGCCTCCCCTGACCGCCCCACCGCCGGCCTTGGGCCGGCGATGGCTCCATTCACCGGCCTTGCGCCGGCGATGACTCCGTTCGCCGGCCCTGCGCCGGCGGCGTCCGCGTTCGTTCTTCGCTGCCGTGCCCAGGGGCCGGCACGCGGGCGTTCGACCGTCAGAGGCCTGCGGCAATCCGCAGTCCGCTTTCAAACTGTGACGTATCTGGCGCCTGCCCCGTCGCTCTGTCTTTCGTGACAACGCCATGACAAGGCAGCCCTGATGAAACGCGTCCTGATCTACTCGCACGACACCTTCGGCCTCGGCAACATCCGCCGCATGCTGGAGGTGGCCCGCCACCTGGTGAGCAGTTCGCCCGAGGTCTCGGTGCTGGTGATCACCGGCTCGCCGATGCTGCATGCCTTCCGCATCCCGGCCGGCATCGACTACGTCAAGCTGCCCTGCCTGTCGCGCAACGTCGAAGGCCGCTACGCCGCGCGCTCGCTCGACCTGTCGCTCGAAGCCACCGTGCGGCTGCGCGCCAACATCATCCGCAGCGCCATCGCCGACTTCGAGCCCGACGTCGTGGTGGTCGACAAGAAGCCCTTCGGCGTGGAAGACGAGCTCAGCGGCGCGCTCGAGGCGCTGCCCGGTTCCTTGCGCCGCCCGAAGATGGTGCTGCTGCTGCGCGACATCCTCGACAGCCCCGAGGCCACGCGCCGCGTGTGGCGCAAGAACGGCTACTTCGAAGCCATCACCACCTACTACGACCAGGTGCTGGTGGTGGGCAGCCCCGAGGTCTTCGACCTGCGCAGCGAGTACGACTTCCCGCCGTTCGCGGCGGCCAAGGTGCGCTTCTGCGGCTACATCGCCCGTGAAGCGGGCCGCCAGGGCCGCGACGCGCTGCGGCGGCAGCTCGGCGTGGGCGAGGCGCAGCCGCTGGTGCTGGTCACCCCGGGCGGCGGCGAGGACGGCTTCGGCCTCGTCGACAACGCGCTGCGCGCGCTGGCGTCGATGCCGGCCACGGTCCGCCCGCGCACCCACATCGTCTGCGGCCCCGAGATGGCCGAGGCGCAGCGCCAGCACGTCGCCGCGGCCGCGGCCACCATGCCCGGCGTCACGCACCAGGACTTCTGCGACGACATGATGGGCATGCAGTCGGCCGCGGACGTGGTGCTGGCCATGGGCGGCTACAACACGGTGTGCGAACTGCTGAGCTGCGGCCGGCGCGCGCTGATCGTGCCGCGCATCAAGCCCGGTCAGGAGCAGAACATCCGCGCCGAGCGCATGGCGGCGCTGGGCCTGCTGGCCACGCTGCATCCCGACCGGCTCACGCCGAGTGCCCTCGCGCACGCGCTGCTGGAGCAGGTGGCCGCGTGGCGCCAGGGCATTCCGCTGCCCCGTCTGCGCACGCTGCACGGGTTGGAGCAGGCCACCGCCGCCCTGTGCGAACTGATGGACCTGGCCTTGCCGCGGCCGGTCGCGCCGGTGCAGATCGCCGTGCCGCTGGCCGCCGCGCCGATCGCTGCGGCCCGGGGGGTGCGCCGCACAGCGCGCATGCGCGTGATGAACGGCCGCGGCTTCACCGACGCACGGGTGGCCGCATGAACGGCCACCGCGACGGGAGCCGCCCCCTGGGCATGCTGGTCAAGACCTGGCCCAAGCTGTCGGAGACCTTCATTCTCGAAGAGGTGCTGGGCCTGGAACGCCAGGGCGTGAAGCTGGCGATGTACGCGCTGGAAGCGCCCAGCGACGACGTGCGCCACGGTGCCGTCGACCGCGTGCGCGCGCCGGTCAGCCATGTGCCGCCCGCCCGGCTGCGCCATGCCCCGGCCTTTCTGCTGCGTCATCTTCAGCTGCTGGTGAGCGAGCCGCTGGCCTGGGGCCGCACCTTGTCGGCCGCGCTGCGCCGCGGACGGCCCGGCCGCATCGACTTCATGCGCGCCGGCTGGCTGGCCGTGCAGATGCAGCGCGACGGCGTGGCGCACCTGCACAGCCACTTCATCAGCGCGCCGGCCGACATCGCCGAGCTGGCCGCGGCGCTGGCGGGCCAGCCGTTCTCGATCTCGGCCCACGCCAAGGACATCTACACCTCGAAGCCGGAGGACCTCAAGCGCAAGATGATGGGTGCGCAGTTCACCGTGAGCTGCACCGAGTTCAACGTGCAGACGCTGCGCGAGATCGCGCCGCAGGCCGTCGTGCAGCGCATGTACCACGGCATCGACCACCAGGTCTTCCACCCGCTGCGCCGCGAACCGTCGCCCGGCGAGCTGCCGCTGCTGCTGGCCGTGGGCCGCCTGCGCGCCAAAAAGGGCCTGGACACCCTGATCGAGGCCTGTGCCCTGCTGCAGCAGCGCGGCGTGCCCTTCCGCTGCGAGATCGTGGGCTACGGCGAAGAGCGCGACCGCCTGGAAGCGCACATCGTGCAGCGGGGGCTGGTCGGCCGCATCGTGCTGCCGGGCAAGCTCACACGCGAGCAGGTGATCGCCCGCTACGCACGCACGGCGGTCTTTGTGCAGCCCTCGCGCATCACTGCCGATGGCGACCGCGACGGCATCCCCAACGTGCTGCTGGAAGCCCTGGCGATGGCGCTGCCGGTGGTCGCCACGCGCGTCTCGGGCATTCCGGAGGTGGTGCGGCACCAGCACAACGGCCTGCTGGTCGAGCCCGACGACCCCGCCGCCCTGGCCGACCAGATCGCCTGGCTGCTGGTGCATCGCGAAGAGGCGGCGATGTTCGGCCGGGTGGGCCGCGCCACCGTCATCGACGCTTTCGACAACGACCGAAATCTGCAGGTGCTGACGCGCCTGCTGGAGCATTCCCATGAACACTGCACGCACTGCGCCGCGGCCTGAAGCGCCCCTGCGCGTTTCACAAGAAGCGCCCGTGCGCGTCTCACAAGAAGCGCCGGTGCGCGCCTCGCACGAAGCGCTGCCCCGCGTCGCCTACGTGATGAACGGCTTTCCGCGCCTGTCCGAGACCTTCATCGCCCACGAGATCCACCAGCTCGAGCGCCTGGGCCTGGGGCTGCGCCTGTTCTCGGTGAAGCGCGAGGACGAGCCCCACGTGCACCCGGTGGTGTCGCAGATCGCCGCGCCGCTGACCTACCTGCCCGATGCCAGCTCGCTGTCGGGCACGGCGCTGTCGCGCTGGCTGGTCGACAACGTGCCCACCTTCTGGCCGGCGCACGCCGAGCTGCTGCGCCGCCACCCGCTGCGCTGGGTGCGCACCCTGGCCAGTGCCGCGGCGCTGGCCTGGCGCCACCGCAAGAGCGAAGATGGCAGCGTGCGGCTGCGCAAGGTCTTCCTGAAGGAGTTCCTGCAGGCCGGCCACATCGCCGCCGCGGTGCTGCGCGCTGGCGACGTAGGCCACCTGCACGGCCACTTCTGCCATGGCGTGGCCACCATCACCTGGATGGCCAGCCGCCTGACCGGCCTGCCGTTCAGCTTCACCGCGCACGCCAAGGACATCTACCAGGCCGAGCTCAATCCCGGCCGGCTGCTCGAACGCAAGATGGGCGCGGCGCGTTTCGTGGCCACCTGCACCTGTGCCAATGCCGAGGTGCTGAGCGCGCGCCATCCGCGGCCCTGCGAGGTGCACACCATCTACCACGGGCTGGACACCGACGTCTTCGCGCCCAGCCGCCAGGCCTGGCCTGCGGTGCCGGTGCTGCTCTCGGTGGGCCGCTTCGTCGAGAAGAAGGGCTTCGACGTGCTGGTGGCCGCGTGTGCGGCGCTGCGTGAGCGCGGACTGCAGTTCCGCTGCGTCATCGTCGGTGAACGCGGCCCGGCCCTGGCCGGCATCGAGGCCCAGGTCGCGGCCGCGGGCCTGCAGGGCGTGGTCGAGCTGCGCGGGCCGATGACGCAGGACGCGCTGCGCGAGGTCTACCGCCAGGCGCACGTCTTCGCCTTGCCCTGCCAGGTGATGGAAGACGGCGACCGCGACGGTTTTCCTAACGTGCTGGCCGAGTCCATGGCCATGGGCATCCCGGTGGTCAGCACGCGCATCTCGGGCATCCCCGAGATGATCGACGACGGCCATCACGGCCTGCTCGTGGAAAGCCGCGACGTCGCGTCGCTGGCCGACGCGCTGAGCCGGCTGCTGACCGACACCGCGCTGCACGCGCGGCTGTCCCTGGCCGCGCGCGAGCGCATCTGCGAACGCTTCGACTCGCGCCGCACCACGGTGGCGCTGCGCGACCTGTTCGTGCAGCAGCTGCAGGCGCGCGCCGAGCGCCCGGCGGCCCCCCTGCGCGCCGCCGGCGAGGCCCGGGCATGACGCTGTCCCCCTGCGCCATGCCGGCGCCTGCCGAGGCCTCGGCCCCGCAGCCCTCGATCTTCCAGCCGTTCTGGGCGGCGATGAACGATCGCCAGCTGCTGGAGCACTACCGCGGCGTGCGGGGCGTGCACTTCGACGCCGTGGTCGATGCCGAAGAGACCCGGCGCGAGCGCATCGACGGCATCGTCGACGGGGTCTTCCAGTTCCCCACGTCCTGGGCGCGCAGGTCGACTGGCTGAACAACCCCAGCCGCGACGTCGAATGGCACATCCTGCTGCACAAGTTCTACTACGCCGTGGGGCTGGCCCAGCAGTGGCAGCGCAGCGGCGACGCACGCTACGTGCAGCGCTGGGCCGAGCTGATCGACGGCTGGATCGCGGTCACGCCGCCCGGCTTCATCGCGGCTGATGTCACCGGCCGCCGTGTGCAGAACTGGATCTACAGCCTGCAGGGCCTGGTGCTGCAGCGCGCCGGTGCGCCGGTGGAGGCCGGCTTCTTCCGCCGCCTGCTGACTTCGTTGCACGGGCAGGTGGAGTTCCTGTGCGCGAACCTCACGCCCAAGCGCAACCACCGCACGCTCGAGCTGCTGGCCATCTTCCTGGCGGGCGTGGTGTTCCCCGAGATGCAGCGCGCGGCGCACTGGCGCCGCTTCGCGCTGGCTGAGACGTTGGCCAACGTACAGGCCGACCTGCTGCCCGATGGCGTGCACTGCGAGCTGTCGTCCGACTACCACTGCCTGGCCCTGCGCAACTGGATGCAGGTGCGCCAACTCGCCGCGCGCAACGGCATGGCGGTGCCGGCCGAGATGGACGCCGCACTGCAGCGCGCCTTCGACTTCGCCCTGCATGTGCACCGGCCCGACGGCGTGGCGCCCAGCCTGTCCGACGGCGACGCCCGCAGCTACCTGCCCCTTCTGGCGCTGGGGACCGAGGTGTACGGTCGCGAGGACCTGCGCTTCGTGGCCACGGCCGGCCGCGAAGGCCAGGCACCGGGGCGTCGTGTGGCCCACTTCCCGCAGAGCGGCTACCACGTGCTGCGCAGCGGCTGGGAGCGTGCGCCGCATTTCTCCGATGCGCAGTGGCTGGTGTTCGACTGCGGCCCGCTGGGCGAGGGCAACCACGGCCACCTGGACGCGCTGAGTTTCGAACTGGCGGCCTTCGGCCGGCCGCTGCTGGTCGACCCCGGCCGCTACACCTACAGCGAGGCCGGCGACGTCAACTGGCGCGTTCACTTCCGCGGCACGGCGGCGCACAACACGGTGGGGGTCGACGGCCTGCAGCAGACGCGCTATGCCCCGAAGCCGATCAAGGAGCCTTCGCGCCACGCGCAGGGCAGCGTGCGCCACAAGATCGGCGGACCCGGCCCCGAGACCACGCTGATCGAGTCGGCCAGCTCGCCGCACCTGGACCTGCTGCACGGTCGGGCCGTCTGCCGCCAGCCGGCGCAGGAGTACGACGCGGTGCACGAACGGTGCATCGTCTTCGTCGACCAGACCTACTGGATCGTCAGCGACCGGCTGCGGTCTTCTGACGAGCACCGCTACGCGCTGCACTTCCAGCTGACGGCGGCGGCGCAAGGTCGCACCTCGCTGCGGCCGGGCGCCGCCCCGGGCCTGGACAGCCCAGGCCTGTCGCTGGCGCTGGCGCCGTCCGCCGGCCTGCAGCTCGAGCTGGCCGACAGCTGGGTCTCCACGCTGTACGGCCAGAAGGACCCGGCGCCGCAGCTGCGTTGCACCCTGCAGGGCCGGGACGTCGCCTTCGACACGGTGCTGCTTCCCTCGCGCGGCGCAGCCCCGCGGGCGAACGTCGAGCGGACGGCCGGCACCGCGCTGCGCATCACCGTCGAAGGACGGCCCGGGCACGACACGTGGTTCCATCGGCGCGATGCCGACGCTGCGGCCGTGTCCATCGAGGGCATCGACTTCCGCGGCCGCTGGCTGCTGCTCCGCCATGCACCCGACGGAACGCTGCTGCATGCCACCACGCACGCCGGCGCGGTACTCGACCAGCGTTGCGCGGCCGTTCCGGTGACGCACGTGGCGGCGCGCTGCGAGGCCGGTGAGCCGTGATGGCGACCGCCCGTCCCGCCGCGGTGCTGCCGGTCGACACCCGGCTGCCCCAGATGCATCGGGCGCTCGATGCCGAGGCCATGGCGTCGGTCTTCGCGGGCCTGGTCGACCCCATCCATGGCGTGCCGACATGCGAAGTCGACCGCGTGAAGTACCGTCCCGGGCACAACCTGTCGGTCGCCTACCGCCTCGCCTGGCCCGATGGCGCCCCGCTGCGCGAGCAGCGCGTGTCGGCGCGCTTCTGCAGGCACGGTGAGTCGGCGGGCCGACACGCCAAGGCCGCGACGCGGCCCCTGCGGGCCTCGCACGCCGGCCCGGCGCTGAGCCACTGCCCGTCGCTCGGCATGGTGGCGCACTGGTGGCCCAACGACCGCCGCCTGGCCGCCGCAGCCGTGCTGCACGACGAAGTTGCGCTGCGCGACCAGTGGCTGCCCGAGGTGGTGTCGGCGCTGGACGGCGATGTCGGCCGGCTCGTCGCGCACCGCCTGCAGATCGTGCAGCTGATGCCCGAGCGGCGCGTCACCGCGCGGGTGTCGCTGGACGTCGACCACGGCGCGGGCGGGCAGCGCACCCACGTGGTGTACGCCAAGTCCGATGCCGCGCTGCGCGGCGCCACCACGCAGGCCGTGATGCAGGCGCTGCGCGACAGCCCGGCGGCGCGCGATGGCGCCTTGCTCACGCCGCAGCCGCTGCTCTGGCAGCCCGGCAGCGGCCTGCAGTGGCAGCAGGCGCTCCCGGGGCGCGCGCTGCTGGACGACGAGCCCCTCGTCGGCCCGCTCACGGCCGGACGCGTGGGCGCCCTGGTGGCTGCCCTGCACGGCACGGCGCTGCCGACCGCACCGGTCGTCCCGCGCGAGGACCTGCTGCAGCGTCTGCACACGGTGCGCGCGCTGCTGGAGCAGGTGGAGCCGGCCTGGGCCTGGCGCGGCCTGCCCGTGCTGCGTGCGCTGGAAGACGGCCTGTCCGCTGCCGGCGAGGGTGCGCCGGTCACCCTGCACGGCGACCTGCATCCCGGCAACGTGCTTCGCCACTCGCAATGATCGATCTGGACGACGTGCACCGCGGTCCGGCGTGGCTGGACCTGGGCGACTGGTGCGCCGATGCCGTCTATCGCGCGCTGCTGGTCGGCCGCACCGCAGCCAGCGCCGGCGCGGTGAACCAGGCCTTCTGCGCTGGCTACTTCTCGGGCGGCGGTGCGCCGCTGTCTGCATCGCGCCTGGCCTGGGCCACCGCGTGGCAGCTGGTGTGCCGACGCGTGCAGCGCTGCATTGTCAACCTGAAGCCCGGGCGCTACGCCCAGGTGCCGGCGCTGCTGGCCGCGGCGCAGGGGCTGCTCGCCGGCCACCGCCGGGCCGTGGCGGAGGTGGGCGCATGAACCGCATCGACCTGCCGGCAAGCCCCACGGCCGGCGATGGGCTGCAGCTGGCCGACCTGCAGGCCGCATTGCAGCAGGGTCTGCCCGGCTTCGCCGACGGCACGCTGGTCATCGACTCGCTGCGCGTGGTGAAGATGCGCCGCAGCAGTTCGAAGCGGCGCGATCCGCACCCCTACACGGTGTGCCTGGACCTGGCGCTGCACGAGGCCGCGGGCGGGCGCCGGCACGGCCTGCGGCTGTACGGCAAGGCCTGTCGCGACGGCGCCAGCGCGGCGCTCTTCGACGCGGCACGCCGCGCGCCCCTGGCGCCGGTCGAGGGCGGGCCGGCCCTGGCGCACCTGCCCGTGCTGGACATGGTGCTGTGGGGCTGGCCCAACGACCCCGGTCTGTCGCAGCTGCCCGTTCTGCTGGATCCGGCCGCCCTGTGGCCCGCGCTGCCGGCCGCCGTGCGCGCTGGCGCCGTGCGCGTGCTGTCGGTGCAGGCCCTGCGCTACGAGCCCGAGGTGCGTGCCACCCTGCGCTGTGTGCTGGAGCAGGCCGACGGCAGCCGCCGCGAGGTCTTCGGCAAGACCTTCCGCGACGGACGCGCCGAGCTGCTGCTGCAGCGCTTCCGCTACTTCCTGGAGCTGTCCCGGCGCGATCCCTCGGCCCCGCTGGTGGCCGAGCCGCTGGACGCCCATGCCGGCACGCACTGCCTGTGGCAGGCTGCGGCACCGGGCCGTCCGCTGACGTCCCTGGAGGGCGACGAGGCCTGCGCCGTGTTCGCGCGGCTGGGCACGGCCCTGGCGCATCTGCATGGCGCGCCGCTGCCCACCAGCAGCGAGCGGCCGGTGGCGCACTGGCTCACCGAAGTGAAGCGCCGTGCGAAGAAGATCTCCCGCGTCCAGCCGCAGCTCGGCGAACGCGCCTACGCGCTGGCGGACCGGCTCGCGGCTCTGGCCCAGGCCCTGCCGCCGCCCTGCACGGCGCTGATCCACGGTGACTTCCACCCCGACCAGGTGTGGGCGCACGACGGCCGCCCGCTGCTTTTCGACTTCGACGAGTTCGCCATCGGCGACCCGATGGAGGAACTGGCCGAGTTCGTCGTGAAGCTGCACGAGGCCGGCGGCGGCGCGCGGCCGGCGCTGCACGGGGCCGCCTGCGAAGCAGCCCTGCTCGACGCCTACCGCGCTGCGGCGCCCGAGCGCTGGCACAGCGGCTGGCTGGGCTGGCACCGTTCGGTGCAGGCCTTGCTGCAGGCCAGCCGGGCCTTCGTCTTCCAGGCTCCAGGGTGGCCCGAGGCCATGTCGCGCTGGCTGAGCGCTGCCGAGGGCGCCGCCGCTGCCCTGGCCCGCACCCTGAACGAGGAGGCCCCGGCATGACGCGCCACCCGGCCCCGGGGGCACGGCTGAGGGCCGTCGTGGTCGGCTGCCTGAAGGAGCAGCGGCTGCAGCTGCTGCTGGCTTCGCTCGCCCTGGTGGGGGTGGTGCTGGCCGAACTGGTGGCGCCCTGGCCGCTGAAGATCATCTTCG